>Ga0209415_10007565_pt1 | contig 18943 bp, 18 predicted proteins | sample PeaSoiSIISIP2007_FD_187696 | JGI IMG/M metagenome (GOLD analysis project Ga0209415, IMG submission 187696) | Peat soil microbial communities from Weissenstadt, Germany - SII-SIP-2007 (SPAdes) (version 2) | ecosystem: Environmental > Terrestrial > Soil > Wetlands > Peat | place: Germany...
CCCGACGAAGACGAGACAGCCAACGAGGAAGCGGCCGGAATGGTAGCTGCAGCGGCCGGCTACAGGCTAACGGCAGCTGAGCAGTTGCTGCCCCGCATCAGCCGCGCCGTCATCGCGCGCGTTGAGACTGCGATGAAAGACACGGACCTTATGAAGACGGTCGGTCGTGAAGCACAGGAGCTAGCGGATACCAACCACAAGCGATGGGCCGACGCGTTCACCGGCCGCCACGCGCTAGTGGAAGACGCCCTGCAACGGGCCGCATCCGGTGGCCGCTCAGCCCTACTTGCCGCCGGAAGACCTCCTGCCGACCCTGCTTCATGGGAGTACGCGCTGGCCAATCTCCTGCTCAACGACCCCTCACTGCCCCTGGCGATCGAACGCACCCGACAACCCCGCCCGAACATCATTGCGCCACCGAGAACAAGGGACCCGCTCTGGCTCCAAGCGCGAGATACAACCCAAGGCGCAGGACAACAGCGCCGATCCGCCGACGCTGACCTGTTGATCACGGTGGCATCACCGGCCCTCGACGAGTCCTGCGGCGCCATCCAAGCAGGCCGCTTCCGTGGCTGGCGGATAATCGCCTCAGCCGAGGAACATACAATATTGCCGGTTTGGCCCGAGAAGCGCGACCTCTTGCGCCAGTCGGGCCGCGATCACGCACTAGAACTGCGGCGGCCCAACGATCCGGCAGGACTTAATAGCCGCCCCTTCGCCAGCGACACTATATCAAACTGGTTCAACACTATGCCCCCGCTGCTCAACAGCATCGGCTCCGCCACGAGTCTGCCACTAATTGGCATCGACCTTGACGGTGACTACCTGGCCGACACGCCGAATGGCCTCGGCGTGCACAGCCCGCTTCTCGTCCCGACCCTTCGATTGAAGCTGGTACTCGGCCTTCAGCCAGCTGATGAGCCATTCGTACTTCATGATGATGCCGGACCTGCATTGGCCATGATCACCTGGCGCACTCACTACCAAACCAGCGACTACCACCTGCCTTGGCATCGCACAAGGGGCACGATACTGGCGACAAGCCCACGAGCCTTCGACAAACTCATCGCTTGGGGAGAGGGGAGTTTGGTCATTCGAGAGGTAATCCACGGAGACCCATCACTCGCCGACTCCGCAGATTCCTTTCATCGGGAAATATCATGACCAAGTTGTATTCCAGGAATCCTCGGCGAGCCGGGCCTCCGGTGACTAGTCTCGCGGCATCCCAGGGCTCTATGCATCGCTCGCAAGTACACCGAAGCGTTGATGGATCCCGACACTCGGTGCCTTACCTCCGCTCATGCCGCAGCGAGAGCGTGGCATACTCCCGCCCGGATCAGAACTGGGAGTTCTGCGCCGAGCTTTAGTCATGCCAGCGCCGTCATCAGCGGGGGCAGATTCGGCAGCGGCGTCGATCTCCGTGCGGCGGTGGTCTTGGCTACGTTGACTCTCCGTGATGCCCGTGGGTCCGAGTCCGATGATCACGTCGGCCAGCTCAAGGCGGGCGCCAACGACCAGCCGCCCGGGTAAAGCGAGGTCGGTGAGACAACCTGCATCAGCTCAGGTCAGAGCGATGCCGATTGACAGTCGTCGGCGACCTGAATGTGAACGCGCCGCGATCGTGCCTGGCGATCTTGGCCTGGTACAGCAGGATCCTTGCCGTCGGCAGGTGAACGATCGCGATGTCCGCGCCAAGATGCCTGGCCTAGGCGTGCGAAGATACGGCATAAGCGACCGCTCTGGGCCCGAATCGCCAGATGGCCGCCAGCACCGCGTCGGTAGCGCCTACCTCGTTCAGATCCAGGACGTCAGCGCCTTCGATCCGCAGCCAAACAGACGCCCGGGTGATGCCCGCTACCGGGGGCCAGCGCCGCGTGCTCGCTTCGGCGGTAATGCGAGCGCCAAGACGCGCAACCCATCTCGCCTACTAGCGATTGCTCAGCGGTCATGCCGGAACTCCTCGCACGTCAGACATCTTGCCTTCGGCCGTGGATGCGCGTCAGATCGTTGCGGCACCGTTCCATCGGCCAATGGTGCGCATTTCGATCGCGGATCAAGCGACGTGGCACGTGCGGTCCATACAGGCGGCGCACTGACCGTGAAGGCAGTAACCGACCGCCTCGCATGAGCAGCGGAGATCGCCGGGACAGGGATGGTAGGCACCGCAGCCGTGGTGGTCGGCAGGCGGCTTGCCGTCCTCTCCGGTCACCCAGTCGTGGGCTTGCTGGACGCCTTCTCCCCACTGAGGCGGCGGATACCTGCCGGGCTCGGCGGAAGGCTGGCCTTCGTGTCCTTGCATGACGACGCCGTCAAGGTACGCCATCATCTCTTCCTCGATGTTGGCGACGCCGCAGCCGACGCCGCGCATGCAGATCAGGTCCGCTTGCACGTAGGGCGGTTCTGGGCGAGCCAGCGTGGCAACGGGGTCGAGCGGCATGTGCTGACCGGAGAGCGGGCTGATTGGCGACTCGCCCATGATCCAGTCGAAGTAGGCAACCGTGCCGTGTAGCCAGGCGGCGTTCATCCACGATGCCGGCCATTGCCACGGCCGTTCCGCTCGCCAGGACGGCATGTCTTCTGGGAGGTCTCCGTGCTCGGCCAAGCCGTGCAGGGCCCAGTCGCGGACCCGGCGTATTTCCTCGTCGGTGCGGGCGAAGTGAAAGCGGGCGCCGGCGTACTGGCCGCGGGCATGGTCGAGCAGGGGGATGGCGTCAGCGGCACCGGTCAGCCAGCGCAGGACCCGGCGGGCCTGCTGCCGGTCTGGGTCCGGATCGCGGGCGTATCGCCATGGCGGCCAGCCGCATTCAGGCGGGCAGGAGTCCGCGCCGTGCCGCGCCTCGTCGGTGATTTCGGTCGCTGCGGGCGGGCTGCCCCTACCAGGTGCCCTGCTGATAGGAGCTGGGCCGTGTCCGGTGAGAACCCACTGCCACGCACACGCCGTCCGGCTGCTGGGCAGGCTCTCGGCCAGGGATCGGGTCATGACTGCGGCCACGAGCGACCGTGGCCGAGGCACAGTTGCCGGGGGCGTGCTGAGGAGCTGGTTCGCGTCCATGGCCAGCACCTCCCCTCCTTCCTCAGTCTGCTGCTTCCCGCTCCGGGATGCGAGCCGCTTCGGCCGCGACGGCGGGTGCGTGCGGGACGCGCGGCATCGGCTCGTGGCGGACGGCTTCCCGCTGCCGGGCTTCGAGTTCTGACTTCCACGCTGCGACCAGTGCCGCGTCGGGGTCATCCAGTTCGGTCTGCATGGAGGTGATCTCAGCGGCGCGTTCCCGAGCCTCCTGGGCCTTGCGCATGGCGGCTTTGTCAAGGCGTGCGCTGATCTCGCGGAGTTGCGCGACGACTTGACCGAACCGGTCAGCGTGCGGCCCAAGATCCGGCCAAGCCGCCGGGCCAGGTTCGGTCCTGGATAGTGCGGGCCGAGTTGCTGGTTGTTCGGGCCCGGGAGCCGACGATCCGGCTTGGAGCGGCTTGATGGCCAGGTCGGGGTATCGGCGTCGCAGTTCTGCGTCTGCCGCCACAGCACGGTCGCGGGTTGGCGCGGTAGCCCGTTCCCATGCGTTGTAAGCCGCCTGGGCGTCAGCCAGCCGGCCGGCGAGGTCGCTGGTAATATCCGCCCACCGCGCCAGGACGTCGGCGCGGTCATCCAGGCGCTGCCGCGCATCATCTGTGCCGGCAGCCCCGGCGTTCCGGCGAGCGCGGTCGGCGTCGATCTGCGTGCGGCGGATCTCCGCGCGAACCACGGCAAGGTCGTCGCCCTTGTACGGCGGCGCCCACGCCATCTCCCGCGCGAACGCCGAACGCCAAGCCCACAGCTTTCCGTCACTGTGCTCGCGCAAGCTGCCCGGCTGGCAGCCGAGCGCTTCCGCCGCGGCCTGCCATGACGTTCGGGCTTCGGGGGAATGCTGGCCCGGCCGCGGACCGATCGGTTCGTGCGGATGAGTCCAGCTCCACATCTCCCGGTACGCGGCAACCTGTCCCGCCCGGTGTTCCCAGCCGGCCCGGTCCAGCGGATGCTCACGCACCGGGCCGAGGGCGGGCGCCCACGTCGGCTGGTGCTCGGCAGCGTGCTCGCCGAGCCGGCGCTGCCGGTCGTCCATCGCTTCAGCCAGCTCTCGCGCGTACCGGTTCATATCCGCGTCTCCGCTATCCGGCAACTGCTCCAGCCACGGACGAGCCGCGACCGCGGGCATTCCGGCAATGTGCTGCCGGATCCGCCAGTCCAAGACCTTGGCGACCGACTCGGCGTCCTCAAGCGGCCCGGACGCAACCGCACGGCGCAACGCGGCCGGTCCGTCGAGCCCGGCGGCTTCGGTTTCACGCAGCGAACGCCACAACCACGTGGCGGCCGGATCGCTCAGAACCTCAGCCGCCCCGGCATGAGCGAGAACGTCGCAGACCGCCGCCTCATATCGGCGCTCAGCGGCTTCGCGAACGACGTGCTCCCACTGCACACCGAGTACATCCAGGCGATCGGCGTCCGACCACTCGGCCTCACGAGTGTCGGTGGCCGAGAGCTGCTGGCCGTCCCTGGCCAGGCACTGCCCGAGCACTTCCTCAGCCGCCGCATCGTCTGCGGTGGCGAGTCGGGGGCCATGATGGCGCCCGGCCCGTTCACGAGCGAGCTGGTCGTACCGGGCCAGCTCGCGGGCGGGCTGAGTACCGGACGCCGGGTCAGCGATCCGCCATCCGGCGATGACCCACGCTTCATTACGGTCCCGGCCTCGGGTCAGGGCAACGGTGACGGCCCGGCGGTCCTCCTCGCCGGTCAAGACGACGATTCCGGAATCGACCGTCTGGCCCTCGGCCGCGTGGAAGGTCATCGCATACGCCAGCTGGGTGTCAGCACGGAGGTACGCCCGGCTGAGCAGGAACGGCGCCGACCACAGCTCCCGCCCGGTGGCGGCATCGCGGCCGGTGAGCCGCTCCACCTGAACCAGCATCCCGGCCACGCCTGCCTCGGTGCAGACGATCCGCAGGATGTCCCTGTTCGCCAACGTCCGGCCGGGCTGACCGGCGTTGATCTGGCTGGCGTTCCTGCGGGCCATGATCCAGTCGCGTGCGGACGCCTGTGCCCCGTCCCGCAGGCCAACGGCTGGCCCGTCGCTGACTATCCCCCAGGCGATCAGGTCTCCCCGGACCCGGCGGGCCAACTCAGCGACCAATGCGTCGGTTCCGGCCATCAGCATGGTGTGCTGACCGTTGAGCCGGTCGTGCAGGTAGGCGCGGGCAGCGTCCTCCAGCATGTCTTCGGCGTAGCCGACATGCAGCCGGCCGTGCTGCCGGTATTCGGCGAGCACGGTCACGTCGCCGTCGCGCAGCCGAAGCGTCGCTTCGGCCTCCCAGGCGTTCCGGAACCGGCCGGCCTCGCTGAGCTGCACGCAACCGAGGGTGCGGGCGAGCATGGTCATGCCACCGCCGCTCTCCACAGCCTGGAGTTGCATCGGGTCGCCTGTCACGATCATCTTGGCGTCATGCAGGGTGGCGCGGCCTGCGATCGCGGCCAGGTCAGGTAGCGACATCAGGGACGCCTCATCCAGGGCCAGCAGCGTCCGAGGCCGTAGCTCGATCGGACGGCGGGACTCTCGGGCATGGTCAGAGTGCCCGAGCCACTCGGCGGTGTTGTATGCCTGCAGCGGCACGCCGTGCCTGGCCGCCTCGTCCCGGATCACGTTGCGCGCATTGCTGGACGTGGTCAGCGCGACCACCGGCCCCATTCCCGCACCATGCCAGATCCGGGCGATCTCTACCGCCGTCCGGGTCTTGCCGGTTCCGGGCGGGCCAATCATGACCTCCGCACGCCGAGGCGAGGTCAGCAAGAAGAACGCGGCGGCGGCCTGGTCCATCCTCAAACCGCTCCCGGTGGCCTCGCTCAAAGCCGCGGCGGTGCTGGCTGCCGGTTGCAGCTGCGCCTCCAGGCGAGCGCGATCGGCGCCCAGCATCCGTGCCACCACGTCCGGATCAAGTCTCGGCGCGCCGATCGCCTGAGCCTGAGCCTGGAGCCGCTCCTCCAAAGTGAGCTGAGCCTGACTCGCGTACCGCTCCGCGCCGTGCGGCCGGAACACGCTCTCCCCATCGCAGCGGCGCAGGCTTTCCGGGACAAGCGGCCATTCCGGTGGGGAAAGCAACGCCACCGACTCCCCCGCCCCGCCCCTGATCACGCGGCTGGCCAGCGTCTCAAGCGTGGCCCGGTCGGCCATGGCACCGGCCGGCAGAGCCTCACCGAGGCGCCGGATCAGATCCGCCTTAGTCCACGTGGTCATCGTGGTCTGCACGGTAAAGACAGCCTCAGCCATGACGCGGCGGGCCTCGGCAGCGGTCAGGCCATATTGGTTGCGCTCCTGGCCGACAGGAACCCGGATCCGCAGGCCCTCTTGCTCCAGCGCTGGCCTCCGCTGCCGCTCACTCCCTCGCTCCGCTGCGGCACCGGCCTCCGCCCGGCCGATGTCGCGGCTGATCCGGCGCTGAGCCTGCTCTTCCAGTTGCTCCTGAGCCTCCCAGGCGCGCAGGAGCGGAGCAGGATCAGCCGAGCCCGCCTCAGATCCGCGCCGAGTCACAAAGCTCGCGAACCTTTCCATCCGCGCCAGCTCCATCTGACCCGGAGCGCGGCCGTGCTGGCGCGCGAACTCCGACGCGATGCTCCGGGCCAGCCGGCGCACCGCATCGGGTAGCTCGGGCTGGCCTGGCGTCGCGGGCTGCGGATAACCGGATGCAGCGGCCTGCTGGCTGGCTTCCCGTGCCCGGCGCGCTGCCATAGCCACGGCGTCCGGGATCGCGGCGAGGTCGCCAACGTCCCGCTCGCGGGCCTGGGCCTCCCATGCGCGTAGCCTCTCCCGCAGGTCCAGCGGCTGACCGGATTTGGGCGGCCGGGTCCGCAGCGCGATGTCACGCTGGATGCGGAACATCTGACGGGCGTCAGGGCGCCGGCCGTGCTCAAGTTGCCGCTGATCAGCGATCCGCTTGGCCTCCTCGATGATGGTCTCCCGGCGAGAAGAGAACGCGTCCATCAGTTCCTGGCTGACCCCGGCGATCTCCCGGCCATGCCCATCGGGGCGCTGCACCCAGGCCACGCCAAAGCCGCGGGTCAGCGCGGTCTCCGTCACAGCCGCCGCTACCGCGGCCGCTGCTCCCTGGAATCGGTACAGTGCCTTGGAATCAAGCTTGCGCCAGCTGCCGTCTCGCTCAGTGATCACCTTGGCAAGCACCAGATTGTGCACGTGCAGCTGCGGATCCCCGGTGCGGGAGGTGTGCTGGCGGAACGATCCGATGACCCAGTTCCGGGCGTGTTCCCATTTGCCGAGCTCAGCTCTCGTTTCCGCGCCGGTTCCCCGGTGGTACCCGGTACGAGTCAGCCCGGCCTCGTCCTGCAGATACTCCAGCGCCGCCGCGTTGCCCTCCATGATCGCCTCCCACACGCGGGCGGCCTGGCGCTCAAGGTGGCTTGCCTCGGCGTCGTTCCCGGCCTGCCGCGCCTGCTCGGCCCTGGCGAGAAACCCGCCGTGGAGCAGCGTGACGGACTTCGACACCGACACCGTGATGTCCCAGAACGGAACCGCGTGCCTGGCCTGCGCCCTGGCCAGCGTGCGCAGCTCCGCCTTGCGCGCCTCGCTAGCATGCGGTTCTGCTGCTGCCAGCTCGCGGTAAATATCCTCACCGGACGCGAACCGCTGCGGCGCCCGGCCGAGCCGTGTCTTCCCCGACGCGTCACGCGGGTCCGTGTGCTGCCCGAACAGCGGCTCGAATACCGTCCGGTCAATCACCTCCCCTTCGGCGAAACCCAGCACTTCCAGGCCGCGTCCGGTCCACCGGCCCGGCGGCTCGCCTCCTTTGTCAGCCGGAACCAGGTAGTAGTCCAGCGGCGAACTGACCGCCTGGTCTCCTGTGCCGGTCTCCCGCCACGGGTACGACGGGTCAAACCCTGGATTGATCTTCAGGACAACAGCCATAGGCAGCGGCCTTCCCCGTCGCGCCTCAGCGGCGCTCGCGACCAAGATCATTGGTTAATGCCAAGGTGTGACGGTGATGCAGATCACAGCTAGGATAGCAAAAGAGCGCGACGCAGGGGTGCCCGTTCAAGCCAGAAGTTGATCTTGAGCACCTGGGCCAGGGCTGTGTCGGTGCCGTTGATTAGAGTCGCCGGAAGGCGGCCGGGCGCGAGGAGGGCACGATGGTGGTTGCGGTCGCTGTAAGCGGTTCTGACAACGTTGGCAAGAGCACTCAGATCCGGCTGCTGGCCCGCGAAAGTGGCGTGGCCGAAGCTGGGTCATTAGACGCGCATGATCCACGCTGGGAGGACGCTCGGGCAAGAGGGCTGGCGGACTGGTGGTTCCGGCGTGCGGCCCTGGAAGAGGTCGTGGATGTGCTGGCCTGCTCGTATCTGGCCCGGTCGGCGGCGGCGGATACCACCGGCACGGGCGTGGTGCGGCTGATGGACCGGGGCATGCCGATGCTGGAGGCCAGCGTCGTGGCGACGGTCGCAGTTCGGGAGCTTCTTGACTATGAGGCGGCGGTCCAGCGGGCCAGAGGATTGCTGGCCGCCTACCGAGACGATATAGATCGGGCCGAAGCTGGCGAGTGGGGCGTCCTGCTGTTACATGCGGCCGAGCCGACTGCGGGGACCATGCGGGCCTTGGCTCGTGAGCGGGAGGTCACCCTAAGGTACGCCACCTATCAGCGTGTTCTGAATGAGCATTTGCATATGCTGGCTGCCGCTGGCCAGTTCGCGCGGACAATCGTGGTAGGCGACCGGCCGATCCTGGACGTGCAGCATGAACTGCGTGTGCTGCTGCGCGACAGGCTCGGCATTTCTGTTCCTGGCCTGGCTTTGCACGAGGTGCAGGTGGCGGCTCTGGGCGGGTTGTCAGAGTCGGGCAAGAGCACGGCGGGCGCCTACCTGGCAACAAGGCACGGGTATGCCCGGCTGAAGATCGGCTACCTGCTGGCGGTCGCCGCCGCCCGGTGGGGCATCGCGGACGTGTACGCCCTGGATGAAGTTGATATCGCGGAACTGCTGGTGCTGGGCCTGGAGATGTACTGCACCGCCCACCACTTCCAGCATTTAGTGTCGATTGAGAGCCTGCACCGGGCCGGAGTAACCGTCGAGCTGGCCAAGTTGCTCGGTGCTCGCCTGATGGTGGTCTACCTGGACGCGGCTCCTGGCCTTCGTGAGGCCAGGAGCATGGCGGGGCCAGCAGACGTCCGCGAGCGGGATGCGGTGAAGCGCTCCCGTGGCGCCGAGCGTGTCCGCGAGCTTGCCGACGCGGTGATCGACAACAACGGCCCGCGACTGGCGCTCTACCATGCCCTGGACAGCATCGCTATCAGCAACCGCTGGCGGCTGGCCGTGCCGCAACGGGCCTCCGTTGCCGACCTGGGATTGCCTTCTCGCCTCGCCGTCTACCTCGATGCGTTGCTGGCGCGGGTGGCTGATCCGGCGGCGCCGCTGGTGTCGCTGCTTGCGGTGACTGGTAGCGGTGCCCGCGGCAAGTACCAGCACGGGTGGTCAGACCTGGACGTGCTGGCGGTGGCCGAACAGGACATGCTGAGCCGTTTGCGAGCAGTGCTGGGCGAACTCGCAGGGCAGCTCGGCGGCATCAAACTCGGATTCACGATCTTGTCAGCCGCGGAATGCGCGGCCGGGACGGTAACCCCGCGGCTTCTGCATACCCTGGTCCTGATCGGCACCGGGGTCCTGCCGGTTTTGTGGCACGCCGACAGTCTGGTGCTGCCGTGCCCCGATCAACAGACTGACGCATTCGCCAGCTTGGCTGATGGGGTGGCGGCCGCGATCGAGATCCGCCGGCAGCTTCTCAAGCCGGAACTCGATCTACGGTCCCTGTACAAGGTGACGGCCCTGGTAGCTAAGGTCGGGCTGCGCGGCGAAGGCGAAGAACACCCGGGCGATACCGAAGCTTTCCAGGCTCTCCTGGACCGGTTCCCGGCGTTCTTTACCGGCCTGGACCCTGCTGTGGTGGCAGCAGCCCGCCACGAGGACCAGGCCGCCATCCAGCTCGCCCATGCCATCCTGGCGTGGTGGCTGGCCACCCTACCCACCGCTAGGCCGGGGAGCCTGCAGTGACGGCGACCAGGCATTACCACGCGCCCGACGGGACTTTCCGCAAGATCCTGCCCCCTGATCAGGCCCGCCGCGAACTAGCAGGATGGCGGATGGTCGCGAAACTGATGCCCGTCCCCCGGCTGCTGGATGTCCGGCAGGCTAAGGATGGTTACGAGGTCGTTTACGAAGATGTCTTCGCCTCGGGGCGCTGCACGAGCCTTCTGGCCGACTGCATCAACGCCGCCGACCGCGACCACAGCCGCCTGCCCCCAGTACGGGCACTGGTCAACCAGGTGTGCGACGGCTTGCTCGCTGCCACGCAGGCAACCGGCGCAATCAGCATGCTCGAGGCATGCGTGCCGGATCTGCACGCTGCGCGGCTGACCCCTGGTGGCCGGCTGGACCGCTGGTACACCCACCCGCCGCAGCCGGCCTGGGTGGTCGATGGCCAGCGACTCGGCCCGGCTGATCTTGTGGGCCGGGCGCTGGTAATCGGTGGGCGCGAGGTCGGACCTGGGTGGCCAGTAGACATCGCCGAGTTGCGCTCAGCCTTATCTGGGCGCACCTGCTGGGTAACTGCCATCACTCAAGGCGATGTCACCGAGCCGAACATCACCCGGCCGTTGTGCTGGCTGGATTTCGAGCACGCCGGACGCAACGCCCTCGCCAGTGATGCCGCGAACTTCCTGTGGTACCTGCTGGGCATGGGCGGCTGGCTGGTGCCTACCTACGAGCCGGGCGTGTACGCGCGCACGCTGCGGACTCCCGTCCCGCCAATGGCCACCCCGGTCATCGACAGCCTGCGCGTCACAGCCCGCTCGCTCGAAATCAACGGCACCTGGCAGGTAGGCGCAGGACGGCACGCTGCTCTCGCCACACTGCTGCACCGGCTCGCCGGCGACCTCGGGGCAGCGCTGGCATCCGACGGTGACGTGGCAGCCCGGCTGCGGCCGTTCCTGGCGGTCCGCATTCTCGGTGTCATCTCCCTGCGGCAGATGAGCGGCCCCCATGCGGTTGCGTGTCTGGCCAAGCTAGCCGAGCTGTCGCACCCCGCCTTGAGCCTGCCTGGCTGGTGCGCCACCGTCCCAGTCGCCCCGTGCCCGGCCCCGCTGGCGGTTTGCCAGCCGGTCGCCGCATCTGCGACGGTGTCTGAAGACCCGCCCGAAGGAGCAGCATGACTACTCGCGTCCGCGCCCTGCTGATCACACCGGACGGTCGCGTGCTGACGATTCGCCGAGTCCGGCCCGGGCAGGCCCCATACTGGGTCTTGCCCGGTGGCGGCGTTGAGGATGGTGAGAACCAGCAGACGGCGCTAGCCAGAGAATTGCGGGAGGAGATCGCCGCGACCGCCGACGTTCACGGCCTGTTGTACATCCTCGACCTCGGCGCCGACCGCCAGTACTTCTACGTCGCCCGCGCACGCTCCTGGTCCGCCAGCCCCGCCGACCGCAGCGGTCCGGAGTTCACTGATCCCACTCGCGGCGAATACCAGCTCCAGCCTGTCCCGCTCACAGCCGACGCGCTAGAAGGGATCGACCTCAAACCGGACGCTCTCGCACAGTTCCTGATCAGGCACCTGCGCGAAGGCACCGACCTATTCGCCCTCCCCGATCTTCGCGCCAGCCAGCCGGGTGCGCCGTAGCGCGGAGTCTCGCAAACCCCGGCGCAGATATTTGCGCGCTCCGCCCTCTGCGGCACGCCTCCGTCCATAACGTAGGCAGCATCGGGACAAGCAACCACCCGGCCCCGGCGTCCAGCATCTGCACCCGTCGGTCCTTGGCGGTCGTCTCGAAGGAACCCACAGCGGCGAGGCGCTTGGATTCTTCTGCATCGGAGATTGCCTGGGACCCGGTCACTTCGCAGACCAGAGCCACCGTGTCACCGCTCGGCCCTGCGAGTCGGCGAGGCACCAGGTCGTGCCGGGTCAGCCAAGTCGACATGCACTCCAGCACCGGCCCGTACGAGTCCTCACCGCCCGGCTCCGAATCCGGACGAGGTCACGGGCCAGGCCGACCACGGTCTCCTGATCCTCCCGCGCGGCTTGCAGCAAATCACCGGTCCCGACGCCGGCCCTGTTCACCGGGCCCGCGCCCTGCCCACGCACGACCTCAAGCGCGGCGATCGGCTCGGCGGACTCCACCCGTCGGGAGGCCGCGTAGGCCTGGCGGCCGTGGTCGAGCAGCCGGCGGGCGGCTACGGCACCGAGCGCCACTCCCGAGTCGAACGCCTCGGCGGACGTGAGCGAGGGTATGGGCACGGCCGCCATATGCTCGCTCGCGCAGAAGAACCGCTCCGGCATGGTCACGGTGTCCTCCACTAGGCCGACATGCAGCGTCTTCCAACCTAGGCCGCGATCCCGAGGATCGCGCAGTTCCAGCAGTCGTAATAAATGATCCCGCAGTACCCGGTGCCGCGGCGGCCCGAACAGCACACGGTAGTGCACCAAGCCTGGCCGCTCCCGAGGGCGGCCTCGATCGCCGCCAGGTACTCCGGATCCCTCGACCGCGATCCCGCCGCGACCAGGCACTCACGGGCAATGGCCACCGTCGCGAGCATGGCCTCCCGCAGGTCACGGAAACCAGCCAGCAACCTCGGGGCTAGCGAAGCTGTCCGAAGGCCTCCGTCCTGGTGAGCGAACAGCACCTCGGGCGGCTGACCGTAGATCTCGCACAACGTTCTGTGGTGACCGATGCTCGTCGTGTGACGACCGAGTTCCCACCCGCTCAGCATGCTAGGCGTCACTCCGGAATGCCCGCCAGGCGCGCGGAGATCGATCTCCTCCACGACCTCATCCAGCGTCCAGTTCCTGGCTAGCCGGGCCCGGCGCAAAGCCGACGGTGCGTCGCCTGACGGCCCCGGCATGGCTCCAGGATTCATTGCCCTGCCTCCCAATCCGCATCCAGAACATCCCACTCGGCATCCCAGACGGCGATGGTGGCGGCGAGCCTCGGGCAGTTATCGGCATGACCGACCTCATCGTCCGCCGGGCCGTTGCACAGCCCGCGGTCGCTGATCACCTGGGCACATGAACCGCACGTCCATATAACAGAGCGGCCGTAACGATAAGCCGTCTCGGTGTCTGGGTGCCCGGCAGCGAAGGTGAACGCGGCCTCGGCGACAGTCTCGCCGGCCTGCTGGGCGTCGCCACCCGGGACCAGGCCGAGGGCGGTTCCGATGTCGTGCCAGGAGTGCCCAGCTTCGCGGGCGGCACGGACGTAGTCGGCGGCATGCTCTCGGGCAGCGAGTTCCAGCTGCCTGCTGGCCGCGAGCCCGGCCAGCGGGTCGACATCGCGCACGGTGCCGTGCGAACCACGACGGACAAAGTCAAGCGTTGCTCGGCGGGCCACGTTACGAGCCAATCGCCACTGCTCTTCAGGGCTGGGCCGGGTCGTCATGCTATCTCCCTTACCTTCCGCTGCCTGATTGCGCAGGGGTCGAAGTCGGCGGCGACACCTGTGCCGGTGGCGGGACGGTAGTGGCAGCAGGGCCGGTAGCCGGGGCGGTCGAGCCGGTCCTCATCGAGGCCTGCCGCGGCGGGCCAGTCGTGGGTCATGGCCTGGTGGCGCGCCCGCGCCGCTGCGCGGCGCTCGGCGACGGTGCGCTCGGGTGGCGTCTTGTCCCACCAGGCGTCCCAGAGCCGGCAGGCCAGCAGGTGGAAGCTGACGGTGATGGTGCGGCTGTCTCCCCGGATCAGGCGCCGAGCGACTCCGGGATCGACATCCAGTGTTCGGGCGATCCTGGTGGCGTCATGGCCCATCGCGACGAGAGAGCGCATCCGCCATGTGGTGCCGCTGGCATCCATTCGGCCAGTACGGAGGCTGGCTTTGGTGTCCTGGACAGGTGCGGTCTTCACTCGCTGGCGGCGACTGGACTGGCCGGTCATGACTGCCTGCCCAGGCATGTGAGGAGGATCTCGACGCCGATCCAGGCGTCTGGCGACCGGGAGTCGGCTAGGGCTGCCGCTCGTTCGCGCAGAAAGGCGAGCAGGTCTCCAGGGAGCAGGTTGCTGCCTGGCTCGCTGGCGACGGCCAGCCTCAGCAACGTCCGCGCCAGATCCTGTGAGCATGGGTCGGTCAGCACGTCGGCGGCAATGAACTGATCGCCGTTCAGGATGCAGCTCAGCAGCAAGTCACACGCGGCGGCGGTCTCGAAGACCTCGCAGGGCCACAGGGCCGCGACCAAGTCTGCGAGTGCCATGAACTCCTCGTAGGGCAGCGCCCAGGCCGGGCGCGTCCCGCCGATTGCCTCGGCCACTATGTCGGCCGCGACGCCGACTCGGACAGCGAGGGCTTCGTAGTCGTCGCCGTAGGTGTTCATCACGGCCTGCAGCACTGCCGCTGAGAGCACTGCCACCTGGTGCTCGCCGGGTTCGTCCAGCGCGAGCGCGTCGTCGGGAACAGGCGTCGGGAGGCTGGCAGCGTGGACCTGGCTACTGCTATTCATGCTGGTCTCCCGCTAACGCCGGTTCCGGTGGAGGCTGGGCCATCGATTACTTGTGCTGGCGAGTTAGCTGATTGGGCGGGATGTACCCTGCGGGTTTGTTCCGGCATGAGAGGGGTTGGCTTTAAATGGGCCTTCGCGGGCTGGCCTACACGCAGGCCGGTGAGCCTGCGCACGCCGCGGGCGACGCGATTGGGCGCCTGGCGAGGCAGTTGGCCATGGCGGTCCTCGGCCTGCACGCTGGCCGCGACCATGGCGAGAACGACCGGTGCGGCCAGCGTAATGACGGCCGCAGCGAATACGATGAAAGTCATCTTGATCTCCGTTTGCGGGTTGGGCTTATCCCTGGCGCACTCATCAAACGGCGGGAAAAGGACTAGCGAGGGGTCTGCGGACTAGGCCTGTACTAGTCCGGTAGCTAGTCCCGCTGGCGTGCTGGCTGGCCAGGTGCTTAGGCTCGGGTGTGTTAGCTGTTCTGGCTAAAGTTCAGGGAAGCGATTGGCGATGACGGACACGCAGCCAAGGCTGAGAGCTTTACGAGAAGAGCGGGGCTGGACCCAGCAGGAACTGGCTGAGCAGGTCTCGCGGATGGCATGGCTGCGCCGGAACGAGCATGTGGGCGTCAACGCCGACATGGTCTCCAAATGGGAGCGGGGCAAGAAGCGACCCACTCCGCTGTACCGGGAGATGCTAGGCCTAGTGTTCGGGACGGACGCTCTCGGGCTTGGATTCGGCGGTCCCGCGGCAGTCAACGTCGGCGGGCGCGGCGAGGCTGACGGCAATTCGCTGATCGAAATTCTCGGGGGAGCTGCGTCGCTGCTTGACCAGCTTGGTGTTGCTGGATCGATCTTGCAGCCGCGGATGTTCGATGTATGGAAGGACGAGCTGGTGCAACGTCGCGCCATGCTGAAACTGATGGGTCTCGCGACGGCGGCCAGTATGGCGCCCGCGATGGAGCGGGAGCTGAGCCGATTGGGCAAGGTGACGCCGGAGGAAATTAAGGATCTTGACCACCTAGCCGACCGCTACCAGGCTCTTTACCACACGACAGCGCCGGCAGTGCTGATGACACCGGTTGTGGCGCACTTGGAGACATTGCGTGATTTCCTGCGCCGGGGCGCTTCGGTGACGCTGCGGCGGCGCCTGTTCGCGAACCGGGCCCGGGTGGCCGTCTTGGCCGGGCGGCTGGCGTTCTGCGAAATGGGGGACACGCTGGCGGCTCGGGGGTACTACAACCTCGCGTTGGAGTCGGCACGGGAGGCCGGGGATCACCTGCAGGCAGCCGCAGCGCTCGGGCACATCGCATTTATCCCGGCGAATGAGTTCTGCTACAGCGCGGCCTTCGACTACCTAGGCGCCGCGTCAAGCCAGGTCGGCAAGCACCCGGACGGCCGCGTCGCGTCGTGGCTGTTGGCGGTGGAGTCAGAGATGCGGGCCAACTCCGGGGAGCCTGCCGGGGCGCTCGTGGCCATCGACCGGGCACGAGAGCAGCTCGCGAATCCCGGCCTGATCGTGGATTTGCCCTGGTTTGACTACTATGACTCCACCCGCCTGTCAGGTTTCGCCGGGTACGCGCTGCTGCGAGACGGGCAGTTCGACGCATCGAAGGCATTGCTCACCGACGCGGCCGCGCACCTGCCGCTGGTGGCGGTGACGCAGAAGGCCGTGTTCCTGACCGATATCGCGACGGTGGAGCTCGCCGCCGGGGATCTGGAACAGGCGTGCGCGAGCGCGGGTGAAGCCGCCGATTCGCTGCGTCGGGCCGGGTACTCCGTTGCTCATTGGCGGTTGCGGCAGTTCCGGAGCTCGGTGGCGCAGTGGGCTGACTCCGCGCCGGTTCGGGCCCTGGCTGAACAGGTCCCGGTGCACTGAGCGAGGTCGCTCGCCGCCGTAAATCAGACTGACCCGTACTGGCTCGTTTCGGAGTCTTCAGCGGCTGGATTCGTCCAGGGCTGAAAGCAGGGCCTTCATCCAGGGGCCGAGGTCAGCGGGAGTCCGGGCCGAGATCAGGTTGCCATCGACCACGGCGGCCTCGTCGATCCAGTCTGCCCCGGCGTTGATCATGTCGTCGCGGATCGCGCCGACGCTCGTGGCCCGGCGGCCCTTGAGGATCTTGGCCGAGATCGGCACCCATCCGGCGTGACAGATGAACGCGATCGGCTTGCCTGCCGCGTCGAAGGCCCTGACCAGGTCGAGGACTGCCTCGGAACGGCGTAGCCTGTCGGGAGCGTATCCGCCGGGAATGACGAGCGCGTCGAAATCCGGCTCGGCGACCTGCTCGACGGTAGTGTCGACCGACAGGGGGCCGTGGCCTTTCTTTCCCCGCACCGGCCGCTCATCCAAGCCAGCCACGACGACGATGATCTCCTCCTCGGCGAGACGGTACAGCGGGTAGAGCAGCTCGGAGTCTTCGAAGTCGTCGGCTGCCAGGATGAGCACCTTGGATGCAGGACGTGCCATAAGTCGAGCTTACGCCGGCGCCATGCCACGAACGGCAGCGGCAGGATCGGCTCGCGATGCCGACCGCGGAGCAAGCCCATACCCTCCGCCGCGGGCGGCGGTCAGGCAGAAGGCCGTGTTCCTTGCCGACATCACCACCGTGGAACTGGCGGGCGGGGACCTCGATCAGGCATGCGCGAGCGCGGGCGAGGCGGCCGATTCGCTGCGCCGGGCTGGGTATGCCGTGGGGCTGGGGCGGTTGCGGGAGTTCCGCCGCTCGGTGGAGAAGTGGGCTGACTCGACGCCGGTGCGGGCGCTGGACGAGCAGCTCGCGGTGCTTTGACTACACGGGGAAGGAATGGGGTCGTGGCGATCCGCGCGGTGTGGTTCGACGTTGGCGAGAAGCTGATCGATGACAGCCGTGAGTACGGGACCTGGGCGGACTGGCTCGGGGTGCCGCGGCACACGTTCTCGGCGATGTTCGGCGCTGTGATCGCGCGGGGCGGGGACTACCGCGACGTGTTTCAGCATTTCCGGCCGGGGTTCGACCTGGACAAGGAAAGGCAGGCCCGGCTGGATGCGGGGATCGGGGAATACCTCAACGGGCACGACCTGTACCCGGATGCGCGGCCGTGCCTGGCCGCACTGCGGGAGGCCGGGTATTTCGTGAGGGTGGCGGGGAACCAGACGGAGCGCGCGGGGCGGTTCCTGCGGGAGCTGAACCTGCCGTGCGACGTGCTGGCGACCTCGGATGAGTGGGACCGTGGCCAAGCCGAATGCAGCGTTCTTCGACAAGCTCGCCGCGGCATCGGGGCATGACCGGCACGAGATCGCTTACGTCGGTGACCGGCTCGACAACGACATCGCGCCGGCATCGCAGGCCGGCCTGGTCACGGTGTGGGTGCGGCGGGGCCGTGGGCTGGCCCTGTGCCAACCCGACCGCCTGCCGGGCGGGTTACGAGTGGGGACCGGTAATGGTGATCTCCTGGTTGCCTTGCCCGTGTTCTGGCGGTCGCAGCCATCAGACCGTGGCGTGCAGGACCACGGGATGCCCGGAAACCGGGCACGATCCTCCGCACGCGGCCAGGGCCGCCGTGTCGATTTCCACATGCGCGCCTTTCCGTCCGGCCCGACACCGCCATACACCGAGGTCCGAAGGTCATTAACCTCCACTCGAACCAAAGTGCCTCACAGCGCAAACCGTTGAAACTACAGTCCCCGGCGGGAATGGCTTCACTGGCCGACTTTGGCGCGCCACAATGTTCTTAACTACGCGACTATGGGGCGGGCGATGGCAGATAAGGGCGGCGAGATTACGGAGGCGATCGAGCAGTTGCGGTCGCAGCTGACGGCAGTGCAGGAAAGCAGTAAGGACGCACGATTGCGGTTCACGGTCACCGAGGTCGAGATGGAGTTCCTGGTCGAGGTGATCAAGGAGGGAGGGGGGCCGCGGGAATTCGGCTAGGGCTCGTCTCTGCGGGCGCGGGCGGCCGGATGACGAAGGACACCTCGCACCGCCTGAAGCTCCGGCTTGATGTCCGTGACACCAGTTCGGGCGACCAGGCTACGGTGTCGGACCGGCGATGAGCGCTCCTTGGTAACCGTTCACGCGCATCCTGGCCTGACCGAGGTCCGGGCGGGCGTACCCGATGCGGAGGGCCGCCGGGAGCTGAGCTCGGGCCTGCTGATCGCGCCGCGCGGCTCGTGCTGACGTCCCGGCACGGGATCGCAGTGGAAGAGAACGGTACGGGGTCCTTGGTTGACGTTCGCCTGGTTGTAGGACCGCGCGGCGGCATCAAGCTGGTGGGGCCGCTGCAGGGCACGGTCGTCTGGGCAGGGCCGGGGGACCTGGATGCCGCGCTGGTTGAGCTGCCTGCAGGGACCGAGATACCTGACGGCGTCGCTTGCTAAGGATCACCGGAATCTCCCCAGGCTCGATCACTGAAATTCCCCACCTGTGAGCGGTGCGGCGCGCCGGATCTGAAGGTCCGACAAACCGGGCGAGGGCTC
>Ga0209415_10007566_pt1 | contig 18943 bp, 17 predicted proteins | sample PeaSoiSIISIP2007_FD_187696 | JGI IMG/M metagenome (GOLD analysis project Ga0209415, IMG submission 187696) | Peat soil microbial communities from Weissenstadt, Germany - SII-SIP-2007 (SPAdes) (version 2) | ecosystem: Environmental > Terrestrial > Soil > Wetlands > Peat | place: Germany...
TTGAGGTCGGCGATTTCCGTATGGATGATGCCTTGCACCAGGCTCTCCGCCGCCGGCAGCAGGCGATAGGTGAGGCCATCCTCGGCGATGGTCTTCGCGCGCTGCCAGAATCCCTCAACGGTCAGATAGGCCGGAAGAGCCAACGGCTCGTGCAGCGACAGCGGCGCGGCATGCAAGTCGATTTCAGCCGGTCCCCCCGGACCGACGAGGGCCGCGCCCTGCTGCGGATGGGCAAAGTCGCCCTGCGCCGGACGATAGCCGATGGCTTGCAAGGCCGCTGTCCCGGCCGCCCAGTCGGCGGGCGCCAAGAGCAGATCGATATCGCGCAAGGTCCGGCCGGCGACATAGTGCCAGTCGCCGGCGAGAAGCAGCCGCGCACCCTTGATCAACCCCGGCAGGACGCCGGCTGCGTTCAACGCTCTGATGATCTCCACGAGTTGGGCTTTGATCGCCTGGTTGCGGGCGGCATTGGCATTGAAGCTGCCTTCCAGCAGCAGGAAGACGTTCTGCTCGTCGTCCGCTGACGCCCGGCAGCGTTCGGCCATGAATTGGCGCAGGGCGGCGGGAATCGGCTGCACCAGTTTCTTGCCGACGAGCGCCGGCCAAAGGGCGGGCAAGAGCAGATGAAACCCAGCCAGCGCTGCCGTCGCGGCCCAGGCGAGCCGCCCCTCCATCATCGCTGCGCGAAGGTCCTTCGTCCGCTTCTCGTCGCTGTCGAGCCGGAGGATCGCGCTCAGGGTCTCCAAGGCTTGGCGAGGGCTTGCTTGTCGACTTGGCGCACCTCTCTTTCGCTTTGGCACCGCCGGCCTGGCGGCGCTCCCGCCCAATTGCCGCATGTCCCGCCCTGCCTCTTGCGAGGCAGTCGTGCAAGCAGGATTCGCAGCCTGTCCCAGCACGCGCTGGTTGCGATCGCCGCCCGCACGGATGTAGTCCAGGGTTATGCCGCGTGCTTGATGCGGAAGGCTGACGAACACGTCCTCGAAGCAGGCGACGAACCGCTCTTGCCCTGCGCTGAGCGCGTTTACGACCTGCCTCAGGCTCGGCCATTGGGCCTGGTCGTAACCCGCGGGCGGCGGGCTGAGGAAGAGGCAGGCGTCGTCGACCAGAACGAAGGCTTGCTCCCAGCAGGGCGCCAACGCGGCGATCTCGTCCAGCAATGGGCACTGAAGCTCGCGCCCGATCCGTTCGCCTTGGCCCCAATGGGCGTCGAGCCAGAAGATCGCGGGAGGAAGGGATCGCGCGAGCTCGGCCAGGATCAGAGGCGAGCTGCCGAGCAGCTGCCGGACATTGGCGTGGCCGGCCAAGCGGACGGAAGCCCGATGATACCGCGCCTCGGACAATTCGACGGTGATGACCTGCTTGAAATGCCGCGCGGCCCAGGCCGCCGTCCCGCCTTCGGACGTGCCGGTCTCGACGAAGCAGTCGATACCGAAGCGCTGCTTCATGGACAGCACGTACTCGGCCGGCACTCCGTATGTGATCACGCCCATCGATCGAATTCCATGCGGCGACGGTGGCCGCTGCGCGCCATGGGGTCAAGCTCGTCCTCGGATTGGACTTCGGCGGGACCCGGGCGCCCGATGCGATAGCGCGACGGCGCTTCGGTTGACGGTCCGGGGCGGCGGTCCTAACGTCGCCGCAAACAAAGGTCCGGGAGGCGCGCCATGGCCGGCACATACAAGGGCAAAGGCAAATACATCAAGCTAACGAGCTTTGACGGCAAGGCCTTCCGCGGCTATCTCGCCTCGCCCGCCGGTCGCAAGGGGCCCGGCATCCTGCTCTGCCAGGAGATCTTCGGCATCAACGACCACATCCGCGAAATCGCCGACCAATATGCGGAGGAGGGCTACTTCGTCCTCGCCCCCGACCTCTTCCACCGGCTCGAAGCCGATGTCGAACTCGGCTACGGCGAAGAGGACATGAAGCGAGCCTTCGGTTTCTATCAACGGTTCGACGAGGACAAGGGCGCCCGCGACATCAAGTCCGCGGTGGGCGCGCTGCGTCACGTGAAGGGATTCAGCGGCAAGGTCGCCGCACTCGGCTATTGCCTGGGCGGCAAGCTCGCCTATCTCGCCGCCGCCCGCGCCGGCGTCGATGCGGCCATCGGCTACTACGGCGTCTACATCGAGAAGAACCTGCACGAAGCGAAGAAGATCAAAGGCCCGCTCCTGCTGCATTTCGCGGGCAACGACCGGTTCGTGCCGCCGGCGGCGGTGACGAAGATCCGCAAAGGCCTGGCCAAGCTCGCCGAATTCGAGAGCTACGTCTATCCGGGCGCCGACCATGCGTTCAACTGCAAGGAGCGGTCCGCCTATGACAAGCCGGCGGCGAGCATGGCCTATTCGCGGACCATCGCCTTCCTGCGCCGGCATCTCGGCCCGCGCTACGATCTATCCGGGTTATGGGACGAGCACACCCGGCAGGAGTTCGCCACCCGCGACGTGGACGCCACCATGAAGACCATGGTGGCCAGCCCCTACGTCAACCACATCCCGACCATGACCGGCGGCGTGGGCCATGACGAGCTCGCCCGTTTCTATCGCAACCACTTCATCCCGAAGACGCCCAAGGACACCAGGCTGGTGCCGATCTCGCGCACCGTCGGCGCCGACCGGGTGGTGGACGAGATGCTGTTTTGCTTCACCCACGACATGGAGATCGATTGGATGCTGCCCGGCATCCCGCCAACCGGCAGATATGTCGAGATCCCCCTGGTGGCCATCGTCAACTTCCGCGGCCCCAAGCTCTATCACGAGCATATCTATTGGGATCAGGCCTCGGTCCTGGTGCAGATCGGCAAGCTCGACGCGGCGGGCTTGCCCGTGGCCGGCGTCGAGACGGCGAAGAAGCTCCTCGACGAGACCTTGCCGTCCAACGGCCTGATGAAGCGTTGGGCGGAGAGCAAAGGCAGGTAGGAAAGGCTGCCTAAGGCCGTTTGCTGGCCCAGATCGCGCCCATGACCGCGCCCTTGACGAAGGGCAGGATGGCAAGGGTCAGCAGCAGGGTGATCGGCAGCAAGAAGGATAGCTCAAGCCAGGTGGGCGGCGAGGCGAGCTGCTCGGAGATGAGCACCCCTGGGGCAATGATGTGCCCGACGATCAGGATGGTGAAGTAAGGGGCAACGTCGTCGGAGCGGATCGTCTCGAACTCGAGGCCGCAGCGCCGGCAGCGCTCGGCCGCCTTCAGATAGCCCATGAACATGCCGGGCTCCCCGCAACGGGGGCAGCACCGGCGAAACCCGCGGCGCATGGCGGTCAGCCACCCATCGTTCCTGCCAGGCATCACCATTCCTTCTTTGCGATCGGTTCGCAGTATATGAGCGTTGCCGCCTGTCGCCGCCCTGCGGCGCGATGCCGCGCCGATCAGCTCCGCGGCATCTTGAAGGGCTGGTGCTTCTCGTAGGCTCTCGCCGCCGCCAGCACGAGCTGATCGCCATAGCTTGGGCCGACGATCTGCAAGCCCACGGGCAGGCCGCCGGAGGTGAAGCCGCAGGGCACGGTCGCCGCCGGCTGGCGCGTCAGGTTGAAGGGGTAGGTGAAGGGCGTCCAGTCGGTCCAGCGCGCACCTTCGCCGGGGAACGGAGTCTCGACGCCGGCCTCGAAGGCGGGGTAGGGCAAGGTGGGCGTCAGCAGCAGATCCCAGCTCCGGTGGAACAGGTTCATGCGCACGCCCAGATTTTCGCGCTCCCGGACCGCCTCCAGATAGTCGAGCAGCTTGATCTCGGCGCCCTCCTTGGCGACCTCGACCAGGCCCGGATCCATCATCGCCCGTTTGTCCGGACCGTAGGCGGACAAGGCATTGGCCGCGCCCGCGTACCAGTGGTTCATGAATACGATACGCAGATCGCGTCCCGTGGGCGGATCGACCTCTTCCACCACGGCGCCAATCTCCTGGAAGACATGCACCGCCTGGACCACCAGATCCGCCACCTCCGGATCGACCGGATGGCCGCCCAGGGATGGGCTGAAGGCGACCCGGCACCGGAGCACGCCGCGATTCAGATCCTCGAGATAGCCGCGGCCGGTATCGGGCAGGGCATACCAATCGCGCGCATCGTGGCGCGAAATGACGGTCAGCATCAGGGCCGCATCGGCCACCGTGCGAGTCAGCGGTCCGACATGGGCCAGCGTTCCGAAGGGGCTCGGCGGATAGGCCGGCACTCGCCCGAAACTCTGCTTGAAGCCGAAGGTCCCGGTGAAGGCGGCGGGAATGCGAATCGAGCCGCCGCCATCGGTGCCCAGATGCAACGCTCCCATGCCGCAGGCGGCTGCCACCGCCGCTCCGCCGCTCGAGCCGCCGGGCGTCAAGGCCGGGTTCCAGGGGTTGCGGGTGACGCCGGTGAGCGGCGAATCCGTGACGCCCTTCCAGCCGAACTCGGGCGTCGTAGTCTTGCCCAGCAGGACAGCGCCCGCTTCGCGGAGCCTGGCGACGGCAGGGGCATCCTCCTCCCATTTCTGATTCGGATCGATGGCCCTGGATCCGCGCAGCGTCGGCCAGCCCTTGGTAAGGAGCAGGTCCTTCACCGTCGCCGGGATGCCGTCGAGTTTCCCAAGAGGCTCACCGCGGTGCCAGCGTGCCTCCGAGGCGTGGGCGGCCACCAACGCCCCTTCCTCGTCCACCATCCGGAAGGCGTTGAGGCGCGGATTCAGCCTGGCGATGCGATACAGGCAGGCGCGCGTCGCCTCCACCGGCGACAGACTCCGGGCACGATAGTGGTCGAGCAACTCCGTTGCCGACAATAGGGCCGGATCTTGATCCAAGTCGAGGCTCCCGTATTGTGCCGGTCTATTCGCAATACCCCTTGCGTCCGGACCGGCCCGACGCGGCTCCCCGCAGCCACGCCAGCATCAGCATCCGTCCTTCGAGGCGCATTGTCGAGATGGAGTCGGGGAAGGTAGATTGCCGGCCGTCGAGGGGGGGCCCATGGCCGGCAGTTCCTTCACCGCGGGCCAAAGGCGCCTCAGCCTGCTGGTGATCTATCTCTCCATATTCGGGGCCGGCGTGGCCTGGGGCGCGCTCATGCCCTTGATGGCCCTTCGCCTTGCCCGCCAGGGCGTCGACGCAAGCATGATCGGCCTCAATACGGCCATGTCTCCCCTGGCGATCCTGGCGGTCGGGCCTTTTCTGCCGCGTCTGATCGCGCGCCTTGGTACCCTCGCCTCGATCTGCTACGGGCTTTCCGCAGCGGCCATCACCGTGCTGTTGCTGCCGGCCTTGCCGAGCCTGCCGGCCTGGTTCGTGCTTCGCTTTCTCGGCGGGGCGGCGGCCTCGGTCGAGTGGGTGGTGAGCGAGACCTGGCTCAACCTGGTGGCGAGCGAGCGCGACCGTGGGCGGATCATGGGCCTCTACGCGACCATCCTGGCCCTGGGCTTCGCCATAGGCCCCACCCTTGTCGGGTTCGTGGGCATCGACGGGTGGACGCCGTTCCTGCTAGTCGTGTTGGCGATCCTGCTTTCGGCATCCCCGCTGCCCTTTGCCGGCGGCCTGGCACCCGCGATGCCAGCCCATCAGGAAGTGCCGCTCACGCGCCTGGTGAGGGCTCAACCGCTGGTCATGGCCTGCGCGCTCTTGGGCGGGGTCGTCGATCTGGCCCTGTTCGCGTTGCTGCCGGTTTACGGCCTGAGGCACGGGTTGGACCAGGCCCAGGTCTTGATTGCGGTCAGCGTGTTCGCCGGCGGCAATGTCGTCCTGCAGATCCCCATCGGCTGGATCGCCGATCACCTGAGCCGGCGCGCAATGCTGATCACATGCATCCTGGCGACGATCCTGGGCGCCCTGCTGCTGCCGGCCGCGGTCGGCCACGGGTCCTGGCTTTATCTCCTGGTCTTCTTCCTTGGCGGATCGACCTTTGCCATATACACCCTCGGCCTCGGCCTTCTGGGCGATGGCTTTCCCACAGGCCAGCTCGCGGCGGCGAATGTCGCCTTCGTGATGGCCTATCAAGTCGGCAGCGCCGGCGGTCCCATCCTCGCCGGCACGGCCATGGACATCTTCGGCCCCGAGGGCCTGACGGGCGTGGTCGCAGCGGCGGCACTCGTCCTGCTTGGCGTGTTCATGAGGCTGGTGCCGAAGCGCTAGTTTGTCAGCGCGCTTCCTCGGCGGCGATTCGCGCCAGGATATGCTGGGCGGTGCCGAGATCCTCATGCCCGCCGCCGCCGGATTTGAACAGCGTGATCTCCTGATCGTTTTGCCGGCCCGGCTTCTCGCCGCGGGCGAGTTCGAAGGTATCGGTGATGTCGGCGTCGGTGATGATGCCTTTGGCCAGGGGCTGGCAGATGTCGCCGGCATGGTCGGCGGCGGTGAAGCGGGCATCGACGAACACCCGCGCCCGGGTCACGGCCTCGTCGTCGGCCTCGCGCATATGCTGGAGATAGCCGCCGACGAGATCGACATGCTGCCCCGGCCTCAGCCACTTGCCCAGGATCAGGGGCTCGACGCTCATGGTCGCGGCGGAGATCACGTCCGCCTCGGCGACCGCGCTCGCCAGGTCGGCGACCGGCTGGAGGATCTGGCCAGATCCGCTCATGGAGCTGGCGAGGGACTTGGCGCGCTCCGGCGTCCGGTTCCAGATCAGCACCTTGCGGATCGGACGGACCGCCGAATGAGCTTCGATGAGCGGCCGTGCCATGGCGCCGGCGCCGACCATGAGCAGGGTCTGGGCATCCGCCCGCGCGAGATATGTCGCCGCCAGTGCCGAATTGGCCGCTGTCTTGCGCAAGGTGATGGCCGCGCCGTCGATGCAGGCGAGCGGCAGGCCATTGGTCCCGTCGAACAGAAGGTAGAGGCCCTGGACCGAAGCGATGCCTCTGGCCTCGTTGTCGGGAAAGACACTGACCAGCTTGGCGCCGTAGTTGCGTCCATACTGCCAGGACGGCAACAGCAGCCAGTCGTTGTGCTTGCCCCCCGGCAGCGGCTGGCTCAGCAACACGGTCTCGACGCGGTCGACCCCGCGCCGGAACAGCTCCCGCAGCGCCTCGACCAGCGAGGGGTAGTCCAGCAGGCGATGAACCTCTTCGGCCGTGACGACGCGCATTGGCTTGCCCTCAGGTTCGTGCGTTGTGTTCACAGAGTCAGCAGTTGCCACGGGCAAGAGCAAGGCTTCACTTCACCTGCAGTGCCCCTTTTAGGGCGCGGGAAGAAACCCGAGCAGCGCGGCGATCACGGCCTCCGGTGCGTCTTCCTGCACGAGGTGGCCGGCTTCTGGTATCCGCATGAGACGGGCGTTCGGGATGAGCGCTGCGAGCCGCTCGCCCTGCTCGACGGGAATCCACGCGTCCTTCTCTCCCCACAGGATTAGCGTCGGAAGATCGAGCGTCCGATAGCGGTCTTCGACCTCGTCGGTGTAGCGCTGGTCCATCTGGGCGATCTGCCGGTAGAACGCCGGCTGCCCGATTTCCCCGAGCCAGGGCGTCACATAAGGCTCCAGTTCGCCGTCGCTCGTCTCGCGGAAGACGGCGCCGCGAATATACGCGCGGACGACCGCCAGCTGGATGTAGGCCGGCAGGTCGGCGAATGCCCGCTCGTGCGCACGCACATGCCTGACGAAGGGGGAGCCCCAAGGCGCCAGGGCGACGGGGTCGATCAGCGTGAGGCTTCGATAGCGGCAGCCGCTCAGAAGATGGGCGCGAAGAGCTGTCGCTCCACCGAAGTCATGGGCGACGACGTCCGGATTCTCGAGCCCCCAATGGGCGACGAGACCAGCGAGGGCGCGATTCTGGATGCCCAGGGAGACGTCTTGGCCGGCGCGCTTCTCCGATTGCCCATAGCCAAGGAGGTCGTAAACGTGAACCTGCCGATCCCGGGCCAGCAGAGGAGCGATCCGGCGCCAGACGTAGGAGGAAAACGGCGTGCCATGCACCAGCACGACCGGCGGGCCTTCACCGAATATGGCGTACCGCAGTTCCTGACCCTCGAAGGCGAAACTGCGATCGAGATGCCATCGTCCGGTTGCGGTCATTTCGAAGCTGCTTGGCGACGAGGCACGCGCATCCCTCCGCGGCCAGGCCCCTTGCTGGAGTTCACGTCACGCTGTTCGGCAGCTCGGCCTTGCGCCGGGCGATGAAATCCAGCAGTGCTTCGTTGATGGCGGGGTCGAGAGCCGGCGGCTCGTAACGGGCGAGAAGCTGCTTGGCCGCCTGGGTCGCCCGCTGGTCGAGGTCGCGCCCGCCCTCCGCCTCCCATTGCTCGAAGCTGTTATTGTCGGCGAGCTGGGAGGTGTAGAACGCGGTCTTGAAATTGCGCTGGGTGTGGGCGCAACCGAGATAATGCCCGCCCGGCCCGACCTCGCGGATCGCCTCCATGGCCCGGGCTTCCTCGGAGAGATCGAGATTGCCGGCGAAACGCTGGAGCATGGCGATCTGGTCGGCGTCCATCATGAACTTGCCGTAGCCGGCGGCGAGACCGGCTTCGAGCCACCCGGCGCTGTGGAGCACGAAATTCGCCCCGGCATAGAGGGTCGGCAGCATGGTCGCCATGGATTCGTAGGCCGCCTGGGCATCTGCGATCTTGGAGCCGTTCAGCATCCCGCCGGTGCGCAAGGGGAGCTTGTATTTCCGGGCGAGCTGGGCGGTGACGTAGATCATCATCGCCGGCTCCGGCGTGCCCACCATGGGCGCGCCCGACTGCATGGAGACGGTGGTGACGAAATTGCCATAGACCATGGGCGCGCCCGGCCGAACCACCTGGGCGTAGGCGATGCCGGCCAGGACCTCGGCATTGAGCTGGGCGATGGCGCCGGCGGTGGAGGCAGGCGCCATGGCGCCGGCCATGATGAAGGGCGTCACCAGCACCGCCTGGTTGGCGCGCGCGTAGCAGGCCAGCGCGCCCAGCATGGTCGCGTCCCAGACCATGGGCGAGTTGCAGTTGACGACCGAGGTCAGCACCGGATGCGCGTCGATGAAGGCTTCGCCGAACAGGATCTGGGCCAGCTTCACCGTGTCGGCCGCGCGCTCGGGCGCCGTCACCATCCCCATGAAAGGCTTGTCGGAAAACTTGATGTGGGAATAGACGATCTCGAGATGGCGCTTGGGCACCGGCACGTCCACCGGTTCGCAGATGACGCCGCCGGAGTGATGCAGCACCGGGGTCATGTAGGCGAGCTTCACGAAATTGCGCAGGTCCTCCAGCGTGCCGTAGCGCCGCTTGTTGTCGAAGTCGCGCACGAAGGGCGAGCCGTAGACCGGGGCGAAGACGGTGTTGCGCCCGCCGATGACGACATTGCGCTCGGGATTGCGGGCATGCTGGGTGTATTGGGACGGCGCCAATGCCAGCTTGGCCATGAGCAGCTCGCGGGGCAGGTGGACGCGCTGGCCCTTCACGTCGGCGCCGGCCTCGCGCCACAGGCGGATCGCGTCCTGGTCGCGGAAATCGATGCCGATCTCCTCCAGGATGGTCATCGACTGCTCGTGGAGCAGTTCGATCCCCTCCGCGTTGATCAGCTCATAGAGCGGGATCTCGCGGGTGATATAGCGCTGCTGCACCAGGGGCGCGGAGGCCCGTTCGGCCCGCCGGCTCGCCGTGCCGCCGCGCCTCGTGCTTGTCGTGGTTTCTGCGGCCATGGGGGAAAGCCTAGCGCCTTTGTCCGGCAGCGTCCACGGAGGCAGCATCTGCAGGCCGGGCGCGCTCACGCAGTTGCCGGATCAAGCAGCCGGCCGATTTCCGTCTAGCGCATCGTCGGCATGACGTATTCGGCTCCGGCGCGGATGCCGGTTGGCCAGCGGGCGGTGATGGTCTTGAGCTTGGTGTAGAACCGCACGCCCTCGGGCCCATGCATGTGATGGTCGCCGAAGAGCGAACGCTTCCAGCCGCCGAAGCTGTTGAAGGCCATGGGCACCGGGATCGGCACATTGATGCCGACCATGCCGACCTTGATCTTGGAGGAGAACTCGCGCGCCGCGTCCCCGTCGCGGGTGAAAATCGCCGTGCCGTTGCCGTATTCGTGGTCATTCACCAGCTTGACCGCGCTGTCGTAGTCGGACACCCGGACGACCGAAAGCACGGGGCCGAAGATCTCTTCCTTGTAGATGCGCATCTCCGGCTTCACGTGGTCGAAGAGGCAGCCCCCGAGGAAGAAGCCGTTCTCGTAGCCCTGGAGCTTCAGGCCTCGGCCGTCGACGACGAGCTTGGCGCCTTCCTTGACGCCAAGGTCGACGTAGCCTTTGACCTTGTCGAAATGCTGCCTGGTGACCAGCGGGCCCATCTCGGAGTCGGGATCGGTGCCGGGGCCCACCTTGAGAGCGCGGATGCGGGGCGTCAGGCGCTCGATCAGAGCATCGCCCGCCTTGCCGACGGCGACCGCGACCGAGACCGCCATGCAGCGTTCGCCGGCCGAACCAAAGGCCGCACCCATGACCGCGTCGGTCGCCTGGCTCATGTCGGCGTCGGGCATCACCACCATATGGTTCTTGGCCCCGCCGAGCGCCTGGACGCGCTTATTCGTCGCGGCACCGGTGTGATAGATGTACTCGGCGATCGGGGTCGAGCCGACGAAGCTGATCGCGGCCACCTCGGGACTGTGGAGCAGGGCGTCCACCGCCTCCTTGTCGCCGTTGACGACGTTGAGCACGCCGTCGGGCAGGCCCGCTTCTTTCATCAGTTGGGCCAACACCAGCGAGACCGAGGGATCGCGTTCCGAGGGCTTGAGAACGAAACTGTTGCCGCACGCGATCGCGATCGGGAACATCCACATCGGCACCATGGCCGGGAAGTTGAAGGGCGTGATGCCGGCGCAGACGCCGACGGGCTGGCGGATCGCCCAGGAATCGACGTTGGTCCCGACGTTCTCGGTGAACTCGCCCTTCAGGAGCTGCGGGATGCCGCAGGCGAATTCCACCACCTCCAGGCCGCGGATGCAGGATCCCTTGGCATCGCTCAGCACCTTGCCGTGCTCGGAGGTCAGGATCGCCGCAAGCTTGTCGAGATTGGCCTCCACCAGGGACTTGAAGCGGAACAAGACCCGGGCGCGCTGGAGAGGCGGCGTCTGGGACCATGCGGGAAAGGCCTTGCCGGCGGCGGCGACAGCGGCATCCACCTCGGCCTTGCTGGCCAGGGACACGCGGGCCTGCACCTCGCCGGTCGCCGGATTGAAGACCTCGCCGAAGCGATTGCTCCGGCTCTCGACCGGCTTGCCGTCGACCCAATGCCAGATGGTCCTGCTCATGATGCCAAATCTCCGGGGCGCGATGATTGGGGGGAGAAGCGGCAATCTAGCCCATCGTCCCGGCTGTGCAAGCGCCCTTGCGTCCCTATGATGGGCGGCCATGGCCGATACCCCACCCGATCCCCTCAACGCCTTCATTCCCCATGACCAGGTGCGCTTCGCCGGCGCGCCCGAAGGTCCGCTGAAGGGCCTTCGCTTCGCGGCCAAGGACATCTTCGATATCGCCGGCCATGTCACCGGTTGCGGCAATCCCGACTGGCTGCGCACGCACCAGGCCGCGACGGCGACGGCCCCGGCGGTCGCGCGACTCCTGGCGGCCGGCGCCGAACTCGCCGGCAAGACCATCACGGACGAGCTTGCCTACAGCCTGAACGGCCAGAACTTCCACTACGGCACGCCGGTCAACGTCAATGCGCCCGGCCGGATTCCCTGCGGTTCCTCCAGCGGCTCGGCCGCCGCGGTGGCGGGCGGGGTGGTGGACTTCGCGCTTGGCTCCGATACCGGCGGCTCGGTCCGGGTGCCGGCCTCTGTCTGCGGCATCTACGGCATCCGCCCGAGCCATGGCCGCGTTGCGATCGAGGGCGTGATGCCGCTCGCGTCTTCCTTCGATACGGTCGGGTGGTTCGCCCGCGATCCGTCAGTCCTGGCCCGGGTCGGCGCCGTTCTGCTGGGAAAGGATGCGAGCCTCCCAGGCCCCGGCGTCGCCCGCATCACCGACGCCTTCGCGCTCGCCGAGCCGGCTGTCCAGGCGGCCCTCGAGCCCTTGGCGGCGCGCATCGAATCCCTGCGCCGGCGCCGGCCGGCCATCGAGATCGGAGGGCTCGCCGACTGGATGGCCACCTTCCGCCGGCTTCAGGCGAAGGAGATCTGGGCCCAGCACGGCGCCTGGATCGAGCGTGAGCGGCCGCGCTTCGGGCTCGAGATCGCCGCGCGCTTCGAATGGGCCCGCGGCGTCGCCCAGCAGCCGCCGGCCGGCGAGGCGGAGCGGCGCATGGCGTTTGCCGCCAGGCTGGGGACGGTGCTGGCCGAGGCGGGCCTATTAATGCTACCGAGCGCGCCGGACATCGCGCCCTTGCGCGGGCTTGCCGGCCCATCCTCCCAAAGCTTCCGTGACCGGACCTTGAGCCTCACCTGCATCGCCGGGCTTGCCCGGCTGCCCCAGGTGAGTTTGCCCGCGGGCCGGGTCCAGGGCTGCCCGGTCGGGCTTTCGCTGATCGGCCCTTGGGGCAGCGACCGCGCGCTTCTGGATTTCGCCGCTCAGCTCTCGTAGCGGACCACGGATTCGAACGGCACGTCGATGCGCGCCCGCCCGTCGAGGAAGGCAAGCTCGATGATGCAGGCCGCACCCACCACGTCGGCGCCCACGGCGCGCAGGAGCGCGATCGCTGCCCCCATGGTGCCGCCGGTTGCCAGCAGGTCGTCCAGCACGACGACGCGCTGGCCCGGTGCGACGGCATCGGCCTGGATTTCCACCGTATCGGTGCCGTATTCGAGGTCGTAGTTGAACGGGATTACCTGGCCCGGCAGCTTGCCGCGCTTGCGCACCATGGCGAAGCCGAGGCCGGTCAAATAGGCCAGCGGGGCCGAAATGAGGAAGCCGCGGGATTCGATCCCGACCAGCAGGTCCGGCTCCAGGCCCGCGATCCAGCCGGCGAGGTGGTCGACCGTCGCTCGCCAGGCGGGGCCATGGGCGAGCAGGGTCGAGATGTCGTAAAATAGTATTCCCGGCTTCGGAAAGTCCGGAATCTGCCGGATATGGTTCTTGATCTGCATGTCCCGCCCATGTCCCCCAGTGTCGCGGGGACGCATGCTAGCGGGGTTTATCGTGGGAAACCATGGCGTTGGGACGAACCCAGGCGTACAAAGGCGGCCTTATGGGCCCGGAAGGCGAGGCTAGCCCACTATATCGGGCCTGGGGGCGGATAGAGGGGAATGGCTGACAGCGGCGCATCGGTGAACGCCCGGGAAGCAGGCGGCGAGCTCGTGATCGGCCTCAAGGGCGCCTGGACGGTGCGCTCGGTCGCGGCTCTCGACCAGGCGATGGCGGCAATCCGGCCGGGCGGCGCCCGGAAGGCGCGCTTCGATCTTTCCGGCCTCGTCACCGTGGACAGCGCCGGCGCCTGGCTCATCGCACGCACCCGGGGGGCGCTCGCCGCGGCCGGCGTCGAGGTGAAGCTCGAAGCGGCCGACGAGCACCAGAAGGCGCTGATCGACAAGGTCCTGGCCGCGGGCCTGCCCGAACCACGCGGCCGGCTGCCCCATCACTACCTGATCGACATCCTGGCCCGGGTCGGGCGCGCGCTGATCGAGGCCATCAAGCTGGGGCGCGACCTGCTGAGCTTTTTCGGCGCCGTGGTCATCGGGTTCCTGCGCCTGTTCGTCGAGCCCCGGCGCATCCGCTTCGTCTCGCTGATAAGCCATATCGAGCAGACCGGCCTGAATGCCATGCCGATCATCGGCCTGATCTCGTTCCTCATCGGCGTCGTGCTCGCCTACCAGGGCGCCGACCAGCTGCGCCAGTTCGGCGCCGAGATCTTCACCGTCAACCTGGTCGGCGTTTCCGTGCTGCGCGAGATGGGGATCCTGCTGACCTCCATCATCGTCGCCGGCCGGACCGGCAGCGCCTTCACCGCGCAGATCGGCACCATGCAAGTCAACGAGGAGGTGGACGCGCTGCGCACGCTCGGCCTCGATCCGCTGGACGTGCTGGTGTTGCCAAGGGTGATAGCCCTCATCATCGCGTTGCCGCTGCTGACCTTCTATTCGGACATCCTCGCCCTATTGGGCGGCGGCGTTGCCTGCGTGACCCTGCTGGGCATGTCGGTGCAGCAGTTCCTCACCCAGCTCCAGGCCGCGGTTACCATGACCCATTTCCTGGTCGGGCTTTCCAAGGCGCCGGTCTTTGCCGCCATCATCTCCATGGTCGGCTGCTTCGAGGGCCTCAGGGTCACCGGCAGCGCCGAGAGCGTGGGGCGCCTCACCACCAAGTCGGTTGTCGAGGCGCTCTTCCTCGTCATCGTTTTCGATGCCTTCTTCTCGGTCGTCTTTTCCTACCTCCACATATGACCGAAACACCGACCATATCGATCCGTGGGCTCGTCACCCGCTTCGGCGAGCAGACCGTGCATGACGGGCTGGATCTGGACGTAAGGCGCGGCGAGGTGCTGGGCGTGGTGGGCGGGTCGGGCACCGGGAAATCGGTTCTGCTGCGCACCGTCGTCGGCCTCAACCGGCCTGCCGCCGGTCGGATCGAAGTGCTGGGCCAGGACACGGGCCATCTGAGCGAAGGGGCCTGGCGCAGTCTGGAAGCCCGCTGGGGCGTGTTGTTCCAGAGCGGAGCCCTGTTCAGCTCGCTGACCGTGGCCGAGAACATCATGGTCCCGTTGAAGGAGCATGGCCATCTGCCGGGCCGGCTGATGGCGGAATTGACCGCGCTCAAGGTCGCCATGGTTGGCCTCCCCCCCGATGCTGGCGACAAGTTCCCCTCCCAGCTCTCCGGCGGCATGAAAAAGCGCGCCGGACTGGCCCGGGCGCTCGCCCTCGACCCGGAGCTTCTGTTCCTGGACGAGCCCACGGCCGGGCTCGACCCGATCGGCGCGGCGGCCTTCGACGAGCTGATCCGCAGCCTGCAGCAGAGCCTGGGACTGACGGTTTTCATGGTGACCCACGATCTGGACAGCCTGAGTGCGATCTGCGACCGTATCGCCGTCCTCGTCGACAAGCGGATCAAGGTCGATACGATGGAGCATCTGCTGGAGGATCCACACCCGTGGATTCGCTCGTATTTCCATGGCCCGCGCGGCCGCGCCGCGCGCCATGCGGAAGCCTAGGCGGAGTGCCGTAGACCGCCTCCCATGGAGACCCGAGCCAGCCATATCGCCGTCGGCGCCTTCGTGATGCTGCTGCTTCTAGGCGGTTTCGGCTTCGTCATCTGGGTGAGCAAGTTCTCCGAGCGGACCGCCATGGCGAACCACTATGTTCGGTTTTCCGGGTCGGTTCAGGGCCTTAACGCCGGCAGCAGCGTGCTCTTCGGCGGCATCCCGATCGGCCATGTGACGACAATCAACGTCGACCCCAAGGACTCCTCCCTCGCCCGGGTCGACATGACGGTCAATGCCGATGCGCCGATCCGCACCGATTCCATCGCGACCCTGGAATTGCAGGGCATCACGGGAGGCGTGCTGGTGGAGATCAGCCGGGGTTCGGCCAGGAGCGACCGCGCCAAGGACGGATCGGAGATTGCATCGGGCTCTACCGCGCTCGAGCGCCTCTTGACCGGCGCGCCGGAGTTGATTTCCAAGGGCAACCTCCTGCTCGACCGGGCGACTATGTTCCTCAGCTCCGAGAACGCGGCTGCGATCGGGCGGATATTCATGAACGTCGACAAGCTGACCTCTTCCCTGGTGGCCAACTCCGACAAGATAGCGGCGACGCTGAACCAGGTCAGCGCCGCTGCGGTGCAGATCACCGAGGCCAGCACCGAGTTCGGCAAGCTGGCGACGGATCTGCGGGCCGCCACCGGGAAGCTGACCGGCGAGGCTTCGGGCGCGGTGCATGACATCCATACCCTTGCGACCCATTTCAGCAGCACCGCGGACAGCCTCGACAAGATGATCGACGAGAATCGCCAGCCGATCCACGATTTCACGGGCACCGGCCTCTACGAGCTCTCCCAGATGATCACCGAGGTCCGCATCCTGGCGCAGACCGTCAATCGGATATCCATCGAGTTCGAGCGCGATCCGGCCCGGTTCTTCTTCGGCGACCGTCAGAAGGGATTCACGGCCCAATGAGACGACGAGAGATTCTGCTGGGCGGGCTCACCTTGCTGGCCGGGTGCAGCATCCTACCCAAGGTGCAGGAGCCGACGACGCTCTACACCCTGACGCCGAAAACCACCTTCCCGCCCAACCTGCCCAGCGTGAACTGGCAATTGGTGGTCGAACTGCCCACGGCGGCGGCGGGGATCGACAGCTCCCGCATCGCGCTCAGCCACGACCCCTTCACGCTTGAGTACTACGCCAAGGCCGCCTGGACCGACAACGCGCCCGGCATGGTGCAGACCCTGTTGATCGAATCCTTCGAGCGCACTGGCAAGATCGTTGCCGTCGGGCCGGAGTCGGCGGGCTTGAGGCCGGACTTCATCCTGAAGACCGACCTCAGGGCATTTCAGGCCAACTACCGCAACGGCGATCCTGTGCCCACGGTAGTCGTACGGGTCAGCGCCAAGCTCGTCGCCATGCCCCAGCGCCGGATCGTGCGCGCGATAGATTCCGACAAGAGCGTCAAGGCGGTGGGCAGCACGTTCGAGGACGTGCTGAATGCCTTCGACGACGCCCTCGGCCACGTGCTGAAGGACATCGTCGTCTACACGCTGACAACGCCTGTAATCCCGGCTGCGACGGCGGGCTGACGCGATGGCCGGTCTCCCCCTCGCCGGCGCGATTGCGGTCGCCCAGGCTCTCGTCCGGTTGTGCCAAGACATTTGATAACGCGCGCCATGACGCTGTCGCGCTACCTGCTTCTGCCGATCCTCCTGATCGCCTCTGGATTCGCCGGCGCGGCTGTGGTGCCGCGCACGCTCTACATGGGGACGGCGCCGGTGGTTGGCGTCTACTTCCCCGTCGGCGGCGCGATCTGCGCCGTGGTCAATCGCGAGCGGGCGCAAAGCGGGCTGCGCTGCGAGGTCGAGAGCACCGAGGGTTCGTTGCAGAACCTTCAGGCACTGCGCAAGGGCGAGGAAGACCTCGCCATCGTCCAGTCGGACTGGCAGTACTACGCCGTCAAGGGCCTCGGCCCCTTCAAGCCGCAGGGCCCCTTTGCGACGCTGCGCGCCCTCTTCGTGGTCCACGGCGAGCCGCTCACCTTGGTGGTGCGCCGCAACGCCGGCATCGCATCGCTTGCCGACCTCAAGGGCAAACGGGTCAATGTCGGCCCCAAGGGCACCGGCCAAAGGGTGCTGGCCGACGCCCTCATCCAGGCTCTCGGCTGGAAGGACCGCGATTTCGCCAGCCTGTCGGCCATTGACGCCAACCTGCAGACGAAGGCACTGTGCGACGGGCAGATCGACGCCTTCCTGATGCCCATGTCCCATCCCAATGGCGCCGTCGAGGAAGCTGCCATGCGCTGCGGGGCGATGCTCGTCTCGCTCGGCGGGCCGGCGGTCGCCCGACTGCTGGCGGACAAGCCCTATCTCGCCCCGGATGAGATCCCGGCGGGGACATACCCCGGCAATCCGGCGCCGGTCATGGGCTTCGGGCCGCGGGCGACGCTGCTCGCAAGCACGGCGATGCCCGACGATGTCGCCTACGACATCGTCAAGGCGGTGTTCGAGAACTTGGATCAATTCAGGGCCATGCATCCCTCTTTGCGCACCCTGACGCCCAAGGACATGATCGGTCCGGGCAATACCGCGCCGCTCCATGACGGGGCAAGGCGCTACTACCAGGAGCGCGGCTGGCTGAGGCCGTGAGTCGGGCGCTGGCCGCCCAGCCTTTCCCGCGGCTGGAAGCCATGGCGCTGGCCGGTCATGAGCTCATCCGCGCCGAGCGCGCCCTCTCGCGGCAAGACTTCAACGTCGTCTCGCGGCTCCTGCGCGACGAGGGTGTTTTCTTCGAGTGGGATCATTACCCCGCCGGCGACCTTTGCGATCCGGTGAGCGGCGCCCAGTATTTCTATCACGCGCATAGTGCGGCCGAACGCCGGGCCGGCGAACATGGCCACTTCCATTGCTTTGTGCGCGTGGCCGACACTGGGTTGCTGCATCACCTGGTGGCCGTCGCCATGGATGATCGCGGCCGGCCGACGCGGCTGTTCACGGTCAATCGCTGGGTCACGGACGACAGCTGGATCGACGCCATGGCCGCCATCCGGCTCCTGGACCGATTTCAGCTCGATGCGCCCAAGCCCTCGCGCTGGGTCAATCGCTGGCTTCAGGCTTTGTTGCGCCTGTTTCGGCCCGAGATCGAAACCCTGCTGCGCCGGCGCGATGAGCGGCTCGCCGCGTGGCGCCGGCGCCATGCCGGTGTGGATGCGCTCGCCGCGCGCGACCTCGACACCCTTTCCGAAGCCGCGATCTCGATCGAAGCTCGGATCGACGAGCTGACGCGCTTGCTCGCGCGCATGGGTTAGTCAGGGGGGCTTCAGGGCCTTCAGGGCGTGAAGGGTTCGACGACCGACCGGTAGGCAACAACCGCCGCCCCGCCACCGGTGTTGGTGAATTGGATGCGGTTGCCGTAGTCCTCGTCGCACCGGCCGGGCGGCAGGGTCGTGGCGGGCTGTCCGTCGATCACCGCGACAACCGTGCCGGCGCTGCTGAAATCATTGCATACCCACAGCAGCCGATAGCTCGGCCCGATCCAGACCTGCTGGGCCTGGCCGGCCTGCAAGGAAATCCGACCGAAGTCCTGACCGTAGTTGGGGCTCGTTCCCTGCGCGCAGGCGGAAACGCCGCCCAGGGCGAGAGCAAGGAACGGCACCAGCCCGACGCGAAGCGCAGCGGCGTCGGGCTTCAATCGCCTGGCCGGGTGGACAGGTGCTTGGCGAGCCATCGCCGGGCGCTCGCAAATCACCGCGCGGGCCTAGCCTTCGGCACGCGCCCGCTGGCGCCTGCGCTTGGCTTTCAGCTTGGCCTTTCGCCGATTGCCTCGGCCCGCCTTGCTCTTCTTCGTCGTAGCCTTCATTCGCTCCTCCTGCCACTCCGGGCGCCTGCATGGCCCGTCTCTTAACCTGACACAGCTCGCGTCCCAGCGCATCCCTTCAAGCGCCGGGGCAGCTCAGTCGGCG
>Ga0209415_10007567_pt1 | contig 18941 bp, 16 predicted proteins | sample PeaSoiSIISIP2007_FD_187696 | JGI IMG/M metagenome (GOLD analysis project Ga0209415, IMG submission 187696) | Peat soil microbial communities from Weissenstadt, Germany - SII-SIP-2007 (SPAdes) (version 2) | ecosystem: Environmental > Terrestrial > Soil > Wetlands > Peat | place: Germany...
ATCGGCTATCCCTAAATTCATCAGGCCCTCGTTCAATTGGCCATTCGCCACGACGAATCCAAAGTCAGCTTGCGCCAGAGCTGAACCGTTTCCGTACAGAGCTGAGGTTCCGCTCCAACTTGCGCCACCGCGGCCAACAATTATGATGGGGACTGACGAATCCATGGTGCCTTCGTTGCCCACGCGCTTTACCACGAACGACCAAGTTTCAAGCGAATCAGCGTATGCGCTTGATTCTCCAGCTCCACCGGCGGCGGCAGCGTGAGCCGTCACGCTCGGAGCAAAACCAAGCGTGGCCGTTTCGGTGGCCTCGGCGGATCCATAGTTCGCGGCACTACTGTTAACGGTATGATCACTGGGAGTGGCACCGTTGCCATGGGCGCTTAATGTTGCGGGACCAGGACCGGACGCTGCATACACGTCCCAAGCCCCAAAAGGGGGTGGAGGGGGTGGGGGAATTTGAGCCTTGGAGTTAACTGCGATAAGGAACAGCAGGCAGACCGCTGCGGCTCCAGCTTCCCGCAAAGATTTCCTTTTCTTCGAACTCGGCTTCCCGCCAAATTCCGACTCGGTCATTGCGGAGGCGGCGATATCCACAAGTGCGGTTTGGATTAAAGAGTTTCGCATAAGTTTTCTCTGGTTAGTGTTGTCTCATATGGGTAATTCAACGGAATGTTCGAGGCGAAGTTACAGGAAATATTGACCCGAAGGGCAATTTCTGTTAATATTGGGAAAAACGCGGCTCCCACCCGAAGCGGGATCCCACCTTCCGCGTAAGTTCGCGACGAACGGGCGGTTTCTATGATGCGGGCGGACGGAAACTAACGGATAGCCGGTAACACGAATTGGTTTTTCCCGTTGAATAATGAGGATGAACGAGAGAACGAACCCGCCGGCGGCGTGCGGTCGGCGGAGCGAACAAATCTAACGGCCTTTGCCGCCTTGCAGCATGCCAGATTCCAGAAAATGCACCAGTTGCGGCGCGGAAATCCCGCCGGGGGCTCCGGGTGATTACTGCGTGCGCTGCGCATTTCAATTCGCTCTCGGAGCCGAGACGGAGCAATCCCGGCTCGCGCCGAAAGTCGAGGCCGAAGCTCCTGCCGGGCCTTCGCGTGCTGAAAAACCCGGTGACCGCATTGGCCATTATAAGCTGCTTCAGAAAATCGGAGAAGGCGGCTGCGGTGTCGTGTATATGGCCGAGCAGGAGGAACCGGTCAAGCGCCGGGTGGCTCTGAAGGTCATCAAGCTGGGCATGGACACCAAGCAAGTGATCGCCCGGTTTGAGGCCGAGCGCCAGGCGCTGGCGATGATGGACCATCCGAACATCGCCAAGGTCCTCGATGCGGGCGCCACCGAAGCAGGCCGTCCCTACTTCGTCATGGAATTGGTGCGGGGCGTCAGGATCACCGAATACTGCGATCAGAACAACCTTTCCACGCAGGAGCGGCTGAAGTTGTTCACGCAGATTTGCCGGGCCGTGCAGCACGCCCACCAGAAAGGGATCATCCATCGCGACCTCAAGCCCTCGAACCTCCTGGTGACGATGGCCGACGGCGTTCCCATCCCAAAAGTGATCGACTTCGGCATTGCCAAAGCCACGCAAGGCCGGCTAACCGACCAGACTCTATTTACCGCGTTCGAGCAATTTATCGGCACACCGGCCTACATGAGCCCCGAACAAGCCGAGATGAGCGCGATGGATATTGACACCCGGAGTGACATTTATTCGCTCGGAGTTTTGCTTTACGAATTGCTCACCGGCAAGACTCCCTTTGACACGCGGGAATTGCTTCAAGCCGGACTCGATGAAATGCGCCGAACCATTCGCCAAAGAGAGCCAGCGCGGCCCTCGACCCGTTTGAGCACACTGATGGCAGCGGACCTGACCGTGGCGGCAAATCACCGGCAGACCGAAGCCCCCAAGCTTGTCAATTCCGTCCGCGGGGACCTGGATTGCATCGTGATGAAGTGCCTGGAGAAGGACCGAACGCGCCGTTACGACACGGCCAATGGTCTGGCCGCCGACATCCAACGGCACTTAAACCATGAGCCGGTGACGGCCTCGCCTCCGAGCTCTCTTTATCGCTTCCAGAATCTGGTTCGGCGCAACAAGCTGGCCTTTGGGGCTGGAGCATCGATTGGTGTGGTGCTATGCGCAGCTACCGGCATCAGCGGTTGGCAGGCGGTGCGGGCGACCCGCGCGGAAGCTTTGTCCACTCGACGCCTGGCCGAATCGGAGGCCATTACAAAGTTCTTCACCGAAGTCTTTCAAAGCCCCGATCCCGCCAAAGATGGCCGCACCATCACGGTAGCTGAGACGCTGGATAGAGCGGCAAAGAAATTGGAGACAGACCTTGCAAATCAACCCGCGCGGCAAGCTGCGCTGCAGGCCACTTTGGCTGGAACTTATCGCGCGCTCGGTCTATACCGCGAGGCTCTCGTTCTTCAAGAGAAAGTTCGCAACTACTCTTTGAGGGCTTTCGGTCCAGACCATCCAAGCACGCTCAAAGCAATGGACGACCTGGCGGATGACTATCACCGCGTAGGCCGTCGTGATGAGGCGCTCGCTCTTGGGGAGCAAGTGGTGAAATCAGATCGAAGGATCCTTGGCCCCGAGCATCCTGGAACGCTTGGGGCAATGCACCACCTGGCCGGTTCGTATTTCGACGCGGGACGCCGTGATGAAGCGCTCAAGCTGCTAGAGCAGGTGCTGGCGCTGGAGCGAAAGGTCCTTGGCCCCGAACATAGGGGTACACTCCTGTCGATGCAACGCCTGTCCACTTTCTACGCCGATGTGGGACGCCGTGATGAAGCGCTCAAGCTGCGAGAGCGAGTGCTGGCGCTGGAGCGCAAGGTCCTCGGCGACGAGCATCCTGACACGATTAGGGCGATGGACAATCTGGCAATTTCCTACGACCTTGCCGGCCGGAGCGAGGAAGCGATTCAGCTTTTGGAGCAGGCGCTGGCGCTCGGTCGCAAGGTCCTCGGCGCCGAGAATCCTGGCACGCTCGCGGCAATGCGCTCCCTGGCCAGTTCCTACGCGGACGCGGGACGCCGTGAGGACGCGCTTAAGCTGCGGGAGCAAGTCCTGACGCTGGCGCCCAAGGTCCTCGGCGACGGGCATCCCTTCATGCTCAACGCGATGCAAGATTTGGCCAGTTCCTACGCGGACGCGGGACGCCGTGATGAAGCGCTCAAGCTGCGGGAGCGAGTGCTGGCGGTGAACCGCAAGGTCCTCGGCGACGAACACCCCGACACGCTTGGGGCAATGCACAACCTGGCCCTTTCCTACGCGGACGCGGGACGCCGTGATGAAGCGCTCAAGCTGCAAGAGCGAGTGCTGGCGCTGAACCGCAAGGTTCTCGGCGACGAACACCCCGACACGCTTGCGGCAATGCACAACCTGGCCGTTTCGTATTTCGACGCGGGACGCCGTGATGAAGCGCTCAAGCTGCTAGAGCAGGTGCTGGCGCTGCAGCGAAAGGTCCTTGGCCCCGAACATCGCAATACACTTGCGTCAATGCAACGCCTGTCCACTTTCTACGCCGATGTGGGACGCCGTGATGAAGCGCTCAAGCTGCGGGAGCGAGTGCTGGCGCTGGAGCGCAAGGTCCTCGGCGCCGAGCATCCTGACACGATTATGGCGATGGGCAATCTGGCAATTTCCTACGACCTTGCCGGCCGGAGCGAGGAAGCGATTCAGCTTTTGGAGCAGGTGCTGGCGCTCAGTCGCAAGGTCCTCGGCGCCGAGAATCCTGGCACGCTCGAGACAATGTACTTCCTGGCAAGATCGTACTCGGGCGCGGGACGCCGTGACGACGCGCTTAAGCTGCGGGAGCAAGTCCTGACGCTGGCGCCCAAGGTCGTCGGCGCCGGGCATCCGTTCATGCTCAACGCGATGCAAGAGTTGGCCAGTTCCTACGCGGACGCGGGTCGCCGTGATGAAGCGCTCAAGCTGCGAGAGCGAGTGCTGGCGGTGAGCCGCAAGGTCCTCGGCGACGAACACCCCGACACGCTTGCGCCAATGCACAACCTGGCCATTTCGTACGCGGACGCGGGTCGCCGTGATGAAGCGCTCAAGCTGCAAGAGCGAGTGCTGGCGGTGAGCCTCAAGGTCCTCGGCGCCGAACATCCCGACACGCTTGTGGCAATGGCCGCCTTGGCCGTTTCGTATTTCGACGCGGGTCGCCGTGATGAAGCGCTCAAGCTGCGAGAGGAGGTACTGGCGCTCAGCCGAAAAGTCAACGGCCCACAACACCCAGATACTCTCCGCCGGATGGAGGAGCTGGCAGAACACTACGCCCGTTCTGGTCAATGGTCGAAAGCGGTCGCCGGGTATTCCAACCTTGTCGAATTGAAGCCCGGTGACCATTTGATGCATCACTCCCTCGCGCCCTTGCTCGTGCAGAGCGGTGACCTGGACGGCTACCGACGACATTGCGCGCAAGTGCTGGCGCGCTTTGGGGCGACCAACGACCCGAGTGTCGCTGAGCGGATGGCCAAGGACTGCCTGATTCTTCCTGGTGACGGAGAACAGTTGGCCGCCGCCGCTAAATTGGCCGAGACTGCGGTGACACAAGGCAAGGACCACCAAAACTTCGCTTACTTTGAGTTTGCGAAAGGTTTGGCCGAGTATCGCCAGGGTCACTTCGCCAGCGCGGTCGCGTGGGTGCAAAAGGTCCTTGCCGCCGCCACAAGTGATACCAGGCTTAACGCAGAGGCTCATCTTGTTTTGGCGATGGCGCAGCACCAGTCCGGCAATCTGGCTGAATCGCAACTCCTCTTGGCCCGCACCGCTGGAAGCATTGAGATTGGCCTGCCCAAGCTGGAAAGGGGCGATATCGGGGGCGGCTGGATTGATTGGATCATCACCCAGGCTCTCCTCCAGGAGGCCAAGGCGCTCATTGGAAGCGATGTCACGGCCAAGAGTCAAGGGCAACTGCCGGAAGACTGCGCCCGTTCTGGTCAATGGTCAAAAGCGGTTGCCGGCTTTTCCAAGCTGGTCGAACTGGAGCCGGATAACCATTTGATGTATCACTGCCTGGCCCCCTTGCTGGTGCGGAGTGGCGACCTTGAAGGCTACCGTCGACATTGTGCGCATGTCCTGACGCGCTTCGGCGCCACCGACAACCCAAGTGTCGCAGAGCGGATGGCCAAGGACTGCCTGATTGTTCCAAACGCGGGAATTGATTTGGCGGCCGTCGCCAAGCTGGCTGACACAGCGGTCATAAAAGGCGCAGGCCAGGGAGCCCTGCCATTTTTTGAGTTTGTAAAAGGCCTGGCCGAATATCGCCAGCAGCATTTTGCCAGCGCGATTGTCTGGATGCAGAAGGCCCTGGCAGACCCGAGCGTGGATTTCCGCAACGCGCAAGCCTATCTGGTGCTGGCGATGGCTCAGCATGAATCCGGAAAACTGGCTGAATGCCGAGTCGCGCTGGACCAAGGCGATCAGATCATTGAGGCCATGCCAAAACTGGAAAGCGGGGACATAGGCGAGACCTGGAGTGACTGGATCATCGTCCATCTGCTAAGGCAGGAAGCCAAGACCATGATCGGAGCGCAGCCAGCTACGCCCGCGCAGAACTCGCCGGCGCGGCGGGAATGAAACAGTTGTGGGTTAAACAGTAATGCATAGCACCTGTGATTAGAGCAATAAGAACACAATATGAATACTATTAACAAAACACATTCTATTAACCGGGTGGCCGGGAATCTGCCGGGCGTCCTGTTGTCGCTGGCCGTCCTGCCTCTAGCCGTCCTCGGCCAGGCCAATTATGCGACTCCTTTCACGTTCACCACGCTCGCCGGGAACACCGGGTACGGCAGCGCGGATGGGACAGGCCCCGCCGCGCGCTTCGCCGCTCCCTATGCTGTGGCGGTGGATAGCGCAGGCAACGTTTATGTGGCGGACACCGACAACGACACGATTCGACAGGTGACGCCGGCGGGCGTGGTGACGACCATCGCCGGACTCGCGGGTTATGGCGGCAGCGCGGATGGGACCAATAACGGCGCCCAGTTTGATGAACCCACCGGCGTGGCGGTGGACGGCAATGGCAACCTCTATGTGACAGACGTGTGCAATCACACGATCCGGAAAGCGACACCCGTTGGAACCAATTGGGTCGTCACCACCTTGGCCGGCCAGCCGGGCGTTTCTGGCAACGCGGATGGAACCAATGGCGCGGCGCAGTTTAATTCTCCCGTCGGTGTAGCGGTGGACGGCGCAGGCAATCTGTATGTGGCCGACACCTTCAGCGACACCCTCCGGAAAGTGACGCCTGTCGGAACGAATTGGGTGGTGACGACCATAGCCGGCAAGGCAGGCGTTTCCGGCAGCAATAACGGCATGGGGACAAGCGCCGAGTTTTCCTGGCCTTTCTACGTAGCGGTGGACAGCGCGACCAACGTCTATGTAACCGATACCCTTAACGACACGATCCGGAAATTGACGTCGGACGGAACGAACTGGCAAGTAACGACGCTGGCCGGTTTGGCGGGCAGTCCCGGCACTAACGACGGGACAGGGGCTGGCGCGCGGTTTGATAATCCGACCGGCATTGGGCTGGATAGCTCGGGCAACCTATATGTCGCAGATTTTGCCAGCAGCGTTATCCGCAACGTGACACCCGAGGGAGTCGTAAGGACCATAGCCGGCCAGCCAGACGTTTCCGGCACTAATAATGGGGCGGGGAGCGCCGCGCAGTTTTATGGTCCTTACGGCCTGGCGGTGGACAGCGCGACCAACGTTTACGTGGCGGACACCCATAACAACATGATCCGCCAAGTGACGCCGAGCGGGACGAGTTGGGTGGTGACGACCCTGGCTGGGCTCAAGACGGCCGGTGCTGGCAGCGCGGACGGCACGGGGACGAACGCACAGTTCAATTTTCCTATCGGCGTGGCGGTGGACGGCGCGGGCAACGTCTATGTAGGGGACACATTCAACGACACGATCCGCCAGGTGACCCCTACGGGCGTAGTGACGACCCTGGCCGGACAAGCAGACAATCCTGGCAGCCAGGACGGCACGGGAACGAGCGCGCAGTTTAATGAACCTAATGGAGTGGCGGTGGACAGCGCGACCAACGTCTATGTGGCCGATTGGGGCAACTCCACGATCCGCATGATCACCCCGTCCGGAACGAACTGGAACGTGACGACGCTGGCCGGAGTGCCGGGCAGTCCTGGCTTTGCGGACGGGACGCCCGGGCAGTTTGATTATCCTAACGGAGTGGTGGTGGACACCAATGGCAACGTCTATGTGGCAGACACCGGCAATCACGCCATCCGGAAGGTGACGCAGGGCAATGTGACGACCCCGTCCAGGGATTTTAGCGGTCCTACCGGCGTGGCGGTGGGACCCGACGGCAACATTTATGTGGCGGACTATTACAGTGACACAATTCGGAAAATGACGCCGGCCGGCGGGGTAACGATCCTGGCCGGATTGTCGGGCACTCCTGGCAGCACGGACGGGACGAATAGCGGCGCGCGGTTTAATAATCCTTACGGCATTGCAGTGGACAGCGCGGGCAACCTCTATGTGGGGGACAGAGGCAACAACACGATCCGGAAAGTAACGCCCGTGGGAACGACTTGGGTGGTGACGACGCTTGGCGGCATACCGAATACTGGTGGCGGCGCGGACGGGACGGGGAGGGTCGCGCGGCTCTCGGGTCCTTGCTGCGTGGCGCTGGACAGCGCAGGCAACCTCTATGTGGCGGACCAGGAGAACAACATCATCCGGAAAGGTTATCCCGCCAGGGCAGTGCCGGCGCCGAACTTACAGCCGCCGAGCCTAAGCGCCGGCCAGTTCGGTTTTGGCGTCACCGGTCTTCCCAACTTGGCGGTGGGCATCGAGTCTTCGGGCGATTTATCCCAGTGGCAAGTGGTCGGAATCCTGACCCTCGAGGGCGGGACTAACTCCTTTGTGATCAGGCCCAACCCATCCCTGGACGCCCAGTTTTTCCGTATCCACGTCCGCTAACCGCCGCATTCCATGGAAAACCAGTTCACAACATTTCATGAGGAGAATGTCGCCGAGGCCACTTTGCCAGCGCGATAGGTTGGATGCGGCGCCCAGCATGCTCTTTAATCGAATTCGGAAGTGTTGCTTGATGCTTAAACTCGGTTAGGTTTTGCCAAGAATATGGCCCTGCGGGAACAGGATTCTCCTTTTGCCGACTGCGCTGCCGAAGGAAGCTCCGGCGCCTTTCCGACGACACTTTGGACGGAAGTGTTGTCCGCGGGCAAGAGTGATCCAGCCAGGGCCGGGGAAGCGATGGAGCAACTGTGCGGCAAGTATTGGTATCCCATTTACGCATTCATCCGCTGGCGGCGCGTCGTGGGCCACCATGAGGCCGAGGATTTGACGCAAGGCTTTTTCGAGCATCTCCTGGAAATGGAATCCTTGAAGGCGGTGGCCAGGGAAAAGGGCAAATTCCGCAGCTTTCTGCTGGCGTCCTTATCGAACTTCCTAAATGACGAGCGGGACCGAACCTTGGCCGTCAAGCGTGGCGGCAACCGGCAGTTTCTTTCCTGGGACGGGTTGACGCCGGAGGAGAAATACAGGAATGAACCGACGGATCCTTCGCCGCCGGAACGGTTTTTCGATCGAACGTGGGGGTTCGCGCTATTCGAGCAGGCTTGCTGTCAACTGCGCCAACAATATCGGGCTCGGCATCGGCTGGATCTCTTTCAAGAGTTGAAGCCATTCCTGACCGAAATGCCCAAGGACGGCTTTTACGAGCAAGCCGCCGCGCGGCTGGGCATGCGCGCCGAAACTGTCCGCGTGGCGTTGCACCGGTTGCGCCGGGAGTTAGGCCAATGCCTGCGCGCCGAAATCGCCGCCACGGTTTGCGAATCGGCAGACGTTAATGACGAGCTACGCTTCCTCATAAGCGTGGTCGGGCAGTGAGAGCCCGTGATTCGCGCCTTGCCGGCGATGCCGCTTACCGCGTCGGTGAACGCGCACCCCCAGGTTATGCGTTCGGAGGGCAAAGTCGATATCGTTGATCCGGCCATTCCGTACGCCGGGTGATGCAGGGCCAATCCAAGAAGCCGCAAGGCCCCGGCCATGAATCCGCCCTGCGGTCGATCTTCCTGCTTTTCTTCGAGCTTGACAATCCGCGCCTTTAGGTGGACAGTTGTTCAGGATGAAGGAACTGACGAGAAGACAGCGGCGGGTCCTCGAGTTCATCCAGGAGCGCCAGGATGCGGCCGGCCTGGTGCCTACCTACCGCGAGATTGCGGCGCATTTCGGCTTCAACAGCCCGAACGCGGCCCTGACGCATATCAAGGCTCTGCGCTCCAAAGGATTCCTCAAAAACCAACCGGGGCGCGCGCGGACATTTCAGGTGCTGAATCCCAACGCGCCAAAGCACCCGTTGCGGCCGCGCATCCTGTCGGTGCCCGTTTATGGCTCCATTCCCGCCGGACTTCCCGGCGATGCCGCCCAGGAGGAGGAAGGGTGCGTGCTGATCGATGTGGAAACCCTCGGCCTCAAATCGGCCGCGCGCGCGTTCGGCCTCAAGGTGCGGGGCGATTCCATGATCGGCAAACATATCGTGGGCGGCGACATTGTCATCGTCGAGCAGGGCTTGGCCCCGCATCCGGGCGATGTGGTGGCTGCGCTCATCGACGGCCAGGTTACGCTCAAGACTTTCCTCCTGCACCGGGGCAAACCGCGCCTGCGCGCGGAGAATCCCCGCTACCCGACCCTGGTTCCCCAGGAAGAAATGCAAGTCCAGGGCGTCATGGTGGCCTTGGTGCGCAAACGGAAGTGAGGGCGGGCAGCAGCCGCTTTCCGCAGAACTCAGGCCGCCACAAAGGCGCGATGTTCGGCGCTGTCGAGGCCGCGTAGCAACGTGGCGAGCACCCCCTTGAGGTCCCCGCGCAGGAGAGCTGCCGTGTCGAGCCAAAGGCCCGGAAAGACCTTGCTCTTGACCAGACCGTCCTCCGCAGGGGCGATCTCCTGATACTCCTCTTCTACCAATTCCCACCACACCAGCCGATTCTCTCCCGTAATCCAGGCCAGATACTCGCGGACGCCGTTGCGCCGGTAAGCCCCTTTCTTTTGGTGCAGATCGTAAGCCTGGGAACTTCCCACGACCTCAACCGCGAGCTCCGGCGCCCCTTCAAGATAATCATCGTCGGAAATCCGTGCCTGCCCGCCCTTGGCCGGCGTCTTGATCATGACCAGGTCCGGCTGCGGTTCGTTTTCCAGATCCAGGCGGACCGTCGAATTATCAAAGCACTCGACGCCGGGAGTCTCCGCTTCATACTCCGCCAGCCAGGCGGCGAGGCGAACGTGAGGCTTGGCGTGTTTCCTGGCGCGGACGGGTGAGGGCATATAGACGGTTCCTTCGATCAGCTCGGCCTTCTTGAGGCGTGGCATACGCTCGTAGCGCCGCTCAAACTCGCTGCGCGACAGCCGGTCCCCGGGTTCCAGCAGCTGTGTCGCTGACTCGGAACCAAGCGCTTGAGGGCGGACCGTGGGCGTGGCAGGTGTCGCCATACCCATAACTTACCGCAGTCGCGCCCGGAAACAAGACCGAATCGCCCCTCACGACCAGACCCAAGCGGCTTGCCCTATGTCAATCGTTGGGGGATAATCCCACCATGTTTCTGACCGCGGATAATTCCGTTGCTGTAACATGATACGGCCTCCGATATACTGCTCCCGATGGAACTGAAAGAACAAGCGCCCGCGGCTACCTTGGCCCACAGGCTGGGAGACACCGCCCATGTGTCGGGCCTGGCCATCCGGTTGGCGCGGTTGAGCGGGGCCGGTGATCGCCTGCCGGAATGGCTCCTGAGAACCGCGGTGGAACGAGGCGCCAAACATTACCAACGCGACTTCGATCCGGCGCTCCCGCCGGACATCTCGACAATCTCCGACGAAGAGATTGGCGTTGCCCTGTGCCTGGGCCAGCACCGTTACCACTTGGACAATCTGCGCGCCGCCGCCCAGTTGCTCAGTTCGCCGTGCGTGGATGCCGCGCACCTTTGCCGGCTCGCCGTGCGCGAGCGTTGCGAACCCGTGCTGCTCCACATCGCTGCGGTCGCCGAGCGCTTCGCCGCCGCGCTGGAGCCCTGGGCCTACCTGCGCCAGCACTTGCCGCCCCGCGCGGTCCCGCGGACCGACGCCTTGCCCCACTGGACCCGTCTGGTGAGCCACACGGGGGTGACCGCGCAAGGAGGTCCGCCGAACACCGACTGGCTCTGCCGCCATGAATAACCCGCTGCGGATTCTCCAGACCCTCGACCGCCATCTGGCCGCGGCGGCGGAAATCAGCCTCTTCGGTCGCGCCGCGCTGGCTCTCGGCTACGCCGCAGGTCCCGCCGCTTTTGCCGCCACGCACGATGTGGACGCCATTCTCCCGCTTGCGTGGCTGGCGGCCGAGGACGAGACCCTGGACTTCTGGGAGGCTCAGCAACGCACCAACACCGAGCTCGAACCGGAAGGTCTCTACATCACGCACTTGTTTCGTGAGCTGGAGGTCATTCTGACACCGGACTGGCTGGATCGGCGCGTCCCAATTCCACTGCCGCTCGAGCGTCTGACGGTGTTCCGCCCGGCGACACTCGATCTCATCCTCACCAAGATGGCGCGTGGCGATGCCAACGACCTGGCCGACATCGCATTTCTGTTGACCCGCGAACCGCTGAGTGCCGATCAACTGCGCGCGGCGTTCGCCCGCGCCCGCGTGCCCGACGTGCCAGAAATTCAGGCTCTTTTCCGCTCTGCCCAACCCAAAGTCCTGGCACTCGTGAAGTCATGACGACCTCCGCTTGAAACCATTACTTGGCGCCCAGAATCGCGTCCTTGGCTGGGTTGGCAACGCGGAACTTCACGACTCGCTTGGCCGCGATCTTGATGGATGCGCCCGTTGTCGGCCGGCTCAATCAGGGAGCCGGGTGTTTGAACCGCCCCCGGCGTTATTCGCGGCGAACGGGTGGACTCCTGAGTCATTTCCGGCGCTTATCACCAAAAGGGCCCATTAAGATCAGCCGGCGTTTCATACACATAGTTTGGGTTGTAAGAAGGAGGCAAGGTGAACCACTTCTCTACGTGCGCGTCACCGAACAGGAGCGGGAAGATGCGTTTTCCCCGGTATGAGTGCCAAGCCGTTTGCCGGTTGCTCACCGAGCGATCCCCATACCAATCCCAGTCACCCAGGATCAGTTTGGTCACCGGACGCATGGCGATGCGGCTTTCGGTGTTCGGCTTCTTCAGGAGGGTAGCGTTATTGATCAATTGTCCATTCTCGTAGTTAATCGCTTTTCCGCCGACGTGTTCGACTGCAAACTCATCGTCATACCACTGCATCAGGTAACTGATGCCGAACTCCCCCCAGCAGGTTCCCGTGAGGGAAGGGTAGAGCGGATCGCCCTTGTCTGCCGGGCAACGACAGACCGCGGGGTTGCCGAGATACGGATCCAATACCCGGCCGGTCACCGGAACATTTCCTCCGTGCAAGGTGTTGCCGGACACTTCCACGCTGATGACGAGCTGGTTCGTTCCCGGCTGCCCTCCCCACGTTCCCCAGTCCTCATAGACGGGATAACTATCGCGGAAATCGATTACGTACATCTTCAGTGCCAGACCAATCTCGTGCTGGTTGCTCACGCATTGGGCCAACTGCGCCCTCATTTTGGCCGCGCTCAAAGCTGGGAGCAACATGGCGGCCAGGATGGCTATGATCGCGATGACCACCAGCAGTTCAATCAGGGTGAAGGCTAGGTCTGCATGCGACTTGGGCGACTTGGCTTTCATGAACTTAACCAAATGTAGGCGGCGCCGAGCGCTAAGGCAAGCACGGGGAACAGGATCTCGCCGTTCCAGACGAAGGCCTGGCCCGGATATTCCACGAGTTCCGCCGACCGGACGGCGTAGCGCAGACTTCCAGTCTGCTGTATCGCGGATTTCCAATCCGCAGGCGCGACCAAGCAGGTACAGCAGGCCGACTGGAAGTCGGCGATACAGCAGGTTGGAAACCTGCGCTACGCAACCTCGCGAGCCAGGCTGCTGTCCCTTGCCCCTTTCGCGTGGCGAGGCTATATTACGTGAAACTCTTTTGCGAATAAGGCGCCTTCGTGCAAGACGTGCCACGCCGGCGGCCTTGAACAGAAATACGGCCACGTCATCGTCCGGCTGCCCATGACCATTGGCCGCCGATCAGCAGAGGCTCATGTTGCGACAATTGACAGCGAGTAGTGGATGGAAGTTTTTTGCGGTGCTTGGCCGTGCCGATCGGGCGCTGGCCTGGGCGTGGTGGAGTGTGCTGGTAACGCGGGGGGTGCTGCCGGCGGCTTTCGCGATCGCCATGGGTGTGCTGGTGGGCGCCGTGGAGCGCGGCGCTCCCCTGGGGGGCCCGCTTGCATTTGCGGGCGTGGTATTCGTCCTGCTGCAGGTGCTCTCGCCGTTGCACCAGGTGATAGGGACCAACCTCGGCAGCCGGGCCGCCGCCTGGCTTTACGGCGAGTTGACCAAGGCCTGCGTGCGTCCCCCCGGCCTGGGGCACTTGGAGGATCCGCGCCTGACGACCGACCTGACGATGGCGCGCGATTTCGACCTGGGTATCAGCGGGCCGCCGCTGGCCATTTCGATGGGTTTCATCGCGTCCGGCCTGGTGGAAATGGTGGGAGGGCTGGCCTCGGCGGCGGTGCTCGGCGCTTACCGCTGGTGGGCGCCTTTGGTGCTCGCGGGGGCTTGGCTGGCAACGCATTGGCTCCTGCGGGAGAGCGCGGTCTGGAAGGATCGCAACACGGAGGAGGTGCGCCAGGCGCAGCGGCAGGCCGACTATGCCTACCGGTTGGCGGTGGACCCCCCGGCCGCCAAGGAACTGCGGCTTTTTGGACTCGCGAGCTGGGCCGTGGACCGCTTCAAAGCCCGGCGGCGGCGGCTGGTCGAGCTGCAGTGGGAAGCCACGCGACTGCGCGAGCGGCCGGTGCTGTGGAGTCTGCTGCTGGTGCTCGGGGCCAATGTCCTGGTATTCGCGGCGATGGCGACGGATGCCGCGGCGGGCCGGCTCGAACTGGCTCGCCTGGTGACGTTCGCCGGTGCGGCGGTGGGCACCAGCATGATTGCCTTCGGGGGCCTCTCCTGGGCGCTCGATGGCGCGGCGGCGCCGGCCGGGGCGGTCCTGCGCCTGCAGGACTCCATGAAGCCGGCAGGAGCGCTATCCTTGGGCAAGGCCGGGGCGGCGGGTATGCCGGCGCGCGAGGTGCGGTTCCGGGACCTGAGCTTCGCGTATCCCCGCAGCAGCCGACCGGTGCTTGATGGGTTCGATCTCTCGATCCCGGCGGGCACCTCGTTGGCCATCGTGGGCCGAAACGGCGCGGGCAAGACGACCCTGGCGAAATTGCTCTGCCGACTATACGATCCCGGCAGCGGCGCCATCGAAATCGATGGAGTGGATTTGCGGGAGCTTGAGCTGGAGGGATGGCGGGCACGGCTCGCGGCGGTGTTTCAGGACTTCGTTCGCTTCGAATTGCCGCTGCGCGACAATGTGGCGCCCGGAGGCGCGCCCGACGAGGTCATCCGGGAGGCGCTCGCGCAAGCCGGGGCCGCCGACCTGGCGGGCCTGGACACGCCGCTGTCGAAGGGATACCCGGGCGGAACGGATTTGTCGGGCGGCCAGTGGCAGCGGATTGCTTTGGCCCGAGCCATGTGCGCGGTGAAACTTGGGGCCGGCCTGGTACTGCTCGACGAACCGACGGCCCAGTTGGACGTTCGCGGAGAAGCGGAGATCTTCGATCGCATCCTCAAGGCGACCCGCCGCACGACGACCATTCTCATCTCGCACCGGTTTTCGACGGTGCGGCGTGCCGACCGCATCTGCGTGATCGAGCAGGGACGGGTGGCGGAACTGGGGAGCCACGAGGAATTGATGGCGCTGGGCGGACGATACCGGAGGATGTTCGAACTCCAGGCCTCACGCTTCAATGGCAGCGCCGATGAGGAAGAGGAGATTCCCGATGCAGCCTGTTGACGACATGCCTCGAGCCATGCCCGCGATGTGGCGCGCCTTGAAGCGCGGCGTCGAGGCCGAACCGCTCCTGCTGCCCGTGGCGTTCGGCCTGTCACTGCTCGCCGCGTTGCCTGACGCCCTCATCGCGCTATGGCTCAAACTGATGGCCGACGGCGTGCTGGGCGGCGATGGCCGGCGGGTCATCGGCGCCGCTCTCGGGCTGGGGACGTCCGCGGTCGGCACCTGGTTCCTGCGGGTCGTCAGCGATCGCGCCCAGCGCCGATTTCGAGACCGCCTGACCATTTCTCTGGAGTCTCACGTGGCCCATTTGCAGGCCTCGGTGATGACCATTGCCCACCAGGAACGCCCGGAGTACCTCGACCGGTTGGCGATGCTGCGCGACCAGGTCTTCGTCCTGGACCACATGTACATGTCCTTGTTTTCCACGTGTGGCTGGCTCCTGAGGTTGGCGGTCGCGTTGCTCTTGCTGGTTTCGATTCATCCGGCGCTGGGACTGCTGGCGGCGTTTGCATTGCCGACGGTATGGACCTCGGTTTGGCGCCCTGGGGTGGAGCGGGCGGCCGAGCAGCGAGGCGCCGCGGCCCGCCGTTTGGCCCGCCACCTGTTCGAGATGGCGACCACCGCCGCGCCAGGCAAGGATGTGCGCGCGACGCGCATTGGCGCCTGGTTGGCGGGGAAGCGGCGGGCGGCCTGGGACGAGTGGTACCGATTGGTGTCCAGAGCGCGATGGGGGAGCGCGATTTGGCATGTGGCCGCATGGGCGTGTTTCGCTGTCGGATACGTAGGCGCGGTCGTCTTTGTTTCCGCCGTTTTGCACGGCAGCGCGGGGCAGGTGTTGCTGGTGCTGGCCGCAGGCTCGCGCCTGTCGGCATACATCGGCGCGACGGTGGGTGAGATTGGCTTCCTGCGGGGCTTCTGGCTCGAGGGGTCGCGCCGGCTCGCGTGGCTGGAGGATTATGCGCGGGCGATGGAGGAGCAGGCCGACACGCCGGCGCCGAAGCGGCTGACGCGGGGCGTTCGTCTGGAGCAGGTCAGCTTCACCTACCCGGGCAGCGAGCGACGGGCGCTGGAGGATGTCAACCTGGACCTGCCTGCGGGCAGTGTGGTCGCCCTGGTCGGCGAAAACGGGGCGGGCAAAAGCACGCTGGTGAAGCTGTTGTGCCGGATGTACCAGCCTGACTCCGGCCGAATACTCGTCGATGGGGTGGACCTGGCCCGCATGCCTGCCGAGGAATGGCGCTCGCGGCTGGCCGGCGCCTTCCAGGACTTTTTCAAATTTGAGCTTCGGGCGCGTCACACGGTGGGCCTGGGTGACGTACCGCGGCTGGAGAACGAGCCTGCAGTGGCGGCGGCGGTCTCGCGCGCGGGCGCGGGCGACGCCATCGACGCGCTGAGCGCCGGCCTTGAGACGCAGCTTGGCGCAACCTGGCCGGGAGGAGTCGATGTCAGTTTCGGCCAGTGGCAGAAGTTTGCGCTGGCGCGGGGTTTCATGCGGGAGCATCCGCTCTTGCTCGTCCTGGACGAACCGACCGCGGCGCTGGATGCCGAGACCGAGCATGCCCTTTTTGAGCGTTATGCGGCAACCGCGCGGGGAGGCCGCGCTGGGGACGCCGCGCCCAATGGCGCCGATGGCCGGATAATCCTGCTGGTCTCCCACCGTTTCAGCACGGTGCGCATGGCGGACCTGATCGTTGTCCTCGATGGCGCCCGGGTGGCGGAGGTGGGAAACCATGAAGCGTTGGTCGCCAAAGGGGGAACCTATGCCGAACTCTACGCAATTCAGGCGGCGGCGTATCGTCAAGCGAAGCCGAAGTCCCGAGCGATTGGGAACGCCACAGTAGCCACCCCGACGGCGTGACACCTTGACAGGCAACAACGGTCTGGTCTCCTCAGGAACCCACCTTGACCACTTCGCCGGGTTTTAGCCCAGGCAGCAAGGCGACCACCTTCGCCATGAGCGGACGGGTGTGGACCAAGCGGATGCTTTGCGCCTGAAGCACCACCACTGAAAGCGACAAACGGGACAGGTTCTGCTGAAAGGACAAGTTGCGGTCGCCGGTGATGAAGACTTCAAATTGGCTTTGGGCAAGCGCGAGCAGTTTGCCATTCTTGATGCCCTGCCAGGCCATATCCTGAACGGTTCGAACGCTGTGCCCGGGCAGGTCGCGGCCCAAACGCCAGTCCAGGCACTCGTCCAGCAGAATGTTCATCTCAGGCGGGCACGAGCAGTCGCTCTTTCACAGCCTCGAGGAAGGCGATGACTTGCTCACGCTTCACGGTCGGGAATCCTTCAAGAAAGTCATCAATGGTCTCACCGCCCAGGAGGTAGTCCACCAGGTTTTGCACAGGGACATGCGTGCCGATGAATACAGGGGTGCCGCCCAGGATCTCCGGATCGCTGTGAAACACAAGCTGAGGCTCGGTTTGCTTCATGCACTAAATGCACGTCGCTCCGAGCACCGCGGCAAGCCCGGGGAACCAGGATGTTGCCTTTCCTGACGAAGGGCTAGGGCCCCAGAGCCAATTGCGCCCCTTCTGGCCTCCGGATGAACTGAGGGCCAAGCACTCTCGGTGAAGCGAATCACGCTCCACCCCGAAGCTGAAGGTGATCGCGCGCCTCAGAACGGTTTTACGAACAACGCGGCGGGGCCTCCGCGGTTGACTCCGCGTCCGCTTGCAGTTAGGTTTTTCGCCGTGAGCACGGTGACAGAAGTCAAAGCGGCAGCGGAGCGGCTTTCGGCGAAGGACCGCTGGGAGCTGTATCGCTGGCTGGGAGAATCCAAGGACGTGCGACGACTCCGGCATGAGGACTTGCGCCGCGAAATCGCCTTGGGTTTGGAGCAAGCTGACCGCGGAGACCTGGCACCTCTGGACGTGGCGGCCGTCAAACGCGAGGTCCGCCGCCGTTTTGCGCCCCAAGGCAAGTGATGCCGACAGGCCGGTGAACCGGAGCCGGCTTGGACACGCACACTCGCCCACCTCCTTACCGCGCTCCAATTCTCCAAGACTGGCTGGACTGCATGAGCCTGCGAAGAACGTCAAATCCCCAGACCGGAGCAACTCGGCTGATGGCGGGACGCTCAACGACCTTCCCTCCACCCGGAACCTGCTTCACCCTGGTTGAGCCTGAGTCGGGGCGAACCTGGGATACCTTCCTTCCCACCGGGCGGAAGGCCTGATCGACCTGAAAGTTCTTAGGTCTGTCGGCGGCCCTGTTGCCCAATGCCGCGGCTGCGGCGTTCTTCATTTCGTCCTCCGCGCTCGTCGCCGGGGGAGTTCGAAATTGATCCCGCTCACATGCCAAGTGTCGATGGTCCATGGCATCCCGCGGCCCTCAAGCACCATGCAAACGTCCGCGCTCAGGATCATGCAATCCGGGTGCGTGACCGGAATCGCTGAGCCGTTGTCCAGCAGGATGTTGAAGGGCTTGAAGGGGGCCTCTTTGAGCGCCCGTTTGATGGTGGTCAAGAGTCTCATGTTCCTGGTGGGACCATAAGCGCTTATCGTGAAGGCCGCAAGCAAGGGAAACAGACTGCTAGAACCCTAGCCCCAGTTGGCGTCCCTCCGGTCGGCGAAAAGCCGCGGTGGACAGTTCAGGGCCGCTGGCGGCGAAGCCCGCCTTTCGGCAAGCCACCTCGAACATCTGCGAGATCTGCTCGGCAAAGATGCCCTCGCCGGTCATGCGCTTGCCGAAGCGAGGGTCGTTGAGCTTGCCGCCGCGAAGGGCGCGGATGCGGCCGAGGATCTTCTCCTTTTTCTCGGGGACGGTGCGTTCGAGCCATTGCCGGAAGATGGGCGCGACCGTCAATGGGAGGCGCAGGATTTCCGTGCCAGCCCAGCCGGCTCCGGCGGCTTTGGCTGCAGCCAGGACCGAGGGGATCTCGTGATCGGTCAGGGCCGGGATGACCGGGGCGACCAGAACGCCCACGGGCACGCCGGCGT
>Ga0209415_10007568_pt1 | contig 18940 bp, 18 predicted proteins | sample PeaSoiSIISIP2007_FD_187696 | JGI IMG/M metagenome (GOLD analysis project Ga0209415, IMG submission 187696) | Peat soil microbial communities from Weissenstadt, Germany - SII-SIP-2007 (SPAdes) (version 2) | ecosystem: Environmental > Terrestrial > Soil > Wetlands > Peat | place: Germany...
TAGGGCAGAAAGTGGTCGCGATTGCGGCTGCTCCCACAGACGAACAACACTTCCGGTTCCGGGCTTTCGAGTTCGCTGACAGCCTTTTGCCGGTCCCACACCCAGTTGTCGTGACGAATGGGCCCACCTGGGAGGCCGGTGTCGGGGTCGGCAAAATAAGCCCAGGCACGGTCGGTGCTGATCGCCTTGTACCCGCGCCGGATCAGCTCGGCGCAAACCGAGGATTTACCGGCACCAGATAAGCCCTCCACTAGATAGTTTCGTTTGGCCATGGCGACAGTCCGGGTTTGTTGTGCACTCCCTTGTGCTCCGGGGAGCTGATGAATCGGCACAACAGCCCCAGTCGGGTCCTCCTTTCCCGCTAGCTCGCTCCAAACGCACGATCCACCCACCAACTTTGCCTGAACTCTTCTTCGTGTCCACGGCTCCCACCGTCAGGCTTTCAGTTTCGTCGTCCACATGCACCCTTCTGAGGGCGCTAGCTGGAGTATTCGAATCGGCCCGATGTCGTCAAACGCGATCTCCCGGCGATTGTTCAGGAGATTTCACATCAGTCCTCGCGCTTCAGGCGCCAGCCCGTACTCCCATTCCAAACGTTCCTCACCCTCGAAGGTGAAGCAGTCGACGCCTGTGTAGCCGACGACTATGCATGACGCTCGCTCCACGATTGGCTACTTCGAGAACGGAATGATCTCGCACATTGCGAGCATGTGATCAAGGCGCCTGTTGGCCGCTTCCTCGGTCAGGGCGTGGGACGAGAAGATCATGAACGCGTCGTTGCAGAAGAGTCCGGTGAAGCGGACGCGGTCCGCTTCGCGAGGCGGCCTCACCTCTAGGCGTGTCGTGACGAACGTCTTCTTGAAGCCCTGAAGCGGCATGTGCAACATTTCCCCTGGTAGTCAACCTCGACCGTGGCGGGCGTGGCCAGAAGGGCACTCAGGCTTCCCGGTGTGGCCACGCCCCGGGAGGAGTGCGGAATCGTCAAAGCCGGAAGCCCGAGCATTACGCTAGCCGGCGTATCTGAATCTGCCCGATGTCGTCGCACGCGATTTCCCGGCGACGTTTCAGTAGATTTCATACGCAATGTGCACGGTAGTAGCACTGCGGACGGCCAGGAAATGTTCAGCACACTCGGTGTCTGACCTACGACGACAGGCCGGCGGCACGCAATTCGTCGGGCGCGCATGAAGGCCACACTGGACTTCCGACGAGACGACCCTTCCGGTACCGAGCGACGACGCGGAACGGGGTGTTGGCGCGGGTGTTGTCGTAGACGTGGGCCTCTTCCACCCTCTCGATGGCACGTGCCACATGTCCCCAGAGACGTCGGTAACGAGTTCGCACTTTGTTCTCGGGGACGGTATGGCCACCTTGGCGGACCCGCTCAGTCACACGGGCCACGGCGAGGTCCTCGGGCACCACGACGACGTGCAACGTGATCAAGTACCCGGCGGCGTCGGCGGTTTCCAGCAGTACCAGCTTCGAGGGATGCGAGAAGACCGTCTCGGTCGCGAACGAAGCCCGCGACGCGATCAGCCGGTCCCTCTCCCCGGCCGCCCAGGCGGCTGCTTCGTAGGCGTGCTCACTGGCGGTGTCGGGCCAGCGCGCTACGGCGATGACGTCAGCATTCACAAAGGGCAGACCTGTGACCGGGGCGAGAACGAAGTCGAAGAAGCTGCTCTTGCCCGATCCGTTGGGTCCGGCAACGAGGTGGAGGACAGGGTCCGGCACCCCTGGACTGCTTACGAGGCCGAGCCTCGCCCAGGGGTCCTGCGTACCACCTGGCCGGACTCGTCGAGCTCAATGTACGCGCGTCGCTCGGCCGCGAACGTCTGCGACAGGTCGAGCCCGGCGATCTTGACGGCAAGGCGCTCGGCCCACTCGGCACGTACAACTGCCTGCTCCTCGACGCCAAGATGGTCGTAGGATTGCTCGCCGGCGAGCACCTCGGCGATGGCGCGGTGCGAAACGCTGCCCGCTGCCTCGAGCTCACGACCGATCCTGGCCCAGTGGGCGAGCTGCTGGGCGGCACTGCGGCTCATCAGCGCACCGACCGCCTTGGCGGAGGCGTAGAGGTCGTCGTCGATGCGGGTGGGCGACGTCGTGGCCATCTCTACCTCCTGAAGTGTAGCAATCTGCAACACCACTGTACCTCGGCAGCCGCCGGTGCGAGTCGGACGGGAGTGTCGGCCGGGTGCGAATCGCCCCTGACCTGGGGTGTTGGCAGTGGTCGCAGATCATGGCGGGGTTGGGGCAGCCACAGCCAGCTCCCGCCCGGGCCCCGCGCTCGAGCAGCTTCACGACGACCCAGGGCGCCACAGCCTCCTGACAGACTTGCGAGGCGACCGCCCCATCGCCAGGCGGCGCCGGCTGGGCGAGGAGGAGGAGGATGCCGGAGGAGGGGCAGACAGGCGGTGCTGACCAGGTCCGCCACGACTCGCGTGCGTCGTCCGACGACGCCGGACCCGCGCGTCCTGCCGAGCCCGATCCGTCTCGGACCGACGGTGACCGCGACCTGCGCGCCATGCACGACAGGGACCAGAGCCAGGAGAAGGCGTTCGACGGGCTTCTCGACGTGCTGTCCTACGCCACCGCGCCGAACGCGGAGCTGTATGTGGCGGTCATGGATGCCGCCATGGAGGCTCGGGAGCGGTTCCGGCTCCAGCTGCGCTCCGCTGACGTCGCCGCCGCGCTGGGAATCGACCGGGACACCGCCACGACCGCTCTTGCGCGGCTCGCCGAGTACGGGGCCCTCCACCGCACCTACGACCCGTCGGAGGCCGAGACCCTCGCCGAGTTCTACAAGGGCGCGTTCCTCTACCAGCTCACCCCCGCCGGCATCGCCGCCCATCGCGGGGTGCGCGACGTGCTGGCCACGAAGATGGCGACGGCTGGACGGCTGTCCGCCAGCCTGCTGCCCCGCATCCGCGAGGCGCTCGAAGCCGTGGCGGCCGATGCCGCGGAGGGCGACGACAGCCGCCTCGCCGCCGATCTCACCGGCCTGTTCGCACTGGTGGCCGAGCTTGCCGACTCGTCGGCCACCTACCTGCGCGAGCTCGATGCCGAGGTCAACGAGCTGGCCGCCGACAGCGACCGGCTCGCGGCCTACAAGGCGGCGGTGCTCACCTACCTGGAGAAGTTCAACCGGGAGCTCGGCCGCTGGACACCGAGGATCGTCACCGTCATCGACGATCTGGAGGAGGGGTCGTCGGCACTGCTCGCCCGGGCTGCCCGCGTCGACGCAGCACCCCGCCCGGACGGGACGTACGACGAAGGGCCGGTGGCTGAGCTCACCGGCAGGTGGGACGGGATGGTCGGGTGGTTCTGCCCCCGGCCCGGACGACCGGCGACGGTCGAGTTTGTCACCGCGGCGATGATCGCCGCCATCAACCGGGTGCTGGGTGCCATCGTCCGGCTTCACGAACGGCGGCTGCGGCGCGTCAGCCGGGAAGCCGATTTCGTCCAGCTCGCCACCTGGTTCGCCGTGGCCACCCGGGATCAGGCCCACCAGCTGTGGGACGCGTCGACCGGGCTGTGGTCGACCCGGCACTTCCACGACCTCGCCGGCGACGAAGGCGTCGACCGGCGGCTCTCCTTTTGGGACGCGGGTCGGGCCGAACTGCCACCCCGGGTGCGTACCTCCGCCAAGCGTTCCGGCCCCGGGCGACCCGGCCGTCGAGCCGACTACGCCGCAGCCAAGCGAATCGCACGGGACCGGGCTCGGGCCGCCGCCGAGCAGACCGCCGCCGCCCGGGCGTCGCTCGCCGGTCGGACACCCGCCCGGGTCTCCGACCTCGGCACCCTCGACTCCGCTGAGTTCGCCGCCTTCCTCGGCGTCGTCGGAGCAGCACTGGCGGAGCCAGCTGTCGACGGCGTGCGCACGGCGGTACTCCCGGGGGCGACCATCCGGCTGCGGCCGGCGCAGGACACCGCTGTGGCCACGGTCCGCACGCCCGCGGGCGAGTTCACCGGGCCGGACGACGTGCTCGAGATCGCCATCGCCGGGGTCGGGGTGCGCAAGGAGGAGGCGTCGTGAACGACGAGGTCGTTCGGGACGCCGCCCGCTCGCTGCTCGCCGGACGGTTCGTCGAAGGTCCCGCAGCGCCCGCCGTCCGGCGTCACCGGCGGGTGCTCGCGGAGCTGTTCCGCGACGAGGTCGGGTGGCAGATCGTCGCCGACGACGATGGGCCGGTGCGTGCACTGAGCACGCCCGGACCCGGTCATGTCGCACGGGGGCTGACCACCCGGTCCGGGAGGCGCTTCGACCCGCAGCGCTATGCCTTGTTGTTCCTCGTCCTGGCTGCTCTCGAGTCTGCTGGTGCTCGGACCACGCTGCAGCTGCTCTTCGCCGACGTGCGCGTCCGGGCAGGGGATGTCGAGGCGTTGGGCTTCGACGACGACGCGGCCGCCAGCCGGCGGGCGTTCATTCACGCCGTCCACGCCGCTGTGGACCTCGGGGTTCTCGAGTTCGCCGAGGGCGACGAGGAGGACTTCGTGCTCAGCGGCGGCGGGGACGCCCTCTACCGGGTCGACCGCGCCCGTCTCACCCGGCTCCTGGCCACGTCGAAGCCGCCCTCGTTGACCGACAGCCCGGCTGCGGCGATCGCCGAGAACCTCTACGCCTCGACCGACGACGGGCAGCGCCGCCGCCGCCGCCACCGAGTGATCCGTGCCCTGGTCAGCGAGCCGGTCGTCTACCGGTCAGACCTGTCCGACGCCGAGGTGGATTATCTGACGTCGCAGGAGCCGCGCCTGCGGAGGCTGCTGCGCGACGCCTTCGGCCTCGAGCTGGAGGCCCGGGCCGAGGGCTGGGTGACCGTCGACACGGTCGGCGCCCTGTCCGACCTGGAATTCCCCAGCATCAGCGCCCCGCGCGCCGCGGCACTGGCGATCCTCGACGCCTCCCGCGCCCGACGCAGCGACGACGGCACCGCCTACTGGGACGAAGGTGAGATCGTCGCGTTCGTCGGGGGCCTCCAGACACAGTTCGGAACGTCGTGGCCGGTCAAGGAGGGCGACCCCGACCTGGCCAAGAAGGTCGCCGGCATCGCCGCCGACGCGGCGGACGTGCTGACGGCCATGCGCCTCGCCGTTCCGGCGCACGGAGGTGGGATCACGGTGCTGCCCGCTGCCGGCCGTTTCGCCCTGGTCGAGGAACCGACGACAGAACAGGCCGAGATCTCGTTCGGCTCGGAGGTCGACGTATGACCCTGTTCCAGACCGACGCACCCGTCGAGCAGCTCTCCAACTGGCGAACGTCGCACCTTCCGACCCCTCTCAAGTCTCGCTACGTGCCGCTGCGCGCCGGGATCCTGAACGTGTGGGAGTACGACGACCAGCAGTTCTGGTTCACCGACGGCCGCCTCCTGCTGCGCGGTAGGAACGAGGCCGGCAAGTCGAAGGTCCTCGAGCTGTTGTTCCCGTTCGTCCTGGACGGTGACATCAGCCCCAAGAAGCTGGACCCGTTCGACACCGCCAACAAGTCGATGTGGTGGAACGTCATCGGGTTCCACAAGGACCGGGCGACCGCCATCGGCTACCTCTGGCTCGAGTTCGGCCGCCTCGACGAATCCGGCCCGCCGGAGTACCTGACCGCCATCGTCGGCGTACAGGGCACCCGAGCGGAGCGAAAGGTCAACACCTGGTTCGCGCTCACGCCCCAACGGGTCGACGTGGACCTCGACCTGGCCCCCGGCGAGGTCTGCCGGACGCAGGACTCGTTCGCCAAGGCGCTCGGGCCGAGCGCGCTCTTCGAGACCAGAGCGGGCGCACACCGGGCCAACGTCGCCTCCCGGCTGTTCGCCATGAGCCCGGAACGGTTCGACAACCTGCTGCACTTGGTGCGACAGCTCCGCAAGCCGAAGCTCGCCGACAAGCTGAACAACGAAAAGTTGTCGACCGTGCTCACCAACGCCCTCCCGCCCCTCGACGAAGGCCGTATCGAGCCCCTCGCCGCAGGCTTCGCCTTCCTCGACGCCGACATCAGCGATCTTGCCAAGGCCGACGAGGCCTTCCGGGCGACAGGGGCGTTCCTCGACGTGTACCGCGCCTATGCCCGGGGGCAGGTCCGTCACCGGGCCGACCAGGTTCGCAGTGCCATCACGAGGTTCGACGACGTCACCAAGGACGAGGCTGCGGCAAGGGCGACCCTGGAGGAAGTGCGGGCCCGGTACGAGCGCCTGACCGAGGAGTCGAAGGACCTCGCCCGCAGGCACGCGGCCGCGTCCGGAAGCCTGGCCGGGTTGGACCTGAGTGCCGTGGAGTCGTTGCGATCGTTGGAACAGCAGGCCGCCGCCCACGCCGAGATCGCAGAGAAAGCCTTCGAGGAGGCACGGCGAGCCCGTACCCTGGCGGGGTCCGCTGCCCGCCGCTTGCAGGATGCCGACGGGTCGCTGCGCCAGCTGCGCCAGGCCGAGGCGGACGTCCTGGGCGCCACCCGCCGCGCCGCCGAGCGCGCCGGGGTTCACTCGGGGTGGGAGACCGTCGCCGGGACCGATCCGGTCCAGGCCGCCGGCATGTTGCTCGACGCGGCGCGGGCCCGCCGCGCGCTGGTCGACGCCGTGGCGGCGGCGGACGCGCGGGCCGGGCGTGCCCGGGAGTGCCTTGCGGGCACCGCCGCCAAGGTGGAGCAAGCAGCCGAACGAGCCGATGAGGCCGCCGACGCCGCCGCGGCGGCCGTTGCCGCGACCGCCCGGGCCCGGACGGAGTTCGTCGACGAAGTCGACACGTGGCTCCGGGCTGGGCCCCGGGATCCGGTGCCGGTGGATGCCGAATCTGTGGCCGACGGTGTCGCCGCGGACCTCATGGGCGGCGACAGGGAGGCGCGGCGGGTGGCGCTTGCGCATGCCGGCGACGCATTGGATGCGGCGGAGCAGGCGGTCAGCGTGGCGACCGTCGACCTGGCGTACGCACGATCCCGTCATGAGGGAGCCGTCGCCGATCTCGCCGCCCACGACGCCCTCGCCGACGACGTGCCCCCGCCGGCCCGCCCCGGCATCCCCGACGCCCGGGTCGGAGCTCCGCTGTGGCTGGCCGTCGAATTCACCGACGCAGTCACCCCCGACGAGGCCGCTCTCCTCGAGGCGGCCCTCGCCGCCGCCGGACTCCTCGACGCAGCGGTGACGCCCGCCGGCCTGGTCTCCGACGCCGACGACACGGTCCTCGTCCCCGCCGGAGCCGCCGGCCGGGGCGTGCGTGACTGGATCCGGCCGGCCGTCGGCGCCGACGCCGACCTGGTCGATGCCGTCCTCGGCGGAATCGGGGTCGGGGCCGACGCGGGGACGACCTGCTGGGTCGATCTCGACGGCAGTTGGGCCAACGGGCCGCTTCAGGGGCGGTGGACGAAAGCCGCCGCCGAGCACATCGGCGCCGCGGCCCGTGCCGCGGCCCGGGCCCGGCGCCGCACCGAGCTCGAGGTTGCCGTCGAGTCGACCAGGGTCGAGCTCCAACGAGCAGAAGCGGGCCTCGGAGGGGCTGAGGAAGCCCGCCGGGTGGCGCGGGCGTGGAGCGAGGCGTTCCCGTCGGTCACACGATGGGCAGCCGCCGACCGAGAGGAGGCTCGCACCGCGTCGGAGGCGGCACGAGACGCCGGTGAGCACGTCCGGGCCGTCGAGGCCCACGAGCGTGAGGTGGCCGCCAACCGACAGGCGCTCGAAGCGTTGGACGCCGCCGTTGCGGTGGCCGGCTGCGAGCCGGTCGAGGTGGCTGCGACCAGGGAGTTGCTGAACGCCGCCGGCGACGCCGCCGAGGATCTCCGCTCGGCCGCTCGTGACAGCGCCAGGTCCGCCGGTGACGTCCGGCGACTCCAGGAGGAGGCCGAGGAGGCAGGCGCGGCGGGCGACGCCGCCGAGGAGCGTCACCAGACGGCGGCTGTGGCCGCATCCAGGTCGGATGCGGCCTACCGCACGGTCGTCGAGCTGCAGGGCGCCGACGTGGAGCGGATCCTCGCCGAGAAGGACCGCTTGGAACAGGAGGTCCGCGCGCTCGACCTGCGCCGGCAGCAGGTCGAGACCGACCGGCGGGCCGCCCGGGAGGAGGAGATCCGGGCCGAGGTGGTCCTTCAGGAGACCGGCCGCCGTCGCGTGCACGCGTCGTCCGAGCGGGAGCTGGCGCTCGTCGGACTCGCCGCTCTGGTCCGCTCCGGCCATGTCAGCCACGCCGTCGTCGTCGACGTGTCCCGGGACGCCACCGACTACCTGCAGCCGACCGCCGGGCGGACTCTCGCCCGCCAGGTCGCGGCGGCCGTGCCCGACGCCGTGGGCTCCGACGAGGCCCGGGCTGCTGCCACCGACCGTCTCGTGGCAGCGTTCACCCCGCTTCGCGATGCGATCGGCGCCGCCTTCGACCCGCACCTCGACAGCACCGAGGCGGGTGTGTTCACCGCGTCGGCAACCCTGAATGGCGAGGTCACCGGCTTCGTCGAGCTGCACCAGGCGCTCGGGGAGGACGTCGAGCAGCGACGCCAGACGATCGCCGCCGAGGAACGCAACCTCATCGAGCAGTACCTGCGGGACGAGGTTGGCAATCATCTCGGAGACTGCCTGCATGCTGCCAGCACGGAGGTGCAGCAGATGAACGCCATCCTCCGCCGGCACCCGACGAACTCCGGGGCGACGGTTCAGTTGAAGTGGCAGGTATCCGAGGCCGCTGGCTCAGGCGTCAAGGAGGCGGTCCAGGCGCTGCTCACCTCTCCGGCGACCAGGGGTGAGGAGGCCTCAGCGGCGCTGGCCGTGTTTCTCGCCGAGCGGGTGGCGATGGCCCGACGCGGTGAGGTGGACGGAGCCGACCTCGCCGAGCGCCTCACGGCCGCGCTGGACTACCGGCACTGGTACACGTTCGGCGTCACGTACAAAGCCGGCGGCCAGGAGGCGGCGCTGACTGCCCGCAGCGTCGGTTCGGGTTCCGGTGGGCAGCAGGCGAAGGTGGCTCACCTTCCCCTGCTCGCCGCGGCCGCCGGGTTCTACTCGTCGTCCCCGTCAGCGCCACGGCTGTGCTTCCTGGACGAGGCGTTCGCCGGGATCGACGGCCCGAACACCGCCGACCTGCTCGAAGTCGCCACCACGCTGGACCTCGACCTGGTGATGACGAACTTCGACGCCTGGTTCTGCGTCCCGCAGTTGCCCGGCTTGGCCATCTACCACCTCGAGAAGCTGGCGGGGGCAGTCGGCGTCGCCGCCATCCGCTACCAGTGGGACGGCCACACCCAAACCGAGTCGGACCCGTGGCTGGAGAGCTGACCGCGCTCGTCGTCGACCCGCTGCTCGCGCCGCTGTGGCGCGCTGTCCACGACCGGCTGTGCAGGGGAGGGGCGACCGAGCGCAGCGTTGTCACCGTCCACGGCGCGTCCGCGGACACCCGACGGGCGGTGGACCGTCTCCTCGGGCGGGTGTCGAGCAACGGCCGGGTCAGCGTTCGGCTCGCCGAGCTCGATGCGGCGTTATGCCGGGCGGGGACCGACAAGACCGCTGTGGTCACGGCCGCCGTCGGGCCGGTGATCGACCGGGCCGAGCATCGGGCGGCGGCGGTGGCGGCTGCTGGGTCCGCCTGGGCCGAGATCCGGTCCCACCCGACGGCACACGAAGCGCCCGTGGCCGCCTGGCTGGACGGCGTCCAGGCCGGCGGACGGCTGGACAGGGTGGGGGGCGCCGAGAAGGTCCTTGCCGCGCTCGACGTCCTCGCCGTCCTTCCGGTCGCCGACGAGCCGGTCGGGCGGCCCGTGCTGGCGGCCACCGTTCTCGGCAAGGAGCACGCCCTCGATGACGGCAAACCCGTCGGTCGGCTCGTTGTCGCCGGTTTGGCTGCACGGCTCGGCATGCCCGTCCCGACGACGGCCGCCGACCGGGCGGCGCTGTGGGCGTCGGCTGGTGTCGCGCTCGACGCAGTGTCGACACCGGCGCTGACCCTGGGCCTCCGCCCGACGGCGCACGGCCCGCTCACCGAGGCGGCCGGCTGCTGGGCCGACGGCGGCGTCCCGTTGCCGATCCCCGCTGCTGCGATCGCCGCGGAGCGCTGGTCCGTGCCCGAGGGTACCGAGGTGTTCGTGTGCGAAAATCCGTCGGTCGTGGAGGCCGCCGCCGCGAAGTTCGGTGCCGCTGCGCCCCCGCTGGTGTGTGTGTCGGGCATGCCCGGGCGAGCCGTCAGCGCTCTGCTTGTCAGCCTGGCGGACGAGGACCGTGCCCGGCTGCGTTACCACGGCGACTTCGGCGCCGGTGGTATCGCAATCGCCAATCTGATCATCGGCCGGCACTGTGCCGCGCCGTGGCGGATGGGGACGGTCGACCATCGACGGGCCGTCGAGCGGCTCGCGGCCCTGGGACGGCAACCGAACCGGCTCCGGGGACGGGTGCCACCGGCGTCGTGGGAACCGGGGCTTTCCGAGGCCATCACCGCGTACGGGTGGGAGGTGACCGAAGAACACGTCCTCGACGAACTTCTCGCCGACCTCGGGACCTGAGATCCCGGTCTCTGGGGCCGGTCACCCCGGCCTCGGTGGCCCCGAAGCCCGCACCGGCGGAGCGGCCCGGACGGGCAGCCTGAATCGGTTCACATCGGCAATGTCCCTCTGACCGTTGGATCGACACGTAGCCTTGTCGGCATGGCAAGGGGGACCCTTGGTGCTCTCGGACCTGCAACTGCCACCTCGGTGCCGGTGTCCAATTCCCGCAACCGGCGGTCCCCGGCCCGATGAGCCCTCTCCCGGTGACCGCGATCTCCGGGCAGCGAGAAGTCGACGGTGCGCGCCGAACTGCTGGCGCGGGCTTCGAGCGATCTCCTGGCGCAAGGCGGCGAGGGTAGGGCGAAGATGCATGCATCAGAGGTTCCGCGTGCGGTGGCTGCGGCCATGTCGGCGGCCTCAGCGCTTGACCTGGCAGTCGAAGACGCGATCGTTCTTCACGACTCGAACAGGCTCGCGGTGCGCCTGGTGCCTTGTGACGTCCTTGCCCGAGTAGCGCGTGGAGCGCACCAGGTCGCACAGTTCGAAGTCGAGCTTGCTCAACTGCTCGCCGAAACCGAGAGCCCTGTGGCTGCTCTTGAGCCTCGTGTGGAGCCGTGCGTCTACGAGCGTGACGGCTTCGTGGTCACGCTGTGGACCTACTACGAACCTGGCACACCTGAACGCTCACCAGCTGACTACGCGAGTGCGCTCGAGCGGCTGCATGCCGGCATGCGGAGGCTCGATGTCACCACGCCGCACTTCACGGATCGAGTCGCACAGGCTCAACAACTCGTGGCGAGCCGCGACCGCACTCCGGCGCTCGCCGACGCGGACCGGGAGCTTCTCAGCAACACGTTACGAAGCGGCAGACGAGCGATCGGCGACCGCGGCGCCGCGGAACAGCTGCTGCACGGCGAGCCACACCCGGGCAACGTGCTCAGCACGAAGAACGGGCCGCTGTTCATCGACCTCGAGACGTGCTGCCGTGGGCCAGTCGAATTCGACCTCGCACACGTGCCCCAAGCGGTCAGCGAGCGCTATCCGGGCGTTGATCAAGAACTGCTCGGCGAGTGCCGGATCCTCGTTCTTGCCATGGTCGCAGCGTGGCGCTGGGATCCAGGCGACCAGCTCCCGGACGGGCAACGAGCAGCCCGAGAACTCGTCTGCGCCCTCCGCAAGGGTCCTCCGTGGGCGGCGCTCGATGTCGTGATGCGCCGACGAGGCGGTCCGTAGGCGAACAGGCATCACCGGTCCCGTCCTCCCAGCCGTCGCCGGGCCCTCGTCGTGGGGGTCGTCGTTGTCGGCACAGCCCGACATTTCGGGCTCTCCTGACGCACCAAGGGCGTGCTTTCCCCCACCATCCTCGAAGCCTGGCTGGAATGGGCACAGCGTTGCCGGATCCCGGCCTTCGTCGAGCTGGGCCGCAAGATCAAGAAGAACCTCGCCGGCATCGAGGCTGCCATGGTGCACGACCTCTCCAATGCGCTGACCGAGAGCACGAATACGAAACTGCGCGTCCGGCACCGCGTGGCCTTCGGTTGCAAGCAGCCCGAGCATCTCATCGCTCTCGCTCTCCTCGATCGCGGGGGCTACGGCCCGCCGTCTGCCGGGTCGCCGGGAGCCATGACCGGCCCGTTTCAGCTTTTGTGCTTGCGTCGTTTGGCTGAGGACGGCTTCGGGCGTGGCTTCGTCCCCGGGGGCGTGACCCGCCCCGTCGTCTGGGGCCGGGGCAGGACCTGGGGTCCCCGGCCGAGTACTGCTTCGCGCTCGGCCCGGGGCCGGGCATTGAAGTTCGCCATGAAAGCCTCTACCGCTTTGGGGTCGTCGATCCGTACCCCTTCGGCCGCGGCGGTCGTCCAGAGGCGCTTGCCGAAGCTGAAGCGAGAGGTGTCGGCCATGTTGCGCCTGAAGTGCGGTTCGATGAGGTCCAGATGTCCGAGGAGCAGGTCGATCGGCTCGCTGTCGGCATCGAGAAGGTCGGTCTCGGCCAAGAAGGTCAGGAACGCCTTGGCTTGTGCCATGACGTCGGCGAGCCCCTCTTCGTCCACCATTACCTTGGCCGGGTAGAGCTCGAGATAGATCTCGGCGAGGTCGTTCCGTTTCCAACAAGTGAGACGGCGGTCGAGGAAGCCCCACTTGTAGTGAATCGGCGCCTCGGGGGCGTCCAGGTCGACGTCGGTCCCCGTGTCGGAACACCACGCGGCGAATCGCTCCTTCAGCTCGGAGCGCGCGGCCTCGTAGTCCTCATCGGACTCCGGGCACCAGTCCATAGCAGCGTTGTCACCAATCACCGCTCCATCTTCGCTCACCTGCCCGAGATGCTCCGTCGGCCCTGGTCACACGCCTGCTCGAGGAACCGACCCACGGATCATGCAGGAGCCGCATTTCGACCCGGGCACCCTCGGCGACGAGCACGTCGACATGGCGAATTGATGGCATCCGCCTCCACCACGACCTCGGCCGGGGAGCTCTTCGTCTCCGATGGGTCTTCCGTGACGTCCCCGGGGAGGGAAACGGCCGTCAACCCTTCCAACGGGGATCCGACGCCCCCGTGACCCGGGCTCAGGTCTCGAAGGGGGAATCGATCCCCCGCCTTTCGGGCTCGTCTCCTTCTGGGGTGCCGGCCAGGGCCTCGCAGAACCAGGTCGGCCAGCCCTCACCGCGCTTGGCGGCCCGGAGCACACAGGCGGCCCATTCGTCAGCTTCCTTCCCCAACGTCCACATGACCGTTTGGATGGACTCTGCTTGACCGTTCTCGCAGCCACCCGATCTTGGCAGGGGTTGAGCGATATGGGCGCCTTGTCACTGGCCCTGGGATCACCTGGAAAACGCCGCATTCCGTGAGGGTCTGACAGTCGTCGCAGGGCGCTCTAAGGTCTGCTGGCATGCGAGCTGTCGTCACCCTGCACATCGATGCGCCCCCGGACAGGGTCTGGGAGCTCGTCAGCGACATCACGAAGATGGGCGAGTACAGCCCCGAGGTGGTCGAGGCCGAGTGGATTGACGGCGCCACCGGTCCGGCGCTCGGCGCGCGCTATCGGGGCCACGTGAAGCGCAACGAGAACTGGCCCCTCCTCTACTGGACCACGTGCAAGATCACCGAGTGCGTGCCCGGTGAGGTCTTCGAGTTCGCGGTCATCATGGGCGAACGGCCGGTGAACACCTGGCGCTACGAGTTTCGTGCGACCGACGACGGAGGCACCGACGCCACCGAGTCGTTCGACCTCGGCGACAACCTCTTCACCAAGATCTGGCGCCCCCTCGGTGGGTTCCTGCGCGAGCGTCGCAACCAGCGTGACATGCTCCGCACCCTCGAACGAGTCAAGGCGGTCGCCGAGCGTCCGTGACCTCCCCCTTGCCTTGCTGTGCGTCGAGGGCGCCCCGGTACGGGCTCGGTTGCGCGCTGCGCGAATACGCGGTATCGGCACACGGAGCTCGGGCGGCGCACTCCGCCTTGTGGTGGGGACTTGCGGTCATGGGTCCCGTTCGCCGATTCCGAATGCGGCGAGTGCGGCGACCGCTGAGCGCTCGGCGTCAACGCGCCGTGCGCCCAGTCCAACCATCACGCTCAGGCCGAGCGGACCGAAGATCCAGGCAAAGCCGTTGCCCTCGGGGCCGAAATAACCGGCGATCTCGAGAAGGACGTAGCCGTGGGTGGCGCTCAAGAACTGCCCGGCGGCGAGGACCGGGTCGACCGGGTCTATCTGGCCGGACGCTTTGACCCGGTCCAGGGCGTGCACCATGACGTCGAAGGCTGCCTGGCCTTCGGGCAAGGTTGAGATGGTGCCCGCCACCGTCATGTCCTGCTCCAGGCGGGTCGGCAGGAGCGTGGTGAGCCCGAACATGAGCCGGTAGAGCTGGGAGTTCTGTAGGGCCCAGTCCCGGTAGGCGATCCCCTTGGCGAAGAAGTCGGCCATGGCGTCTTGCGTCTCGGTGACCGCCTCGACGTGGGCTGCGAAACGAAGGAAGCCTTCTCGCACGATCGCCTCGAAGAGCTCGGACATCCCGCCGAAGTGGGTGTACACGGCCATCGTGGACATGCCGATCTCGGCTGCGAGCCTGCGTGCCTGGATGGCTGCCGGCCCTCCCGTCTCGAGCAGCCGAATCGCTGCTTCGACCAGTCCCTGACGCGGGCTCGTCTCCCCTGACCGCACGGTTGACAGTCTTCCATAACGTCGTTATGGTGAGCTATAACGATGTTATGGCCCGGTGGACGGAGATCCCGATGACGAGCAGTGGCGACGCCCGCTCACCACGGCCCCCCACGAGGCCTGCCGGCGTGGCCGGCATCCTCGGCGTTGCCCTCGGAACCCTCACCGTGGTCATCCTGCCTATCTGGGGATTTCCGGGGACCAGCAGCTCGGCAGTCGAGGTCACCGCCTTTGCCGTCAAGCACCAGGCGTCGCTGCGCGCCGTGCTGATGCTCAGCGCTGCCGGGGTGAGCCTGTGGATGATCTTCGGGGCCGGCGTGTGGCTCCGGCTACGGCACGTGAGCGGCTCGGACGGCCTCGTTTCGTCGTGTTTCGCCTTCGGACTGGTCGGCTTCGTCACGCTCCTGCTCTCCGGCTTTGTCGCCATGTTCGTCATCGCCTATCGGGCACCGGAGATTCCTGACGTCCGATTGCTCTATGACCTCGGCTTCGGGCTCTTGGCCATGTCCGGAGCCCCGACCGCCGTCGCCCTCGGCTCCTATGCGGTTGTGGCATCTCGACACCGTGCCTTGCCGCGCCTCACCGCATGGCTGGCGATGCTCGCAGCGGCTGCACACGTGCTTCTTCTCGTCTCTCTCGTCGTCCCGCGAGGATTCTTCTCATTGGAGGGTCAGGTGATCACCGTCGTTCCCGGACTCTTGTTTGCCTGGATCCTCGCCACGAGCGTCACGATGCTTCGGCAACCGAGCTGCCCCCTGCCGATGGACCCAGGATCCGGGGACGCCGCCTCTGGTGTCCACTCGAAGGTTCCGGCGTACGGGGAGACAGGGTCGGGGCAATGAAGCGCTCCCACCGTCTCCCAGTTCACGGGGTATGCGTCCGAAGCACACGTCACCAGCGAGTGGGGACGGCGAGGACGGCAGCAGGGGTCGCCTAGTCGCTCGTCCGAGGACGACCACGCCTGGGCATCGGCGCCGCATGCTCGGGCATTCGCCCGGCGTCCCGCAGAGCCCGACGAAGCAGCAACTCGACCTGGGCGTTGACACTGCGGAACTCGTCGTTGGCCCAGCGGACCAGGGCGTCGTGTACGGCCGGATCGACCCGCAGCAACACCTGCCGGCGTTCGCTCACGTATAGAGCGAGCCCGTGTTCACGACGGGCGACGGTGGCTGATCCCCACACAGCACCACCATCAGGTTGCTCACCATGCTGGCGGTCCGCTCCTCGTCGAGTGCTACCACACCGCCCTCGGCGAGCCGGCTCAGCGCCATCTCCACCATCCCCACGGCGCCCTCGACGATCCGCGATCGGGCGGCGACGACGGCGTTGGCCTGCTGGCGGCGGAGCATCGCCTGCGCGATCTCCGGAGCGTAGGCGAGGTGGGAGATCCGTACCTCCACGATCTCGACCCCGGCGATCAAGACCCGCTCCGCGACCTCGCGGGCCAGCGCGGCGGCAACCACGTCGGTGGAGCCGCGTAACGACGTCCCGGCGTCGGAGGTGTCGTCGTAGGGGTGGCTGGTCGCGACATGGCGCAGCGCCGACTCGGCTTGCACCGAGACGAAGTTCCAGTAGTTGTCGACGGCATAGGTCGACTTGGCGGTGTCGGCGACCTGCCAGACCACGATGGCGGCAATCTCCACGGGGTTGCCGTCGGCATCGTTCACCTTCAGGTGGTTGGTCTCGAAGTTGCGGACCCGGACACTGACCCGGCGACGCACGGTCAGCGGGAGCACCCACCAAAACCCAGGGCGACGCACGGTGCCGACGTAACGCCCGAAGAACTGGACGACCGATGTCTGCCCTGGTGTCACGATCACCAGCGAGGTGATGACCAGGACGGAAACCACCAGCGGGGGCCACAACAGCCAGCTATCGCGCTGGGCGGCGAGCACCATGGCAACGACACAGCCGGCAACGAGCAGTACCGCCAGCCAGCCGTTGACGGCGATGGCCGGGCGCTCGCTGATGTGGACCCGGGCTCCGTGGTGTCCGACGGGTTCGGCGGCGGTTGGTGACCCGGGGTCGCTCATGGAACCTCCCTCGGAAACTGCTATCTATATGACTTTCTGTCACGATCCGTCAACCGGTGCCGCGTCGCCTCGTCGTCTGGAGATCGAGCAGCTGCAACCTGAGAATGGGGGCGCCTGCCACCCGAACGGCTGTCTCGCGCGGGCACTACCCGGCGCCGTAGAACGGAGCGTCGAAACTGAACACCCCGCCGTCGGAACCCACCAGCCAGTAGCCGCCGGTGGAGGGATCCGATGCCATCCCCACCACCGGGGCGTTGAGCGTCGCTCCACCCATCGACCCGTGGAACGGAGCGCTTCCTTCGGAGAAGATCCCCCCGTCGGAGGCGACCAACCAATACCCCTGCCCGTCGGCGAGGGACGCCATCGCGTCGACCGGTCGGCTCAGCCGGAGTGCGCCCGTGCCGCCGAGGAACGGGGCCCCGAAGGAGAAGATCCCGCCGTCGGAAGCCACCAACCAGTAGCCTCCGGTGGCGTCGTCGGCGCTCATGCCCACGATCGGCCTGTTCAGGTGGCGACCACCCATGGACCCGTAGAACGGTGCGTCGCAGAACGAGAAGACCCCCCCGTCGGCGGCCACCAGCCAGTAGCCGCCTCCGTCAGGGGTGGGCGCCAAATCCACCACCGGCGCATTGAGCGGTCGACCACCCATGGACCCGCAGAACGGTGCGTCGCCGAAGGCGAAGATTCCGCCGTCGGCGGCTACCAGCCAGTAGCCGCCGCCGTCCGGTGTGGAGACGATGTGGGCGATGGGGGCATTCAACGTGTGACCCGTCATCGAGCCGTAGTCGACCGCAGCGCCGTGGGCGGAGACGTCACCCGAAGCGTCGGTCAACCAGTAGCCGCCGCCGTCCGGAATGGACGCCATGCCGACCACGGGGGCCACGAGCCCGCCGGGCGTGGCTCCGGTGTTCCAGAACCTCATGGCGCCGTCGTAGCTGTACACGGATCGCAGGTAGGTCATTGTGTGCAACTGGACCGGCTGATCGACGCCGATCGCATCCCAGACGTTGCCGCTTCCGGCATAGATCCCTGAGTGCGCGAAGCCATTGATGCCGCTCCCGCCCCAGAAGACGGCATCCCCCGGCAGGAGGTCGGCGGTGTCCTCAGGGATCGTCGCCTGGGGGGCGATGAAGACCCCCACACCACGCGGTTGGGACCCGTCGCCGGGCAGCACGATCCCCGTCGCCTGATACACGGCGTACTGGACCAAACTCATGCAGTCGAATCCCTCGACGCCCGCCCCGCATCCAGGTTCGACCACCCCGCCGTTGGTGGGTCCATTGATGGTGCCGCCGCCATCGCAGTACGGGACGTTCACTTGTGAAGCCGCAAACGCCACGATCTGGTCGCCGTGCGTCGTCGCCAAGGCGCGAGTGGCATCGACGGACAACGAAAGGAAAACGAGACACGCCACAAGCGGCAGAGCCCCGACCTTCACGGCTGCGAGCTTCGAATGGGTTGCTCGCTTCGGGCAAGGGCGCGGTGACTCCATCGGCGTCGTTATCGGCAAGTCGAGCCAAGAACTTCACTCCCTGCAATGGCCGGTTATTCGCCCTGCAGGTCTCTCCGGCGGAACGCGAGCGTGCCGGCGAGTGCGCTCAGCGCGCCGAGGCCCACCATCACGCCATTCGCTGTCCAGGCCGGGGCGACGGCGGGAGCCGAGGCCATCTGGTGGAAGACGGAGGTGTCCAGGATCCAGCGATTGAGCGCGCCGATGCCGCCGACGAGCTCCACGAGCAACGACCAGCCCAACAGCCCGTACACGACGGTGGACGCCGCCCGAGGCGCGACTCCGATCACCAGTGCCCCGACCCCCAGAACGAGTACCGCCGGGGGGATCACGTTCACGCCGGCATCCAGCAGGGTGGTGACGCTGACCCCTGCGTGCTGCGTGGCCGTGGCCAGCCAAGAGAAGACGCCGGCGATGAGGCCACTGGCCACGACGGCGCCGCCAGCCACGAGGAGGCGTCCGCCCAACCACCGCGCCCGCGAGACCGGGCGGACCAGGAGATGGTCGATGCGCCCCCCGGACTCCTCACTGCGCGCCGAGGTGATTTGCCCGGCGGCGACGAAGGCGACCAGCACAGCGACGATGAGAAAGGAGACCCCGAGGAAGGCTTCCGTGCCCGTGCCCGGCGAGCCCAGCCTCGAGAACACCTTCTGCACCGACGACCCCGAGATGGTCGCCCCCGCCGCCTTGGCCACGAGCCCGGTAAGCAGGCCGGTGATGGCGATGGCCACCCACCAACCGATGATGACCGAACGCAGGGTGCGCATCGCCAGGCCGACGGGTCCGAAGAGCAGGCGGACGTGCGGCTCGC
>Ga0209415_10007569_pt1 | contig 18940 bp, 17 predicted proteins | sample PeaSoiSIISIP2007_FD_187696 | JGI IMG/M metagenome (GOLD analysis project Ga0209415, IMG submission 187696) | Peat soil microbial communities from Weissenstadt, Germany - SII-SIP-2007 (SPAdes) (version 2) | ecosystem: Environmental > Terrestrial > Soil > Wetlands > Peat | place: Germany...
CCGTCAAAACTATGTGATGGTTACCGACACGGATTCTCCCAACAACGCTCCCACCAGTCCCAATCCCGACAACCGCGTGCCCTACACATACGCCTTGAACCATGCAGAGATCAAGTTCGAGCTCAGTCTCAAGGCGCTTGTGATTCCGAGCAGGATCATCGGCCACGCAAACAGCCTCTGGTTCGGCTACACCCAGCAGTCATTTTGGCAGGCATTCAATGCCGCGAACTCGCGTCCGTTCCAGGAGAGCGACTACGAGCCCGAGTTGATTTTTTCCCATCGCTTTGGCGAAGCGTCTTCCTCATCGTCCGGGTTGCAGCCGCTGTTCCTCAATTTTGGTGCCGTGCATCAGTCCAACGGGCAGTCAGATCCCCGTTCCCGCAGCTGGAATCGGGCCTATGCGCAGTTGGGGCTGGTCAACCGGCTGTCGGCCGACGAAAGCTACGCCGTGCTGATCCAACCCTGGTGGCGGTTTAGCGAGTCGCCTGCGAACGACAACAACCCCGACATCATCAACTATTTGGGGCACGGCGACGTTGAATGCCTATATTGGAATGGCGACAACATGTTCTCTCTGCTGGCGCGTATTCGTTCGCTGCAGGCAGACTTCTCCACACCTATGCTGTTCCTGAGCCACGGGAAACCGAAAAAGCAGTCGCTGCAACTGCATCTTCAGCTTTTCACCGGTTACGGCGAAAGCCTGATCGACTACAACCAAAGACATACGACCATCGGCGTCGGTCTTTCAGTGCCATATGGCCTGTAAGGTTCGCAGGAAATGAAAGTCGAGATCGGGTCTCGAGCTGTCCTTCGCCGTTAACCCACGTGCCTCGGCAAGGCACCGAGAGACACATAACCTTTCCGTCGATGGTTGAGTAACTGCTTAACTGCATTTGAGCGTCGGCTTTTCGCAAAAACCGAATGTCGGCAGTGGGTCGCGGGCCGGCCATGGAACGTAGTTCTTGGCTGTGGTTTCGGCATCAACCGCCAGCCAACACCGAGTACAAGCATGCCCTTCCCTCCGGGCGGACCACAATCCGTCTAAGCGGAAAGATTGCGCACTTGCATCCGAATTTCGCCGCCCAACGCACGCCATAGGAACGCGTGGTTGGTCGTTTCGCGAGAGGTAGCCTCGAGGCGTTGGAACGCAAGACATTGCCCTCGCGTCCAGACACGATCCCGTGCTGCCCGCGCTCGGTCGCGGGTTGATTTGGCGGCGCGCTCTCAGCGCACTAGCGGAGGAGCCGATTCAACGTCCCTCTCTGGTAGCCGATAGCGAGAGGGATGCCGGGTTCAGTCGGGACAGCGCTGAAACTACGTCCGATTGTGTGATGATCCCGACTAGGTGGCTTCCCGTGTCGACGATCGGGATATGGTGGTGGCCGCTGCCGCCGAACAGGGGAATCAGGCTGGACAGGCGTTGGTCCGCGCTGGCTACACGCACCTGGCGCGTCATGATCTGGTCGACAACTTCGTGTTTGCCCGCGGCCGTGCCACCGGTCCAGTCGCGCAGCTTGCGCAGCTGCAGGTCGAGTGCGGTGCTGCTGTCGATCTCGGCGGCACGTATGAAGTCCGCCGGGGTGACGATGCCGACGATGTTCCCCGCAGCATCCACGACGGGCAGGGCCTTGATATGGTGCTCGCGAAACAGTGCCCAAGCCAGCGGTAGCGGCGTGCCCATGCTTACGGTGATGAGCTCGCGCGACATGATGTCGTCGCAGCGGATGTTGGCCAGCGTGCGCTGGTAGGCGTGCAACTGCGTGTCCTGTAGCAGTGTCTGGAGGTCGTCGCGGCTGATGTCGAGCACCTGGTTGTAGCGGGCGATCACCGCATCCAGGTCGGCGCCGGTCGCCTTGTCCTCGCCCTCACGTGGCGCCGGCGCGGCGGCCGGCAACTGCATGTGTGGATAGGCACGCCCTGAGGCGTTGTTGTAGGCGATGCCGGCGGCCACCAACAGTATCGAATTGGCCATCACGGGAAAGAACGCAAAGGTCGGGTCCGAGACTCCGGTCAGCACCACGGCCAGTGCCGACGCGCCGCCGGCTGGATGCAGGCAACGCAACGCGAACATCAGTGCGATTGCTGCGCCAACCGCGATAGCGGCAGCGAGCTCGGGCGAGCCGACCCAGTGCACGCAGGCGATGCCCAGCAGGGTCGACAAGGTATTGCCACCGACCACCGGCCAGGGCTGCGCCAGTGGGCTGGCCGGGACACCGAAGACCAGAATCGCGCTGGCACCCATCGGCCCGACGAGCCACGGCCAAGCCACCGCTGCGGTCCCACCGAGCCAATGGCACGCCAGCGCGGTTGCGAGAATGCCCAAGGTGGCGCCGACAACCACCCGTAGCCGCTCGCGCCAATCCACGCCGATTTGGGTTGGCCAAAAGGCGCGCAGCCACCCAGTCCGGGCGAAGGCAGTGGGACGTGACGAAGCGTCGTGCTGGGGGGTCGCCGTCAGAGGGCGCAGGTGTTTGTGTTTGTTCTCCGTTTCTGGCATCTCAGTGAAGCGCCGGACCCACCGTTGGGTTCGTCCGCGCCGCATTGGCCAGAAGTTCCCGGTACCGGCGCTGCGAGGTCGCGAAGGCACTCTGGTATGACGCGTACGCAGGCAAAGGCTCACCGGTGGCTTGCGGCAGCTCGTGGTTGGCCGTCGTGGCGGACGAGGTAGCCAGCATCACCGGACACTTTGCGTTGCAGCGATACGGTGCGGGTGGTTCTGGCCGGCCGGCACATTGAGCCGGCGCGACCGCACCAGCTGGTAGGGCCGGAACAGGTAACTCACCGAGGCCACCCCGCTCCATACGTGCACCAGACGACTAAAGGGGAGCAACAGGAAGATTGTCATGCCCAGCACGAGGTGAACTTTGAAGGGCCAGTCTACCGCGGCCAGTGCGCTGGCGTCGGGGCGGAACGTGGCAATGCGCTGCGCCCAGTCCGACAGCACAAGCATCGTCGAGCCGTCCTGGTGATGTAGCGAATAGGGCAGCGTGATCAGGCCCAGGGCCAGCTGGGCCCAGAGGATGACCAGGATCGCGAGGTCGGTACGGTGGCTAGTTAGCCGGATGCGCGGGTCGAAGATGCGCCGGCGCAACAGCAGCGACAGGCCGAGGAAGCACACCAGGCCGGCCGTGCCGCCGGAGATGACGGCGAAGAGCTGCTTTTGCCCCGGCGTGACGAGGGGCTCGTAGACCCAGTGCGGCGTCAGGAGGCCCAGGGTGTGTCCAGCGAGCAGAAACAGGATGCCGAAGTGGAAGAGGTTGCTGCCCCAGCGCAGCTGTCCCACGCGTAGTAGTTGCGACGAGTCGCTCTTCCACGTGTACTGGTCGCGGTCAAAGCGCGCCAGACTGCCCACGAGAAATACGACGAGGCAGACGTACGGGTAGACGGCAAAGAGGAAGTTGTGGACGGTGCTCATGCAGACGCTCCTGGTGGGCTCTTGTGGATCGCAGGCGTCCTCACGATCAGGATGGGTCGCGGTTCTTCGGCTTGCGCCGGAGCCCGGCTCGAGCAGCCGCCGAAGGCGGCAGGCTCCTCCCAGGCCTCATCGATCTGCGCCTCGGCGGGTAGCTTTATGACAGGGCGCGTCTTTTCGCCCGCTAGCTCGAGCAGCGCGGCAATCGCGCTCGCGTAGCGACTCTGGCGCTTGACCAGTGCGGTGAGGATGAGCTGCAGGATGTGCGCGAACTCGCGCAGAAAGTCGCGCGCCGGCATCGCCGGCTGTGTCGACGCGTACTCGAGAGCGACTGTAAGGTGATCGGGCAACTCGCCCGGGCCGAGCAAGAGCCCAGCGTGCTCGTAGGTCTTAATCAGATCGATCATCGCCGGACCGCGGTCACGGGAATCGCCATGTACATGCTCGAACAGGTGCAGCGCCGTGCCTCGGCCACGGTCGAACAGTTCGACGTAGTCGGCTTCGGCCTCCAGCGAGGGGACGCTGAGCAGATGGTCGATCAGCGCGTCGAGCTCCGATAGCCGGCTCGCGCCGAGCGCGTTTTCGCCGTGCAGCGCCTCGCGCATCTCGGGCAGGTGCGCGCGTTGTGCCGTATCGGGGTAGGCGAGCAGGTGCGACAGCACGCGTAGCGTCAGTGCCATCGGCGGCGCGGAGACCTGGGACGATGTCATTTCAGACCTCTGCCTTGATGGGAATGGTGCGCTTCTTCTCGCTGCCGAACAAGCTGGTTTCGGTGACACCCTCCGAGCTGCCGTTGCCGAAGCTGAAGCCGCAGCCGCCGCGCACGTTGAAGGCGTTCTCGGCGTATTCGCGGTGCGCGGTGGGAATCACAAAGCGGTCCTCGTAGTTGGCGATGGCCATGACGCGGTACATCTCCTCGACCTGGTCAACTGACAGGCTTACTTGCCGAATTGCCGCTTCGTTGGTACGGCCGTCCACGTGCTTGCTGCGCTGGTAGGCGCGCATCGCGAGCATTCGCTCGAGCGCGCGCAGCACCGGCCTGGTGTCGCCGGCCGTCAGCAGGTTGGCTAGGTACTGTAGCGGTATGCGCAGCTGGTTCACGTCGGGAATCTCGCCGTTGCTGCCCACCTGGCCGGCACTGGCTGCGGCGGTGATGGGTGAGAGCGGGGGCACGTACCAGACCATTGGCAAAGTGCGGTACTCCGGGTGCAGCGGTAAAGCGACCTTCCAGTCGATCGCCATCTTGTAGACGGGGCTGCTGCGGGCGGCCTCCAACCAGTTCTCCGAGATGCCGGCGCGGCGTGCCTGCTCGATGACCTCGGGGTCGTGCGGGTCGAGGAAGATGTCCAATTGGGCCTGGTATAGATCGCGGTCGCGTTCGACGCCGGCGGTCGCCATTATCCGGTCCGCGTCATAGAGCAGCACGCCCAGATAGCGAATGCGGCCGACGCAGGTTTCACTGCACACGGTGGGCTGCCCGGCCTCGATGCGTGGGTAGCAAAAGATGCACTTCTCGGCCTTGCCGCTTTTCCAGTTGTAGTAGATCTTCTTATATGGGCAGCCGCTCACGCACATGCGCCAGCCTCGACACTTGTCTTGGTCGATGAGCACGATGCCGTCCTCCTCGCGCTTGTAGATCGACCCCGACGGGCAACTTGCGACACACGCCGGGTTCAGGCAGTGCTCGCATAGCCTGGGCAGGTACATCATGAACGTGTTCTCGAACTGGCCGAAGATGTCCTTCTGGATGTCCTCGAAGTTCTGATCCTTGCTGCGCTTGCTGAACTCCCCGCCGAGGATCTCTTCCCAGTTCGGACCCCAGACGATCCTGTCCATGCGCTTGCCGGTGATAAGACTGCGTGGCCGCGCAGTTGGCGCAGCCTTCATCTCGGGAGCGCTGTGCAGGTGGTCGTAGTCGAAGGTGAATGGCTCGTAGTAATCGTCGATCTGCGGCAGGTTCGGGTTGGCGAAGATATTCATTAATACCTTCCACTTGCCGCCCTGGCGCGGTTCAACCTTGCCGTCGGCCTTACGCACCCAGCCGCCATTCCACTTGTCCTGGTTCTCCCACTGCTTCGGATAGCCGATGCCGGGCTTGGTCTCGACGTTGTTGAACCAGGCGTACTCGACGCCCGGCCGGCTGGTCCATACGTTCTTGCAGGTAACGGAGCAAGTGTGGCAGCCGATGCACTTGTCGAGGTTCAACACCATGCCGATCTGGGCGCGAACTTTCATGGGGTCTCTCCCTGGGACTGGAAGGCACGGGCGAGCTCGTCGCTGCGTGGCGTGTCGAGCCAGTCGACCTTGTTCATCTTGCGCACCACAACGAATTCGTCGCGGTTGGTGCCGATCGTTCCGTAGTAGTTGAAGCCGTAGGAGAGCTGGGCGTAACCGCCGATCATGTGTGTGGGTTTGAGCACGATGCGCGTCACCGAGTTGTGGATCCCGCCACGGGCACCGGTGATCTCGGAGCCCGGCGTATTGATGATCTTTTCCTGCGCGTGGTACATGAGCACCATGCCAGGGTTGACGCGCTGGCTTACCACCGCGCGGGCCGCGATTGCACCGTTGAGGTTAAAGAGCTCTACCCAGTCGTTATCCTCGACTCCCGCCTTATTTGCATCGTCTTCGCTCAACCAGATGATTGGCCCGCCCCGGCTGAGCGTGAGCATCAGCAGATTGTCCGTGTACGTGCTGTGGATGCCCCACTTTTGATGCGGCGTAATGAAGTTGAGCAGGATCTCCGGGTTGCCGTTGGGCTTGACGCCGTGTATGCCGGCGGTGGTCTTAAGGTCCACCGGCGGCCGGTAGCTGCAAAGACCTTCCCCAAATGCGATCATCCACGGATGATCCTGGTAGAACTGCTGGCGCCCAGTGAGCGTGCGCCAAGGAATCAGCTCGTGGACGTTAGTAAAGCCCGCGTTGTAGCTAACGGCCTCGCTCTCGATGCCGCTCCAGGTCGGCGAAGAGATGATTTTTCTCGGTTGTGCCTGCACGTCGCGATAGCGGATCTTCTCGTCCTCGCGGTGCAGTGCCAGGTGGCGATGGTCACGGCCGGTGGTTTTCGACAGCGCTTCCCAGGCCTTTACCGCGACATGGCCGTTGGTCTCGGGCGCAAGCTGCAGGATCACCTCGCAGGCGTCGATGTCGGTCTCAATCTTCGGCAGGCCATGGGTCGCGCCAGCCGCCGGGGTCAGGCCGTTGAGCTGACCGAGCTGGGTGACCTCCGTGTCGGTCGCCCACCCTATTCCCTTGCCGCCATTGCCCAGCTTGTCCATCAGCGGGCCGAGCGCGGTGAAGCGCTTGTAGACGTTCGGATAGTCGCGCTCGATCACCGTGACCTGGGGTGCTGTCTTGCCAGGGATCAACTCGCAGTGCCCCTTCTTCCACTCTTTCACCTCGAAGGGCTGTGCCAGCTCGGCCGGAGTGTCGTGCATCAGCGGGGTGAGCACCACCTCCCTTTCGACGCCAAGGTGGCCGGTGCAGGTCTCGCTGAAGGCCTTGGCGAAACCCTTGTAGATCTCCCAGTCGCTCTTTGATTGCCAGGCGGGGTCCACCGCCGCCGACAGGGGGTGGATGAAAGGGTGCATGTCGCTGGTGTTGAGGTCGTTCTTTTCGTACCAGGTGGCGGTGGGCAGAACGACGTCGGAGTACAGGCAGGTCGTACTCATTCGAAAGTCGAGCGTGACCAGCAGGTCGAGCTTGCCCTCCGGAGCTTCGTCGTGCCAGAGAACTTCACTGGGTTTTGCTTCGCTCTTGCCAAGATCCTTGCCCTGGACGCCGTGGCTGGTCCCCAGCAGGTGCTTGAGGAAGTACTCGTGGCCTTTGCCGCTGGAGCCCAGCAGGTTGGAGCGCCAGACGAAAAGGTTGCGCGGCCAGTTCGGCGACGCGTCCGGATCCTCGCAGCTCATCTGCAGACTCCCCTCCTGAAGAGCCCGGACGACGTAGTCCTTGGGGTCCAAGCCGACCGCCAGCGCATCCTTCACGACCTGGATCGGGTTGGTCCGCAGCTGCGGCGCGCTTGGCAACCAGCCCATGCGTTCGGCGCGCACGTTGTAGTCGATCATGCTGCCGGCGTACGCGGCCTTGTCCGCCAGCGGCGAGACGATCTCCTCCATGCCCAGTTTCTCGTAGCGCCACTGATCGGTGTGGGCGTAGAAGAAGCTGGTGCTGTTCTGCTGGCGGGGCGGGCGGGCCCAGTCGAGCGCGAAGGCCAGCGCGGTCCAGCCGGTCTGCGGGCGCAGTTTCTCCTGACCTACGTAGTGCGCCCAGCCGCCACCGCTTTGCCCGATGCATCCGCACATCATCAGCAGGTTGATGACACCGCGGTAGTTCATGTCGCAGTGGTACCAGTGATTCATCGCCGCACCGATGATCACCATCGACTTGCCGTGGGTCTTGTCCGCATTGTTGGCGAACTGGCGCGCCACGCTGATGACCTGGGCGCGCGGCACTCCGGTGATGGCTTCCTGCCAGGCAGGCGTGTAGGGCGCGTCATCGTCGTAGCTCGTAGCGCCACTGCCCAGGCTGCGGTCAATTCCGTACTGCGCTGCTTGCAGGTCAAAGACGGTTGCGACCAGCGCATCGCGCTGCGCTCCCGGCTTGCCAAGGCGCAGCCGTACGGCAGGAACGCGGGCGTGCCGGATTGCGCCTTGCTGTGGATTGCCATTGAAGCGCGGTGTCTCGATACCTCCGAAGTACGGAAAGGCGATCTCCACGATTTCGTGCAACTGCGGCTCGTCCTCCAGCACGGAAAGCTTGAGCGTGACGTCCGCGCCGCGGCTGGCCTCTTTGCTCTCTAGGTTCCACTTGCCCGCGTCTTTGCGCCCTGGCGGGCCCCAGCGAAAGCCGATCGAGCCGTTGGGAAGCACGGCGCATCCGGCGCGGTCGAAGGCGATGGTCTTCCAGTCCGGGTTATTGGCCTGGTCTAGATCTGCGGGGAAGTCGCTGGCGCGAACATAGCGGTCCGGCACGAGCGTGGTGCTGCCGTCGGGCAGCGCATGATCCTTGAGTACCACCAGCAGCGGCAGATCGGTGTAGCGACGCGCGTAGTCGTCAAAGTAGGCGCTGCGCCTCTGGAAATAGAACTCGTTGAGCACAACGTGGCCCATCGCCATGGCCAGCGCGGCGTCGGTGCCTTGCTTCGGGTGCAGCCACAGGTCCGCCAGCTTGGCGACTTCAGAGTAGTCCGGCGTTACCGCCACCGTTTTTGCACCCTTGTAGCGCGCCTCGGTGAAAAAGTGCGCATCGGGTGTTCTCGTCTGCGGCACGTTGCTGCCCCAGGCGATGATAAATGTCGAGTTGAACCAGTCGGCTGATTCGGGCACGTCGGTTTGTTCGCCCCAGACCTGTGGGCTGGAGGGCGGAAGATCGCAATACCAATCGTAAAAGCTCATGCATACGCCGCCGATCAGGCTCAGATACCGGCTTCCCGCGGCGTAGCTCACCATGCTCATCGCTGGAATGGGGCTGAAGCCGATCACTCGGTCCGGGCCGTGGGTCTTGATCGTGTAGACGTTGGCAGCAGCGATGAGCTGATTTACCTCCTCCCAGCTGCTGCGGACAAAACCCCCCAAACCGCGCACCTTTTGGTAGTCGCGCCGGGCGTCCGGGTCCTCGACGATGCGGCCCCAGGCGTCGACCGGTGTCTTGGCAAGCTTGAGCGCCGCGCGCCAACGTTCCAGCAACCTGCGGCGCACCATCGGATACTTGATTCGATTGGCGCTGTACAGGTACCAGCTGTAGCTGGCACCACGCGCGCAGCCGCGCGGCTCGTGGTTGGGCATATTCCAGCGCGTGCGCGGGTAGTCGGTTTGCTGCGTCTCCCAGGTGACGATGCCGCCCTTGACGTAAATCTTCCAAGAGCACGAGCCCGTGCAGTTCACCCCGTGAGTACTGCGCACTACCTTGTCGTGCGCCCAGCGGTTACGGTAGGCGTCCTCCCAGGTCCGGTCCTCGCCCGTGGCCACGCCGTGACTGCCGGAAAAGGGCTCCTTCGGCAGCGTGAAGTGAGCGAGGCGGTCGAGGAAATGGCTCATGGTGTCTGTCTTCGTTTAGGTCAGCAGGGCATCTCGGCGTTGGCGCGCGCGTAGTAGCGCCAGGTAATGAGCATGCACAGCACGTAGAAGGCCGCAAAAATCCAAAGTGCCGCTTCCGGGCCGCCGCTCGCGGAGATCGAGGTGCCGTAGCTCTTGGGAATGAAGAAGCCGCCGTAGGCGCCGAAGGCGGCAGCGAAGCCGACGGCCGCGGCGCCGAGCACGGTGCCTTCCTTGCTGGCCTGGGCGCGAGCCTGCTCACTTTGGCCAACCACGTCGCGCATCTTCAGCTCGGTGAAGATGACCGGGATCATTCGGAACGTGGATCCGTTGCCGATGCCGGTGGCTACGAACAGCACCAGGAAGAACACAAAGAAGCCGGCGAAATTCCCCGCCGCCGGGCCGAACGGTAGCGCGAAGGCACCCGCACCCTTGGGCAGGAAGTACAGCACTCCGAACACCGCTAGCGCCATGACGACGAAGTTCCAGAGCGTAACGACGCCGCCGCCGACCTTGTCCGATAGCCAGCCGCCAAACGGCCGGATGGACGCGCCTACCAGCGGTCCGAGCCAGGCATACGCCAGCGGATTGACCTGCGGAAACTGGCTCTTGATTAGCAGCGGAAATCCGGCCGCGAAGCCTATGAACGAGCCGAAGGTGCCCAGGTAGAGCACGCACATAAGCCAGGTGTGTTTGCGAAAGAAGATGGTCGACTGGGCACCGAACGAAGCCTTTACATCGGCTATGTCGTTCATCGCGAACCAGGACAAAACCGACAGGAGCGCAATCCACGGTACCCAGATGAAGGCCGCGTTCTGCGTCCACACCTGAACCGACTGCCCGGCCTTGTTCACGATCGTCTGGGGATCCCCGCCAAAGACGCCGAGCACGCCGACCGTGACGACGATCGGGCTCAGAAACTGCACGACGGAGACTCCGAGATTGCCCAGACCAGCGTTAAGGCCCAGCGCCGAACCCTTGCGGTCCTTTGGAAAAAAGTAGCTGATGTTGGCCATGCTGGAGCTGAAATTGCCGCCGCCCAGGCCGCACAATAAGGCCAACGTCAGCATGGTCGGATATGTCGTTGTCTTGTCCTGCACCGCGAGCCCGATGCCGATCGCCGGGATGAGTAGCGACGCGGTCGAAATGGCGGTCCAGCGGCGGCCGCCTGTGATGGGAACGATGAAGGAGTAGAAAATGCGCAGCGTGGCGCCGCTCAGGGCTGGCGCCGCGGCCAGCCAAAACAACTGGTCCGTTGAATACTGGAAACCAAGGGACGGCAGGCTCACCGCGACAACGCTCCACACCTGCCAAATCGCGAATGCGAGGAACAGTGCCGGCACCGAGATCCATAGGTTGATCTTGGCGATGGCCTCGCCCTCGTGCTCCCAGAATGCCTTGTCCTCTGGGGTCCATATTTGCAGCGTGCGGCCCCGCCGGGCACCTGCGATCGTCGAGTTCATGGTTGTTTCCCGTCGGGGAAGCTCGGCAGGCGAAGGATCGCGGCAGGGGGCGGGAGTCCTCTTGCAAACATTTCGTCGGCCTCCCGGACATTGCTACGCACAATCGAAACAGCGCACCGTCTTGGGTAAGATGTAAATGGAATTCATGTTATCTACACAAGCGGCGAGCGCTCTTGATGGCGATCAATGCTCGACTTTGGTCGGCCGCGGATCCCGACGGACCTGTTTCGAATTGGTCGGCGCTATCTAGCGCTTTACCTGGCGCTTGACCGGCGTCAATGCGCAAAAGCTTTCTTTGGAATTTCATGGAAGATGTATGAGGGATACATGTTAAAATGCTTTGCCTTGGGGGCCGGACGGGAGCGTCCGGGCAGGGCATCGATTGAGGGGCTAGCCGTTCTGGCAAACAACGTCACAAAATCAGGAGAAACAGCGATGGGGCTTTATGAGCAGATTGGCGGCGAGGCAGCAGTCAATGCCGCGGTCGACGTGTTCTACCGCAAGGTTCTGAAGGACGACCGGATCAAGCGTTTCTTTGACGGCATCGACATGGACAAGCAACACACTAAGCAGAAGGCGTTTCTTACAATGGCATTTGGTGGTCCCAACAACTATACGGGCCTGGACATGCGCAAAGGGCACGCGCATCTGGTGGAAAGGGGCCTAAATGATTCACATTTTGACGCGGTCATGGAAAACCTGGCCGCGACCTTGACGGAACTCAAGGTGCCGGCGAATCTGATTTCGCAGGCGGCGGCGATCGCCGAGAGCACGCGCAAGGACGTTCTAGGCAAGTAAGAGCAAACCGTCACCGATGCCAAAGATTGTCTTCGGCGGTCAGTCATTTGAGTCGGGCACGGCCTCCGTGCTCGACTCGTTGACGGCCCACGGAATTTCCGTTCCCTCGTCCTGCCGATCCGGTTTGTGTCAGGCCTGCCTGATGCGCGCCGTGAAGGGACGTGTCCCGCGTGCAGCGCAAAATGGATTGAAATCCACGCTGGTCTCGACGCACCATTTCCTGGCATGCTCGTGTTACCCGGAAGAGGACATGGAGGTTGCGCTTCCGGATCAGATGAACACGCTGGCGGCCAGGGTGACTGGTCGGGAGAGCCTCAGTGCCAATGTTCTGAGCATCCGGTTGCGCCCGGATCGACATTTCGACTATGTTGCCGGGCAATTTGTCCGTCTGTACATCGACGAGACGACATCGCGTCCGTATTCCCTGGCAAGCGTTCCCGGCCTCGACGAGGAACTCGAATTGCATGTGCGAAGAGTGCCGGACGGAAAGGTGAGCGGCTGGATTTTCGATGAGCTTCGAGCCGGAGACACGGTGAAGATCTCGGAAGCCATGGGAAACTGCATCTACGTTCCGGGACAGTCGCAGCAAAACTTGCTTCTGATTGGCACGGGCTCTGGCCTGGCGCCGCTGTATTGCATTGCCCGAGAAGCGCTGTCCAAGGGGCATACCGGTACGATCGGGATATATCACGGGAGCCGCAATCGAAGCGAGCTCTACTTTGTCGAACAGATGCGAGCGATAGCCAAGAAACACTCCAACCTGCGGTACGTTCCATGTGTCAGCGAGGGCGACATGGTGCCCGACTGCGCCTGGGGCATGGCACCGGACGTTGCGCTGGTGGACCACCCCGATCTATCCGGCTGGAAGGTATTCCTGTGTGGCAATGCCGACATGGTAAAAGCCGCGCAACACAAGGCATTCCTGGCGGGCGCGTCCATGCGTGACATCCACGCCGATCCGTTTTGAGTTTGTGACTCGAAAGGCATCCGGAAACCCAATCGGGCCCGGAGGAGCGAGTAATTGCCGTTCGGCGACCTGGTAGCTGCGCCACGGGGTCCGCGGTAATCGCCGGAACTGGGTTCCAGGCGACGCTCGCGTGCATGACCGATTTGCGCCAAGGCAGAGCCCGCCGGCGGCGGGTATACATCGTTGCGATTGCATCGCATCAATGCTAGGGGCCAAGAGTGAACTCACCTCGTGAATTCTTCCCCGCCAAACCTCCTATTGGCCGTCCGATTCGAATGGTGTGGATATTTCGAGTGGCGTCTCGATGCTGAAGGTCGAGGGCAGTGGCCCGCTGCGAGCGCATGCTCGTCCGGCGTATGCGCTCTGGAACCTTGGCTTTCGCCCGTTTTATCTTCTCGCGAGCGCGTTCGCCGCACTATCGGTGGTTCTCTGGACGTTGCAGTACGCCGCTTTTCTACCCGAAAGCTATCTTCGCGGATCGGTCTGGCACGGCCACGAGATGCTGTTCGGCTTCACTCTGGCCGTGGTTACCGGTTTTCTGTTTACCGCGGTGCGCAACTGGACCGGTCAGCCGACGCCGACGGGAGCGCTCCTTGCCGCGTACGCTGCGCTCTGGGTCGCGGGGCGTCTATTGGTGCTGACACCGTACGCGGTCGCCGCAGCGTTAGTCAATGCTGCCTTTCCTCTCGCGGTGGCCATTGGCATCGGCATTCCGCTGGTGCGGAGCGGGAATCGGCGCAATTATTTCTTCATCGCGTTGTTGGCGGTCCTTAGCGTCGTAACGATGGCCATGCACCTTTCCGCGCTACGGATACTGCCGTGGCCAGAGGTTGTCAGCGTGCAAGTCGGTCTTGACGTCGTTCTATTCATCATGGCGGTGATGGGTGGGCGCGTCATTCCGATGTTCACCAACAACGGCATACCTGGCGCTAAGGCCACACGCCGCGCGCTGGTCGAAAAGCTCGCCTTGGGTGGGGTTTGGGTCCTGCTCGCGGCTGACTTGCTGCGGCCCTCGACCACCGTGACGGCCGTGGTCGCGCTCGGCGTTGCGGCCGCTCACGCGACCCGGCTGTGTCTGTGGCAACCGTGGCGAACTCGGCCGACTCCTCTCGTCTGGATCTTGCACGCGGCCTATGGCTGGATCGTCGTCCATCTTTGCCTACGCGCACTGGCGGCGCTCGGGTACGTCGCTGAGCCGTTGGCCCTCCATGCGCTTACGGTTGGCGGGATCGGCGGCCTAACAATCGGCATGATGAGTCGCACTGCGCGCGGGCATACCGGACGTCCGTTGACGGTGGATGGCTTTGAGGTAACGTGTTTCGTTCTGGTTCAGGCCGCGGCGGCGATTCGAGTATTCGGCGGCATGCTGCTGCCGGGCGCCTACTCGATCACCGTGATGGCCGCGGCGATATGCTGGTCGAGCGCGTTTGCGCTGTACTCGATTCGCTATTGGCCGGTGTTGACGCGGGCGCGGATCGATGGCAAGCCCGGCTAGGCGGCTAGGCGGCTTGCGGAGGAAGGCGGACTCGGCATGGACCACGTTATTCGCTTCGGTTGCCCTCGAACCGCTGCCGGTTGCCCGTTCTATGGAGCGCCGTTACCGGGGCGAAGGTCCGCCGTTGCGGCATCAAACTTCGACTCTCGAGGAGATTGAGCGTCCCAGAAGAGTCGACGGCGCCCACCGCCGATGCAGTGCAAGCGCGTCGCACCGCGTTAACTCGCACGGCAGAACGCGTTGCCTAGGTCGGGCTCGGGGGCGTCGAAATCCCCCATGCGGCGCTTGCCAGCCGGGCAAGGCGTCTCGCTTGGCCGGCTGGGATTCGGCGAAAGGGGCTAAATGGCCCCGTCTGCTCCGCCAAGACAAATTGCCTCGCCGGATATATCCGGTTCCGGTGGCGCCGAGCGCGCATGCGCCTTTGACACTTCTTCGCGCGCGTCAGCGCAGCGTAGGTTGGTAGATCATCACCACGTTCCCCGACGCAAACCTCCTCGTCGATAGAAACTTGAGCGGGTAACGCTTCTTGATGCCGTCAAACACCGTCTTTCCCCCGCCCAGCAGAATTGGCGTCCGGATGATATGCAGCTCATCCATCAGCCCCTGCTCGAGAACGGATGCTGCAAGGTCACTGCAGCCCACGGGCAGCGGGCGGTATCCCGGAACCTGCTTCAGCCGCGCGATCTCGTCGGCAATCGAGCCCGTCGCGAGGCGCGAATTCTGCTACTCCACATTCTTGAGCGTCTTCGAAAAGACCAACTTGGGCGTGCTATTCATCTTCTCCTTGACAACAGGATCATTGTCAGTGTCGCTGGGCCAGCAACGAGCCATAGGTTCGTAGGTCTTGCGTCCCATGATGAGCGTCCGACGCCTTGAGCATTTTCACGGCGTAGGCGTTGAACTCGTCGTCTACGAGGTGCCAGTCGATTTCGTGCCTGGGTCCCTCGATGTAGCCGTCGAGGGAGACGGACATATGGAAGATGACTTTCTTTATGCGTCGACGTCGCGCAGGCTGGCGCTCGCGAGGGGTGCCGCGGCCGTAATTTGGCCCGTTTTCGGCACGGCGCGAATCGCCTTTCGCGGTCCGCTCTCGCCCGTTCCGCGACGGTCAGATAGAGTGGACGGCTTACCCACTGGGCGGCCCCTTCAGCTCGACAACATTTCCCTCGGGATCAGTGACATAGACGGACGGACCTCGGCCCTCCGCACCATAGCGCAAGGCGACCGGGCCAACCTCGATGCCGTACGCTTGAAGTTCCCGGCGGATGCTCTGATCGTCGAAGGGTTCGATCCGCAAGCAGAAATGATCCAAGTTCCGAGCCTCTCTTCCGGGAGCCGCGCCACCGGCTTTGCCAAGTTTGCCATCAACGGGAACGAGATCCAGAATCGACCTGCCAGCGCGCAGTTGAATCAGCCCGATCTCGTCTTGGCGCTGCTCGACCGTGCACCCGAGAGCCCCGCAGTAGAAGCGAAGCATTTCTTCAACGTCGACGACGCGCAATACAAGATGGTCGATTTCGCGAATTCGGATCATCGTACGGGTCGAGTTGGAGAGTTGGGGTGCCGCGTCAGCGCAAACCGGCGCGATGCGCCCGCTATGGCAAACGCTTCGCTTTCCCGACTACGCGCCACAGTGGGCATACGCTGTCCCCCTACGGGCGAAACGCGCTCGCACGCGACGGATTCGCGTTGCCCCTAAGCGGGACCGCCCAATCAGGCCTCGTACTTGAACGACAATGACACACGCGCTCGGTATGCAACGACCTTGCCGTCTTCGACCTTCAGATCAAGCTTGCAGACCTCGGCGATGCGAAGATCGCGCAGCGCTTTAGATGCCGTTTCCACCGCGTTCTTCGCCGCGTCCTCCCAAGAAATTGGACTCGTACCGATGATTTCCGTGACACGATAAACGCCGGATTTGCTCTTTGTCTTGGCCATGGCTGACACTCCTTCGGGCTAGGAGGTGCGAGCTACGCACCTCGATGGTTTCATGATAGGCCGTCCCGGTCCCGAGCGGCGCTGGCGTTCGCACGCGGTGTTAGTGGTTGCCCGCCCTCCGCTTAGCGGCGGGGTGCAGCGCCGCGCCGGACCGCTCCGGCGGTTCGCTGGCCGGAATTTACCGCCGCTGGATCGACTTTCGGGTCCTGGTCGATTGTTCACCATTGTGGTCGTCTGCTTCGCCTTAATGCGGACGATGTCTTTTGGGTTACGGGAAAGTCCGGGCGAACGCGGCGCTTCGACCGGCCGTGCGCGGCCGCGGCCACACTCCCGGAACTAGCGCAACGCAGAACTCGATCCAATCGGCTTTGGAACAAGTTATGAAAAGCGCCCATATCGCGTCGCAACACGAGCCCTCGAACGGAGGCAGGATAGTTGAAAAGAAAGCGCCTCGGTACAGCACAAAGAAGTCCTTCGGGCGATCCGTGCCCGCCCGCAAATGCACTGCCGCGGGCCTGATTGTTATCTGATGGGCAACGGACCCCGACGCCCGGCAACATGCAAGTCGCTAGCGGCGCGGTGCGTCCACGTCTGGTCCAGCGAGATACTCGATCCATTTTCCGCACCCTAGGCGATCCACGGTGGACAGGCGCGCGCCGGGAGTCCCTCGATGCTTGAGAAGTGCACCGGTGGACCCGGATCCCGATCAGGTGCCGCAGAATGTCCGCAAGACCCGCTCGTCGGGTTGAGCAGGTGATGCGTATGCCGCGAAGGCGTCCTGCTCCCCGTAGGGCCGGGAAAGGACAGCCAGCAATTGCGAAAAAGGCGCGAAGTCCTCATGTTCGAGGGCCGCATCGAGCGCCCGTTCGACGCGGTGGTTGCGTGGTATGAAGGTCGGGTTTACCCGGCGCATGGCCTGCGCGCATTCGGCCGGTGAATGCGGCTCACGCAGCAGTCGGTGCCGCCAGGTTTGTGCCCAGCGGTCGTAGGCGCCCGGGTCGGCAAAAAGTTCCCGCGGCCCGACACTTTCTCCAACGTCCATGGCGGCATCGCAAAGCCGGCGAAAAGTCAGCGTGAAATCGGCCTGGTTGGCGTGCATGGCGTCGAGCAAGCCCCTGATCATCTCGACATCGCCGTCTTGCGCAAGCGTCAAGCCGAGCTTGGCGCGCATTCCGGCAATCCAGTCGCGTTCATACCAGGCGGGAAATGCAGCGATGACGTCCTGCGCGAGCTCGACGGCCCTATTCGGGTCGGGATCGATGACCGGCAGCAGGGCTTCGGCGAGGCGGGCGATGTTCCAGCGCGCAGCTTGCGGCTGATTGCCAAAGGCATAGCGGCCTAATTCGTCGATCGAACTGAACACGGCCGCAGGATCGTACGCCTCGATGAACGCGCAGGGTCCAAAATCAATGGTCTCGCCCGACACCGCCATGTTGTCCGTATTCATCACCCCATGGACGAATCCGAACAGCATCCATCGTGCAACCAGGCCAGCCTGGCGCTGGGCGACGGCTTGTAGCAGCGCCAGGTAGGGCCGCTCGGCGTCCCTGGTCTCGGGGTAGTGCCGATCCACGACATACTCGGCGAGTTGCCTAATCGAATCGTCATCGCCGCGGGCGGCAAAGTACTGAAATGTTCCTACCCGCACATGGCTCGCGGCGACGCGCGTCAGGATGGCCCCGGGCAAGGGGCTTTCCCGGTAGACGGCCTCGCCAGTGGCGACCGCGGCCAAGGCGCGGGTGGCCGGAATTCCAAGCGCGTGCATGGCTTCGCTCAGAAGATATTCACGCAGGACCGGGCCGAGCGCGGCACGTCCATCGCCGCGCCGCGAGAAGGGAGTGCGCCCCGCGCCCTTTAGTTGTATGTCGCGGCGAATGCCGCCTCGATCGAGCACCTCGCCCAAGAGAATCGCCCGGCCGTCGCCTAACTGCGGAACGAAGCTTCCAAATTGGTGACCAGCGTAGGCCATGCTGATTGGATCGGCGCCGGTTGGAATGAGGTTGCCGCCAAAGATTGCTGCGAGCGTATCGGCATCGAACCCGTCGACATCCAAGCCCAGTTCCTCAGCGAGCGGCCGGTTGAGCAGGATCAACCGCGGCCTCGCCACGGGGGTCGGATCCAGTCGGGCGAAGAAGTGCTCCGGCAGGCGCACGTAGCTATTGGAAAACGAAGCGAGCGGACAGAGCATGAAGGATCTTACCTGCGTTGCATCGGTCCATTCGGGGGCGTCGACCCTAAGGCGAGACACCACGGTCGAGTCGCTCGACGCGCTGCTCGACCATGGCGTCCCCCACTCGGACTCACCAAGTAGATTTTGCCCGTGAATCTTTTCCTGCCGAGAAATTGCACCGTTGTTGCTTCCCGCCCTCGCCGCTCGCAACGCGTCCGCAGCAAAGTTTGGTATGGCCCCGCGCCAGGCGGTCCAAAAGCCCGTCGTCCGTCGGGACGGAACATCAGGTAAGACTTCGCAAAACGCACGATGCGTGCATTAACCCCTTGCGCATTAGGCCTACCGTAAATCCAGCCTGCCGCCGCCGGGCGCATTGCCTACCACTAGTCGCGTGGGCCTGCGATGTCATGTTCCGGGCGGCCACGCAAGTATGCCGCTCTGGCGCGCCCGCACTCCACTAGGAATCCAACGCGCGATGGGCCGGCTGTGTTAACGGCCGTGCAAGCTCCGACTGACCAGCGGGACGATGCCCTAGGCACCCGGCAGGCCGCATCGGGGGAGCGGGATCAGGAATTGGCTGCCGGCGACCAGGGCTGGGCGTCAGTCGGGCTGGACATGGCGGTTGAGCCGGTAGCCGGCGCCGCGCACGGTCTCGATCAAGC
>Ga0209415_10007570_pt1 | contig 18940 bp, 21 predicted proteins | sample PeaSoiSIISIP2007_FD_187696 | JGI IMG/M metagenome (GOLD analysis project Ga0209415, IMG submission 187696) | Peat soil microbial communities from Weissenstadt, Germany - SII-SIP-2007 (SPAdes) (version 2) | ecosystem: Environmental > Terrestrial > Soil > Wetlands > Peat | place: Germany...
TCTCGACAAGATCGTCGATATCGACCAGTCGCCGATCGGCCGCACGCCGCGCTCCAATCCCGCCACATATACCGGCGCCTTCACGCCGATCCGCGACTGGTTCGCGGGCTTGCCGGAGGCGAAGGCGCGCGGCTACGGGCCGGGGCGGTTCTCTTTCAACGTCAAGGGCGGACGCTGCGAGGCCTGCGAGGGCGACGGCGTCATCAAGATCGAGATGCACTTCCTGCCCGACGTCTATGTCCAATGCGATGTCTGCAAGGGCAAGCGCTACAACCGCGAGACCTTGGAGATCGCCTTCAAGGGCAAGAGCATCGCCGATGTGCTGGACATGACGGTCGAGGAAGGCGCCGAATTCTTCCGCGCCGTGCCGTCGATCCGCGAGAAGATGACCACCTTGGAGCGCGTGGGCTTGGGCTACATCCATATCGGCCAGCCCGCTACGACCTTATCGGGCGGCGAGGCGCAGCGGGTGAAGCTGGCGAAGGAATTATCGCGCCGCGCCACCGGCCGCACGCTCTACATCCTCGACGAGCCGACGACCGGCCTCCATTTCGAGGATGTGCGCAAGCTTTTGGACGTGCTGCACGCGCTCGTCGAGCAGGGCAACACGGTGCTGGTGATCGAGCACAATCTCGAGGTCATCAAGACCGCCGACTGGATCATCGATCTGGGCCCCGAAGGCGGCAACGGCGGCGGCCGCGTCGTTGCCACCGGCACCCCCGAGCAGATCGCCGCCGCGAAGGACAGCTATACCGGGCAGTACCTCCGCACTTATCTCGCGCGCAATGCGGGCGAGAAGAAGAAGCTGAAGCGGGCGTGAATCCGGGTTTGCACCAATTGCGTGACCATGGGATGGTCATATCAGTGCGTCCTCTCGATCGTCATGGCCGGGCCGGCCGAAGGCCGAGTTCCGGCCATCCACGTGTTCCGGCAGCCGAACAAACGTGGATGGCCGTGACAAGCACGGCCATGACGAACAAAGAGCCCAATTACAATCTCCCATTCGCGATAGCCGATACCAGCGCAACCACATCGTCGCGTCGAGGTGGATGAGGCTGATGCCCTCTCCCCTCCACATCATCGGCGGCGGGCTTGCCGGCTCCGAGGCGGCGTGGCAGGCGGCGCAGATGGGGGTGCCGGTGGTGCTGCATGAGATGCGGCCGGTGCGCGGGACCGAGGCGCATGTCACGGACGGGCTCGCGGAGCTGGTCTGCTCCAATTCCTTGCGCTCGGACGATGCCGAAAACAACGCCGTCGGGCTGCTCCACGCGGAAATGCGGCGCTGCGGCTCGCTGGTGCTGCGCGCGGCGGATGCGCATCGCTTGCCGGCCGGCGGGGCGCTCGCCGTCGATCGCCGGGGATTTTCGCAGGCAATCGAGACGGCGCTCGCCGCCGCGCCGCTCGTTGAAATCCGGCGCGAGGAAATTGCCACGCTGCCGCCGCCGGAATGGGACAGCGTCGTCATCGCCACCGGCCCCCTCACCTCGCCTGCTCTGGCTGCGGCGATCCGCGATCTCACCGGCGAGGATTCCTTGGCCTTCTTTGACGCCATCGCGCCCATCGTCCATGCCGAGACCATCGATATGAGCGTCGCCTGGCGCCAGTCGCGCTACGGCAAGGGCGATGGCGCCGATTACGTCAACTGCCCGCTCGACAAGGCGCAATACGAAGGCTTCGTCGCCGCTCTGCGCGACGGCGACACTACGCAATTCCACGAATGGGAGCGGGCGACGCCCTATTTCGAGGGCTGCTTGCCGATCGAGGTGATGGCGGCGCGCGGCCCCGACACCTTGCGCTGGGGGCCGATGAAGCCGGTCGGGCTGCACGATCCCCGCACCGGCCGCGGCACTTACGCCGTGGTGCAGCTGCGCCAAGACAATGCGTTGGGCACGCTTTACAACATCGTGGGCTTCCAGACCAAGCTCCGGCACGCCGAGCAGAAGCGCATCTTCCGCCAAATCCCCGGCCTCGAGCGCGCCGAGTTCGCGCGGCTGGGCGGGCTTCATCGCAACACCTTCCTCAACAGCCCGCGCCTGCTCGACGCGAGCTTGCGCCTCAAGGCGGAGCCGCGCCTGCGCTTTGCCGGCCAGATCACCGGCGTCGAGGGCTATGTCGAGAGCGCCGCGATCGGTCTCCTCGCCGGACGCTTCGCCGCCGCCGAGCGGCGGGGATGGACGCATGCGCCGCCGCCGGCGACGACGGCGTTGGGCGCGCTTTTGGCGCATATCAGCGGCGGCGCCGATGCCGGCACGTTCCAGCCGATGAACGTCAATTTCGGGCTCTTCCCGCCGCTCGCCGAGGGCATCGGCCGCACGCACCGCAGCGAGCGCAAGCCGGCGCTTAGCCGCCGCGCGCGCGCCGATCTCGAGCGCTGGCTTGCCGGCACACCCGCCGCCGCGGCTCAGTAGCGTCCGCGCCACGCCGTAAGCGCAAGGCGCAAGATCTGTCCGCGCTCCGGTGCGGCAACGCGCCGGTCGAAGGGATCGTGCCCGACTTGCGCCAGGCGCTCGAGCCAGCGCTCCGCAAGCACGGCCGGCAGCAACGCCGGACGCGCCGGCTTCGCGATGGCGCTGCGCCGCGCCCGCGCCGCGGCGAGATGCCCGCGCGCCGCCGCCGCCACTTGCGCCACGACTTCGCGCAACTCCGTCGAGGTCTTCAGCTCGAAGAGCCCGCGCGCGACATCGAGGCGCGATTCATCCACCAGATCGGCCGGCAGATAAAGCCGCCGCTGCCGGGCGTGGAAGGGCACGGCGCGCAGCAATCCCGCCATGGCGTAGGCGATCCCCACTTCGCGGCCGGCGGCGGCGGCATCGCCGTCGCGCACGCCCAACACCTCCAGCGCGAGCAGCACGAGCCGGCCGGCGCTGTCCTCGGCATAGGCCGCGAGCGCGGCCAGGCTCGCCGGCGGCGCATCGGCGAGGTCGGCTTCGCGCGCTTCGATGAGCGCCTCGAAATGGGCGCGCGTCAGATCGTGGGCGCGAATGGCGGCGGCGAGCGGCTCGATGACTTCGTGCCGGCGCAGCGGCCCGCCCTCATAGATGGCGGCGATGGCCTCGCGCCACCATTGCAGTCGAATGCGGCCGAGCAGCGGCTCGCGCACCATCTCGCGCGTCTTCGCCACCTCGTAGTTGAAGGCATAGAGCGCGAAGAGCGCCTCGCGTCGCGACGCCGGGGCAAAGAGCGCGGTCTGGAACCGCTCACGGTCGCGCGCGCGCACCAATTGCGCTAAAGCAGATCCCGGCTGGATCGATGCGGTGCGTCCTTCGAGAGGCTCGCTTCGCCGGCTCCTCAGGACGAGGACTTTTCTTCGTGCCATCAAAGACCTTCCTTGTGCTGAGGAGCGATCCGAAGGATCGCGTCTCGAAGCACGCATCTCGGCCATGCAGTCGGCGCCTGCCCTCGCCTCGGCTACATCGGGCTGCTCCGGCGGCTCGCCATTCCCGACGCTCGCCTAGACTGATCCGATCATTTCCTGGCTGCAATTCGCTCCCGTGGTATAGTTAATGCCGCGATTGCGGCGACAAGGAGGAAAATCCGATGAAAAATCCGCTGGACTCACTGGGGCAGACGGTTGGCTTGGGGGTCATTCTGACCGTTGTGGTGGTCCTGCTGATCCACGTCATTGCCTGACGCGGGGGAGGAACGCCATGGAACTCGTAAGCTACGAATGGTGGGCCCTCTGCTTCCGCTGGCTGCACATCCTGAGCGGCATCATGTGGATCGGCCACCTCTGGTATTTCAACTTCACGCAGACGCCGACCATGCCCAAGATCCCGATGGAGCTGCGGCCGGCGATCTCCCGGTTCATCCTGCCGGAAGCCTTGTGGTGGTTCCGTTGGGGCGCGATGGCGACGATCGTCACCGGCCTCATCCTCGCCTGGATGAACGGCTATCTCGGCAACGCGATCAAGCTCGGCATCGGCGACGGCAATGCAAAGTTCACCACCATCGGCTTCGGCATGTGGCTCGGCACCATCATGTGGTTCAACGTCTGGTTCATCATCTGGCCCAATCAGAAGAAGGTGCTGGGGCTGACGCCTGCCAACGATGACGCCAAGAAGGTGGCGGCGCGGACCGCGGGCCTCACCTCCCGCATCAATACCCTGTTGTCGATCCCGATGCTCTATTGCATGGCCGGCGCCTCGCATTTCTACTAGACAATCGAAGCAAGCCGGACAAAATTTTGGAACCGGGGCCGCGAGGCCCCGTTTCCTTGTCGGGCGACCATTGCGCCTCGCCGCGGCGATGCGTCCCCGCTTCGTTCACCCGGTCTTGTGGAGAGTAGATTATGGCCTTCGAACTTCCGCCGCTGCCTTATCCGAAAGACGCGTTCGAGCCGCACATGTCGGTCAAGACGCTGGAGTTCCACTATGGCAAGCATCACCAAGCCTACGTTGCCAAACTCAACGATCTCGTGAAGGACACGCCCTTCGCCCAGCAGCCCCTCGAGGACATCATCCGCGCCACGGCCAAGGACGACTCCAAGGTCGGCATCTTCAACAACGCCGCCCAGGCGTGGAACCATAGCTTCTTCTGGCAGTGCATGAAGCCCAAGGGCGGCGGCAAGCCGTCCGGCGATCTCGCCCAGGCGATCGAACAATCCTTCGGCAGCCTCGACAAGTTCAAGGCGGAATTCAAGAACGCCGCGGTGACGCAATTCGGGAGCGGCTGGGCCTGGTTGGTTCGCGACGGCAATCAGCTCAAGATCACCACGACCCCGAATGCGGTCAATCCGCTGGCGCAAGGCAAGACCGCACTCCTCACCTGCGACGTGTGGGAGCACGCCTATTATCTGGACTACCAGAACCGGCGGCCCGACTTCGTCCAGACGTTCCTCGATATGCTGGTGAACTGGGACTTCGTCGCCAAGAACCTGAGCGCGCGCTGAGGCGGCGCCAGCGAGCGTTCGCCGCGCTCACCCCGCCGGCAGCAGCGCGGCGGCGACGCGGCGGTCCTCGGCGAGGAGGACGTTGTAGGTGCGGCAGGCGGCGCCCGTGTCCATCGCATCGACCACGATGCCGGCGGCACGGAGCGCTTGGCGCAGCTCGCGCTTGACCGGAACCATCCGCGGTCCGCAGCCCAGGAGCAGGATCTCGACGCCGCCGCGCGCCGTCACCGGCGCCAGGCTTTCCAGCGTGATCTCCGCCGCGCTCGCCGCCCAGGACCGGGTCTCCTCGGGAAAGACCAGGATCGCGCCCTCATAGGCGACGCCGCTCACGCGGAAGCTGTGCTGGCCGTAGCTTTCGATCACCTGGCGGTCCGCCGGGATGAGCGGCGTCACCTCCATGTCACGATACCTTTTCGGGCTCCGCCGGCGATGCGGCGTCGGCGGCGCGGCCGGGCTTGCCGCTGCGCTTGGGCTGGAGGTAGTAAAGCAAGGGCGCGGCGATGAACAGCGACGAATAGGTCCCGATCACGATGCCCCAGAGCATGGCGATGCTGAAGCCATGCAGCACCTCGCCGCCGAAGACCAGAAGGCAAAGCACCGCGATCGCCACGGTGCTCACCGTCAAGATGGTGCGCGACAGCGTCTCATTCAGGCTCTTGTTGATGAGGTCGCGGAAATCCATGGTCTTGTGCTTCCGCATGGTCTCGCGCACGCGGTCGTAGATCACCACGGTGTCGTTGATGGAATAGCCGGCGATGGTCAGGATCGCCGCCAAGGTCGTCAGGTTGAACTCGAGCCGCAAGAGCGCGAACAGCCCGACCGTCGTGATGGTGTCGTGCAGGGTCGACAGCATGGCGCCGACGCCGAACTGCCATTCGAAGCGGAACCAGACGTAGATCGCGATCGCCACCAGCGCCAGCACCGTGGCGATGACGCCGGCGCGGATCAACTCGCCGCCGACGGTCGGCCCGACCACCTCGGTGCGGCGGTAGTCGTAGGAATTGCCGAGCGTCTGCTTGACGATCTCGACCGCGTGCTCCTGCGCCTGGTCGCTGCCGGGCTGGCGCTGCAGACGGATGAGCACGTCGCCGGGGCCGCCGAAGTTCTGCAGCGACACATCGCCCAGGCCAAGGCTGTCGAGACTCGAGCGCATGGCTGCGAGATCGGCCGGGCCCGATGTGCTGCGCACCTCGATGATGGTGCCGCCGCTGAAATCGATGCCGTAGTTCAGGCCCTGGACGAGGAACAGCAGGATCGAGCCGAGCGTGAGCAGGCCGGAAAAGACGAAGCCCAGCTTGCGCAGGCGCATGAAGTCGATGCTGGGAATATGGCGGATGATGATGAGCGGGCGCATGGGAATTCCTAGATCGGCACGGTCTTGGGCCGCAGGCGCCGGAGCCAGGTCACGATGAGCAGCCGCGTCACCAGGATCGCCGAGAACAGCGAGGTCAGGACGCCGATGCTGAGCGTCACCGCGAAGCCCTTGATCGGACCGGAGCCGAGCCAGAACATCAGCGCGCCCGCGACCAGCGTCGTCACATGGCTGTCGAGGATGGTGCCGAAGGCGCGCTGGAATCCCGCTTGCAGCGACGAGATCATCGAGCGCCCGCCGCGCACCTCCTCGCGGATGCGCTCGTAGATGAGGACGTTGGCATCGACCGCCATGCCCATGGTGAGCGCGATGCCGGCGATGCCCGGCAGGGTCAGGGTCGCGCCCAACAATGTCAGGCTCGCCAGCATGAGGCACAAATTGAAGAACAGCGCGATGTCCGCGAAGATGCCGAAGAGCCCGTAGAACACGATCATGAAGACGACCACCAGCGCGACGCCGACGATGCTGGCGAGCGATCCCGCATGGATCGAATCGGCGCCCAGATCCGGGCCGACGGTGCGCTCCTCGAGAATGGTCAGCGGCGCCGGCAGCGCGCCCGCGCGCAGCAGCAATGCCAAATCGCTCGCCGACTGCACGGTGAAGCTGCCGGAAATGACGCCCTGCCCGCCGAGGATGGGCTCGCGGATCACCGGCGCGCTGATCACCTTGTTGTCGAGCACGATGGCGAAAGGCTTGCCGACATTGGCGCGGGTCGCCTCGGCGAAGCGGCGGGCGCCCACCGAATCGAATTTGAAGCTCACCACCGGCTCATTCTGCTGGAAGGTGGGCTGTGCGTCGGTGAGCGTGTCGCCGCTGACCATCACCCGGCGCTGCACGACATAGCTCTGGGCGGGCTGGCCGGGCTTGCCCTCGCCTGGCAGCACCACGTCGCCCGGCGGGATCGACCCGCCCGGTACGGCATTGGTGTCGACCATCTGGAAGGTCATCTTCGCGGTGCGGCCCAACAGCGCCTTGATGTGCTCGGGATTGTCGACGCCGGGCAGCTCGACGACGATGCGGTCGCCGCCCTCGCGTTGGATCGTCGGCTCCTTGGTGCCGGTCTCGTCGATGCGGCGGCGGACGATCTCGATCGACTGCTCGACCGCCGAGAGCCGCCGCGCCTGCAGCGCCTGCTCATTCGGCTTCACGGCGATTTGATCGCCGGCGGCGGTCATCTCCAGATCCGGGTCGAGCTTCTGCACCGCCTGGCGCAGCTCATCGAGACGGGCGGGATCGCGCAAGGTGAAGCCGACGTGGTCGCCCTGCACGCCCAATCCGGTGTAGCCGATCTTGGCGCCGACCATCGCGGTCCGCAGTTCGTCGACGAGCCCGTTGAGCCGTTCGCGCTCGACCGCGGGGTTGTCGACCTGGAGCAGCAGATAGGAGCCGCCGCGCAAATCGAGGCCGAGACTGACCTGCCGCTTCGGCAGGAAGCGCGGCCAGCTCGCGACGGTCTGCTGCGAGAACAGATTGGGAATGCTGACGATCAAGCCCAGCGCGCAAATCGCCAGGATGAGCGTCACCTTCCAGGTGGCAAAATAAAGCATAGGGGATGCGCCCCGCTGCCTCGTTTACTTGCCGCCGATCAGCCGCTTGAGCCCGCTCATGAGCTTCGAATCCTCGGGCCCCGCATTGGCGGCGGCGGGCTCCGGCGTCTTCTCTTCGTCCTTAGCCCCCTCCTTGGCCGCGACCGGCTCGGTCTTGGCAAGCACGCTGGTGATAGTGCTGCGCAGCACCCGCACCCGCACGTTGTCGGCGATCTCGACCGTCACTTCCTGGTCGTTCTGCACCTTGGTCACGGTGCCGATGATGCCGCCGCCGGTCACGACACGGTCGCCGCGCCGCAGCGCATCGAGCATCGAGCGATGTTGCTTCGCCTTGGTCTGCTGCGGCCGGATCAGGAAGAAATAGAAGACGACGAAGATCAGCACCAGCGGCGCCATTTGCATGAGGCTGCTGGTGTCTCCCAGAAATCCGAGCGACTGCGCATAGGCCGGCGAAATGAACATCGGCTGCTCCTCGGGCTCGAGCTGCGGGGGGACTGCGCCGGCGCATTCCTACTGGAACGGCTGCGAAAGAGCAAGCAAGCGACGGCCGCGGCGGTTGACCCGATTTGGCCCTGTGCTAGGGTCCGCGCCCGTCCCTCGGCGAGACCTGCGGCACCCGATGACCGACCGTCGCACCATCGAGCCTTTGTTGCAGCGCATCGCCGACGCGCTCGACCGCCTCGCGCCGCCGCCGCCTCCGGCGACCCGCCTCGACGCCGCCGATGCCTTCATCTGGCACGCCGACCGCGAATATCTCGAGCCGGTCGCCAACGTCAATCGCGTCGATCTCGCGCTGTTGCAGGGCATCGACCGCGTGCGCGACATCCTGCTCGACAACACGCGCCGCTTCGCCGCCGGCTTTTCCGCCAACAACGTGCTGCTGTGGGGGGCGCGCGGCATGGGCAAGAGTTCGCTCATCAAGGCGGCGCATGAAGCGGTCAATGCCGAGAAGCCGCGCTCGCTGGTCCTCGTCGAGATTCATCGCGAGGACATCCCGAGCCTGCCACGGCTCCTGACCTTGCTCCGGGATTCGCGCCGGCGCATCGTGCTGTTCTGCGACGATCTCTCCTTCGATCAGCAGGACACCAGCTACAAATCCTTGAAGGCGGTGCTCGAAGGCGGCATCGAGGGCCGGCCCGCCAATGTCGTGCTCTACGCCACCTCGAACCGGCGGCATCTCATGGCGCGCGAGATGATCGAGAACGAGCGCTCGACCGCGATCAATCCCGGCGAGACCGTCGAGGAAAAAATCTCGCTCTCCGACCGCTTCGGGTTGTGGCTGGGCTTCCACGCCTGCGACCAGGAGACCTATCACGCGATGGTGCGCGGCTATGCCGAGCATTTCGGCCTCGCCGTGCCGCCCGAGCAGCTCCGCGCCGAAGCCAACGAATGGGCGATCACCCGCGGCGCGCGCTCGGGCCGCGTCGCCTGGCAATTCATCCAGGATCTCGCCGGCCGGCTCGGCAAGACGCTGGGATAGACGCCCGCCCGATCACGCGGCGCGCGCCGCCGATCACGCGGGTCAGCAAATTCGTGATCCGAAGTGTCAAGACGGCGGCGCACTCTTCCGAAATACTCGCGCACGTCTGACGCAAGGTCGGGCTTCAATACGGAGGAGAAGATGAAGATGCTGCGTGTCGCGATGATGGGCGCTGCGGTCGCCCTCGCCGTTTCCGCCGCGGGTGCGGCATTCGCCGATGTCATGCCGTCCTATACCCTGATGGTCTATCCGAACGGCCGCTTCGTCGTGGTGCCGCTCGACCAGAAGATGACCCAGGACGTGCTCGGTCATTCCAAGGCTGCCACCGAGCCGATGATGGTGACGGTGTCCGGCGGCAAGGCCTATCTGACCTCGGACACCAAGATGCCGGACGGCAAGATGATGAGCGAATACATGGGGAACGAATATTGGAACGCGGCGGCGCATATGCACTGACCAATCCCGCGCGCCGCTCCTGGTCCCCTCCCCGCCATCGGGGAGGGGTCGGGCGGCGACTATCGCGAGGCCGCAGCGCTCAGCGATGGCAAGTATCCGGCCGGATCGAGCGCGCGGGTGCCGCGACGAATCTCGAAATGGAGTTGCGGCTCTTGCACGGCCCCGGTGGCGCCGATCTTGGCGATGGGCTGGCCGCGGCGGACGTGGTCGCCGCGCTGCACCAGCAACGCCGCGTTGTGCGCATAGGCCGTCATGAAGCCTTTGTCGTGCTTGATGAGCACGAGATAGCCATAGCCGCGCAACTCGTTCCCGGCATAGGCGACAAGGCCCGCCTCGGCCGCCAGCACCGGCGTGCCGGCGGGCGCCGCGATGTTGATGCCGTCGTTCTGCGTGCCGTTGGCGCCGAGGCCGAAGCCGCTGAGGATGCGGCCGCGCACCGGCCAGACGAAGCCCTCGCCCGGCGTCGCTTCCTGCGGCGGCGGCGCCGGCTCGAACGGCAGCGCGGCGATCTCGGCGCGCGGCGGAGCCGTGCCCTGCGGCTCGGCCGGGGCTTGCGCCGGCGCCGCGGCACGCGCTGTCGGCGGCGGCCGCGGCGGCGCGCTCCGCGCCGTTTCGACCGGCGCCGGCAAGATCAGGGACTGGCCGCCGTTGAGCACATAGGGCGGCGCCAGACGATTGGTGCTGGCGAGCGTGCTGATTTCGACGTGGTGGAGGCTGGCCACGTCTTCGAGCGTCTCGCCGGAACGAACGACATGAGAGCCGGTCCGCGGCAGAACCAGAACCGACCCCGCCGCAAGCCGGTAGGGCGGCCGCAGCCCATTGGCTTCGATCAGCGAGCGCACCGGCACGCGATAGCGCTGCGCCAGGCCATAGACCGTTTCGCCCGGCGCAACCGTCACCTTGTCGGGAGGCAGCGCCGCGCTTGGCGAAGGAGCCGGAGCGGCGGCGGCGCTCGGCAGGCCATGGAACTCCACTGGCGCCGGGCCGCCCTGGCGCGGCACGCAACCCGCGAGCCCAAGCGCGAGAACCGCGATTGCCGGGCAGAGTCGAAGCGCAAGGCGCAACATGGGTCCCAGTCTAGTCCCGGCTTCGGCTGGATGGAATCAGTGCGGCCGTCTCGAAGCACGCAAGACATTCATGCAGTCGGGATTTGCGCTTGCCGCGGCAGGCCTTCGACCAGCGGCACGAAGCGCACCAGCCCGAGCTCCTCGGTGACGAAGCCGCCGCCGTGGCGGCGCACGCGCACGAGTTGCTGATCGCGGCGCTCCTCGCCGATCGGCGCCACGAGAATGCCGCCCTCGGCAAGGCCGTCCAATAGCTTCCCCGGCATCTCCGGCGCCGCGGCGGTGACGATGATGCGCTCGAACGGCGCTTGTTCGGGCCAGCCCTTGCTGCCGTCGCCGAACCGCGTGGTGATGTTGTGGAGCCGAAGCGCCGCGAAGCGCTGCTCCGCCTCTTTGAGCAAGCCGCGGTGGCGCTCGATGGTGAAGACGCGGCGGGCGAGCTTCGCCAGCACCGCCGCCTGGTAGCCGGAGCCGGTGCCGATCTCGAGCACCTTGTGGCGCTTGTCGAGTTCGAGCGCCTCGGTCATCAGCGCGACCACCAGCGGCTGGCTGATGGTCTGTCCATGCGCGATCGGCAGCGCGACATTTTCGTAAGCGCGGTCGCGAAAGGCCGCGGGAACGAAAAGCTCGCGCGGCACGCGCTCGATGGCGCCGAGAACGCGCGTGTCGGCGACCCCGCCGCGGCGCAGCTCCATGACGAGGCGCACCGCCTGTTCCGAAACCGCTTGCGTCACGGAAAGGCCTTCCTGAGCGCGGCGAGCGCCTTTGTATTGGTGAGGTCGAGGGAGACCGGCGTCAGCGCCACATTGCCCTCGTCGACCGCGCGCACATCGGTGCCGAGTTGGGTCGGCGCCTCGTCGCGCATCGGCCCGATCCAATAGTAGCTCCGGCCGCGCGGATCGATGCGCTCGCTCAGATTGTCGCCGATCTTCCGCCGGCCCTGCGCCGCCGCGACGATCCCTTTGACCTGGTCCGGCGGCACATCCGGGAAATTGACGTTGATCAGGGTGTGGCGCGGCCAGGCCAAGGCGGTCAGGCGGCGGATGATTTCGGGCACATAGGTTGCGGCGGTCGCCCATTGAACGCGGCCGCCATCGCCGATGTGCTGGCTCAAGGCGATCGCCGGCACGTCGAGCAAGGTCGCCTCCATCGCTGCGGCGATGGTGCCGGAATAGGTCACGTCCTCGCCCATATTGCCGCCGGCGTTGATGCCCGAAAGCATCAGGGTCGGCCGCTTGTCGCGCAGGATTGCATTGACTGCGAGGAGCACGCAATCGGTCGGCGTGCCATCGACGGCGAAGCGCCGCGGCCCGAGCTTGCGGATGCGCAGCGGCCGATGCAGCGTCAGCGAGTGGCTGGCGCCGCTCTGCTCGGTCTCCGGCGCCACCACCCAGACATCGTGCGCGAGCGTGCGCGCCACCCGGGTCAAGAGCTTGAGCCCGGGCGCCTCGATGCCGTCGTCGTTGGAGATGAGGATGCGCGCCGTGGCGAGGTCGATGGCGGGCTCAGACATTGCCGCCGATCACCGCGAGCCCGCCCATATAGGGCCTGAGCGCATCGGGCACCGCGATGGTGCCGTCGCTCTGCTGATGGTTCTCCATCACCGCGATGAGCGTGCGGCCGACGGCGAGGCCGGAGCCGTTGAGGGTGTGGACGAAAGCGGTGCCTTTGCCGCCGCTCGGGCGGAACCGCGCCTTCATCCGCCGCGCCTGATAGTCGCCGCAATTGGAGCAGCTCGAAATCTCGCGATAGGCGTTCTGGCCGGGCAGCCAGACCTCGATGTCATAGGTCTTGCGCGCCGCAGCCCCCATGTCGCCGGCGCAGAGCAGCATGACCCGATAGGCCAGTCCGAGCCGCTTCAGCACCTCTTCGGCGCATTGGGTCATGCGCTCGTGCTCTTCGGCCGAGCGCGCGGGATGGGCGATCGAGACCAGCTCGACCTTGTTGAACTGATGCTGGCGAATCATGCCGCGGGTGTCCTTGCCGGCGGCGCCCGCCTCGGAGCGGAAGCACGGCGTCCAGGCGGTGACGCGCAGGGGCAGCGCCGCGTCCTCGAGAATCGCATCGGCAACGAGATTGGTCAGCGGCACTTCCGCCGTCGGGATGAGCCAGAGGCCGGTGGTCGTGCGGAAGAGATCATCGGCGAATTTCGGCAGTTGGCCGGTGCCGAACGCGGTCTCGTCGCGCACCAAGAGCGGCGGCGCGATCTCGGTGTAGCCGAATTCGCGCGTGTGCAGGTCGAGCATGAATTGCCCGAGCGCGCGCTCGAGCCGCGCGAGATCGCGGCTCAGCACGACGAAGCGCGCGCCCGAGAGCTTGCCCGCGCGCGCGAAGTCCATCATGCCCAGCGCCTCGCCCAAGGCGGCATGGTCCTTCGCCGGAAACGCGAAAACAGGCGGCGTGCCGTGCGTGCGGACGAGGACGTTGTGCGCGGCATCGCCCCCATCCGGCACATCCTCGGCGGGAAGGTTGGGCAAGAGCGCGAGCGCCCCATCGATCGCGGCGCGCAGGCGCTGCGCCTCGCCTTCGAGCAGCGCTTCCTCGTCCTTGCTCTCGGCGACGCGCTTCAGCAGCGCGCCGGCATCCGCGCCCTTGGCCTTGGCGGCACCGATCTCCTTGGAGAGACGGTTGCGCTCGGCCTGGATCTGCTCGGCTCGGGTCTGCGCCTGGCGCCACTGCCGATCGAGGTCGAGAATGCCCGCCGCTTGCGGCGGCAGGAAGCGGCGGGCGAGGCCGCGGTCGAAGGCCTCGGGATTCTCGCGGATCCATTTGACGTCGAACATCTGCCTTCAGGCCCGGTTCATGTGCCGAGCCCGGCCGCTTCGGCGGCTTCGCGCGCGGCGCGCTTCTTCTCGACGATACGGCAGGAGAAGATCGAGATCTCGAAGAGCAGCAGCAGCGGCACGGCGAGCGACACCTGGCTGAAGATGTCGGGCGGGGTCAGCACCGCCGCCACGATGAAAATGATGACGACGGCATAGCGCCGCTTCGATGCCAGACCGGCCGCGGTGACGAGGCCGACGCGCGCCATCAGGGTGAGCAGCACCGGCAGCTGGAAGGCCAGGCCGAAGGCGAGCATGAGCCGCATCACCAGGGTCAGGTACTCGCTCACCTTGGGCTCGAGCTCGATCGGCAAGGTGCCGTTGCCGCCGGGCGTCTCGAAGCTCAGGAAGAAGCGCCAGGCGACGGGAAAGATCACGTAATAGACCAGCGCCCCGCCGGTGATGAAGAGAATGGGCGTCGCGGCCAGATAGGGCAGGAAGGCGCGGCGCTCCTGCTTGTAGAGCCCGGGCGCCACGAACATCCAGATCTGGCTCGCGATGATCGGGAAGGCGAGGCAGAACGCCCCCCAGAACGCCACGCGCAGATTGGTGAAGAAGGCTTCCGTCAGATCGGTGTAGATGAGATGGCGCCCGGCCTGGTCGCCCATGGCGCGATAGAGCGGCTGCGCCAGGAAATTGTAGATGGTCTTGCTGAAATACCAGCACGGCCCGAACATCACCATAAAGGCCAGCGCCGAATAGATGAGGCGCCGGCGCAGCTCGATCAGATGATCGAGCAGCGGCATCTTGCCCGCTTCGAGCTCGCCTTCGGGGTCGGTCATGATGCTGCGTTAGGCCAAGCCGCCCGAGGATTTCGGGGGCTCCGCGTGCTGCGGTCCGCTTGCTTCCGGCGCGGGCGCCGGCAGCGGCAATGCTTCGGCGGGCTGCAAGATGGCCGGCGCGCTCGCCGGCGGCGCATCGGCCAGCGGGTTCGCCAGGACGGGCTCGGCAAGCGAGCGCCGCAATTCGCCCTCGGGATCGACCGTCTTGGTGAACTCCTCCTCGAGGTTGAAGCGCGTCGCCTGCTCGACATGCCGCTTCACCTCGTCGAGCTCCACTTCGCGCACCATGTCCTCGATGCTGCCCTGGAACTCGCGCGCGATGGCGCGCGCCTTGCGCACCCAGATGCCGACCGTGCGCAGCACGCGGGGCAGGTCCTTGGGGCCGATGACGATCAGCGCCACCACGGCGATGAGGGCCATTTCGGACCATGCGAAATCGAACATATTCGTCCGCCACTCCGGCTCTTCCGGATGCCGGCGCCCGCCCCCGCACGGCGGCGCGGATAATGGCAGAACGGGGCCGGCCCCGCAACGCGGCTTTGCCGGAGGTGGGCCGGCACCGGCGCCGGTCCAAGCCGTCGCTCGCGCCGACTCGCAGGGGACGTTTGGCACGGGCTCGCGGCGGCGACCGGCCCCGCCCGTGCGCCATTCTGTCGCACGACCGTAATTGATCCAGATCAAGTCGGGCCGCGCCGCGCGCATCTAGCTTTTTTGCAAAGCCGCCACAGGCCCTTGCGAGAGGAACGCCATGGAATTCGGCATCCAATTCTTCCCCGACGTCGCGCCCGAGCAGAAGCCTGCCGCACAGTATTTCGCCGAGGCGCTCAAGCTCGTCGAGCTGTGCGATCCCTGCGGCTTCACCAATGTGCGCACGGTCGAGCACTACTTCCTGCCCTATGGCGGCTACAGCCCGAACCCGCTGCTGTTCCTCACCGCCGCGGCGGCGCGGACGAAGCAGGCGCGGCTCACCGTCGGCGCGGCGCTGCCGGCCTTCAACCACCCGCTCAAGATCGCGGGCGAGGCCGGGATGCTCGATGCGATCTCGGAGGGGCGGCTCGAGCTCGGCTTCGCGCGGGCCTTCCTGCCGCATGAATTCGCGCAGTTCGGGGTCAGCCTGGACGACAGCGTCGCCCGCTTCGATGAAGGCCTGGAGCAGGTGAGACTGCTGCTCGAAGAGGAGAATGTCACCAGCAACGGACGCTTCCACAGCTTCAAGAACGTCACCTCCCTGCCGCGGCCGACCCAGAAGCCGCGGCCGCCGTTCTGGGTCGCCGCTCTCGGCACCCCCGCCTCCTTCGAGAAGGCGGGAAAGCTCGGGCATTCCATCATGGCGATTCCCATGGCGGGCTCGCGCATGCAAGAGCTGCTCGGAACCTACCGCAATGCCTGGAAGGCCGCCGGCCATCCCGGCGCGGGCCGCGTCATGCTGGCGTTCCACATGTTCTGTCACGAGCGCCATGACGAGGCGATGCGCATCGCGCGCGACCCGTTGAACCGCTATTTGAAATCGCTGGTCGCGGCGGCCTCGCACTGGACGGCGGGCACGACCTCCAAGGATTACCCCGGCTACGACAAGGTGATCGCGCAACTCGACCGCGAGACCTGCGAGAGCCAGCTCGCGTCGGGCGCGGCCTGGATCGGCACGCCCGCGGAGATCATCGAGCAGATCGAAACCTACCTGCGGGCAAATGCCGCCTTCGAGATCGCCTCGCTGCAGGTCAACTTCAACACGCTCGGCTACGAGGACGCGGCCGCCTCGATGCGGCTCTTCGGCAGCAAGGTCATCCCGCATTTCGTGAAGAGCGGCGCGGCGCGGACCGCCGCCTGAGCCGCGCGCACGGAACGCCGCGAAAGGGGACGAGGACCGTCATGGCGACAGAGCACATCCACGCACCGGGCGCGCCGGTTGCGCCCGACTTTCTCGCGGCGATGGAGCGGAGCGCGATCCGGCCGCTGTGGGACCGCTACCACAAGATCCTCCGCGCCGAGCCCCGCGCCCCCGATGCTCCGTGGCTGTGGCGCTGGTCCCAGCTGCAAGGCTTCATCGACCGCGCCGCCGCGGAAGTGTCGATGGACGAGGCCGAGCGCCGCGTCCTCATGCTGATCAATCCCGGCTTCGGCGGCCAGGTGATCACCACCACCAATTTGTTCGCGGGCATTCAAATTCTCGAGCCCGGCGAATCCGCGCGCCCGCACCGGCACACGGCTTCGGCCATGCGCTTCGTCATCGCGGGCGAAGGCGGGGCAACGATCGTCGACGGCCAGAATTGCCCGATGGTGCCGGGCGATCTGATCCTGACGCCGAACTGGGCCTGGCACGAACATGTCAACCACGGCACGTCGCGCGTGGTGTGGCTCGATGCGCTCGACCTGCCGCTTACGGCGCACCTCGACGCGATCTTTGCCGAAGGCGCGTCCGGCGGCTACCGGCCGAACATCTCGGCCTTCGGCAGCGCCGCCTTCACCCAGGGCGGCGTCATGCCGGACACGGTGCAGCGGGAGATGTCGCACTCGCCGATGTTCCGCTATTCCTGGTCGAACGTGCTTGCCGCCCTCGACGCGACGCCGGGGCGGAGCGACGGCAGCCACCGTGTCCGCTACACCAATCCGGTCAGCGGCGGCCCGGTGATGCCGACCATGGACTGCTATGCCTGGCGCATCGCCGGCGGCCGCGACACCGCGCGCTATCGCACCACCGCCAACGCCGTCTGCCTGGTGGTCGACGGCGAGGGCGAATCGCGCATCGGCGAGAAGACCTTACGCTGGCAGAAGCACGACGTGTTCACGGTGCCGCACTGGAACTGGGCATCGCACCGCGCAACGAACGCCGCGGCGCACCTGTTTTTCTTCACCGACCGCGAGATCCTGGCCGGCCTCAGCCTGCTGCGCGAGGAAGGCGCGGCCTAAAGCCAAAGGCGTCAATCCGCCGCGCCCGCTTCGGGCGCGGCTGCCGCCGTCGCCAGCTCGCCCTCCGGCCGCTCGTCATCCTCGTCGTGGCGCGGCTCGGGCTCCGGTTCGCGCTCCTCCTCCTGCTCGTCCTCGTCGCGCTCGTCGCGCACCACCTCGGTCGGGCGCACCGTCTCGCTCAGGGTCGTCACCGCCCGCCCGCCGATGAGGCCGGCGGCGCGCAGCTCTTCGATGCCGGGCAGATCGGCGATGTCGGCGAGGCCGAAATGCAGCAGGAAGTCGTCCGTGGTCGCCCAGGTCACCGGCCGGCCCACGGTCTGCTTGCGTCCCTTGGGCGCGATCCAGCCGACCTCCATCAGCGTGTCGAGCGTGCCCTTGCTGATGATGACGCCGCGGATGCTCTCGATCTCCGCCCGAGTCACCGGCTGATGATAGGCGATGATGGCCAGCGTCTCGACCGCGGCGCGTGACAGCTTGCGCGGCACCTTGCGCTCGAGGTTGAGGCGCGGCGCCAGATCGGGCGCGGTGCGCAAGGTCCAGCCGTTGGCCACGCGCACGAGGTTGACGCCGCGGCCGCGGTAATGCGCTTCGAGTTCGGCGATGAGGGCTCCGACGTCGGTGCCCTCGGGCAAACGCTGCTGCAGGCTCACTTCGTCGAGCGGCGCGGCGGAGGCGAAGAGCAGGGCTTCGACGAGCCGCAGGTGATCGGGGTGGGGATCGATCTCTGGGGTCATGGTCTCTCGGGCGGGCTGCGGATGTAGATGGGACCGAAGGGGATGTCCTGGCGCAGATGGAGCTTGCCCTCGCGCGCCAATTCGAGGCTGGCGGCGAAGGTCGCGGCGACGGCCGAGCGCCACACCAGGCTGCCGCTCAGCGCCGGCGGCAGGAAGCTCATGAGCATCCGCCATTCCGGCGTGCGCCCCAAGAGGCGCTGCAGCCGCTGCAAGGCGTCGTCCATCGAATAGAGCTCGGGCGCCTCGATGTGCAGGACCGCGCCCTCGCGCCTCTGCCGTCCGTCGCCATAGGCCTTGAGCAGCTCATAGAGGCTCAAATCATAGACCGGGATGAGGATTTGCGGCAGCCCTTCCGGCGCGCCGCGGGGGAACACGTCGCGGCCCAGTTGCGGCCGCGCCATCAGCCGCACGCCCGCCTCCTGCATCGCCTGAAGCCGCTGCAGCTGATGGGTCAGCGCCGCCGCCAGCTCTTCCCCGGAGGGCTCGTCGGGCCCCGGCGGCTCGGGCAGCAGGAGGCGCGATTTGAGATAGGCGAGCCATGCCGCCATCACCAAATAGTCGGCGGCGATCTCGAGCTGAAGGTTCCGCGCGGCGGTGATGAAGGCGAGATACTGGTCGGCGAGGCGGAGGATCGAGATCTTGGTGAGATCGACCTTCTGCTCGCGCGCCAGATTGAGCAGCACGTCGATCGGTCCCTCGTAGCCTTCGAGATCGACGACCAGCTCCGCCGCCTCGGGAACCGGCCTGGCCAGCTCGAACGGCTCGGTCTCGGTCATAGGTTGACCCCCGTCGCCCATTGGATCGCGCTCAGGATCCAGTCTACCGGTTTATCGATGACATGCGCGACGATATTGAGATCGAGTCCCATGCGCACGCCGATCATCGGGA
>Ga0209415_10007572_pt1 | contig 18939 bp, 12 predicted proteins | sample PeaSoiSIISIP2007_FD_187696 | JGI IMG/M metagenome (GOLD analysis project Ga0209415, IMG submission 187696) | Peat soil microbial communities from Weissenstadt, Germany - SII-SIP-2007 (SPAdes) (version 2) | ecosystem: Environmental > Terrestrial > Soil > Wetlands > Peat | place: Germany...
CCCCCGCCGGTCGCGTCGGGGCGTGCCTCGCGCGCGTCGCTTTCGGGGATGCGCGCGTCGCTCCCCGGGGCGCGTGACTCGATGGCGGGGACGCAACCGCCCGATGGCTCTCCGGTCGACCTCGCGACCGCAAAGGGCGCGCTCCCGGCGTGGGTGTGGGCGGCCGGCGGGATCGGGCTAGTGCTGCTGACGGGCGTCGTGCTCGCCTACGGGCTCGGGTTCCGGAGTCCGTCGCAGACGGACGTCATTCCGGTCCATGCGGCGCCGTCGTCGAACGTGAGCAGCCCCCCTCCGAGCGTGCCGCCGCGACCGGCGCCGATCGCTCCGCCTGCCGATCCGCTCGCTCCGACGATCCTCGCCGCGGATCTCGCGCTCGCGAAGAAGGACGCCGCGGGCGTCGTGGCGCTCGTCGGTCCACTCGCGACGACGCACCCGGAGCGCGCGGACGTCCACCGGCTCCTCGAGCGCGCATACGAGATGCTCCACGACCGCGCGAACGCGCTGCACGAAGGGGAGAGGTGGCTCGAGCTCGAGCCCTCCGCGGTCTCCGATCTGCCGCTCCAGGCCGATGTCGGCGAGGCCGCCACGCACACGGAGACGAGCGACGCGGCGATCAATCTGCTCGCGTCCCGGCTGGGCGCGCCCGGCGTCGACATTCTCTACGATCTCTCGTACGGCTCGCACTCTCCCCCGTGGCTGACGCACAAGTCCAAGGCCGCGCTAGCCCGGCCCGAAGTCCGCGCCCACGCCGGGCCGGCGGCGGCCGTCCTCCTCGACCTCCGCGGCGCGACGACCTGCGAGACGAGGCACGCGCTGCTCCCGCGCGTGAAGGCCCACGCCGATCACCGGGCGCTGGCGATCCTTCAACCGCTCGTCGCGACGCAGGGCTGCGGCAGCGCATTTTCCAAGACCGACTGCAACCCTTGCCTCCACAAGGACGGCGAGCTGGCCGAGGCGATCGCGGCGGTCCGCGGACGCGCCGGGATGCTGTAGGATATCCCGGACGTGGACGACCAGGCCGCCATCGCCGAGCTCCTCCAGACCGTGCGCGAGACGCCGGCCGACACGACGGCACGCATGCGTCTTGGCCAACTTTATGCGCGGACCGGCGACTTCGCGAACGCCATCGCGACGCTGGAGTGGGTCGCGAAGTCGTACGTCGAGGCGGGCGCTCTCACGCAGGCCGTGGTTGCGTACAAGCAGGTGCGCGTCTGGCTCCGGCACAAGGCGCCCGACCTCCAGCCGCGCTACGCGCACGTGCTCCCAACGCTCGCGGACCTCCTGCAGCGCCTCGGCCGCGGCGACGACGCAGCCACCGTACTGGCCGAGATCGGCGAGGAGCTGAAGCGAGAGCGAAGGGACATGACGCGCTCGCAGTCGCCGGTGCCCGCCCCCGTGCAAAAGGCCGCCGCGGCGCCGTCACCGGCGCCACCGCCCACGCAAGGCGCGACGCCCAAGGAAGCGCAGGGCCCCACGCGTCGGACTTCGGCCGAGCGGCGCCTCGCCCAGGCCATGCGTCACACGAGGCCGACGGCGCACAAGCTCGAGGCCGTCAAGCTCCCGGCCCCCGAGACCGCCGCCGTCGCCGCGCGCCCGATCGCCCCCCCTGCCATCCTCCCGCCGCCCCCCGCCTCTCCGGTCGTGCCCGTGATCGAGACGGCGCGACTCCGGCTACGCGGCCACCGGGCCGACGACCTCGCCGCCTCCGCGGCGATGTGGGCCGATCCCGTCGTCACGCGGCACGTCGGCGGGCGCGCGTTCACGGAGGAGGAGGTCTGGCTCAAGATCCTTCGCTACGCCGGCCTCTGGCCTCTCCTCGGCTTCGGCTACTGGGTGATCGAGGAGCGGACGACGGGCAAATTCGTCGGCGAGGTGGGGTTCGCGAGCCTCAAGCGTGAGATTGTTCCTTCGATCGGCGACGCCCCGGAGATGGGCTGGGCGCTCGCATCCTCGTCGCACGGCCTGGGCTACGCGACGGAAGCGGTCACGGCGGCCGCGACGTGGGGAGACGCGAAGTGGCCGGGGCAGAAAACGGTCTGCGTCATCGAACCGGGGAATCTCGCGGCCATCGGCGTCGCGCGGAAGGCGGGCTACAAAGGTGGCGAGCGGCGGACGTACAACGGCGCGCCGGTCTTGGTATCGTTCCGCTAGCTAAGCCCCCGCGCGCGTCCGCGGTCCCTCCGCGGTCTCCCAGACGCGCGCCTCGTGGAAGATGCGCACGAGCTCTCCGTCAAGGTGTCCGTCGCGCACGCTGTAACGGAGGATGTCGAGCGCCCGCTCGACGGGGACCGCCTTCTTGTACGGCCGGTCGTTCGCGGTCAACGCGTCGAAGATGTCGGCGATCGACATCAGCTTGCTCTGTAGGGGGATCTCCTCTCCGTGGAGCCGGTTCGGGTAGCCCGTGCCGTTGAGCCTCTCGTGATGCGCGGCGGCAATCGCTGGGACCCGCCGGAATTGCTTTCCCCACGGGATGCGCGACAGGAAGCGGAACGTGTGGACGACGTGCGACCGAATCTCGTCGAACTCGGTCGCCGTGAGCGAGCCACGCTTCACGCTGAGTGAGGTGACCTCGTCGGCCGACAGAAGCCGCTGCACCTCGCCGCGGAGGTCGGTGTAGCTCTCGGCCGCGAGTGCCTCGATCCGCGCGAATTCGCCCGCCGCGACGACCGTGGGCTCGTTCGCCGCCAGGACCGCCGCGTACGAGACATCGAGCTCCTGGCGCTTCTCGGCGAGCTCGGCGTCGAGCGCCCTGAGCTCGTCCGCGCTCACTCCGCGCTCCAGCGCTCGCACCTTGCGCGTGAGGATGTCGGCCTCGAGCGTCCGCGCCACGTAGTCGAAGCGCGCGCGGATGAGGGTGAGCTGGTGATCGTAGAGCTTGTTCGCCTTGACGAGGACCTGCTCGCGGACGCCGATCTTCCCGAAATCGTGGAGGAGGCTCGCGTACTCGAGCTCGCGCAGATCTTCACGTGTGAACGTGGCGTCGCGGAACGGGCCCGCGCTCTCGTGATCGACGACCTTCGCGAGCCCGACCGTGAGGTCGGCCACGCGGCGCGAGTGACCGCTCGTCGTCGGATCGCGTGACTCGATGGCCTCGACGCTCGCCTTGACGAAGCCCTCGAAGAGGAGCCGGATCTCGTCGTAGAGGAGCGCGTTCTCGAGGCACGCCGCCGCCTGGGCCGCCAGCATCGCGACGAGCTCCTCGCTCCTCTTGTCGAACGGCACGACCGCGCGTTCGACGTCCGCAGGCGTGTAGAGCTTCTCGTCACGGCTCTGTTTCTTGTTGATGAGCTGGATGACGCCGATCACCTCGTCGCGCTGTGAGACGAGCGGCGCCACGAGCATCGACTTCGTGCGGTAACCCGTGAGCTCGTCGAATCGTCGATCGAAGCCGAAGCTGGACCCCGCGGGCAGCTCGTACACGTCATCGAGCGTGATTCGCTTCTTGTCGAGCGCGGCGCTGCCCGCGATCGAGCGCGAGTTCACCGGCATCAGGAACTCGCGCGAGTCGAAGCTCACCGAGTCGTTCTGCGTGAGCTTGAAGCGGAGGAGGCGCGAAGGCGCTTCGCCTTCGACCACGTAGATACTTCCGGCGTCGGCACCCGTGACGAAGCGGCTCTTCGCGAGGATGACGCCGAGCAGCTTGCCGACATCGCGCTCCGTCGTCATCGCGCGGGCGATGTCCACGAGCTCCCCGAGCTCGTACTCGTAGCGCATGACCCACGCCGCGCGGCGCTCCGCCCGCTTCTTCGCGTCGAGCAGATCGAAGCCGCGTTCGACGGCGAGGAACAGGTCGTCCGCGTGAGGGCGCGCAGGCAAAAACCCGCCGAGCCCGCGCGCCATCGCGGCGTCGAGGCCGCGGCTCTCGGGGGTCCCCAGGACGTAAAGCGCCGACTGGGACTCCGCGAAGCGTGCCGCATGGGGAGCGAGGATCTCCTTCGCGCCGTCCCACACGGCGGCGGGCGCGAAGACGACGGAGAGCTCTTCACGCACGACCATGACGAGGAGCGGGTGTGGGCGGGTCACGAGGGCGTTCGCGACGCGCGGGTCCACCGAGAGGACGGCCTCGACGTCGCTCATGGAGCCGAGGACAGACGGGTCGCGCTCGGTCGATGCCGCGGCGTGCGGATCGTCCATCATCACGAGCGCCGTCACGACCCGTCCCCCTTCTGCGCGGGTAGCCGCTCGGCCGGCGGCGGCGGTTCGCCGGGCCCCTGGCCGAGCACGGAGCGGCTCGACTGGCGGGGTACGGGGATGCCCGCCGCGCGCCAGCGGGCGTCGCGTTCCTCGTAGGCCACGACGATCTTCTGAACCAGCGGGTGGCGGACGACGTCGACGTCGGTGAACCGGCAGTGCGCGATCCCGTCGATGTCCGCGAGCAGATGCTCGGCCTCGGCCAGTCCGCTCGACCTCCCCTCGGGGAGGTCGACCTGCGTGACGTCGCCCGTCACTACCGCCTTCGAGTTGTACCCCAGCCGCGTCAAGAACATCCGCATCTGCTCCCCCGTCGTGTTCTGCGCCTCGTCCAGGATGACGAACGAGTCGTTGAGCGTCCTGCCGCGCATGAACGCGAGCGGAGCGACCTCGATGTGCCCTCGCGCGATCAATCCCTGCGCGCGGTCGATGTCCATCATGTCGTTGAGCGCGTCGTAGAGCGGCCGGAGGTACGGGTTGACCTTCTCCGCGAGATCCCCGGGCAGGAAGCCGAGCTTCTCGCCCGCCTCGACGGCCGGCCGCGTGAGGACGATGCGCTTCACCTTCCGCTCTGCGAGCGCGGCGACCGCACACGCCATCGCGAGGTAGGTCTTCCCGGTGCCCGCCGGACCGATGCCGAAGGTGAGATCGTGCGACCGAATGGCCTCGACGTAACGCTTCTGCGCGAGACCGCGCGGGCCAATCGGCCGCCGGCCCGGCCCAAGGGCGATGCTGTCGTTGAACATGTCCGAGAGCCGCATGCTCGGGTCGGCGCGGAGCATCCGCATCGCCCGGCCGACGTCGGCGGCTTCGACCAGCACCCCCTGCCTGGCGAGCGTCGCGGCCTCGGCGAAGTAGCGCTCGGCCAGGGCAACGTCGCCGGGCGCGCCGGCGAGGAGCAGGGTGTGTCCGCGAACGCTCGCGTCGACGTTCGCCTCTCGCTCGAGGAGCGGCAGGCTCTCGCTCCGCGGGCCGCAGAGGGCGAGGAGCACCTTCGCGTCGTCGAACTCGAGCTCGGAGGTGACGCGCACCCCCGCGGCAGGCGCCGTCACGGGGCTCGTACGCTGGCTGCTGCGCGGCATCAGTCGCCTCAAACTACCACTTCTTCTACGCCGGGGCGTCGGCCGGAGCGACGCCCAGCCGCCGCCACACGTCCGGGAGCCGTTCCTTGGCGACCGAGACGAGCGTGGGCATCCCCCCGGAGAGGCCGAGGAGGGTGAGGAAGCTGACCTGGCTATCGAAGCGTGCCGAAAGCGTCAGAGTGTCCGTGTCGAGGACGATCGCGACCTTCGCCCGCTCCTGCCCCGTCATCAGCAGGAGCGTCTTGTCGTACTTCCCGTGGGCCGCCGTCGCGTCGACGAAGGCGACCTTGTCCACCTGCATCGTGCCCGCGCGGAGCGCGAGGTCGCCGAATTCGCCGAGGATGGCCGGCGGCGAGGCAGGCACCATCCGGTACGAAGCGGCGAGCTTGCGCGCGGCCTGCTCGAGCGGGACGAGGGTGCTCGCGGCGGCGTCGATGAGCGCCCAAAGCGACGGGTCGCGGAGACCCGTCGTGAGGTGGCGCACGATGATCCCGAAGAGCGCGTGATCGCGCGGCTTGGCCCGCAGCGCCCGATCGATGCGCTGCGCCAAAACCGACGGGACGCCCATGCGCGTGTCGATGGCGCGCGCGTCGTCGTCGGCGCCGGCGTACGGTTCCTCCCCGCCCCGCAGCCACTTGGCGGCGCTCGTGAGGCCGTCGAAGTCGGTGTGGCAGACGATGGTGTCGACGGCCCCCACGCGATGCACGAGCTCCGTCGTCACCATCTCGGGGCACGCTCCGTGCGCCGCTTTCGTGGAGAGGAGAAAGCGAGGGTCCTTCGCGTAGGTCTCGTGCAACGCATGGTCGTGGTGGTCGACCCACATGACGAGCCTGGGACCGAGCGCGTCTATGAACGGGAGCGTCACCCTCTCGAAGCCGCCGCTCGACGCCTCGGACGCAAACGCGACATCGAGCACTACCACGCGGCCGTGCAGGGTCTCGGGCTTCGGCAATTTGCGGGGCGTGGCAAACGCCAACGCCGGCGGGTGGAGTCGGTTCGTTGACACCATTTTCACGCGAACGCTATCCTCGCCACGCCTCTCTCATACTCCATCTCGCCCCTCTGCAAGGCAGGCGCCTTCGCCCGGCGCCCGCAACGGTCCCCATGTCCATCAAGGTTCTCGTCTTCGAGAGCGACGGCGCTTTCGCTGGTGAGCTTCGAAACGAGCTCGGTAAGCTCGGATGTGCTGTTCGCGTGGTCGATGACGGAAACGCCGGTCTGCAACAGGCGCAAACCGAGCGCCCAGATCTCATCCTCCTCTCGATCGAGCTCCCGCGAATGAACGGGTTCTCGGTCTGCAACAAGCTGAAGAAGGACGCGGAGCTCAAGGACGTCCCGCTCATCATCATGTCGAGCGAGTCGAGCGACGAGACGTTCGAGCAACACAAGAAGCTCCGGACGCGCGCGGAGGCGTACGTCCACAAGCCGGTGGCATTCGGAGAGCTGCTCCGCGAGATCAACCCCTTCGTCGCGCTCGGCGGCGACGCGCTCGCCTCGAGCGTCGACGGCGACGGGGAGGACGTCGACTCCAGCGCCATCGTCATCGAGGAGGACGAGCCGGCGCCCGAGAAAGGCGAGTCCTCGCCCGACTCCGCGCGTACGGCAATGTTCCAGATGCCGAGCTTCCCGAAGCAGGGGCGCGAGGTCGATCCCGACGTCGACGCCTTTGCAGACGACGCCTTCGGGCGTCTCCAGGCGGGCGAGGGCGCCGAGTCGCCGCGCCGCGGGACGCGGCCACCGCCGGAGCCCGCGCCGAAGCGGGAAGCGGCGCGCTCTGCGCCTCCTCCGAGGTCGACCCGCTCGCCGGCGTCTGGCGCCGACGGCGCCGGGCGGTCCGCGGAGGACATCGCCGAGCTCGAGCGCCTTCGAGGCGAGCTTGGCGCGACGACGGGTGAGCTCACCGACGCGAAAGGGAAGGCCGCCGAGTTCGAGAAGCGGCTCGCGCTCGCGCAGGGAGAGGTCGAGCGCGTCCGCAAGGCCGCGGAGGCGGATGCCGAGCGCCTCCGGACCGACGCCGAGACCGAGACGGAGCGGTTGCGGCGCGACCTGGACGAGCTGCGCAGTCGTCCGGCGCCCGCGCCGGCGGCCAAGGGGAGCGTTCCGCCGAAACCCGGCGCCGGCGTGACGAGCCGCGAGTTCCTCGACCTTCGAGAGACCCTCAGCAAGAAGGACAAGGAGATCCTCGCGCTCAAGCAGCAGCTCACCGCGAAAGACCGGGAAATCTTCGAGGTTCGCGATCGCTCGCTCGCGCACGAGAGCCGCGCCTCCGAGCTCGACGATCGCGTCCTCGCGAAGGACCGGGAGCTCGCCGAGGCTGCCGAGAAAGCGGAGGAGCTGACCGGGCAGCTCGACGCAACGAACAAGGCGCTCGGCGACACGCGTGCCGCGCTCGAGCAGCTCGAGGCCGAGCACGACGCGCTCGGCAAGAAGCGAGACGAGGAGAACGTCACACACGAAGCGGCCGCGGCGGCCATGAAAGCGGACCGCGCCGAGTCCGAACGCCGGCTCCGCGAGGAGCATGCACAGGCGATTGCCCAGGCCGAGGCGTCGTTCAAGAGCCAGCTTGCGGCGGCGGAGGCAGCGCACACCGCGGCGAGCGAGCAGTCGGCCGCCGAGCATGCCGGGGCGATCGCCGAGGCGCGGGCGTTCTTCGAGCAACAGGAGGATGCGCACAAGGCCGCAAACGAGCAGGCGGCCACCGAGCACGCTGCCGCGATCGCCGAGCAGCGCGCGATCGCCGAGCGCCAGGAGGCGGCGAGCACGGCGGCGCGCGAGCAGGCCGCACGCGAGCACGCCACTGCGATGGACCAGGCCACCCGCGAGCACATCGCCGCGACGGCGCAGGCCGACGCCGAGCACGCGGCGTCGGTCGAGCAGGCCGCGGGCGAGCACGCTGCAGCGATGGCCGACCTGCGCGCGGTCGCCGCGCGAGAGAAGGCCGACGCGCTCGCGACGCGCGAGGCCGAGCTCAAGGCCGAGACCGACGCGAAGCTCGCTGCGCTCCACCGGAGCCAGCAGGAGGAGCGGGAGCGGCTCCGCGCCGAGGCGGCGGGTCGCGAAAGCGCGCTCGCCGACCAACTCGCGGCGGCGAACGGTCGCGTCGACGAGCTCGAGAAGGAAGTGGCGTCTCTCAGCGCCGCGCGCGCTGGCCTCGAAGGCGAGCTGGGCGCGATGACGAGCAGGGCGGACGCGCTGGAGCAGGAGCTCGGCGCCCTGCGCGGCGAGCTCGACGGCACCCGGAAGGATCTGGTGCGTGAGTCCTCGCGAGCGACACGCGCCCTGGCCAAGTGGGAGGCTGACAAAGCTTCGCTCGAGCGCGCGAAGGACGCGCTCGCCGTCGCGCTGTCGCAGCTCGACGAGGCAGAGGCTCGACCCATCTCCGACTGAGCGGAGCTCCGCCTCGGGTAGTCGCTCCGCCGGGCGAACGCTCGCTCCCCAAGAAGCCGCTCCCATGTCCACCCGCATCCTGGTCATCGACGACAGCCCGACGGTTCGCAAGGTGGTGAGCGCCATCCTGCACCGGAACGGCTACGAGTCCGTAGCGGCGCCGGACGGTCAGAGTGGCCTCGATCTGCTCGGCGAGGGTGGACGCTTCGATCTCGTCCTCCTCGACTTCGTGATGCCGCGGATGAACGGCTACCAGTTCTGTCGCGCCGTCCGGGCGAACGAGGCGCTCCGTGATCTGCCCGTTGTGCTCATGAGCGCGAAGAGCGACCGCATCCGCGACCAGTTCGTGCAGCAAACCGCGGCCATCGACGCGATCACCAAGCCCTTCGACGCGCAGGCGCTCGTGACCGTGATCGAGAACGCGCTCTTCCGCGTGCAGCAGACGGGCGAGAGGCAGCCGGCGGCGGAGCTCGAGCCCGAGGAGGCTCCGTCGATCTCCCTCAGGGTCGCCGCGAACGAGGTCGTCGTGCGCGCGTCGCGGGTCGCGTCGGACGTGAGCCAGAAGCTCGCGCGCATCCTCGTCCCCAGGCTCGGCGGTGGCGCGGCCCGCCGCGACTCCACCGAGCCCGAGCTCGCCGCGCTGCTGGCTCCGAGCCTCACGCCCGACGTGCTCCGCGACCTCGGCCGCGCCCTCGCGGACCTTCCGACGGCCGATCACGCCGCGCTCGTGATGTGGGGCGACATGTCGGCCCTCCCGATGGGTGCGGTCCTCCAGATGCTCCAGGTCGAGCGCCAGAGCGGAGTCCTCGAGATGCGGAAACCCCCGCGGAGCCCATCCATCTCGGGCGAGCAGGAGGCGCAGCGGCCGCATGGCAAGCCGAGTCAGTGGCGCCCCGTGCCTGGCGGGAGCGAGGTGATCATCACGTGGCGCAGCGGGCTCGTGGACTTCGTGCAGTCTCGCGGCGCGGGGGACGAGTTTCGCCTCGGCCGGTTCCTCATCGAGGAAGGCTTGCTCTCGCCGAGCGAAATCGACGAGCTCCTACGGAAGCGCGAGACCGAGCCCCCGCCCCCTCGCGGCTCGCGCCCGCCACCCGCGGGGAGCAAGGCGCCGCCGCGCCCGCTGCTCGGCGATGTCCTCGTCCAGTCGGGCCGCGTGACCGAGGCTCAGCTCCGCGAGGCGCTCTCGAGGCAAGCGAGCGAGCTCATCTACGAGGTCCTGCGGTGGACGCACGGGCGCTTCGAGCTCCGGCGCCAGCCGCCCTCGCCCCAGGCCGAGCGAGCGCGCCTCGGGCTCCCCGTCGCATCCGTCATCATGGAAGGCTTCCGCCGCGTTGACGAGTGGCGCGTGGTCGAGGCGAGTCTCGGGAGCTTCGAGTCCGTGCTCCAGCGCGACCCCATCGCGATTCAATCGCTCGGCGCCGAGCGTCTGGCGCGGCCCGAGCGTCTCGTGCTCGACACGATCGACGGGGAGCGTACGATTCGTGAGATCATTGCCGCGAGCCACCTCTCTAGCTTCGACGCGTGCCGCATCCTCGGGCAGTTTCTCGAGGCGCGGGTCGTTCGACGACGAACCGCGAGCGCCTGAATGGACACCCTCCCTGCACCGCCGTCCGACCAGAGGGGCGGGCTCGTCTTCGAGGTCGAGGGTCGCACCTTCTTTCTCAGCGCGGAGCACGCCCGCAAGCTCGCTCCGCGTCCTCAGATCGCGCGCCTCCCCGGGGCCGCGCCCAGCCTTCTCGGCCTCGTGCTGGAGGACGGCGGAATCCTCCCGGTCGTGGAGCTCGGCCCCGAACGCGCGACGATGATCGTCTGCGTCCACCGTGGAGAGCAGCTCGGCCTGCTCGGCGCGGTCGGCATCCGAAGCGGGGTCTTCCCCGCAGATCCCTCGGGTGGCGTCACGGTGGACGGGAAGGTGATCCCTGCGCTCGACCTCGCAGGGCTCTACGCGCGCCTGCACGCGGCAACGTGGGGCGCGAGCTGGGGGGGATAGCAGGAGCATCTTCGAGGTCCGCTCGGGTATGCTTCACGTCATGCCCCCTCCGACCCGCGCACGAACGCTGGCAAGTCTTCTCCGGCGGAGCGCCAAGAACAAGAGTGACGCTGCGACCCCGATGGACGACGGCCTTGCTTGGTCGGCGCACGGTCTCGCAGTCAGCCGGTCTCGCGACGCGGCCGAGGCCGCGCAGGCGATTGCCGCTCATGTCGCCAAGCAGCGCGCGGCGGCCGACGTCCTCCACGACCGCGTCCACACCGCTGCAGCGCGCGCGCAGGAGCTCGCGGGAGGCTTCGGTCGCGTCACCGATGCGTTCGAGCGGCTCGGACTCGTCGCGCTCAACGCGGGGCTCGAGGGTGCGCGGCTGGGCGAGGCGCAGGGTCGCTCGCTGTTGCTCATGAGCGACGAGGTGCGGACCCACGTGGCGCGTGGCGGCGAGAGCACGCGCGAACTCACCGCGGCACTCGGCGACATCGCCGCGGACGTGAACAAGCTCCAAACGTACGTGGATCAGGTCCGTCAGGGCGCGACGGACGCCTCGCAGGAAGCGGCGCGCGTGGGCGCGGCGGCCACGGAGGCCGAGCGCGCGATCGTCGACCTCGGCAGCCGGCTCGAGCAGGCGACCGGCAGCGATCCCGCGACCGCGAAGCTCGTCGCCGACGCGGGAGCTCACGCCAAGGCGCTCGCGACGGCGCTCGGGGCGCTGGGTGCCGCCGCGCCACCGAGGCTGGTGATGAGCGCGCTCCGGCCGATCCTCGAGCCTCTCGCGCGCCTGCTGAGCTCGCCCGAGGCGGATCAGGAGGCGGGGTGAGCCGGTGAGCCCGGCCGACCTCGAGCTCCGCGCGCTGCTCGTGTCCGAGCTCCGGCGACACCTCGAGGTGTTAGAGATGCGGCCGCTCCCGGTCGAGACCGGGCGGCGCGCCGTCCACGCCCTGAAGGGGGCGGCGGGGCTCGCCCAAGAGCGTGAGCTCGCGAGCGCGCTGCAGCGCGTGGAGCGGCGGTTGCGGGACGGGGACGAGACGGCGCTCGAATCGAGCGCCTTGCTCGTCCGCACAGCGGCCGAACGACTCGCTCGTGGCGAGAGCGCCATCGGCGTGGAATGGCCGGAGCCTCCGGACGATCTCCGCGCGACGCCCCTCGATCCATCGCTCCGGGCGCACTACGACACGGAGCTGCGCGACCACCTCGCCGGGATCGACAAGGTCCTTTCCGAGCCCGCCCCCACGGTCGACGACGCCCGCGCGATCCATCGCCACATCCACACGATCAAGGGGGGTGCCAGCTCGATCGGCGACGAGGCGATGGCGTGGTTCTGCCACGGCCTCGAGGAGCAGCTCGTGATGGCCGAGCCGAGCGAGCGCGAGGCAGCGAAGGTGCTGCGCGAGGCGGCGCGGTGGCGCGCGGTGCTGTCGCTCTTGGTGGAAGACCCAGAGGCCGCCCTCTCGTCTCTGCGTTCGCCCGCGTCGCGTCGTCGCGCGAGCGCCCACCCCGCGTCCACGCGTCCGTCCGTGCGCCCCTTCGACGACGATTCCATTCGCCCACCTCACGACGAGGCGACCATCCGCGTCGCGACGGGCTCGGTCGATCGTCTCACGGATCGCTTCGCCTCGGTCGACCTCGTGCGCGAGCGCCTCGCGTCGCGAATCGAGGTCGCCCGCGAGCAATCCCGCGAGCTCCGGAGGCTCCGCGCCGACCTCGCCGATGCGCTCCGCCTCATCGGACCTCCCAGACCCTGGGGGGCTCCTGCGGCTGCACTCCGTCGGATCGAGTGGACGGCAAGCTCTCTCGGATCGCTCGGCGACGAGCTGGACCAGGCGGCGCAGGATCTCCGCGGGAGCGACCAGGTGCTCCGCGACAGCGTGTCCGTCGCTCGCCTCGAGCTCTCCGCGATGCGCCTGACGCCGCTGCGGCGCCTTTTCGGGCGGCTGTCCGCGGCGGTCGAAACCGAATCCCGACGCCTGGGGCGAACCGTGATCGTCCGCACGGAGGGGACCGGTGAGACCGTCGACCGCCGCATCTCCGAGCTCCTCGTCGAACCGTGCCTCCAGCTCGTCCGAAATGCGGTCGCGCACGGCATCGAGGAGCCGGCGGTCCGCGTCGCCGCGGGGAAGTCGGAGGCGGGGACCGTCTCGATGATCGCGAAGAAGGCGGGCGGGCGTATCACCATCACCATCGAGGACGACGGCGCCGGCGTGGACATCGGCCGCGTTCGCGAGCGAGCCGTCGAGCTCGGGGCCGTGACGCAGGCGCTGGCCGACGCGGCCGACGACGGGACCCTCCTCGCGCTGCTCTTCCTCCCGGGCTTCTCCACTCGCGAGAGCTCGGATTTGCTCGCGGGGCGCGGCGTCGGCATGGACATCTCCCTCGTCGCCGTGCAGCGGCTCGGCGGCGTGATCCGACTCTCGAGCCGCCGCGGGCAGGGCTTCACGGCGAGGATCGAGCTCCCGGTCGATACCGGGCTGGTGAGCGTCCTCTGGGTGGCCGCCGCGGGTGAGCAGTACGCCATCCCGGCCTCGCGCACGCGCGTCGTGCGCAGGGCCGGCGACGATGACCGACGGCTCCCCCACCTGGCGGCATGCCTCGAGAACCGCCCCACGGACCGCGCCGTCTACAGCATCGAGCTCGAGGACGACGAGCCAGAGAAGGGGCCGCTCTGCGTAGGCGTCGACGAGGTCGGTCGAACGGAAGACGTGCTCATCCGCCCCCTGTCGCCGCTCGTCGCGGGGGCAGGTCCGTTTGCCGGGGCCATCGTCCGTGGCGACGGCACGCTCCGGCTCGCGCTCGACGTCTACGCGCTCGCGCCGCGCGCGCGCACGCTCCGCCGCATGCCCGAAGGGACGCCCAGCGAGCGGCCGGTTTCACTGCGTCCCTCGCGACCGCCGTGAGCAGCGCGCGCGTCTGCCTCACGGTGCGCCCGCTCCGCCCGGAGGACATCCCGGAGGTCGCCCTCATTCACGTCCTGGCCTTCCGCGAGCACGGGATCGACGCCGTCGAACGCGCGGCGTCGAACCTCCACGAGGAGCTCGCGCGTCCCTGGTCTCGCGTGTGGGTCGCGACCGCGGACGCACGCGTCGTCGGCTCGTTCGTCGCGTGGGTCGTGGCGGACGAGGTCCACGTCCTCGACGTCGCGACTCATCCGGACGAGCGAAGGCGTGGCACCGGACGCGCCCTCGTCCGCGAGCTGCTCGACCTCGCCCGTCGCGAGCACGCGAGGCACGTGTACCTCGAGGTCCGGCGGTCCAACGCGCCGGCGATCGCGCTGTACCGTGGGGAGGGCTTCGCGGCAGTCGGGGTCCGTGAAAGGTACTACGCCAACGACGAGGACGCGGTTGAGATGGCGCTCGCGATCGACGGGGAGACGGGCGAGATCGTACGAGGGATGGACGAAGTCACGGTGTAGGCGGCTCACGTCTCACCCGCCCACGACGTCGACCCGTTGCGACGACGGACTCCCCGTGCCAAGACGAGGCGATGCCCTTCGACGTGATCGTGAAGAACGGGCTGCTGTTCGACGGTACGGGGGCGCCGGGGGTTCACGCGCACGTCGGCGTCCGCGACGGACGCGTCACGGAGGTTCGCCGGCAGCCGCTGGACGAGAGCGGGTGCGGGACGGTCATCGACGCGCGGGGGAAGTGGGTCGTCCCCGGATTCGTCGATTGCCACACACACTACGACGCCGAAGTGCTTGCGGCTCCGGCGCTGTCCGAGTCGGTCAGGCACGGCGTCACGACTGTCACGATGGGGAGCTGCTCGATCAGCGCGATCCTCTCGGACCCGGAGGACTGCTCCGACCTTTTCACGCGCGTCGAGTCGGTCCCGCGCGAGCAGGTGCTGCCGCTCCTCCTCGCGAAGAAGCGGTGGACGACGTCTCGCGAGTACGTCGACTTCCTCCGCCGGCACCCGCTCGGCGCCAACGTGACGACCTTCCTCGGGCACTCGGACCTCCGCGTCCGCGTCATGGGGCTCGCGCGCGCCGTCGACCGCGAGGCGCGGCCGACCGAGGCCGAAATGCTCGAGATGGAACGCTGGCTCGAGGAAGCGCTCGACGCCGGGCTCCTCGGCCTCTCCACCATGACGAACCCCTGGGACAAGCTCGACGGCGATCGGTTCCGCTCGAAGAAGCTCCCGTCGACGTACGCGACCTGGCGCGAGTACCGCCGGCTCCACCGGGTCCTCCGCCGGCGCGGAAAGATCCTCCAGTCCGCACCCAGCCTCGTCACCAAAGTCAACGCGTTCCTGTTCATGCTCGTCAGCGCAGGCACCTTCCGGCGCGCGCTGAAGACGACGCTCATCACGCTCGCCGATCCGAAGGCGACGCCGGGCATCCATCGCGTCATCGGGCCTGTCACGCGCTTCGTCAATCGTGCGCTGGGAGGCGACATGCGCTGGCAGACCTTGCCCGTCCCGTTCGAGGTCTACGCCGACGGGATCGACCTGGTCGTCTTCGAGGAGTTCGGCTCGGGGCGCGCGGCGCTCCACCTCGCGCGAGAGTCCGAGCGGAACGCGCTCATGAAGGAGGAGTCCTACCGGCGGTGGTTCCGGAAGGACTACGAGCAGAAGTGGACGCCGCGGGTTTGGCACCGCGATTTCTTCGACGCCCACATCGTCGCGTGCCCGGAGGTGGACGTCGTTGGGAAATCGTTCGGCGACGTCGCAAAGGAGCGGGGGATCCACCCCGTCGACGCCTTCCTCGACCTCGTGGTGCTCCACGGGAAGAGCCTCCGTTGGCACACTCTCATCGCGAACCACCGCCCGCGCGAGCTCGAGCGGATGATGAACGAGCCCGTCGCACTCATCGGCTTCGCCGATTCGGGCGCACACATCAGGAACATGGCCTTTTACAGCTTCCCGCTGCGCATGCTGAAGCTCGTACGCGACAGCGAGCGCGCGGGTCGCCCCGTGATGACGCTCGAGAAGGCCGTGTGGAGGCTCACGGGGGAGATCGCCGACTGGCTCGAGGTCGATGCGGGGCATCTTCGAACCGGCGACCGCGCGGACCTGGCCGTGATCGATCCCGAGGCCCTCGACGACCGACTCGCCGAGTACCACGAGGCGCGCATGGAGGGGCTCGGCGGGCTCGTGCGCATGGTCAACCGGAGCGATGGCGCGGTCCCGGCGGTGCTCGTGAACGGGCGGGTCGCGTTTCGGAATGGGGCGTTCGACGCCGCGTTCGGTCGCGAACGGGGCTTCGGTCAGTTCCTGCCGTGCGGCGAGAAGGCGGGGGCCGGACCGTCCACCTGATGCCCCTCAGCCCCCGGCGACGGGCGCGGACTCGGCCTGGAGCTCGAGGTTCTCGACCTTCCGCAGCTCGGGGAAGCGGATGGCGTAGAAGACGACGACCACGACCGCGGCGACGCCGCCGAGAACGACCGATGGGACCGTCCCAAACCAGCCCGCGGTCATCCCTGACTCGAGCTCGCCGAGCTCGTTGGACGCGCCGATGAAGACCTGGTTCACGGCGCTCACGCGGCCGCGCATCGCCCCCGGCGTCGCGATCTGCACGAGCGTCTGACGAACAACCACGCTGACCATGTCGGAGGCTCCGACGACCGCGAGGGCTGCGAGGGAGAGGGCGAAGCTCCGCGAGAGACCGAAGGCCACGGTCGCCAGGCCGAACACGGCGACGCACGCGAGCATCGTGACGCCGACGCGCCGCTTCAGCGGGTAGAACGCGAGGAAGATCGCGACGGCGCCAGCTCCGACGGACGGCGCGCTCCGGAGAACGCCCAGCCCGACGGGACCCACCTTGAGGATGTCGTGGGCGTAGACCGGGAGGAGCGCCACCGCGCCGCCGAAGAGCACCGCGAACAGGTCGAGCGTGATCGAGCCGAGGATCACCTTGTTCTCCCAGACATAGACAACGCCGGCGAGGAGCGTCGACGTGGAAATGCCTCTCTTCTCCATCCGCCCGGTCGTGATTCGCATGCGGGAGATGAGCGACATCGCCACGAGGTAGATGCCAGCCCCGAGCAGGTAGACGCCACTCGCGCGACCGGATGCGCTGTAGATCCACCCTCCGAGCGCCGGCCCGGAGATCGCTGCGGCCTCGAAGACGGACGACCCCCACGCCACGGCACCGCTGAAGTGCTCGGCGGGGACGAGGTCGGGCACGAGCGCCTGACCGGCCGGCTGCGCGAACGCGCGAGCGACGGCGAACAGCGCCATGACGGAATAGATCGGCCACACGACGTGTACCGCGACGTGGTTCTGAACGTAGAGGAGCAGCGAGACGCCCGCGAGCGCGCCGTAGCAGACGCCAACGACGGCGCGGCGGTCGTAGCGGTCGGCGACGTGGCCCGTGACCAGCGAGAGGAGCACGGCAGGGAGAAACTGAAAGAAACCGACGAGCCCGAGGGCGTAAGGGCTCCGGGTCCGCTCGTAGACCTCCCACCCGACCGCGACGCTGAGCATGAGGTTCGCGACCGTGCCGAGGAAGCGAACCGCCATGTAGAGACGAAAGTCCCTGTACGCGAACGCAGCGCGCGCCGACGGCTTCGCGGTGGGCATCGAGGCGTGCGGTATAGGGCAGATGATCCTGGCCGGCCAGTCCGCCGCGCGACGCGAGGGTTGCACGCGCGACGGCCCTCGTGGACCCTTGGCATCATGAAGGTCGCTGCGTACCTCTCGATCACGGCCGCCGCGCTCGGAGCCTGCCGCGCGGGGCCCGCCCCCGTCCGCGTGCCGGCATCCTCCGTGGTGGTCGCCGCACCCGCGGCACCTGCACCCTTCGGCCCGCGCACCATCGACGACATGCTCCGCGCCGAGTGGGCCAAGGCGGGTCTCGTGCCTGCCCCACACATCGACGACGCTCGCTTCGTTCGTCGAGCGTACCTCGACATCGTCGGCACGATCCCGCCGCCCGAGGTCGTCACGGCATTCCTCGGCGACGGCGCGAGGGACAAGCGGCAGCGCCTCGTCGATCAGCTGCTCGCGAGCCCGGCGTACGCGGCGTACTGGGCAACCGTATGGGAGGACATCCTCGTCGGCTGGCAGACGAAGGAGCAGGTCGTCGACCGCGGCGCCCTGCGGACGTGGCTCGAGGCCGAGTTTCTCGCAAACGCGCCTTGGGATCACGTGGTCAGCGGGCTCCTCACCGCCGAAGGGCGGAACACCCTCGGGGGGACGCCCGAAGGCGTCACTCCTGAGCCAGTCCCGACGCTCGCCGTCGCGACCTCGCCGACATCGATGGCGCCCACCCCTCTACCACCGACCCCCGACGCCGCCGCCAGCGCGCCGCCGGACGCGACGCCGGTGAACGGCGCGGTCAACTGGGCCATCAAGTACCGCGACTCCCCCGCTGACTTCGCCGGCAACGCGTCGCGCCTATTCCTCGGCGTGCAGATCCAGTGTGCGCAATGCCACGACCACAAGACCGAGAAGTGGAAACAGGAGGACTTCCGGAGGTTCGCGGCGTGCTTTGCGCGGACACGGAGCGACGTGCTCGACAAGGGCAAGACGATGGGAAGGAAACGCGTCGACGTCGTCGACATCGGCCGGGCGCTCCCCCGGTACGCGAAGAACCCGGACATCAGGCCCATCGCCCAGGCCGAGCCGACGACGCTCGACGGCACCGCCATCGGCGCGGCACCGAATACGCGCAAGGCCCTCGCCGCGTGGGTCACCTCGAAGGACAACCCATGGTTCGCGAAGGCCATCGTCAACCGGATGTGGGGACGATTCCTCGGCCGCGGATTCGTCGATCCGATCGACGATCTGCGCGCGTCCAACCCTCCCGTTGCCCCGCAGCTGTTCGACCGGCTCAGCGCGGACTTCGTCGCAAACGGCATGGACCTGAAGGCGCTGATCCGCACCATCACCGCGACCGAGGTCTATGAGCTCGCGCCGCTGCCTCGCCCCACGGTCGATCCGAGCGCGCCCGGAGCGACCACGGCGGCGTCACGTCCGGACGACTCGGGGAGACTATGGTCGCGCTTCCACCTGACGCCGCTCGGACCGAACGAGCTCCTGCGTTCGCTTCTCGACGCAACCGGAGTGGAGGCGGTGCTCGCGAAGAACGCGCGCGCCAACCTCGAGCGGATTCGCATGCGGGTTTACGAGCGGTACTCCTTTCTGTTCGACGTCGACGAGAGCTTCGACCAGATCCAGTTCGCGGGGACCATCTCTCAGGCGCTCACGCTGCTCAATGGTGCCGAGGTCGGCGCCGGAACGTCTGCAATCCCCGGCGGAGCGCTCGACGCCATCCTCCGCTTCCCCGGCCCGGACGCGGAAAAGATCGCCGCGCTCTACCGCCGAACGATCGCCCGCGCGCCGAGCCCGGCGGAGCTC
>Ga0209415_10007573_pt1 | contig 18937 bp, 18 predicted proteins | sample PeaSoiSIISIP2007_FD_187696 | JGI IMG/M metagenome (GOLD analysis project Ga0209415, IMG submission 187696) | Peat soil microbial communities from Weissenstadt, Germany - SII-SIP-2007 (SPAdes) (version 2) | ecosystem: Environmental > Terrestrial > Soil > Wetlands > Peat | place: Germany...
CCAGATTCGTAGTCTGGTGCTCTATCCAGCTGAGCTACGGGCGCCCAAGGGCTGTCGGAATGGCCGCATAGCTAGAGGCTTCGCGGACCGATGGCAAGGCCCGGGCGGGCGGTGCCTGGGCGTCAGGCCCGGACGCGCTCGCCGCGCCGGGCGCCGATGTCGACGGCACGGTCGGGAATCATGATCCGGAAGGTCGCCCCGATGGTGCCGTCGACCAGGCGGATCTCGCCGCCATGGGCGCGGATGAGCTCGGCGGCGATCACCAGGCCGAGGCCGGTGCCGCCCTGGCGGGAGGAGCCCTGGAAGGCCTCGAACAGGTGGGCGCGGGCCTTCTCGGGCAGGCCGGGCCCGGTGTCGGACGCCTGGATCACCACCACCGAGCCCTCGCGCCGGCCGATGAAACGGATCTGGTCGCGGCCGGGGTCGTTGGGGGCGCGGCTTTCCAGCGCCTGCATGGCGTTGCGGGCGAGGTTGAGCAGGGCGCGGAACAGCTGGTCCGGATCGGCGTCCACCAGGAGCCCGCGCTCGACCGAGCCGATCCAGCGAATCCGCGATTCCGACCCGAGCTCCAGGGTCTCGCGCACGTCCTCGAACAGGCGCTCCAGCGGCAGCATGCGGCGGTCGGGGGGCGGCTCCTTGGCCTGCCCGTACGACAGGGTCGACTGGCAGAATGCGATCGCCCGCTCGAGCGTGTGCATCAGTCGCGGCGCGAAGCGCTGCACGGTCGGGTCGGGCACGCTGGTCAGCCGGTCGGACAGCAGCTGGGCGGAGGCGAGCAGGTTGCGCAGGTCGTGGCTGATCTTCGACACCGCGAGCCCGAGGGCGGCCAGGTGGCTCTTCTGGTTGAGCATCGAGGCGAGGTCGAGCTGCATCGCGGCGAGCTCGCGCTGGGCGATGCCGAGTTCGTCGCGACGGCCCGACGCCGCCACAATCCGGGTCGGATCCTCCGGATCTTCGCGGAAGGCCGTCATGTTCGCGGTCAGCCGCCGCATCGGGCGCACGAACATGTAGAGCAGCGAGACATAGACCAGCGCCGCCGTGATCGCCGAGATCACCAGCGAGAGCAGCAGGATGTTCGCGGAGAACCGCAGCATCGCGGCACGCAGCGGCTGCTCCTCGAGCACGATCTCGACGAACTCGCCTCCCATCGGGGCGGGGCCGACCACCCGGATCAGGTCGCCGTCGCGGCCCAACAAGGTGCGGAACGCATTGATGATGGCCGGGATCGGCGCCATCTCGCGCATGTCGTACTCGTTCACGGTCGGCGACACTGCGTCGGATACGGCGAGCAGGCGGCGGGTGTGGCCCATCTTCAGGGCGATCGCCTTGGCGCCGACGCCGTCGAGGATCTGTCGCGCCAGCGTCTCCGGCACCATGCCGCTGGGCGCCGCCTCGAGCACCAGCGCCGCGGTGTGCGCGGCCGCGAGCCGGTCCCTGAGCCAGCCCAGGCGGAAATTGGCGATCGACGGCACATAGATCAGCACCTCGGCGATCATCACGAACATGATCGTGAGGACGAGAAGCTTGGCCGAAAGGCCGAGGCGCGGCTTGCGCGCCATGTCGGAATCCTCAGGCACCGCGGCCGTTTCCGTCATCCCTGCCCTATGACCATGAACACCTCCGGCGCCGTCTGTTCGGCGGCACCGGGACCGGGGTCATCCAAAGCGACGCACGAACGATATGATGCGCCGCAACCAGGGACTGGTCAAACTGGGGGTGAAGTAGCCAATTGCCGCACGCTTGCCGATCTCGGACAGCGTCGGGTACGGCATCACGATACCGGCGATGGCCTTGATGCCGAGCTTGTTGGCGATCGCCAGCGTCCACGTGGTGACGAGCTCGCCCGCATGGGCGCCGACGATCGTCACGCCGAGAATACGGCCAGCGCAGCACCCGTATGCGGCGGTGACGCTGACGCGCCGCGGCCTCGGTCAGTCCAACCTGGGCGAGCTCGGGATCCGTAAAGGTCACCCACGGGATCGCGTCGTAGCGCGCCCGCACCGGCAGCCCGAACAGCGCGTTCCTGATCACCAGGCCGGCATGGTAGTTGGACACGTGGGTGAACTGCGGACCGCCGGCGACGTCGCCGATGGCGTAGACCCGGCGATTGCTGGTCTTCATTCGCCGGTCCACGACGATGCCGCGCGGCTCGAACCTGACGCCGGCGGCGTCCAGCCCGAGCCCGTCGACATTGGCCCGTCGCCCGGCGGCGACCAGCAGATGGCTTCCCTCGATCGCCTCCTCGCCGTTCGTTCCCGCGACGACGACGCGAAGCTTCTCGCCGCTCTCGACCCGCAGAACCTTGGCGTGGGCCCGGACCGCGACCCCGTCGCGCGCCAGCTGATCGAGCACGATCGCGGCGCATTCGGGATCGTCCTTGGCGAGCGGCGCCGCCGCCTCGAGCACCGTGACCTCGGCACCGAGCCGACGATGGGCCTGCGCCATCTCCAGGCCGATCGGGCCGCCGCCGATGACTATCAGATGCTCGGGACACCGGGTGAGCTCGAACACGGTCTCGTTGGTGAGGTAGGGCACATCGGCGAGGCCGGGAATCGACGGCACGCTCGGCGCCGAGCCGGTGGCGACGACGAAGCGCCGCGCCTTGACCTGGATGTCGCCGACCGCGACCGTGTGGCGGTCCGTGAACCGTGCCGCGCCCTCGATCACCCGCACGCGGAGGCCCGTGAAGCGCTCCCTGGAGTCGTTCGGCGCGATCGCCGCGATGACCCGATGGACATGAGCGTTCACCTTGGCGAAATCGACTGTGGGAAACTGCAGCGCAATGCCGAAGGGAACGGACTTGCGAATGGCGTCGGCGCGCCTGGCGGCCGCGAGCAGGGCCTTGGAGGGCACGCAACCGTAGTTGAGGCAGTCGCCGCCCATCCGGCCCTTTTCGATGAGCACGACGGAGACGTCGAACGCCGCGGCCGCCGCCGCGACCGACAATCCGCCCGACCCGGCACCGATCACGCAGATGTCGGGTGTCAGCAGCTCCGCCATGCCCCCTCCAGACGCCGGCGCCTGTCGAGGAGGTATCAGGCGTCAGGACGAAAGAGAAGCGCCGCCGTCCGAGCTGCCGAGGCGCGACGCCGGGCGCGGAACGGCATCCGCGACCGAACGCCACCGGCGGACGACGACCGGCACCAGGGCGACGACGCTCAGCGCCACGATCGCGACGACGAGCTGCGGCGTGATCGCCGCCGAGCGATCGAAATCGAGATGACAATCGGTGCGCCCGGCCGCAATGCAGGCCTGGAATACGGATTCCTGCGCGGCGATGACGCTGTCGAGGCCGGCGCCGAACATCGCGAACGCGAACGTGGCCGGGATGATGCCGATCACGGTCGCCGCCGCGAACGTGCCGAGGCTCACGCCGACCAGCGCCGGCGCGATATTGACGAGAAAGAACGGGAACAGCGGGACCAGGCGGAGAAACAGCAGATAGCTGAAGGCGTTCTCGCGAAAGCCCTCGGCGAGCTTGCCGAGCCGCGGCCCCACCCTCCTGGCCAGGGTGCCGCCGCAGGCGGTGCGGGCGATCTCGAAGATGATGATGGCGCCGATGGTGGCGCCGACGACGGTGGCGATGCCGCCGACGAGCCAGCCGAACAGCACACCGCCCGATACGGTCAGCAGCGCGGCTCCCGGGATCGACATCGCCACCGCCACGATATAGATCGCCGTGAAGGCGCCGACCGCGACCACATAGTGCTCGCCGATGAACAGATCGATCGCCGCCCGGTGCCGGACCAGATTCTCCAGCGACACCTCCCGGTGCCATCCGCCCGCGTACACAACCACCATGGCGACCGCGACCGCCGCCACCGGGCTCAGCCGTCGGAGCCACAGCCCCCCGCAATGGCGGACGGGACGTGTCACGACGGGCGGAACCTCGGTCGGCATGCTGTGCTCTCGCAAGCGGCGGAAGGCGTCGGCTGGGCGCGAAGACACCGGCACCATAAACAGTAAAAGACTGCAAAGCGTAAAATTGCTGTGCCTCTCACCGTGATTTGACGCCCGGTCTCGGGAGCGTGAACGGACGAACCGATGACCTCGCGCACGCGTGCGGCGCACGCGCCCCGCCATGGTTGCATTGACTTGGATAAGGCCTGTCCCATATAAGCCGCGGGACTTTTGCGCGCCGACTGCCCTGACGTAACGGCCTGGTGGACGTTGCGGTCCGACCGTGGCGGCGGCATCGGCGCCGGGACGATTTGGAAGATCGGCACAGCTGCCTCGACCGTCGGAGACACATTCGTGAAGCGGACATATCAACCGAGCAAGCTCGTGCGCAAACGCCGTCACGGCTTCCGTGCCCGCATGGCCACGACGGGCGGCCGCCGGGTCGTCGCGGCACGGCGTGCCCGCGGCCGCAAGCGCCTGAGCGCCTGAAGCCGGCGGCGCTCCGCCGGTCGCCGCCTTGGAACGGCTGCGGCAGCGGGCGGACTTTCTCGCCGCGGCCGCCGGGACCAAGGCTCCGGCATCCGGGTTCGTGCTGCAGGCGCGACGACGCGACGACGAGGGGCCGGCGCGGGTCGGCTTCACGGTGTCGCGGAAGGTCGGCAACGCGGTCGAGCGCAATCGGGTGCGGCGCCGGCTCAGGGAGATGGTGAGGCTGTTGCCCGTGGGACCGATGCGCGTGGGCTTCGACTACGTGCTGATTGGCCGGCGCGCCGCCCTGGCGCTGCCGTTCGGGCGGTTGTGCGCCGACCTCACTGCCGCGCTCGAGCGCGTCCATCGCGGACGCCGGCCGCGGAACCACGACGAGAGATCACAATGAACGATCAGAAGAACATGATCCTCGCCGTGGCGCTCTCCGGGCTGGTGCTGCTGGCGTGGTGGTACTTCATCGGCATGCCGCAGATGGAGAAGCAGAAGCAGATTGCCCAACAGCAGCAGCAGGCGCAGCAGCAACCGGCCGCGCCGTCGCCGGCGGCGCCGGCCGGCACCGCGCAGCCCGGCGGCAGCCCGCGGGTGCCGGGCCCGGCGGGCGCCGAGCAGACCCTCGCGCTGTCGCGCGAGGAAGCGCTCGCCAGGTCGTCCCGGATCCCGGTGCGGACCGATCTCGTCACCGGCTCGATCGCTCTCACCGGCGGCCGCATCGACGACGTGTCGCTGAACGCCTACCGCGAGACCGTCGACCCCAAGTCGCCGCCGATCGTGCTGCTGTCGCCGTCCGGCGCGCCCAACCCGTTCTACGCCGAGTTCGGCTGGGTGGGGTCGCGCGGAGGCAACGTGAAGGTGCCCGGGCCGGATACGGCATGGCGCCAGGTCGGGTCCGGCAACCTCGGCGTCGGCCAGCCGGTGACGCTGGCCTGGGACAACGGCGACGGGCTCGAGTTCCGCCGCACCATCACGGTCGACGACAAGTACCTGTTCACCGTCAGCGACGAGGTCGTCAACAAGGGCCAGGCGCCGGTGGCGCTCAGTCCGTTCGCGCTGATATCGCGGCACGGCACCCCGAAAACGCTCGGCTACTACATCCTGCACGAGGGCCTGATCGGCGTGCTCGGCGACCAGGGCCTGCAGGAGGTGACCTACGCCAAGATCGAAGAAAAGAAGGCGATGACCTTCAAGGTCACCAATGCGTGGCTCGGCATCACCGACAAGTACTGGGCGGCGACGCTGCTGCCCGATCCCGCCGCAGCGATCCAGGCGGAGTTCACCGCGGGTGCGATCGGCGCGACCAAGACCTACCAGACCGACTACCTGCTCGATGCCCAGACCATCCCGCCGGGCGGCAGCGCCGCGACGACGGCACGGCTGTTCGCCGGCGCCAAGGAGGTCGCGACCATCAACGGCTACGAGAAGGAACTCAACCTCAACCGGTACAAGCTGCTGATCGACTGGGGCTGGTTCTGGTTCATCACCCAGCCCATGTTCGCCCTGATCGACTACTTCTTCAAGCTGGTCGGCAACTTCGGCGTGGCGATCCTGATCGTCACCGTGGTGGTCAAGGTGGCGTTCTTCCCGCTCGCCAACAAGTCCTACGCGTCGATGGCGAAGATGAAGGCGCTGCAGCCGCAGATGCAGTCGCTGCGCGAGCGCTACGGCGACGACAAGGTGAAGCAGCAGCAGGCGCTGATGGAGCTCTACAAGAAGGAGAAGATCAATCCGGTCGCCGGCTGCCTGCCGATGCTGATCCAGATCCCGGTGTTCTTTTCGCTCTACAAGGTGCTGTTCATCACCATCGAGATGCGTCACGCCCCGTTCTTCGGCTGGATCAAGGACCTGTCGGCGCCCGATCCGACCACCGTGTTCAACCTGTTCGGGCTGATCCCGTGGGATCCCGGGACGGTGCCGCTGATCGGGCATTTCCTCCTGCTCGGTGCCTGGCCGCTGGTGATGGGCGTCACCATGTGGGTGCAGATGAAGCTCAATCCGGCGCCGCCGGACCCGACGCAGAAGCTCATCTTCGACTGGATGCCGATCATCTTCACGTTCATGATGTCGAGCTTCTCGGCCGGGCTGGTGATCTACTGGTCGTGGAACAATACGCTCTCGGTCATCCAGCAGTCGGTGATCATGCGGCGGAACGGCGCCAAGATCGAGCTGTGGGACAATCTGAGATCGGTGTTCGTCAAGAAGAAGATCAGCACCTGACCGTCGAATTCACCGCGGCCGAGATCGAGGCGGCGCGGCGGCTGTTCGCCGGCGACTGGCAGTTCATCCATGCGGCCCCCTCGGTCGACGCGCTGCCCGCCATGGCGGGTTTCGAGATCGCGGTGGCGGGCCGCTCCAACGTCGGCAAGTCGAGCCTGATCAACGCGCTCACCGGCCGCCGCGCGCTGGCCCGCACGTCGCACACGCCCGGCCGCACCCAGGAGCTGATTTTCTTCTCGCTCGAGCGGCGGCTCACCCTGGTCGACATGCCGGGCTACGGGTACGCGGCGGCGCCGCGCGACAAGATCGCGGCGTGGACCGAACTGATCCACGCCTACCTGTCGGCGCGCGCCAACCTCGCCCGCGTCTATGTCCTGATCGACGCCCGCCACGGGCTGAAGGAGACCGACGCGCCGGTGCTCGACGAGCTCGACCGCGCCGCCGTCAGCTATCAGATCGTGTTGACTAAGGCCGATCAGGTGAAGGCGGACGCGCTCGGCGCCCGCGTCGCCGCGACCGCGGCAGCGATCGGCCGGCGGGCGGCCGCTTTTCCGCAGGTGATCGCGACCTCGTCGCGGACCGGCGAGGGCATCCCCGAATTGCGCGCCGCCATCGGCCGGCTGGCCGCCGAGCGGGACCGATAGCGCGGTTCCGATCGGGTCGACGCACAGCCTTTCAGCCGTCATGCCCGGCACTGTGCGGGCAGGTCGGACTTGTCCGACTTGCATCCCTAAAGAGTTCCGCAACTCGGCCAAGCCGAGTTGCGTTGGCATCCACGTCTTGCGGGCAACAAGCAAGGCGTGGATGGCCGGGACAGGCCGGTGCAGGCCCGGCCATGACGAGTTCAGTGATTCTGCAGACCGCAACATGCGCTGGTCTTTGCACCCCGCCGCCGGTACAAGGGCGCGGGCCCCGGAACCCCGACCAGAGAGCACCATGGACGTCACGCCCCTCGACAAGGCCCGGATCCTGTCGGAAGCGCTGCCCTACATGCAGCGTTACGACAAGCAGACCGTCGTGGTGAAATACGGCGGCCATGCGATGGGCGAGGAGGAGGTGGCGCGCGCCTTCGCGCAGGACATCGTGCTGCTCGAGCAGGCGACGATCAACCCGGTGGTGGTTCACGGCGGCGGCCCGCAGATCCAGAGCATGCTGGCGCGACTCGGCATCAAGTCGGAGTTCGCGGCCGGCCTGCGCATCACCGATGCGGCGACCGTCGAGATCGTCGAGATGGTGCTGGCCGGCTCGATCAACAAGCAGATCGTCGGCTACATCAACGCGGCGGGCGGCCGCGCCATCGGGCTCAGCGGCAAGGACGGCAACATGGTGCTCGCCCGCAAGGTGAGCCGCAGCGTGGTCGACCCGGACTCGCACATCGAGAGGATGATCGACCTCGGGTTCGTCGGCGAGCCCGAGAAGGTCGACATCACGGTGTTGCGCCAGCTGCTCGGCCGCGACCTCATTCCGGTGCTGGCGCCGGTGGCGGCGTCGGCCGGCGGCGGCACCTTCAACGTCAATGCCGACACGTTCGCGGGCGCCATCGCGGGTGCGCTGAAGGCCAAGCGCCTCTTGCTGCTGACCGACGTGCCCGGCGTGCTCGACAGGTCGGGGAGCCTGATCAAGGAGCTGTCGGTCAACGACGCGCGTTTGCTGGTCGCCGACGGTACGATCTCCGGCGGGATGATCCCGAAGGTCGAGACCTGCATCTACGCGCTCGAGCAGGGTGTGGAAGGCGTCGTCATCATGGACGGCAAGGTTCCGCATTCGGTGCTGCTCGAGCTGTTGACCGATCACGGCGCGGGAACCCTGATGCATTTGTGATGCGCGAGACGGCCACATCCCTGTTCGGCTTCGTCCTCGTCGGCACGGCGCTGGCGTACGTCTCCCCGGCGCGCGCCGACCTCAGGTTGTGCAATCGCACGAGCTACGTGCTCGATCTCGCGCTCGGTCTCGAGGACAAGGGTGCGGCGGCGACCCGCGGCTGGTTTCGGGTCGATCCCGGCCAGTGCCGTGGCGTGCTCGCCGGCGCGATCGAGGCCGATCAGATCTATGTCTCCGCCCGCGCGCTCGGCCTCTATCGCGATCCGCCGCTGCCGCAGGCCGGCAACGTCGACATGTGCGTGGCGGACGGGAACTTCGTCATCGCGGGAGCAAGGTCCTGCGCGGCCGGCAAAGGGCAGCGCCTCGCCCGCTTCACGGCGGTCAAGCCCACGGCCGGCGATGCGGGGTTGACCGCCAACATCGCCGAGGAGGCGGACTACGACGCCGAGCACGCGCGGCTTGCCGGGATCCAGCGTCTGCTCGGCATCGTCGGCGATGCGACGCCGATCGACGGCGTCGCCGGCGCCGGCACCGAGGCGGCGCTCGCGCGGTTCCTCAAGGAGCGCAAGCTGCCGCCGGACGCCGTCACCTCGCCGACGTTCTTCGACGTGCTGCTCGACGCCGCAAAGCGCGCCGACGTCGGATTGACCTGGTGCAACGACACGGCGCTGACCGTCATGGCGGCGCTCGGCGTGGAGGAGGGCGCAGCGATCGTCACCCGCGGCTGGTACCGGGTCGAGGCCGGCGCCTGCCTCAGGCCCGACGTCACCGGCCAGCCGTCGCGCGTGTTCAGCTTCGCCGAGGCCGTCGACCGCGATGGCCTGTCGGTCGAGCGCGACGGCAAGCCGCTGTCCTGGGGCGGCAGCACCATGCTGTGCACCCAACCGGTGCGGTTCGAGCTCGCGGATCATTCGGACTGCGCCGTCAAGGGCCTCAGCACGTCCGGCTTCGCCGCGGTGGAGCTCGCCGGCGGAGCCACCACGGTGCGCTTCCGGGAGCCGAGATAGATGGCAGACGCCGGCCCCGCCAGAGACCCGCGACGCGGATTTGCCCATGTCGAAACCTGGGTGTTCGATCTCGACAACACGCTCTACCCGCATCACCTGCTGTGGCAGCAGGTCGACGACCGTATCCGCGACTACATCGCGCGCTTTCTCGACGTCGGCGCCGACGAAGCCTACCGGGTGCAGAAGGACTACTACCGGCGCTACGGCACCTCGATGCGCGGGCTGATGATCGAGCACGGTCTCGATCCCGACGACTTCCTCGACTATGTCCACGAGATCGATCATTCGCCGCTGGAGCCCAATCCGGCACTCGGCGCCGCCATCGCGAAGCTCGCCGGCCGCAAGCTCATCCTCACCAACGGCACCCGCCGGCACGCCGAGGCGGTGACGCGCAGGCTCGCGATCCACGGGCATTTCGACGATGTCTTCGACATCGTGGCGGCCGGGCTGGACCCCAAGCCGATGCCGCAGACATATGACCGGTTCCTGGCCGCCCACCGGGTCGATCCGTCGAGCGCCGCGATGTTCGAGGATCTGGCCCGCAACCTCAGCGTTCCGCACGCGCTAGGCATGACCACGGTCCTCGTGGTGCCGCCACGCACCCGCGAGGTGTTTCGTCAGGACTGGGAGCTCGAAGGCCGCGACGCCTCCTTCGTCGATCACGTCACCGACGACCTGACCGCATTCCTCGAGGCCATCGCGGCGAGCAGACCGCTGGCTTGACATCGCGGCCGGTTGTCTGGACAAACCGCCGCCATGTCAGACGGACATTGCGAGGAACCGCTTCATGTCGCAGACCGAGCTCGCCACGACCATCGATACGGCATTCGACAGGATCTCCGAGGTCGGCCCGTCGACGGCGGGCGCCGTGCGCGAGGCGGTCGAGACCGCGCTCGACCTGCTCGATCGCGGCGCCGCGCGGGTCGCCGAGAGGCGCGCCGACGGCTCCTGGCAGGTCAATCAGTGGCTGAAGAAGGCCGTGCTGCTGTCATTCCGCCTCAACGACATGCGCGTCATTCCGGGCGCGCCGGGGGGCGCGGTCTGGTGGGACAAGGTGGCGTCGAAGCTCGACGGCTGGGCGGAGGCGCGATTCCGTGAGGCCGGCTTTCGCGCCGTGCCCAATTGCATCGTGCGCCGCTCGGCCTATGTGGCGCCGGGCGTCGTCTTGATGCCGTGCTTCGTCAATGTCGGCGCTTACGTCGACTCGGGAACCATGATCGACACCTGGTCGACGGTCGGATCCTGCGCGCAGATCGGGAAAAACTGCCACATTTCCGGTGGCGTCGGCATCGGCGGCGTGCTCGAGCCGCTGCAGGCCGAGCCGGTCATCGTCGAGGACAACTGCTTCATCGGGGCCCGCTCCGAGGTCGCCGAGGGCGTCATCGTGCGCCAGGGCGCGGTGCTCGCCATGGGGGTGTTCATCGGCGCCTCGACGAAGATCGTCGATCGTGCCAGCGGCAAGATCATCCTGGGCGAGGTGCCGCCCTACTCGGTGGTGGTGCCGGGCACGCTGCCGGGCACGTCGACCAGGAGCGGCAACGAGCCGGCCCCAGGGCTGAGCTGCGCCGTCATCGTCAAGACGGTCGACGAGCGCACCCGGGCGAAGACCTCGATCAACGACCTGCTGCGCGACTGAGCCCGGATCGTGCATGATGCGCGGCAAACACCATCCCACCGCTTCATGACGCCGGCCGACCCCGTGGCGATCGCCCGCGACCTCATCCGCTGCCGCTCGGTGACTCCGGACGAGGGTGGCGCGCTGAGCTGCCTGGCGCGCCTGCTCGGCGGCGCCGGTTTTTCGGTCGAGCGCGTCACCTTCTCGCAACCGGGCACCCCCGACGTCGAAAACCTGTATGCCCGGATCGGCACCGGATCGCCGCACCTGACGTTCGCCGGCCATACCGATGTGGTGCCGGCGGGCGACGACAGCCGCTGGACCCATCCGCCGTTCGCCGGCGACATCGCCGACTCTCAGCTCTGGGGTCGCGGCGCCGTCGACATGAAAGGCGCGATCGCCTGCTTCGTGGCGGCAGCGCTCGACCATGTGGCGCTTGGCGGCCCGGCGAAAGGCTCGATCTCGCTACTGATCAGCGGCGACGAGGAAGGCCCGGCGATCAATGGCACGCCCAAGCTGCTGTCCTGGGCGATCGGGCGCGGCGAGACCTTCGACCATTGCGTGGTCGGCGAGCCGAGCGGCGACCAAGCGCTCGGCGACATGATCAAGATCGGCAGGCGCGGCTCGCTCAACGGCACGCTCGTGGTCACCGGGAAGCAGGGGCACGTTGCCTATCCGCAGCGCGCCGACAATCCGATCCGCGGCCTCGTCGCCTTGATGACCGCCCTGATGGCGGAGCCGCTCGACCACGGCACCGAGCATTTCGACCCGTCGAACCTCGAGTTCACCTCGGTCGACGTCGGCAACCGTACCGTCAACCTGATTCCCGGGGAGGCGCGCGCCCGCTTCAACGTCCGCTTCAACGACCGTCACACCCACGATTCGCTCGCGCGTCTCCTGGAGGCGCGGGCCGGCGCGGCGGCGGGCACCACGATCGGCTGGCGCCTCGATTTCGACCCCTCCAACAGCCCCGTGTTTCTCACCCGTCCGGACGCTTTCGTCGATCTGGTCGCCACCATCGTTCGCGACGTCACCGGCCGGCAGCCGATCCTGTCCACCACCGGCGGCACGTCGGATGCGCGCTTCATCAAGAATGCCTGTCCGGTGCTCGAGCTCGGCCTGGTAGGGCGGACCGCGCACCACGTCGACGAGCGCGTCGCGCTGGCCGATCTCGAACATTTGACCGAGATTTACCGCCGCGTGCTGGCAGCCTCGGTTTATTGACGCATTCGGAGCCTCTTGCTGTCGTCCAGAATGGCGGCGTCGCGCTCGTAGCGGCTGCGCGCCCCGCAGCCCGGACGAGGGAGGTCACGATTCTGACGGCCGACGAGGTGGTCCGTTCGCTCAAAGGCTCGTTTCGCCTCATTCAGCGCGAAGCGGATGGCTTCCGCGCCTTCGACGTCAGCATCGCCGGCTTCTGGCGTTCCTTCGCTGCGATCGTGCTCACGTTTCCGGCCTTCGTCGCGCTGCTCGCCGAGCGGTGCCTCGATGCCGGGCCGATGCTGACCGGGGGTGGGCTGTTCGACGATGCCGGGCTGGTGCTGCGCGAGGGATTGGTTTTCGTCGCGTGCTGGATCGGATTCCCGCTGGTCATGGTCGGATTCGTTCGCCTGATGGGTTTGGAGCGTCGCTATGTCGGCTACGTCGTGGCGTACAACTGGTCGACCGTGATCGCCGCGTTCGTCCTGGCGTTTCCGGCGGCGCTCCACGTGTTCGGCCTGGCGACGCCGGCGCTGGCCGCGTTCTACACCGCCGCGTTCGGTATCATCGTCGTGCAGTACCGCTGGTTCCTGGCGCGCACTGCGCTGTGCATCACCAGCGGGCTCGCCGGGTTGGTGGTCGGGCTCGACCTGCTGGTGAATGTCGCCATCACCTGGGGGGTCGGCGCGCTGCTCGGGTGATGGGCTGATCAGTACTCGACCGCGGCCAGATAGAGCCCATCCGGCGGCGCGACCGGACCGCAGGCGCTGCGCGAGCGGGCCGCGAGCGCGGCTGCAAGATCCCGCGGGCTCCATCGGCCTTCGCCGACCCATATCAGCGATCCGACCATCGAGCGCACCTGGTGGTGCAGGAACGATCGCGCCGACGCCCGGATCAGGACCTCGTCGTCCCGCCGCGCGACGTCGAGCCGATCGAGCGTCTTGACCGGCGATCTGGCCTGGCAGTCGGCGGCGCGAAACGTCGTGAAATCGTGGCGACCGATCAGGCCCTGGGCGGCCGCGTGCATCGCCTCGCTGTCGATCGGACGCGGCACCCGCCAGGCCCGGTTGCGATCGAGCGTGAGATCCGCGCGACGGTTGACGACCCGATAGAGATAGTGCCGGCGCGTAGCCGAAAATCGCGCATCGAAATCGTCCGCCACCTGCTCGGCGGCGATCACCGCCACCGGATGCGGGCGCAGCTGCGCGTTCATCGCATCGCGCACCCGGTCGGCGCGCCACGGGCGCCGAAGGTCGATGTGGGCGACCTGGCCGAGCGCATGGACGCCGGCGTCGGTGCGTCCCGCGCCATGGACCGTCGCCTGCTCCCCGGCGAAAGCCGCGATCGCCTTGCTGACGACGCCCTGCACCGACAGGCCGTCGCGCTGGACCTGCCAGCCGACGAACGGCGTGCCGTCATACTCGATGGTGAGCTTGTAGCGCGGCATGGGTTCAGCCGAGGACCGCACCGGGAGACATCCTGGTGCCGCGCAAAAAGTCTTCCGTCTTCATCGGATGGCGGCCGGCGCGCTGAAGCTCGAGGATGCGCACCGCGCCACCGCCGCATGCCACGGTGAGCGAACCGTCGAGCACGGTGCCGGGTGCGCCCTCGCCCTCGCCCCGCGTGGTGCGCAGAACCTTGATGCGGGCGCCGTCCTGCTCGAACCAGGCCCCGGGAAACGGCGAAAGCCCGCGGCAATGGTCGTGCACGGCCTTCCACGGCCGTGCCCAGTCGATGCGGCATTCGCGCTTGTCGAGCTTCGCCGCGATGGTGATTCCGGTGTCCGGCTGCGGCGTGAACGTGAGCGTGCCGCGTTCCAGCGCCGCCAGTGCCCGGACCATCAGATCGGCACCGAGCAGCGCCAGCGTGTCGTGCAACTCGCCGGCCGTGATGTCGTCGCCGATCGGCACCCGCTCGGCGAGCGCGACCGGCCCGGTATCGAGGCCCTCCTCCATCCGCATCAGCGACACGCCGGTGGACGGATCTCCCGCCATGATGGCGCGATTGATCGGTGCCGCCCCGCGCCAGCGCGGCAGCAGCGAGGCATGGACATTGAGCGAGCCGAGGGGCACCGCGTCGAGGATCGGCACCGGCAGGATCAGCCCATAGGCGACGACAACAGCCGCCGCGGCCGCATGGGCACGAAACTCCGCCGCGGCCTCCGGCGTTCGCAGCGTCCCCGGCGTGCGCACCGGAAGTCCGCAGCGACGCGCCTCGCGCTCGACCGGACTGGGCTGCACCGCCATGCCGCGTCCGGCGGCCTTCGCGGCACGGGTATAGACGGCCGCCACATCGTGGCCGGCGGCGACCACCTCGAGCAGGGTCGGCACCGCGAAGTCGGGCGTACCCATGAAGACGAGGCGCAGCGCCATCCGAAGCTCCCCTTTTGCGCCTTCGGCCCCGCAGGCACCGCGCCGTCCTCACTCTACGCCGCGCGAACGGCGGCAGGCTATGTACCGGCCGGCCGGACTGCGCTTCCGCAGGGCAATCGATAGCGCTGCTCGTCCGCGGTGCCGCGGGCCGGGTAAACAGACCTTAAGGTCGGCACGGTACGCTGCCGCGATGAACGAGCAGATCATGCGTGCCGACACTCGATCGGTCACCTGGCGCGAGGTGATGCCGTGGCTGATCGGCTCGGGCGTCTATGCGCTCCTCATCCTGTCGGGCGGGCGCCTGCTCAATGATCCGGACAGCTATTGGCACCTCGCGGCGGGCCGCTGGATCGTCGAGCATGGCGCCGTTCCGCATGTCGACCCGTTCTCGCATACGATGTCCGGCGCCCACTGGATCGCGTTCGAGTGGCTGTCCGAGGTTCTCTATGCGGCCGCATTCGCCGTCTCTGGCTGGTCGGGCGTCGTCACCCTGGCGGCAGCTTCGATCGCGCTCGCCTTCGGGCTGCTGACGCGCCTGCTGTTGCGCGAGCTCGGCGCGGTTCCGGTGCTGGCCGTCACCATGGCGGCGCTGGTGCTGGCATCGCCGCACATGCTGGCCCGGCCGCATGTCCTTGCGCTGCCGGTCATGGTGGCCTGGGCCGGTGCGCTCGTCCGTTCCATGGACGATCGCACGCGCCCACCCTACGTGGCCCTCCCGCTGCTCGTTCTCTGGGCCAACCTGCACGGCAGCGTCAGCCTCGGCGTGGCTCTCATCGCTCCGGCGGCGCTCGAGGCGCTATGGCAAGCAAAGCGCGGCGAGTGGCGAGGCATCGGGGTGCAATGGCTGCTGTTCGCCGCCCTCGCGGTGGTCGCAGCGTCAGCTACCCCTTACGGTCCCGGCACGCTGCTGGTGCCACTGAGCACGCTCGGACTGGGCGACGCCCTGGCGATCATCGTCGAATGGCGGCCGCAGGATTTCGGCAAACCCGGAGCATTCGAGCTGGTGCTTCTCTGCGCGATCTTTGCGCTCTCCCGCGGCATGACCTTGCCTCCGGTCCGCGTGCTGGTCGTGCTCGGCCTGCTCCATCTCGCTCTGGCGCAATCCCGTCACGTCGATGTGCTGGCCATGCTGGCTCCGCTGTTCCTGGCGCGGCCGATCGCTCGACAGTTCGAGCCGCCGCGCGAGCCCGACGTCCCCGTATTGGGCACGCCTGCTCGCAGTATCGCGGCGGGGCTCATCATCGCGGCGGCCCTGACGATCGGAATTGCACTCGGACGCGATGTTGCGCCCAATCCCGGGAATACGCCACAAGCCGCCATTGCTGCCGCTGACCTCGCGAGGGCCGGACCCGTGCTCAATGAATACGCGTTCGGAGGCTACCTCATATATGCCGGCATCGCCCCGTTCATCGACGGCAGGGGCGAGCTGTACGGCGGGACATTCATCACGCGCCACCACCGCGCGATCACGCTGCAGGATCTGCCGGACCTCCTGAAGCTGCTCGATGAGTATCACATCGGCGCAACACTGCTTGCGCCCTCGACGCCTGCGGTGGCGCTGCTCGATCGCTGGCCGGGCTGGGAGCGCGTCTATGCCGATGATGTGGCGGTGGTCCACAAGCGGAACGCCGGTGCCGGCCCCAGGTAGACAGTCCTACACGATGCCGCTGGCGAGATACTGGGCGCCCACGGGCAGGCGCCGGAAACCGCGCTCGACGCGGCGCGCGAGCGGTGCCGCCGACGGCATCATCAGAAAATAGTGCGACGCAATGTCTCGAAGTCCGGCGTCCGCCATCAACGCCCGCGTCCGACCCGCACGCAACAGCACCGCATCCCGGTCGAATTCGCAGCGCGCGACCGCGAGCCTGGTCAACGGATTGAACGGGTTGTGCTCGATCAGGCAGACGAGGCCACCGGGACGGACGACCCTGCGCATCTCGCGCACGAAAACGGGCCACTGTCGTGTCGGCACATGATGCAGCACGCAGATGGCGATCGAGAGATCGAAGGTCGCCCGGTCGTAGGGAAGGGTCTCGCCGTCATATGCTCGGTATTCGACGTCGGGATTCCGGCCTCGGGCGCGGGCGACGCTCGCCGCCGACACGTCCGCTCCACAGAGCCGGCCGAACATGCCTCGCACCAACGGGTGGAGCTCGCCGACGCCACAGCCGACGTCGAGCAGGTGCGGGTGGTGCACGCCGGGCAACCGCGTCGCAATCAGGTCGCGCAACGCGTCGGCCTTGGCCGTGGTGAAGAAGCTGTGCGGCAGGCCGGAGAAGTCGATCGACGACTGGACGACCTCGCCGAAATTCTCGTCGTAGGCGTCGAACAGCTCGCCCATGCGCCATTCCTCACGTGGCCGAAACGGTCAGGGGCGCGCGCACCGGCGCCGGCTCGTGTTCGAATCCCAGTTTTTGCGACACGACATACAGCGGCCGCCGTTTGACCTCGGCATGGATGCGGCCGACATAGAGACCCATGATCCCGGTCATCAGCATGTTGATGCCGCACAGGAACGAGATGACTATGATGGTGGACGACCAGCCGGCGACGAGATGACGGTCCATCAACCAGAGAGCGATCACATAGAGGCCGTAGAGCAGGGCGCACGCCGAGACGGCCAATCCGAACCAGATGGCGAGCCGCAACGGGGCCTCGGAGAAGCTGAGCGCTCCGTTCACGGCCAGCCGGATCATCTTCAGCAGCGGATATTTGGTTTTTCCCGCCAGCCGCGGCAATCGATGGAATGTCACTTCGGTCTGCCGAAATCCGAGCCATGCGATCATGCCTCTGACGAAACGATCCTGTTCCGGCATGCTGCGCAACGCATCCAGGACCTTGCGGTCGATCAAACGAAAGTCGCCGACATCCGCCGGGATCGCGACCGAGGACATTCGTCCGAGCAGCCTGTAGAACAGCCGTGCCGTGGTGCGCTTGAATCTGCTCTCGCCGGCGCGGGACAGGCGGCGGGCGTAGACGACCTCATATCCTTCCTTCCACTTTTCGATCATCTCCTCGACGATCTCGGGGGGGTCCTGCAGATCCGCATCCATGACGACGATCGCCTCACCGGCGGCGGCATCCATTCCGGCCGTGATCGCCACCTGATGACCGAAGTTCCGCGACAGACCGACATAGCGGTAGCGTGGATCGCTGCGGACCAGGGACTGCAGAACGATGGGGCTGCAATCGGAGCTGCCGTCGTCGACGAAGATCGCTTCGGCCGGTCCGTCGAGCCGGTCCATCAGCATCGCCAGCCGCCGCAACAGGATCGGGAGGACCGCCTCCTCGTTGAACACCGGCACGACGATGCTGTACCGAATGCTCCCGCGATCGGCCGCCATGGCAATCCGTCCTCGTGAATCGTCGCGAGCTTAGGCCATGGCCGGTTAACCGGACCTTGCCGGTGCCTGGATCAGTTGTCCCGAGGCCGCCCGATTGACGGCACTTGGCGGGCAAGGGCGCCCTTCGCGCCGTGCCCACCGTCGGCGCCCGACGACGGGACAAGGCAGGGTCAATCGACCTCGGCCCGCTTCGCCGACTTGGTGAATTTCTTGATGATGCGCGAGCGCTTGAGCTTGGACAGATGATCGATGAACAGCACGCCGTTGAGGTGGTCGATCTCGTGCTGCAGGCACGTTGCCAGCAGCCCGGCCGCCTCGACTTCGTGCGAGGCCCCGTCGAGACCCAGATATCGCACGTTCACGTTCGCCGGGCGCTCGACCTCCTCGTAGTACTCGGGGATCGACAAGCAGCCTTCCTCGTAGGTGTCGCGCTCCGCCGACGCCCACAGGATCTCCGGATTGATGAAGACCTCCGGCTGCTGCGACTGGTCCTTCTTGGCGAGATCGATGGTGATGACGCGCAACGGCTCCCCGATCTGGATCGCCGCGAGCCCGATGCCCGGCGCCTCGTACATGGTCTCGAACATGTCGTCGACCAGGCGGCGGATCGAATCGTCGATCCCGTCCACCGCCTTGGATACGAGCCGCAGCCGCCGATCCGGCAGGGTGATGATGTTCCGCAACGCCATGCGCGGCGATTTACGGTGAAGGCCGGATCGGGTCAATCGGCGTTCTCTCTTCGTTCGCGACTTTTGCGCGAATCGGGTTAGAAGGGCGCATGAGCACGACCTTCCTCACCATTGGCGGCGTCAACGTCAGCGCGACCGCGGCGGTCGTGGCATTCGCGATCGCCGTTCTCGCGGCGCTGCTCGGCATCGCGCTGGCATTGCGCCGAGCCTCGCGGGCGCGCGACCGTGATGCCGAGCGCGAGGGCATGCGGGCCGGCGAGCTCGAGGCGCGGATGGCCGAGCTCGCCCG
>Ga0209415_10007574_pt1 | contig 18934 bp, 18 predicted proteins | sample PeaSoiSIISIP2007_FD_187696 | JGI IMG/M metagenome (GOLD analysis project Ga0209415, IMG submission 187696) | Peat soil microbial communities from Weissenstadt, Germany - SII-SIP-2007 (SPAdes) (version 2) | ecosystem: Environmental > Terrestrial > Soil > Wetlands > Peat | place: Germany...
CCCATGCCCCCCACTGGCGGATACCGCACGTCGCTTTCCTGGCAGGCGCGCTACGGCCCCCTGGGGCAGAGCGTCACCGACGCCGTGTTCTCGCCTGGACAGCCGCTCAATCCGCCCGACCAGGAGCCGGTGCGGGTCTGGGACTTTCCGGTCGGCGTCAACACCGTCATCACGCCGCGTTCGGCCGAGGCGTTCGGCTTCGCCCACCTGCGCGCTTTCTCGAACGTTGAGCTAGTCCGCCTGGCGATCGAGACCCGCAAGGACCAGCTCGACGCCCTGCAATGGCGGTTCAATCCGCGCGACGACGTCCCGACCTCCTCCGACACCCAGGCGCGCGCCCAGCGCCTGACCCAGTTCTGGCGCCGGCCGGACGGCGTCCACGCCTTCGCGCCCTGGCTGCGGCTGGTCGCCGAAGACCTGCTGGCGATCGATGCGCCGGCGTTCGAGAAGCGGCGCGACCGCGCCGGGCGGCTGATCGGCCTCGACGTGGTGCCCGGCGACACCATCAAGGTCTTGGTCGACGAGACCGGCCGCACGCCGCTCCCGCCGGCGCCGGCCTACCAGCAGATCATCAAGGGCCGGGTCTGGGCCGACCTCACCACCGACGATCTGCTCTATGCCCCGCGCAACCGCCGCCCCAATCACGTGCTCGGTTTTTCGCCGGTCGAGCAGATCGTCGTCACCATCCAGACCATCATCAATCGCCAGGCCGCCCAACTGGCCTATTTCACCGAGGGTAACGCGCCGCTCGGCTTCCTTTCAGCGCCCGAGGGCTGGGGCCCGGGCCAGATCCGCGAGCTGCAGCTGTGGCTCAACACCCAGCTCTCCGGCCAGCCTTCCGAGCGCGCCAAGCTGATCTGGACTCCCGCCGGCGCCCACTACCAGTCGCTGAAGGACCCGCCGCTGAAGGACGATTTCGACGAGTGGCTGGCCCGCATCGTCGCTTTCGCCTTCTCGCTGCCGCCGACGCCGTTCGTGCGCCAGATGAACCGCGCCACCGCCGGCGAAGACCAGGACCGCAGCCTCGAGGAGGGCCTCAGCCCGCTCAAGCTGTGGGTCAAGCGCCTGATCGACGAGGTCAACGAGGCCGAGTTCGGCGAGACGGAGCTGGAGTTTACCTGGGCCGACACGCCGCAGGTCGATCCCAACGTCCAGTCCGAGATCGACGACCGTTCGCTGCGCAACGGCTCGGCCACCGTCAACGAGGTCCGCGCCCGTCGCGGCCAGGCCCCGCTCGACGGCGGCGATACGCCCCGCGTCTACGGCCCCAGCGCGGTTCCGCTGACGGCCGCCGCGCCCACGGCATCCGGAACGGCGCCAGCCAGCTGATCCCAAAGCCTTCCCCCTGCGGGAAGGGGCAGGGGGTTGGGGTGCGAACTCCGTCCCGCCCGCCAATCACAGACGCTCAGCCGATAACCCCATCCCCAACCCCTTCTCCGCAAGGGGGAAGGGGCTCAGCTGGAGCATTCCCCGCATGCGCCTCTTTGGCGAACTGACCAAAATCGAGGAACAGCCCGATGGCACGCTCAAGGTGTACGGCGTCGCCTCGACCGGCGCGCGGGACGAGGCGGGCGAGGTCGTGCTGCCGGCGGCGATGAGGGCCGCGCTGCCCGATTACGCCCGCTATCCGGCGCTGCGCGAAATGCACCAGCCCACCGCCGCTGGCCGCACGCTCGAAGCCACCGTCGACGAGGACGGCGCGACGCGGATCGTCGCCCAGGTGGTCGACCCGGTGGCCATCGCCAAGGTGAAGTCGCGCACCTATGCCGGCTTCTCGATCGGTGGCCGGGTCATCGCCCGTGATCCCGCCGACGCGACCATCATCACCAAGATCAAGCTCTCCGAGATCAGCCTGGTCGACCGCCCAGCCAACCCCGAGGCGGTGATCGACCTTTGGAAGGCCGGCGCCGCGCCGCCGAGCAACGACGCGGTCAAGGCCCTCGCCGCTGATCTCGCCTCGGCGGCGGGACGTCCCGGCGCCTGGAAGGACTATGTCGCCAAGGCCCGCGCCGCCCTGATGGACGATCCGGCTGACGACGGCCCCAACGCGACGGTCACTGCGGACGACGACCAGCCCCCTCCGCCTGCGAACGACAACACGCCTCCTACCATCGCTGCCGAGACCGCGGACGACGAAGCCGCCGACGACGAGGACGCTGAAGACGACACCGACGATGATGGGACCGACGTCGCGACGCGCCTGGCCGAGATCGCCAGCGAGGATCCGACCATCCTGCAGGCGGCCCACGACATGCTGACCCAGCTCGGCGCCCAGTGCGATCCCGATAACTGCCCGATGATGCACAAGGCGCTGATCGCCAACGACGCCGACGAGGCTCTGCCCCGCGTCGAAGCGCTGGAGCGTCGCCTCGCGGTCCAAGACGCCCTGATCGAGCGCATCGCCACCGCGCCATCGCCGCCACGCACCGCCGCCAACAGCCGCGCCATCGGCAAGGCCGAAGACGCCGACCCGGCGGCCGGCGGATCGGCGGACCTCTCTTCCGCCGATCTGGAAAAAGCCTTCGCCGCCCTCACGCCGGACGAACGCGCCTTCCTGCTGATGAAGACCTCGCTGCGCCAGCCGATGGCGCTGCCGTAACCACGTTCCCATGCCCCAACACGGAGCATTTCCCATGCCCAACGCCCTCTCGCCTGACGCGCTCAGGAAGTCGTTCGTCACCGCCATGACCCACCCGAGTGAGGACATCGCCCGCACCATCCTCGCCCAGGCGGGCGTCGACCCCGGCCGACTGGAAAAGTCGATTTCCACCGCCACCGGACTCGTCGCCTTCGACCTGCAGGCCCCGGCCAAGAACCTCTATCCGACCGCAACCCCGCTGCGGAACCGCGTGCCCCGCGTCGCCGGCGCCGGCGGCACCGCCACCAACTGGCGTCAGGTCTCCAGCCTGATCGGCTCCGGCTTCGATGCGATCGGCTGGGTGGCCGAAGGTCAGCGCGCCGGGCAGATGAGCTACGCCACCGCCACCAAGTCTGCGTCCTACGTCACCCTCGGTGAAGAAGACGCGGTCACCTTCGAGGCGATCAACGCAGCCGTCGGTTTCGAGGACATCCAGGCCACCATGGCCATGCGCCTGTTGCAGAAGACCATGCTGAAGGAGGAGATGGCGATCCTCGCCGGCAACACCTCCCTGGCCCTCGGCACGCCGGCCACCGCGTCGCTCGCCGCCGCCGGTTCCGGCGCCACCCTGCCGGCAGCCACCTACTCGGTGATCGTCGTCGCCCTGACCCTCGAGGGCTACCGCAACTCCTCACTCGCCGCCGGCGTCGCCACTTCCAAGACCATCACCGGCGCCGACGGCAAGACCTTCAACATCAACGGCGGCTCGTCCAACAAGTCGGCGTCCGCGACCCAGGCGGTGACCCTCGGACAGACCCTCTCGGCCACCGTCGCACCGGTCACGGGCGCCGTCGCCTACGCCTGGTTCGTCGGCACGGTCGGGGCCGAGACCCTGCAGGCCATCACCACCATCAACTCAGCCACCTTCGCCGTCGCCCTCGCTGGCGGCCAGCAGGCTGCCACCGCGATCAGCGCCGACAGCTCCACCAACTCGCTCGGCTACGACGGCCTGCTGACCACGGCGCTCAAGCCGGGCAACAGCGCCTACGTCAACACGCTGGCGACCGGCACGGCCGGAACCGGGACCGTGCTCACCGCCTCCGGCCGCGGGTCCGTCAACGAGATCGACGTCATGCTGCAGAAGATGTGGGACACCTATCAGGTCTCGCCCACCGTGCTGTTCGTCAACAGCCAGGAGCTGAAGAACATCACCAGCCGCGTGCTGTCCTCCGGTTCCGCGCCCCTGTTGCAATACCGCCAGGATACCGACGGCGGCGGCTACAACCTCGACGCTGGCGGCATGATCTCGACCTACTACAATCCGTTCCTGCTCGACGGCGGGATGCGGATCCCGGTGAAGATCCATCCTTATGTGCCCGCCGGGACGATCCTCGCCTACGCCGAGACCCTGCCGGCGCAGTACCAGTCGAGCGAGGTTCCGAACGTCGCCGAGGTGAAGTGCCGCCAGGACTACTACGCCATCGACTGGCCGCCGGTGACCCGCCAGCGCCAGAAAGGCGTCTATGTCGAGGAGGTCCTCGCCGTCTATGCCCCCTTCGCCATGGGCGTGATCAACAACATCGCCAACGGCTGATCTAACACCCCTTCCCCCTGCGGGAAGGGGCAGGGGGTTGGGGTGTCAGCTCGCTGTTAGCCGCCTAGGTCCGCCCCCGCCTTGCCGGCGAAGGCGCAGTTTGACACCCCCACCCCCGACCCCTCCCCGCATATGGGGGAGGGGAGCTCTGAGGGAGCTCTTCATGGCCGCCGGCGATCTCACTGACCTGCCCACCGTCAAGTCCTGGCTGGGCCTGACCACGACGGGATCGGACAGCCTGATCTCGTCGCTGATCACCGCGGTTTCGGCGTTCATCCCGAACTACCTCGGCCGCCAGGTCCTCAGCGCCAGCTACGTCGAGACCTACCGCGGCAACGGCCAGGACGTGATGCTGCTGCGCAACTTCCCGATCACGGCGGTGGCGAGCGTCGCCTTCGCGGGCCAGAGCATCACTACGCCGGCCGATCCGGTCGCCCTCACCAGCGGCCTGCTGTTCGACGACCGCACCCTGACCCTGATCGGCTACTGCTTCCCGATCGGCCTGCCGGTCGTGGTCAGCTATACCGCCGGCTACGCCGCCACGCCGACCGACATCGCCCAGGCGGCCATCGAGCTGGTCGGGGAGGCGTTCCGGCGCCGCGACCGCATCGGCGTCTCCTCCAAGACCCTCGGCGGCCAGGAGGTGGTCGCCTTCAGCCTGAAGGACATGAACGACACCGCCAAGGCGCTGCTGGCGTCCTACCAAGTGCTGGCGCCGTTCTGATGCTCAGCGTCACCCTCACCGGCGCCGACAAGCTCGGCGCGAAGCTCGATGACCTGCAGCCAGCGGCGCTCGCCGCCATCGCCGCCAAGTCGGCGACGCTGGCCGACCAGCTGCTCGGCCTCGTGCGCCAGAAGCTCGGCGGGGCGGTGCTGAAGCCCCGCAGCGGCGCGCTCGCCGCCTCGATCGCCGTGAGCGGACCGGCTATCACCGACGACGTCGTCGTCACCACGCTGTTCTCGGCCGGCGAGCTGAAATACGCGGCGATTCAGGAATACGGCGGCGTCACCGCCCCGCACCAGATCCTGCCGTCCCACGCCAAGGCGCTCGCGTTCGTGGTCGGCGGCGAAGCGGTGTTCGCGCGCGTCGTCCACCACCCCGGATCGCACATCCCCGAGCGATCCTATCTGCGCTCGTCGCTCGCCGAGATGGCCGGTCAGATCGAGACCGAAATGAAGGCCGCCGCGATCGAGGCGATGCAAACGCGGATGGGCGCCTGAGATGGACGTTGAGAGCATCTACCAGGCGCTGTTCGCGCTCACCTCTGGCCTCGCCTGGCCAGGCGGCGGCGCGCTCGCCTTCACCGCGCGACGCGTCAAGACCTTCGAGGACCTGCCGGCGCAGCCGGCGCTCTGCCAGGCCGAGACCGACGAGACGGTGACGCAGGTCACCAGCCTGCAGTCGATCACGACGCTGGGCGCCAGCTGGCTGATCTATCATCAGGCCGGCAAGGACGACGACGCCATCCCGGCCCAGACCACCAACGCCATCCTGTCCGCGGTGAAGGCCCTGTTCGTCGATCCCACCGACCCAACCTTCGCCCAGACCCTCGGCGGCGCGGTGCACAAGTGCTGGATCGAGGGCCGCATCCAGAAGTTCCAGGGCGACCTCGACGGCCAGACCCTGATCCTCGTGCCGATCAAGATCCTGGTCCCCTAGCCCCGCCCAGGCCGCCCTTCCAAACCCGCCCGCCCTTCCAACCTGGCTGCGCGCCACCGCCCACGCCATCCTTGAGGAGATCTGAGCCATGGCTCAATCCGTGTTCGGCGTCGGCTTCCTGTTCGCCACGCCCAGCGGGATCAACCCGACGCCGACCCGGTTCGGTCGGTTGCAGGATGTCTCGGTCGACTTTTCCTACGACGCCAAGCTGCTCTACGGCTCCAACCAGTACGCACTGGAGCAGGCGCGCGGTAAGGCCAAGATCGAGCTGAAGGCCACGGTCGGCGTCGTCGACCCGGCGCTGTTCAACAACGTCTACTTCGGCCTGACCACCGGGGCCGGCGAAACGCTGAACTCGGTCGACGAGTCGGCGACACCCGCCGCCGGGACGTTCACGGTCGCGGGCGGCGCGACGTTCAGCCAGGACCTCGGGCTCTACAACACCGTCACCGGACTGTGGATGAGCCGGGTTGCCTCCGCGCCAGGCGCCGGCCAGTACGCGGTCAATACCGCGACCGGCGCCTACACCGTCAACACCGCCCAGAACGGCCAGCTGCTCAAGGCGTCCTACACCTACGCCTCGGCCGGCACCGGCGCGTCGCTCGCCTTCACCAACCAGCCGATGGGCGCCTCGGTGATCTTCTCGGTGCAGCTGGTGAACAAGTTCAGAGGTTCGGACGGCGTCGTCCGTTCCCTGTTCCTCAACTTCCCGGCGGTGCAGTGCCCAAAGCTGTCGATGCCGCTCAAGCTCGACGACTTCTCCCTGCCGCAGCTCGACATGAGCGCCCAGGACAACGGCTCGGGCAACGTCTTCAACTACTCGATGACCGGGTGATCCATGGCGGACGTGACCATCGGCGGGCAGGTGTGGAGCGTCACCCTGCCCAACTTCAAGCAGCTCAAGGCCGCCTGGCGCTACATTGCCGCCGTCCAGGCTTCGGCCGATCCGATGGCCAGCGTCGAGGCGATCCTCGGCGTCGTCAGCGTCGGCTCGTCGGCCGCCGTCACCACCGATGAACTGGAGGAGGCGCTGACGCCGGCCGAGATTCCGGCGCTGCGGCCGTTCATCAACCAGCTCATGGTCGAGATCGGCCTCGCCACCGCGGAGGTCGAGACCGACCCTTTGGCCGGGGAGGCCAGGGCGAGCCCTTCGCCGGCGACTTCGACGACATCATCTGCGCCATCCTCGCCGGCCTCGGCAGCGCCGACTGGGACGGCGTAGAGGCGGGCTGGAACTTCCACCGTTACGGCGCCCTGATGCGCCATTGGAGCCGCGAAGGTCCGCCGCTCTACCTCGCCGCGGCCGCCTATCTCGGTCTTCGCAAGCCGTCGGCGAGCGGGGCGGACCATCTCGAAGGCGAAGATCTCGTCACCTTCCTCGCGGCCTTCCCGGCGAGCTGACGCCGCCGTCCTGTTGCTGACGCTTGCGCCTATTCCGCCGGAGGTCCCGAATGCCCGACACCGACCTGCAGATCACGATCGGCGCCGACGCTAGCGGTGTCGTCAGCGGCGTGGCCCAGGCCAAGTCGGCCATCGACGGCCTCGCTCCGAGCGTCGCCGCGATGGCCAGGCCGTTCAACGACCTGACCGAAAAACTCAAGACCAACGATCGTTCGCTGCACCAGCTCGAGTCGTCGATGAACGGTCTGGTCTCCACCTTCTCTCGCGGAATGGCCCAGATGGTGATGGGCTCGAAATCGCTCGCCCAGGTGATGCGTTCGCTCGAGATGCAGGTCCTCGATGACCTGTTCAAGGCCGTGGACGGCATGGTGGAGAAGTGGGCGTGGGGCGTCGCCGAGAACGTGCTCGCCAGCAGCCAGGGGCAGGCGTTCCTGAGCGCGCTTGGCCTGAGGACGCTGGCGCAGGAAATCGCGGCTGACGTGAAGCGCACGGCCAGCGCCGTCGCCGGCGCGGCCACCCGGAAAACCGCTCTCACCGTCGCCCAGACCGCGGGCCTGGCCCAGGACGTCGCCTCGTCGACGGCTGAGAAGGCGATCAACGCCCAGACCGCCTTCTCCGGCGCCATCGCGGCGATCTCGCCGATCCCGTTCGTAGGCCCCACTATCGCGCCGGGGATCGCTGCGGAGATGGCGGCTCTCGCCTCCGCCGCCGGCGGCTTCGACATCCCGGCCGGCGTCAACCCGCTGACCCAGCTTCACGCCAGCGAGATGGTGCTTCCGGCCCGGCTGGCCAATCCGATGCGCGCGATGATGGACGACTACAGCACCTCGCGGGGCAATCCCGGGAGCGGCGCCGGACCCGCCGCTGGCGGCGACACCCACGTCCACAACTACAGCATCAGCGCGATGGACGCCGGGTCCTTCCAGACCTTCCTGCGCGGCAACAAGAACCCGCTGTCGACCGTGCTCCAGGAGATGGGCCGCGCGGGGATGAAGACCGCCTGAGCCATCAGCCGCGCGCTGGTCGTCCAATCGTCAACGCACCCGCCAAAACGAAGGGGTGACGCTTGCCCATCACGCCTTTCGTGCCGCCGTCATTCCTCACCAGCCTGCCGACGGCCATCTGGTCGGGCGCCGATGGCCTGCCGGTGCTGCCCTATCTGCCCGGCCAGGCGATCACGGTCTCCAAGGCGCCGAAGTGGTCGACCCAGGTCGTCCACACCGCCTCCGGACGCGAGCGTCGCACGGCCTACTGGCCCTACCCACTGTGGCAGTTCGCCCTGCAGTACGAAGTCGTCCGCCATCGCCCCAGCCAGGCCGAGCTCTTCGCCCTGTGGGAGTTCTTCAACGTGATGAAGGGCCAGTACCTGCCCTTCCTGTTCGTCGATCCCAGCGACTGCCAGGTCCCCACCAGCGTGCTGCTGGACACCGCCGGCAATCCGCTGCTCGACTCCAGCGGCGGCTTGATCCTCGACGGCAGTGGCGGACCGCTCGGGTTCGGCTTTGGTACAGGCGACGGCGTCACGACCTCGTTCCAGCTCACCCGCCAGATCGCCAGCTTCGTCGAGCCGGTGTTCAGCGCCTACAATCCGACCATCCTCGACAACAGCGCGATCGCAGGCGCGAACACCGTCTCGCAAGACGTCGTCACTTTCTCCACCGCGCCGGCGGCCGGGCATGTGCTGGTGTGGCTCGGTTACTTCTATTTCGGCTGCCGCTTTGCCCAGGACGACCTCAGCTTCGAGCAGATCGTGCAGCAGCTGTGGGCCGGCAAGGCTCTGAAGTTCACGAGCATCCGGCCATGAAGACCCCGATCGACAATGGGACGCCCGGCGCGACCGTGGCGTTGCTCAACGGCGGCGGTCCGTTCGTCATGGCCGACCTCTGGGCCATCACCCTCAACGGCGGCGCGGTGATCCGCTGGCACGGCGCCGGCGTCCCGGGGCCGCTCACCTTCAACGGCCAGACCTACGCCAAGGGGCCGGGCATCGACCGCGGCAAGATCTCGACCAAGCTCGGCGTCGAGGTCGCCACCATCGATGTCACCTTCGCAGCGGGGCCAGCGGACCTGATCAACGGCGCGCCGCTGATCGCCTTCGCCCAGGGCCGCGGCTTCGACGGCGCCACCGTCGTGCTCTACCGCGCCTTTCTCGCCAGCTGGGCGCCGCCGGTCAGCATCGTCGGCGCCGTGATCGCGTTCAGCGGCCGCGTTACGGCGCTCAAGGACGTCAACCGCGCCAAGTTCGGCATGACCGTCAGCGCTTGGACCGTGCTGCTCAACGTCAACATGGGACCGGACGTGTTCCAGGCCGGCTGCCTCAACACCCACTACGACGCCAATTGCACCCTGACCCCGGTCAATGTGCCCGGCACGGTCTCGAGCGGGGCCACCGTCAACAGCTTCGCCACCAGCCTCGCCAATCCCGACCACTACTTCGACAAGGGCACGGTCACCTTCACCTCCGGCGCAAACGCCGGCCTGAGCCGCGCGGTGAAGACCTACGCGGCCGGCGCGATCTCGGTCGCCTTCCCGCTGCCCGTCGCCCCCGCCGCCGGCGATGGGTTCAACGCCGTGCGCGGTTGCCTGCTGACCATGGCCGACTGCACCGCGCAGGCGAACCTGATCCACTTCCGCGGCCAGCCCTTCACCCCACCGGCGATCCAGGGGGTGCTGTGATGCCAGGACGTGACTTCAGGGGCGTCGCCGAGCAGCGCGCCGCCGTCGTCGCCGAGGCGATGACCTGGCTCGGCACGCCCTGGGCGCACCGCGGCCGCGTCAAGGGCGCCGGCGTCGACTGCGCCCAGTTCGTGATCAAGGCCTACGCCGGCGCCGGCGTGATCGACGACTTCGACACCGGCGAGTATCCGCGCGACTGGCACATCCATAAGGACGAGGAGCGCTTCCTCACCTTCGTCCCGAGCTTCGCCCGCGAGATCTCGGAGGCGGACGTCCAGCCAGGCGATCTGGTGCTGTTCCGCATCGGCCGCGTCTACAGTCACGGCGCCATCGTCGTCGCCTGGCCGCAGGGCATCCACGCCGCGATCAAGGCCGCCGCCGTGGTCCTCTGCGACCTCGACCGCGAAGCCCAGCTGATCAGCTGCCCGCGCAAGTTCTTCACGCACAAGACCTGGTAGGTTGGGCGAGCTCACGTCCACGTTCGCGAGCCGCCCCGACGCTGCGGCGGGGACTAGGGTTCGGGAAACGTGGGCGGTTCAGGATCGAAGCCCGGTTCAGGACCGGGGGCCGGTTCGTCGGCTGGCGACCACTGCTTTTCAAAGCCGCCGTCGATCCGATCCGTCGTGTCAGGCATTGGAGGAGGTAGAGGATCATCCTCATCCTCTTTGGAGCCGCCCATGACGCCATCTCCACCCGACGAAGCGCGAAAGGTCGTTCGCACGCTGCCCGACGATATCTCAGCTATGGTGCTGAGTCTCGCCCAGGCGAAACTGTCGGCGCTGCAACTCTCGGGTTCGGCGCTGGATCAGCGTTGCACCCAAGCCGCGTCGTTCGAGTTGGCCGCCGCCGCGGTCGCAGGAGCGCTCCTGGCGACTGACAACGCCTCGATTTTCACGCGTCTCTTCGCCGCCCTAGCCGCCATCGCGTTCGTAAGCGCGGCCTGCTTTGCGTTTGGTGGCGTAAGGGCTGGCAAGCAACATTTGCCCGGCATCAACGCCTCTTGGTGGGCGCCGGCGTTGGAGACAAAAGACTTTGATCTCAAGATCGCAAGAGGTTGGGCGGCCGATTACTATGAGAAGGCAATCATTTTCAACGTTAGTGTCGACAAGAAACGATCATCGGCCCTCGATTCAAGCTTGTTGCTGTCGATTCTTGCGGGCGTCTTCGTGTCGCTCGCCGCGCTGAGCCGCCTTGCCGGATAGCATTGCGCTTGGGCCGGAAAGGCCCTCCCGCTGATCGTGCGCCCTCCCCGGTCGGTCGATCGACGCGGGAGCTGCGTTCGGTCGACGCCGCGCTGGGACGACGGCAAGACCCTAACGCCAGCAGGCCCGGAGGTGCGTCATGGCAGGCCGCGCCGCCTCCGGCATCATCACGCGATACGCCGGCATCCAGGTGCAGACCAGCACGCTCGGGACCAACATCCCGGTCGGTTGGGGCACGTTTCGGTGTCGCTGCAATCTGGTCGACTATCTCGACTTCAAGTCGTCGTCGACCAAGGCGGCGGCGGGGAAGGGCGGGTCCAACACCACCGGCTACAGCTACGCCGCGACCATCATCCTGGCCGTCTGCGAGGGCCCGATCGAAAACATCACCCAGGTCTGGGTGAACGGCAAACGCTACGCCCACGGCTCCAACGGCAGCGGCTCGGTCGACACCGGAACCCTGAGCGCGACCGCCCAGCTCGACCTCAGCTTCTCGCTCGGCACGATCGGCCAGGCGCCCTGGTCCTATCTGGTCTCGAACCATCCCGACCACGCGATCGGCTACAGCGGCCTGGTCATCGTGTTCGACAACAACTACCCGCTGGACAACTCCGCCTCGACCCCGAACCACAGCTTCGAGGTCGTCCGGCAGGCGAGTTTCGCCGTCGGCGGCGGTTATACGGGCCCGGACATCGATCCGTCGCTGATGCTGGCCGACTTCTTCCAGAACACCCGCACCGGCGTGCCGAGCTGGGGCGTCGGCCTGCTGGACGGCGCCAGCCTGACCACGGCGGCGAACTCGTACCGGAAATACTGCCTGGCCGCGGGACTGCTGCTCAGCCCGGTGATCGACCAGCAGCTCAGCGCCTCTGACGCCCTGACCGAATACCTCAGGGCGACGAACTCGACCGTGGTCTGGTCGGAGGGGTTGCTGAAGTTCATCCCCTACGGCGATACCGCGCTCAGCGGCGCCGGCGTGACCTACACGCCGAACCTGACGCCGATCTACGCGCTGAACGACGACGCCTTCATCGTCAAAACCGCCGGCGATCCGCCGCTGCTGGTCGACATCGAGGACCAGTCCGACGCCTACAACGTGATCCAGCTCGAATATCTGGACCGCGCCAACCAGTACAACATGGCCATCGCTCTGGCCTCGGACGCGGCCAATGTCGCCCAGTTCGGCATGCGGCGCAAAGACCCCGATACCGTCCATTGCATCTGCACGCCCAGCGTCGCGGCGATCTCCGCCCAGCTCTATCTGCAGCGGACGCTCTATATCCGGGCGAAGTACAAGTTCGACCTGTCCTGGGCCTTCGCCCTGCTCGAGCCGGGCGACATCGTCGAGCTGACCGACGCCGGCCTTGGCCTCTCGGCCTACCCCGTGCGGATCATCCAAATCGACGAAGACGAGAAGGCTGTCCTCAGCCTCACTTGCGAGGACCTGCTGGTCGGCGTCTCGCATGCGCCGCTCTACACCATGCAGACAGGCGCCGGCACGCAGACCAACCAGAATGTCGATCCAGGCGGCGTCGAGGCCAACCTGATGCTGTGGAGCCAGGACTGGACCAACGCGGCCTGGACCAAGGTTCGGATGACGATCACGGCGGCCGCCACCACGAACCCGGTTACGGCTGCAACCGATGCTCAGCAGTGGGCGCCCGCGGCGACGAGCGGCCAGCACCTCACGGCCCAATCGGTGACGCTGTTCGCAGGCGCGAACTACACCTCATCGATCTACGTCGAGGCGAACGGCTACCACTTCGTCCGCGCCTCCCTGTTCGACAACGCGAGCGGCGACGAAGTCTATGTCGACTTCGACATCACGGCCGGCACGATCCTGACGCCAGTCGCTGGCGCGATCGCGGGCCAGCCGGTCGCGGCCTCGATCGTCAGCGCCGGTGGCGCCTGGTGGCGCATCTCGGTGACGGGCCGCCTCCCGAACCTGACAACCACGGCCGGCATCCGGTTCTTCGTGATGAACGCCGCCTTCAACGGCCCCAGCACCGGCATCCCGGCCTACACGGGCAGCGGGTCGGCCGTCTACGCCTGGGGCGCGGACGTGACCCAGGGCGTCGATGTGCGCCCCTATGCGGTGACGACCGCGGCGATCGCGGGCCCGCAGATCTTCGCGCCGCCCGCCGTGCTGACGCAGGCGCAAGGCGCCCGGGAGACCTGGGCGGCCCTTGCCGGGGGGGCGTTCTGGGGCGGCGCGAACGTCTGGGTCAGCCTCGACGGCGGCGCCGCCTACGAACTGATCGGCTCGACCCAGAACGGCCCCGCGCGCTTCGGGCAGCTGACCGCCGCCTACGCCTCCCACGCCGATCCCGACACGACCGACACCCTCAGCGTCGATCTGTCGATGTCGCAAGGTGCGCTGACGTCAGCCGCCGACGCCGTCGCCGACCAGTCTGGAACGCTCTGTCTCGTCGACGGGACTGAGTTGGTCAGCTTCTCGACCGCGACGCTGACCAACCCGAACCGCTACAACCTGACCACCTACCTGCGCCGCGGCGCGCTCGGCACGCCGATCAGCGCCCACGCCGCCGGCGCGCAGTTCATCCGGCTCGACAGCGCGATCTTCGACTTCCCGTTCTTCCCGACCATGGCCGGCAAGACGGTCTTGGTGAAATTCCAGAGCTTCAACCAGTGGGGCCAGGCGGCGACGCCGCTGACCAACTGCCCGGCCTACGCCTTCGTACCCACGACCTACGGCTCGACGACGCCGGGGGCGTCAGCCTGGAGCGCCACGGGCGGCGCCCTGTCGAACGGCGGCCAGTCGGTCCCGGCGATCATCATCACCGGCGCCAGCGACAACGCCGCCGCCCAGCTGATCGCGTTCTACTACAAGCCGAGCGGCGCCGGCGCCTGGCTCAACGGCGGGACCGGGCCGAACAGCACCACGCTGCACAACATCACCGCCGTCGCGCCCAGCACCGCCTACGACGTCGGCGTGGCCTATGTCATCAACGGGGCGCCTGGATCGATCCTCACCATCGCCACGGGGATCACCACCGGCGCGATCGGCAGCGGCTCGAGCGCCGCGCCAGGCCAGGTGCTGTTCGACAGCCACGTTGCGGGCGCCTGGTCCTACACCTGTCAGGCCGGCACCTACGGCCACGTCGACATCGAAGCCTGGGGCGCCGACGGCGGCAACTACGAGACCTACTTCGGCCCCGGCGACATCAGCGCGACCGAAAGCGGCGGCGCCGGCTCCTACAGCCTCGACGCTGGCGTCGCCGCGAGCCCGGGCGCGACCGCCTTCGCCGGCACGATCGGCGCGGCCGGCGTCAACGGTGGCTATCCGCACGGGGTGACGGCCGGCTCGTCAGGCGCCAGCACCACCGTCACCACGCCAGCGATCACGACCCACGGCGGCGCTGGCGCCACCAGCAGCGCGAGTGGCGCTGGGGGCGCGGCGGGCAGCGGCGGGACGACCAACACGGCCGGCGCTGCCGGCGGCGCGGCCGACCCGCCCAGCAACGGCCGCATTCGGATCACCGCCCGAACCTAATCGGAGACAGACATGATGCGACGCGCTCTCTTCGCGGCGGCGGCGGCGTCCGCCTGCCTGCTCGCCGCGCCGGCGTCGGCCGGCACGCTGGACAGCTACCCCATCGTGACGCCCGGCGCGTCGGACAAGCTGTGCGGCTACGCGAACGCGACCGGCCACGCCACCCAATGCGCCACGGCGCAGACCATCGCGAACCTCGCCCAACCCGCTGGCGCGGCCGGCCAGGTGCAGTGGAACAACGGCTCGGTATTCGCCGGCGCAAACACGATGGTCTATTGCGCCACCTGCAACGGCGGCGGCCCCCTCTTCGCCCTCACCACCCCGGTCACGATCACGAACCAGGCCTTCACGCTCAACAACGGCTCGACAAACTGGCTGACAGCCAGTTCGACAGGGGGGGGCGGCCAGGTGCAATTCACCAGCGGCGGTGTCCTCAACTGGACGAACAGCGCCGGCTTGTCGTTGGTGAGTGCCGGAGTCCTCGGGATCGGCAACGGCGCGGCTGGCGACAAGAGCGGCCAGCTCGACGTCCTCAGCATCGTCGTGGGCTCTGGTGGGACGCTGACCCTCCCCGATGGAGGGACGATCAACTCGTCGCTTTACCAGCAATTCGTACCGCTCGTTCTGCGGGGCGGGTCAGCGGGCATGGCCGCGCCGACGCTCGGGATCGGCTATGGGACCACCTATATCGACGGTGCCGCTCACTGGAACGACAACGCGCACACTAACTCGTCGAAGGGGGGTCTGGCTCTCTGGGGTCACACGGTCGGCTCGTGCGTTCCCGGCGCTTACAGCCAGTGTTACCAATACAGCGTCGGGTTGTACAGCGGTAATGGCGTCGTTGTCGCTACCGTTGAGGACCAGGGCAACTGGTTCTCAATTGGGAGCGACCGCTTCATGAGCTGTCCGGCGCAGGGCGACCAGGGGTGTGCCCTCCAGGGCAGCGACTATGTCTCCCAGCTTCTAATCAACGACGCAGTGGTCGGCGGGTCCTACGACGAGCCAATGCTAGTCTTCCAAAGTGGGAACCAGGTAGGTGGTTTGACCGGCATCGGCCATGCCCTGCCAGGAACGATCGGCTCCAACCCGGTCAATGGCACGCCGCAGAACATCATGCGCTTCGGCGCGATCCAGGATCTCAATACCGGCTGGGACGACAACGCGGTCGATCAGCCCGATTGGGGCGTCGAGGGCTGCTTTCAGCTGGGTTCGCAGAACGGCAGCCATGCCGTGGCGACAGGCGGCGTCGGAGTCACCTGGGACGCCGCGATCTGCGACGTCGGCGGGGTCATGACGGTTCAGAACAGCGCCAAGACCTCAACGGCACCAATCAGCGCCTACTTCAACCGTCCCCACAGCGGCACGCTCGCTCAGCTCAATACCGCCGACCCTACGCCCGCCGATGGCGATGCCGGCTTCATCAACGACGCCGCCTCTTGCACCTTCATGTCGGCGGTCGCAGGTGGCGGCTCAACCCACTGTCCGGTCCACTACGACAGTTCGTCGACGAGCTGGAAGGCCGGCTGACAAGAGGCGCTTCAACGCTCGCTGTGCGGGCGGCTCCATCCAGGCGGCGAGGGCAACGCTGACTCCGATCGCAATAAGCGAGGCCGGGAGCGGCGAGCGGGCCAGCGGAAACGCCTTCAACACATTGCCGATGCTGTCGTGCAGCAGGTAGAGCGGATAGGTCGCGAGGCCCAACAGGCGGATTGGCGGCGCAGCACGACCGACCCATCGCCAGGCCAGTGGGTTTAGCCTCGCCGAGGCGATCATCAGGGCTGATAGGACAAGCCAGGTGATCGCCGGCGCGGCCTTCTGCGCATGGGGTAGCCACGACAGGTCAGCGCCCGGCGACCAATTCGAGGCCGCGAACGCAATCTGGACTAACCCGGCCGCGATCCCAACGACCGCCACGGCGCCGCGCTCCAGAGTCCAGCCCTTAGTGACCGCCTCACGCATGATGCCGCCCAACGCGAAGTAGCAGCCGAAGCCGAGTAGCGAGAGCGTCACGACGGGGTCGGGAACGATGGGCAGCGGCCTGTGCGTGAGGAGCGCGGCCAGGCGCAGCATCCAGTAGGCCGCGCTCGCTGCGCCGATCAGCCGAAGGACGAGACCGAGCGGCCAGCGCCAGAGCAGCGCCAAGAACACCGCAGCATAGAAGATCACCTCGACGGGCAGCGTCCAGAAGACGCCGTCCAGCCACGTCCCCGTCGGCCAAAGCATTATCGAGCGCAGGTAGCGCGCGCCGAGGTCCGGATAGGTCGCCTGCACAAGACAGAGACCCGCGATGGCGGTCGAGCAAAGCCAGACCGCCGGCATCAGCCGAACGATCCGATTGCGCGCAAAGGCCCACGGCGCCGCGCTCTCCGCAGAGGCGGCGATCACATAACCCGACAGCACGAAGAAGATCTCGACGCCCACCCAGCCGGCCCACGAGAGCGGGACAGGGCCGATGTCGTGACCGTAGTGGAATGCCATGACCATGGCCGCGGCGGCGAACCTGATCAGGTCCAGGCCGAGGACATGCCGCTCGTTCGCCCGCTCCATCGCCCGACCACTACCGCCGCGCTAGTCACTCGCCAACCCTAGAGGCGCGCCGCCGCCTGCCAGGATCCGCTCCCCGGTCAGTTTGACCAAGCCTGCACCGCAGCCATAGTGTCAGCCAGCGAGGAGGGGCGGCGATCAAGGGCGGCGAGCCGGACCGTTGTTTTGGCTTCCAGCTACGCGGTCGCCGAAGTGAGCTACCGGCTGGTCGAACGACCGTTCATCGACCTCGGCGCGCGCCTCGTCCGGCGCGGCGCCGCGGTCATGGGTTAGTCCTCACAGCCGCTTCTTCGAGCCGCACTTGGCGCAGGTCGCGAAGCCCTGGGTGCCACGGCCGATGCGCCAATCGTGGCCGTTGAGCAGGCACGTCACAACCGCTGATAGCCGGCCCAACCAGGTCATCGTCGGTCGCTTATCACTTTTGCCTGGAGCCGCCCATGGACGCCGCCGCCTGGATCGCGCTCGCCGGCGTGATCGCCACCTTCGCCGTCAATGTGGGCGCTTATCTGATCGCTTGGGGCGTCATGAAGGGCACTTTGGTGGCGCTCACCGCACGCGTCGCCCTGCTCGAGGGCCAGATGCGCGCGCTGGACGAGCTGAAGCTCGATGTCGCGCGGCTCGAGACCCGGCTGGACGCGCTGATCGAGCACGTCCGCGACCTCGCTGCGTCGATCCGCTGGATGCGTGAGCCGGGCGGACGCCGCTCGGCGCGCGCGCCGGCCTGATCCCCCACTTTTCCCTCCCACCAAGACAGGACGGTTCCGATGTCCAACACCAATCCCTTTTCCGTCGTCGCCGCCGACGTCAAAGCCGCGGTCGAGACCATCACGGGCGGCCTCAAGTGGTTCGCCGTCGAGGCCAAGCTGGCCATCGGCTGGATCGACCGGTCCGTGCCAGGCGCGCAGACGGCGCTCGCCATCCTGTTCCAGGCCGCCGACGGCGCGGCCGCGGCGCTGCAGGCGCACGCCTCGACCGGGCTCGCCGACCTCGTCTCCGGCGCGGTCGAGGAGGCGGGCGGGACGCTCGCAAAGCTGATCGCCGCTTCCGGGCTCGATCTCACCAGCAAGGCGGTGCTGAGCGCCGCCGACGTCGCCACCGTCACCGCCGCCCAGTCGATCGCCCACAACGCAATCAGCGTCGCCACCGCCAAGCTGCTCGGCCAGGCCGCTCAGGCCGCCGGCGCCGCGCCCAATCCCGCCATATCCCAGCCAGCTTCCAACCCTGCCGTCCCGGTCGCCTGATGTGGAAGCTGTCGCTATTCGCCGCAGCCGCCACCGCGATCGGCGGCTTTGCGGCCGGCTGGAAGGTGCATGACTGGCGAGACGGCGCGGCGGAGGTTCACGCGGCGCGCACCGCGGTGAGCACCATCCAGCGCCAGGCCGCGGCGAGCCAGACCATCGCCGTCGCCGACCAGGCCGCGCAAGACCGCGTCCGCACCGTCACCCGAACCCTGATCGAGAAGGTTCCCGTCTATGTCAGCGCGACCACTGATGCTCGTTTTCCCCTGCCTGTTGGCTTTGTGCGCCTGCACGACGCCGCAGCCGCCGGCGACGATCTGCCCGCCGTTGCCCCAGACGCCGACGGGGCTGATGACGCCGCCAGCGACGTTGCAGCGTCTGCGGCCGCCACCGTCATCGTCGGCAACTACGGCGCATGCCATGCCGACCAGGCCCGGCTAGCGGAACTGCAGGCCTGGGCCAGGAGCGTCGGCCTGGCGAAGTAGCGCCGCATCACCGATCAGCACGGACAAGCGCCTCCGGGGTCG
>Ga0209415_10007575_pt1 | contig 18933 bp, 15 predicted proteins | sample PeaSoiSIISIP2007_FD_187696 | JGI IMG/M metagenome (GOLD analysis project Ga0209415, IMG submission 187696) | Peat soil microbial communities from Weissenstadt, Germany - SII-SIP-2007 (SPAdes) (version 2) | ecosystem: Environmental > Terrestrial > Soil > Wetlands > Peat | place: Germany...
CGCCCATCATGGTGCCGCCGGTATTGTGGGTCGACTGGTAGGGCACGATGGTGAAGTTTTTCGGCCGCGGATGCATCTCGTAATGGGTCGGGTTCATCGCCTTGATGATGCCCTCGAGCTTGACCAGGAGATAGCGCGACATGGCATGGTCGTTGTCGGTGCCGTTGTAGGTCATGCGCACCAGCGGGCGGCCGAGCGCATCCTTGTAGGTCGGGTCGAGGTCGAGGAAGTTGTAGCGGTTGGCGTAGACCGAGCCCTGGGTGTTGAAGCGGGTGAAGTGGTGATACCACTTGACCGTGGCGCGCTTCCATTCCGAGCCCCAGGCGGGTGTGCTGTGGGGCACCGCGCGGCCGCCGATGGGCGGGGCGCCAGCCTGGCCGCAGCTGAAGTAGCCGCCGCCGAAGAAGCCGAGCCCGGAGTGGTCGAAGTTCTCGCCGTTGAAGTCGTCGATCACCACCGACATCCCGGCATTGCCCATGAACGGGTTGAGCTCCCTGTCCTCGAAGAAGGCTGCGGCGCCGGCTTCGAACTGGTAGGCGTAGTTCTTGCCGACCACGCCGGTGCCGGTCACGTGGTTGTAGGGCTCGCCGATGCCGGCCAGCAATAGCTGCTGGGTGTTGCCGAACACGTAGGACGACAGCACCACGATGCCGGCCGGCTGCTCGTATTCCTCGCCGCTGCGCATGTCGGTGTAGAGCACGCCGGTGACGCGCCTGCCCGCCTTGTCGTAGACGAGCCGGCCCACGAAGGCGCGGGTGCGCAGCTCGAATTTCGCCTCCTTGCGCAGGACCGGCATCACGGTGGTGTTGGCTGACGCCTTGGCGTTGGTCTCGCAGGCCATGCGGTTGCAGTAGCCGCAATACTCGCAAGCGCCGAGCGCGATGCCTTCGGGATTGCGATACGCGTTGCTGGCGATCGCGGTCGGGAGCGGGAACGGGTGATAGCCGAGGCTTTTCGCCGCCTCGCCGAACATCAGGCCGCCGCGGCCGGATTTGATCGGCTGGCAGGGATACTCGTCGCTGCGCGGCCCTTCGAACGGATTGCCGCCCGGCATGATGGTGCCGCGCAGATTGCCGGCCCTGCCGGACGCCCCACACAGCTTGTCGAAGCGGTCGTAATGGGGTTCGAGCTCCGCATAGCTCACCGGCCAGTCGGCAATCGTCATGTCGTCCGGGATGGCTTTGGCGCCGTAGCGCTCCGTGAGCGCCGAGCGGATGCGGAAGTCGGCCGGCAGGTTGCGCCAGTGCAGGGCGCCCCAATGGATGCCGGAGCCGCCGACGCCTTCGCCGGGCAGGAAGGCGCCCCACCGCCTGATCGGCAGCGCGGTCTCGGCGGGTGCGTTGCGGAACGTGATGGTATCGATGGAATTGTCGGACATCAGCTCCAGGCGTTGGGCATATTTCATCTCGTCGCGCACGCCGGGCAGGATGAAATCCTCGCCCGGGGTGCGGTCCTGGCCGCGCTCGAGCCCGACCACGGTAAGGCCGGCCTTGGTCAGCTCGCGCGCCATGATGGCGCCGGTCCAACCCATGCCGACCATGACGGCATCGACTTCCTTCAATCGCGTAACCATGTTGCGCTTCCCCTACGAGAAGTCCGAGATCGACTGCGGCGGCGCGAAATAGCGCTGGTCGCGATAGGCGTCGATCTTGTCGGCATAGGTGGCGGGCAGGCCTGGGAAGCCGAGCATCTTCCAGGACGCCTTGTCGCGGTTGCCGCCATAGACCGGATCGGCGAAGAAGCCCTGCATGGTGATGGCAAGAAGCTGGCCGAAGAAGCCGCGGGACGAGAAGCCGCGGAATTCGGCCTTGCCGTCCTCCATGGCCTTCAAGGCGGCGACGCGATCCGCCGCCGCGAGACGGTCGAACTCCTTGCCGTAGGTGTTGCGCGACCATGCGTTGGCGGCGGCGATGCCGACCTGGAAGAATTCCCTTGGCGTGAGCGGCAGCTGGTAGCCCTGCTCCGGCTTGCCCTTGAGGAACGGGCCGCCACGATACATCTTGGCGCCGCCGCCCCAGGCGCTCGCCAGTTGCCGGTCGATGAAGGTGACGATGCCGCAATCGGAGCCCGACGGCGACAATTCGTCGGCCAGGATCATGGCGTCGGCGGTGGCGGCAAGAAAGTCCGCCTCGGTGGCGGTGAGGACAAGATAGGTCTGGGGCTCGGTATTGGCGGCGGGCGCTGCGGCGGCCTGCGCCTGCGCCGGCACGGGCGGCGCCAGCCCGGCCGCAACCGCGGTGCCGGCAAGCCCGGCGCCCAGCAGGAATCGTCGCCGCTCGATGGTATCGCCTGCCATGGTTGCCTCCCCCGCCCGTGGATCACGGCATTTGCCCGCATGGTAGGCCGATTGCGCGCGGGCGCCAAGCATTCAATCGCGCCGTTCTCATACGTAGCCCGGATGGGCCGCAGCGCAATCCGGGAGCGGGTTTTATCGGCCGGCCCCGGATTGCGCGCGGACAAGTCCGCACTCCATCCGGGCTACCGGCTTCACAGATACGCGCCGGCGATCGCCAGAAATTCCTCGGCCTTGAGGCTCGCGCCGCCGACCAGGGCGCCGTCGACATCGGCGACGGCCAAGAGCTCGCGCGCGTTCGACGGCTTCACCGAGCCTCCGTAGAGAATCCGGATCCCCTCCCCCTCCGCACCAAAGCGCGCGCGCAGCCGGTCGCGGATGAAGCCGTGCACCGCGGCGACGTCGGCCGCGGCCGGCGTGAGCCCGGTGCCGATCGCCCATACCGGCTCGTAGGCGATGACGAGGCGCGCCGCGGCGGCGCCGTCGGGCACCGAGCCGTCGAGTTGCGCGCCGATGACCGCGAGCGTGCGCCCGGCGGCACGCTCATCGCGGGTCTCGCCGACGCACAGGATGGCGATGAGACCCGCCCGCCACGCGGCGAGCGCCTTGCGCCGCACCGTGGCGTCGGTTTCGTGATGGAGCGCGCGGCGCTCGGAATGGCCGACGATCACCGCGGCGGCGCCGAGATCGGCCAGCATCTCGGCGGCAATGTCTCCCGTGAAGGCGCCGCTCGGCTCGGCGTGGCAATCCTGGCCGCCGATCGCGACGGCGCCGGCCGCGGCCTCGACAAAGCGCATGACGAGCGTCGCCGGCGGGCACACCATGAGGTCGGTCTTCTCGCGCAGCCGGGCCGAGCCCGCGACGATCCTGGCGACCTCGCCGGCGGAGGCCTTGAGCCCGTTCATCTTCCAGTTGCCTGCAACCAGCGGTCGTCGCGATGTCGTCATCCCTGCCCCCCGGCGGATCAGCTTGCGGTTAGCAGACGCGGGCGGCGGGCGAAAGGGGCAACATCACGTTCCCGCGCCTGCGCCGACGCGAAACACCCGGCCGGTCGATACTGGTTGCAGTGTCGACCGGCCGGCAGTCTCGCAGCAAGCCAACCTTCGCGCCTTACTTGCCTGGGTTCTCGCCGAGGCCTTCGATCAGGGGCGCGAGCAGGTCCGGGTTTGGCCTCCACCGCCCGACCGACGTGCGGTAGATCGGCTGGCGGACCTGGATGGCGCTGGCGGTGCGCACTGGCCGATCGGTCCGGTGAAAGTCGAGGCAGGCGGCGTTCCAGGCGAGGCCGCAATGGGCGAGCATCCGGCGCGCCACGCGCTCCAGGTCGGCGGCGATGTCCTCGTATTGCACGTCGAGCATGACGCCATCGGGCAGCACGCTGCGCCAATGCGCCATCAGTTGCCGGTAGGCCCGGTAATAGCGGCCCAATGTGCCGAGGTGGTAGCTGTAGGCGTTGCCGCCGGCGAAATTCTTCGAAAAGCAGGACAGGCACGTGTCGACGGGGTCGCGCTTGACGTGGATGATGCGCGCCTGCGGCAATGCCAGGTGGATGAGCCCGAGGAGCTGGAAGTTGGCCGGCATCTTGTCGACGATGCGTGTCGCGCCGGGGGCGATCGCCCGGATGCGGCCGAGATAGTCTGCTCCCAACTGGCGCAGTTGCTCCGCCGATGCGGCCGCAACCTTCTCCACGAGCAGGTGCCGGTTGCCGAGCGAGGCGCTCAGCTCGGTGGCGAGATCGCGAAAATCTTCCAGCTCGCCGGCGCCGAACGCCAGCGCGTGGCTGGCGAGAATCTGCTCGACCAGCGTGGTACCGGATCGCGGCATTCCGACGACGAAGACCGGCACGGACGAAGGCTCGCCGAGCCCGCGCCTCGCGGCCATGAATTGGCGATCGAACGTCGTCCGGCTGCGCTCGAAAAACCGGAGCACGCCGGCCTCGTCATAGATCACTTGCGCGTGCTTGATGGCGTTGCCGGCCACGAGGTGGGAGAACGAGCGTTCGTGCCGGCCGATGTCCGCATAGGCCTTGCCGAGCGCGAAATGAAGCCGCGCTTGCTCCTCCGTGGTCAGCACCGCGAGGTTCGCCGCCAACCTCTCGATGGCGGCAAGGCGCGGGTCGGCCGCCGTAAATCGTACCAGTTCCGCGCGGCCGCAATGGAAATCGATCCGGCCGGGCGCGAGCGCGAGCGCGGTGTCGTAGGCCTCCTGCGCGTCGGCGACCAGACCGAAATCCCTGAGCGCGTTCGCGAGCGCGTAGAACACCTCGGCCAGACCGGATTTCGCCGCGGGCGTCGGGTCGCGGTGCGCGAGCGCGGCACGCAGGCGGTGGAACGTCGCCACCGCACCGCAGCGCCGCGGTTGCGGAGCGCCTCGCCAAGCGCTTCGCCAAGTGCCTCGCCGAGCATCTCGCCAAGCGCGCCGGCACGGGGCGATGGGCGGTTGAGCGCATGGTCCGGCGCCGGCTGGGTCTTGCCCGGGTCCACTGACGTATCCCGCGTTCGCGACAAAGCGTGCTTATATCACGGAGGGAGCCGGAATGCCGGCGCGACGCCGGCACCCTACTCTCACTTCCCGGGCATCTTGTCGTCGACGCCCTCGACGTAGAAGTTCATGCCGCGGATCTGGCCGTCGTCGAGGTTCTTGCCGCCCTTGCATTCCACCGTCTTGCCGTCCTGGTCGATGACCGGGCACTTGAACGGATGGAGCGTGCCGGCGACGATGGCGGCTTCGGTGTCCACCGCCATCTTCTTCACGTCGTCGGGCATGTTGGTGTAGGGCGCCATCACCACGAGCTTCGACTTGAGGCCGCCCCAGGTGTCGGCCGAGGTCCACTTGCCGGCGAGCTCGAGCTTGACGCGGTCGTCGTAATAGGGCGCCCAGTTGTCGACGATCGCGGTGAGCTGGGCCTTGGGCCCGAACTTGACCATGTCGGAATCCTGGCCGAACGCGTAGGCGCCGCGCGCGGCGGCGATCTGCATCGCGGCCGGGGTGTCGGTATGCTGCATGATCACGTCGGCGCCGTGGTCGAGCAGGGTCTTGGCGGCGTCGGCTTCCCTGCCGGGATCGATCCAGGCGTTCACCCAGACGATCTTCACCTTGATGTTGGGATTGACCGATCGGGCGCCCAGCATGGTGGCGTTGATGCCGGAGATCACTTCCGGGATCGGCAACGACCCGATGTAGCCGAGCACCGCGGTCTTCGACATCTTGGCAGCGATCTGCCCCTGGATGTAGCGGCCCTCGTAGAAGCGCCCCGAATAGGTCGCCACGTTCTTGTCGCGCTTGTAGCCGGTGGCGTGCTCGAAATTCACCTTGGGATACTTCTTGGCAACCTTGAGGGTCTGGTCCATGTAGCCGAACGAGGTGGCGAAGATCAGCCTGTGGCCGGAGCGCACCAGCTGCTCGATCGAGCGTTCGGCGTCGGGACCTTCGGGGACATTCTCGACATAGCTGGTCTCGATCTTGTCGCCGATGTCCTTGATCAGGCCCTGGCGGCCGACCTCGTGCTGATAGGTCCAGCCGAAATCGCCGACCGGGCCGAGATAGATGAATCCGATCTTGAGCTTGTCGGCCCCGTTGGCGCCGGGCACCGTTCCGGGGACGACGGCCGCAACCGCGAACGCGGCGGCCGCGGCGGCGGCAGCAGGAGCAACGGCGGCTAATCGCATGTTCTACTCCGGCGTCTTCGACGGCTGGTGCGGTCATTCCGGACGCGGCGCCCGCGCGCAGCCGAAGACGGTTCAACGGTCCGGCACCAACACCACGATCACGGTCGCAAGATACGGCAGGGACGACATCAATTGCGAGGGGATCGGCAGGCTCATGGCCTGGGCATATAGCTGTCTGCTACCGCGCCGGAATGCGGTCCAGCACCGGCAGCAGCGCCCGGATCTTTTCGAACACCACGGCAATGCCGTCGAGCCGGGCGGCCAGCCGTTCCCCGCTGTCGCCGCCATGTGCGCCGGTCCAGGCGTCGGACACCAGCCGGGCATCGGCGCTGATCCGCAGCGCTGCGCTGCCGTCTCCCAGCAGAACGGGCTGGCCCAAATGGCAAATCGCCGCCTCGATCCGCGCGCCCGACAAGCCGGCCACGTCGATATTGAGGGCGTGGTGCAGGAGCCTCGCCTGGGCGAGCGACAGCGGCCGTCCACCATGGATCGCGACAAACGGGAAGATAGTACGGGCGCAAAACTCCTCGTCCGCCTCAACGCCGAACCAGGCCGGCGCGGGCAGTGCGCGCAATTCGGGATATCGGCCAATGGCGCGGTCAAAGGCGGCGCCGAATTCAGCGAGCGCCAGCCGGCGGAACAGGCTTGGGACCGCATAATAGGCGCGCATCTCCGCCAGCGCCGCGAACCAGCGCAGCGCTTGCCCGAGATTGGCGCGCTCCGGTAATTGCTCGCGGATCGCCATCCAGTGCCGCGGCCAGTCCGATCGCGCCGTATAGGCGGCGAGCCCTGGCGGCACTTTGCACCCCGACTCCAGGCGCGCCGCGATCCAGGCCGGCACCAACATGGCGCCGCTGAGCGGCGGGCCGCCGAGGAACTTGGAGCCGGTGATCAGCACCAGCGCGCCGCGGTCGAGATAGAAGCCCATCCGGGCTGGGCTCAATCGGCCCTGGCAGGCGTCGACCACCAACTGGACGGAGCCGGGGAATTCCGCGTGCAGGGCATCGATGCAGGCGCCGCTCGGACCGCGGGCGCCGAGCTTGGAATGGTCCATCATGTACAGGGCTACGCCGCGCTCGGCCCCGACCGCCGCCGCCACCGCGGCCTGCACTTCGGCATCGACCTGCGTCATCGGCCGCTCATGGCCGTCGCGGTCGCGCAGCGTCACGGCGACGAATTTCCCCTCAAGGCCGGCGAGCGGCGCGTCCCGCGCGACGGCCACGCCGGCCGAGGTCGCGGTTGCGAAATGCCGGCCCGATGCCGCCTGGGGTATGCCGCTGCCGCTCTCGTCGGCGCCGATAACAATACTGGTGACGGGCCGGCCGAGGCTCCAGCGCGCGATGGCGAGCGCCTGCAGGGCGCCGTCGGTACCGGATGGCGCCAGCACGATATCGGTATCGCCGAGACCGAGCTGCGCGCACAACGCCCGCCGGATCCCCTCATTCGCACCGTCGAGTTTCGCCGCCCGCCCGAAATCCTCGAACGCGGCCGCCGCGGCCGCATAACCACGCCGGGAAATCGTGTTGGCGGTAGAGGACGACAGGCTGAACTCGCCGTCATGGGGAAACGGCCGGGCGCCGTAGCCGTTGAGCAGCGTCACCGGATCGACCGCGATCCGGGGATCGGCGCCGGACAGCAATGCAAGATCGAGCGTGGACAGCCGCTCCGACCCCAGCCGCCGTTGAGGCGAATCCATGTTGCGCTCATCACCGTCGCCGCGACTGGTTCCTAGCTTTGCCCAGTAAAGAATTGGTGAATGCCGACGTCGGACCGGGTGCTGCGCCGGGGCGCGGGTTTATCTATTCTGCGCTTTCTTGGCCTTTCCTTCGGCCGAGCAGGGATTGTCGTTCGAGCACGTGTCGCCGATCACGCCGACAGCCTGCATCTCGATCTCGATCCCGGGTCGGGCGAAGTTCGTCACGGTGATTAGCGCACTGCCGGGATAGTTCCCGTTCTTGAAGAAGTCCTTGCGCATTTCGACGAACTTGTCGCCATACCGGGATTCCTTGATGAAAACCGTCATGGTTACGACATTGTCCAGGCTGCCGCCGGCGCGTTTCAAGACGCCGTCGACCTGAGCAAACACTTGCTTGACCTGGGCTTCGAAATTGTTGGCGATGTTGTTGCCCTGGCCGTCCTGCGTCGCGGTCTGGCCGGCGACCCAGACCGTCATTCCGCCCGACGTGACCACCCCCGGCGAAAACGCGCGCGACAACTGAAACGGCGTCTTCTCCATGTACTCAGCGGCCTGGGCAGCAGTTGACAACAACATAGCGAGCAACACGGTGATGGTACGATTCATCTGGGGCTCCTGACGAAAAACAACGGCGGCGTTAAAGCGGGCGACGAGTGTTCTTGATATCCAAGATCGCGTCAACCTTCATCGCGCACCTTCATCGCGCTGCCGCGACTTCGGCTTGCGTGCATCGCGTGGCGATTTGGTGGGCGCCCCACGCAGATACCGATAAGCCGCCCGCACGTCGAGCGGCATCCATTCCCGGTAGCGTTGGACATGGGCATATTGCGGCAGAGCGACCTCCCGCACTGCCGCGTCTTCGGACGCGCCCGCCTTGATGGCGCGGTCGACGGCGGCGCGCAGCTCGACCAGCATGTCGCGAAAGCGGGCAACCTCGGCAAGCGTGGTCGGCGTCCCGTGGCCGGGGATGACCACCGCGACATCGAGCGCGAGCACGCGCCCGAGCGCGGCGATCAGGCCGTTGAGATCGCAATCGCCCAGCCAGGGAAAGCGGCCGTGGAACAACAGGTCGCCGAGAAACGCGACCTTGCGCTTCTCGAGGTGGACCACGACGTCGCCGTCACAATGGGCCGGCCCGAAATAGTGCAGCCGCACCGTGTCGTCCGGCAGATGGAACGCGAAGCGATCCGCGAAGGTCTCGCTCGGCGGGCGGATCACCACGGTGTCGTAGTCGGACTGGCTGATGCGTCCTTCGAACCAGCGCCGCGCCGGATCGTCGTCCGGCACGAGTTCGAAAATGTTCTGGCCGAACAGAAACCGGATCTTGGTCGGAATGTCGCTGATCGACCAGGCATCGCCCGATCGCGGCCCGAGACACGCGCTCATCGCGGCGAGCGTCTTTTCGTGCGCGAGAATCGGAACGTCCGCGAACACCACGTTGCCGGACGTGTGGTCGAGGTGACAGTGCGTGTTGATGACGGCGCGCAACGGCTTCCCGGCCTTCGCGAGCACCGCGGCGCGCAATTGACGCGCGAGCCGCGGGTGTTGCTGGGTGTCGATGACAAGCAGCCCCTCCGGCGTCTCGATCGCGCCCGCATTGGAGTCGCCGCCCGCGCCGATCCACGCATGAACGCCATCGGCGACGGTCACGAGTCGAGGTTCATCGGGATTGGTCATTTATCGGCCTCGGAATTTTGCGCAGACGGATGACGTTATTGGAGCCGGGCCCGCCATCGTAGCCCGCTTGGAGCCGCGCTTGCTCAAAGGTCATTGCACGAGATCGCCTCGTCGCGCCGCGCGCTTCTCGCAACGACCGCGAGCGGCCGCCAAGGATTGCCATCACTGCGTCGGCTTGATGCCGACCGCCTGGGCGATGGCGGCGACCTTGGCACGTTCGTCCTCGATGGCCGCGGCGAATGCGGCGGGCGTGCTGGTGCGCACCGCGACCCCCGCGGCGGCGAGCGTCGCGGCGAGCGCCGGATCGGCGCCGGCCTCGCGGATATCGGCGGCGATACGTTCGCGCAGGTCGAGCGGCATGTCGCGCCAGCCGAAGAAGCCGCCGAACGCCCCGAACGCGAGCGCCGGAAAGCCGGCCTCGGTCGCGGTCGGCACGTCGGGCGAGGCGGGCCCGCGATCGCGGCTGGTCACCGCGAGCGGCGTGACCTTGTCGGCCTGCACGTGCGGCCGCACCACCGCGAGCGAAGTCGCGCTCACCTGGATGCGGCCCTCGGCGAGGTCGTTGATCGCCTGGGTGAAGTCCTTGTAGGGGACCTGCACCAAGTCGAGGCCCGCACTCTTGAGAAAACCAGCAAACATGAAATAGACGACGCCCGGGGTCGCGACCCAGTTGAGCTTGCCGGGCCCGGCGCGCGCGAGCGCCACCACCTCACCCAGCGACCTGAGCTTGAGCGACTGCGGCACCGCGACGGCGATGAAGACTTCGCTGCCGAGCGAGATCGGCGCGAGATCGCGCGCCGGATCATAGGGCAGCTTGCTGTAGAGCACCGGATTGACCGTGACCGGACCGGGCGCGGCATAGAGCAGGGTGTGGTCGTCGTGATTGGCGGCGAACGCGCCGACGGCGACGATACTGTCGGCGCCCGGGCGATTTTCGACCACGACCGGCTCGCCCCACCGCTTCGCCAGTCGATCCGCGAACAGGCGCGCGGTTACGTCCGTCGCGCTGCCGGCTCCGAACGGGACGATCAAATGGACCGCTCGCTTGGGCCAAGGCTCGGCCAGCAAAGGTGCCCCCGACAATGCGAGAGCAAATGCGACAATGGCGATGCTGTAGCGAATTAAATTCTCAGCCGTGCGCATGCAATTCTCCAAGTTTTCGTCAAAACTGCGTCACGCGCGCCGTCGCTTCCGCAGACCGGAAGACCGAGATCGATCCGGTACTTGTGCAGTTCGAAACGGTAGCCTATCCCCGCCACTTCGGCAATTGCGGTGACCATTGTAAAGCCGCGGCGGCGCGTGGCCGCCGCTCCATGCGGGCTTCGGAACTATCCGGTTTTTCCGGGATCGTCACGTTATTGACGGGACGTTAACAGCCGTCGCCTAGGTTGGGGCCGTGTTCAGCCCGAGTTGAGTATGTTGAGTACCATGTCGCTGCCAGGCCCGATCCTCGTCATAACCGACCGCCCCGACCGCAAGCTGATGGCCGCGCTCACCGCGGCCGGCGCCTTTCCGGTGGTGGAGAGCACCCTCGGCGAGGCCGCGAGCGCCATTGTCCGGGTCGAGCCCGCGGCGGTGCTGTTCGCCGACGCGGACGCGGCGCCGGTCCAGAGCCTCGCCGACCGCCTGATGGACGCCATCGACGCCGCCCCGGCGCCGTTCTTGCCGGTGGTGGCGCGGGTCGCCGAATGCGGCGCCACCATTCTCGACGTGCTGCCGATCAAGGCCGACGCGCCCGGCGACCAGATCGTCGCCCGGCTCGGCTCGGCGCTGCGGGTACGCACGCTCCACGCGACGGTGCTGCGCCGGATCGACACGCTGCGCAACAACGGCGCCGACGTGCCGCCGCTCGCCGCCACCGACCCCCTCGACGACGCCACCGTGCTGGTGACCGGACGCGGCCGCACCTATCCGGCGCTGACCACCGCGGTCGGCGAGCGGGTCGGCCTGATCGGCGCGCTGTCGGTGGAGACCGCCGCCCACCACCTCAACAATCGCGACGTCGACGGCATCATCATCGGCGAGGGCTTCGGCCCCACCACCATCGAGGCGTTCCTGACCGCCCTGATGGAGGATTCCCGCTTCCGCGACCTGCCGGTCGGCCTGGTGCCCGACATTCCCCCCGGCATCGAGCGCGCCCGCCTTGCCGGCCTGGAGCCGGTCGGCGGCGAGCCCGAGGACATCGTCGCCCACCTGCTGCCGCTGGTGCGCGTCCACGCCTTCTCGGCGCGGCTGCGCCGCCATATCGCCTCGCTCGACGCCCGCGGCATGATCGATCCGCAGACCGGCCTGTTCACCGCCGCGGCGTTCGAGCGCGACCTGCCGCGGGCGATCGGCGACGCCCATGAGCGCGGCATTCCGATGTCGATCGCACGCTTTGCCTTTCCGGCCGAGCTCGGCCGCCGCGCCCGCCTCGATGTGGCGCGGCTGGTGAGCCGGCTCATCCGCAACGTCGACTTCGCCTGCCAGGACGCCGACGGCGCCATCGTCGTGGTGTTCGCCGAATCGGCGCTGCGCCATGCCCACGTGGTCGCCCGGCGGATCGCGAGCGTGATGCGCCATACCGTGCTCGATCGCGAGCACGCCGATGACAACCGCCTCGAGCCGACGGTGACGCTCGCCTCCTTGAAGGCGACCGATACGCCGCAGTCGCTGCTCGCCCGGGTGTCGGAAGCCGCCACCGTCGCGGCGGAGTAGCGGCGTTCCAGGCTCCGATTGATTTTCCCATCCGCCGGGAACAAGATTGCGCCGGCGCGGGGGGCGCCCGCCGGCGCGGCCGGCGGCGGCATCTCGGGGTAGCGCGGATGTCGGACATTTGGAGGAGCGAGGCCTCCCGCCTGCAGCCGGGGACGCGGCTCAACGGCATTTACGAGATCGAGCGGCGCATCGCCGCCGGCGGCATGGGCGAAATCTATCGCGGCCGCGCCGTCGAGACCGGCGATGCGGTCGCCATCAAGGTGATGCGCACCGATCTCGCCGATAACGCCGCCACGCTGGCGCTGTTCCGCAAGGAAGCCTCGGCGCTGCATGACATCCAGCACGACGCTATCGTGCGCTATTACGTGTTTTCCAGCGACCCGGTGCTGCGGCGGCACTATCTCGCCATGGAGTTTGTCGACGGGCGGCCGCTGCGCGACCTGTTGCGCGACGGCCCGCTCACCTTCGAGGCGGTGCGGCTGTTGCAGCAGCGCCTTGCCGCGGGCCTCCACGCCGCCCACCAGCACGGCATCATCCACCGCGACATCTCGCCCGACAACATCCTCATTCCGGGCGGCGACGTCGCCCGCGCCAAGATCATCGATTTCGGCATCGCGCGCTCGACCCGGATCGGCGCCGGCACCCTCATCGGCTCGGGCTTTGCCGGCAAGTGCAATTACGTCTCGCCGGAGCAGCTTGGGCTGTTCGGCGGCAACGCCACGGCGAAGTCGGACATCTACAGCCTCGGCCTCGTCCTCGCCGAATGCCTGACCGGGCAGGCGATCGACATGGGCGGCAGCGAGGTCGAGGTGGTGGAGAAGCGGCAGGTGCTGCCCAATCTGGGCGCCGTCGATCTGCGCTACCGGCCGCTGCTCGAGCACATGCTGCAGCCCGATCCGAACGACCGGCCGGAGTCCATGGCGGTGATCGCGGCGTGGCGGCCCGACGTCGCCTATCGCGGCGTGCGCGGCGTCGCCGCCCGCGGCCGCGGCAAAGGGGTGGTGCCGGGGGCGAAACGCGCGCCCAAGCCCAAATCGCGGGCGGCCCGATGGCTCGCCGGCGCGGCGCTCGCCGTGGTGCTGCTGCTCGGGATCGGCAGCGTCGCGCTGTCCTTGTTCTATTCCTACCTGCCGACGCTCTACGGCTACATCCCGATCCGGCTCACCGAGCTCGTGACGCCCGCCCCGGCGCCGCCGGTGCCGCCGCGCACCAATCCGCCGAGCGCGCCGCCGCCGTTGTCCCCGGCGGCGGCGGGGTCGGCCGCGCCGGCAATCCGGCCGGAGACCGACGCGGGCCAGCGCATCGCCCGTTTCCTCACCTCCTACCAGGGCGGCGACTGCTTCTTCGCCGCGCCCGTCAAGGTCGCGGACGACCGCGCGAGCATCGACGCCTATTTCGCCACCACGGCGCCGTTCGAGATGCTGCAAAACGATTTCAAGCGCGCGACCGGCTTCGACGCCACCGTCAACGCGCTACGGGTCACGCCGCAGCAATGCGCCGCCATCACGTTGCTGTCGCGGCTGCGCGGCGCGCCGGCGGCCGCGCCGCGCCTCGACATTTCGGCCGCGACGCTGCGCAGCGGCAGCACCATGAACGGCACCGTCGCGGGCTTCGGGGATCGCGCCGTCGAGCTGCTGCTGGTCGCCGATGACGGCCTTGTCTACAACATGACGAGCCGCCTGACGCCGGGTGCGGACGGCACCAGGACCTTCGGTTTCGCCATCAAGCTCGTCGAACCCGGCACCGCGCGGCCGCAGCTCCTCCTGGTGGTCGCGAGCGGCCGGCCCCTCGACGCCCTGAAGCCGGGCCGCACCGGCGCGGCTTCGCTCGGCGCCGCCGACGACGTGTTCGCCCGCGCGCAGAACGAAGCGCGCCAGACCGGGCAGATGATCGCCGCCAGCGCGAGATATTTCCGGCTGGAGAATTGAGGCCGCGTAGCCCGGATAAAGCGAACGCCCTTGCGTTCGCGTCATCCGGGGTCAGCCTGTCGGTTCGACGAACCGCCGATCCCGGATTACGAGACCGCGAAGGGCGGTCTCTCCATCCGGGCTACGCGTGTCGTCGACCTTTCCGGAGGGATGTTCCCCTTTGGCCTGCGGCACCTTATGTTGTCCCCGAACCGTCAGGAGAATCCGATGCCCGCACCCGCAAGTGCACCCCCCTTTGCCCCCGAAAATGCGCTGCCGATCGACGTCGTCTCCGACGTGGTCTGCCCGTGGTGCTTCATCGGCAAGCGCCGGCTCGAAAAGGCGATCGCGCTCAAGCCGGAGATTGCCGTGACGGTGCGCTACCGGCCCTACTTTCTGAATCCTTGGGTGCCTCGCGCGGGCATCAGCCGGACCGAATATCTCACCACCAAGTTCGGCTCGGTGGAGCGCTACAACGCGAATGCCCCGCGCGTCGTGGCGGCGGCGCGGGCGGAGGGGCTCGCCTATAACATGGATGCCATCGCACGCCAGCCCAACACGCTCGACTGCCACCGGCTGATCCTGTGGGCGGGCGACAGCGGCGACCAGGCGCGCATGAAGCAGCGCCTGATGGAGCTTTACTTCACCGAGGGCGGCGACCTCACCGACAGCGAGGTGCTGGTCAAGGCGGCGCAGGATTGCGGCATGGACGGCGACGCGATCCGCCGGCGGCTCGCAAGCGAGGAGGACGTCGCAAGCATCACGGCCGAGGCAGAGTCCGCCAAGACGGCCGGCATCGACGGCGTGCCGTGCTTCATCCTGGGCGGCATGTTCGCGGTGTCGGGCGCGCAGGCGCCGGACTATCTCGCCGACGCCATCGAACGCGCCGCCGCCGAGCGCGCGAAGCGCGCCGCCGAACCCGCCGAAATCGAGCCGGTGTAGGACGTCAAAATCGTCAATCCGGATTCGCGCAAGAGCGCGCCCCGGAATGACCGCTTAATTGATCTGCGCAATGGAGGAACTTCCAGGTGCCGTCCGATATCGTGATGCTGGACGCGGGTGCGCTTGCCGGCGCGATCCATGCGCGAAAACTCTCCTGCGTCGAGGTGATGACCGCGTATCTCGATCACATCGACACGCTCAATCCCAAGGTGAACGCCATCGTCGCGTTGCAGGACCGCACGGGCCTGCTGGCGCAGGCGCACGAGCGCGACGCCGAGCTTGCGCGCGGCGCGCCGGCCGGGCCGCTCCACGGCTTCCCCCACGCCATCAAGGACCTGGCGCCCGTCAAGGGCATCCGCACCACCATGGGCTCGCCGATCCTGAAGGATAACGTCCCGACCGCCGACAGCGTCATGGTGGCACGCATCCGCAACGCCGGCGCGATCTTCATCGGCAAGACCAACACGCCGGAATTCGGCCTCGGCTCCAACACCTACAATCCGGTCTACGGCATCACCCGCAATGCCTACGACCAGTCGCGCTCGGCGGGCGGCAGCAGCGGCGGCGCCGCGGTGGCGCTCGCGCTGCGCATGCTGCCGGTGGCCGACGGCAGCGATTATGCCGGCAGCCTGCGCAACCCGGCCGGCTGGAACAACGTGTTCGGCTTTCGCACCAGCATCGGCCGCGTGCCGGCCGACGGGCGCGACGCCTTCATGCCGACCATGGGGGTGCTCGGCCCGATGGCGCGCAACGTCCCCGATCTCGCCATGCTGCTCGGCGTGCAGGCGGGCTACGACGCCCGCGTGCCGCTGTCGATCCCCGGCGACGGGGGCATCTTCAAGGCGCCGCTGGAGCGCGATTTCAAGGGCACGCGGATTGCCTGGGCCGGCGACTTCAACGGCTTCCTGCCCTACCAGGCCGGCGTGCTCGATGTCTGCACGGCGGCGCTGAAAACCTTCGAGGCGCTGGGCTGCATCGTCGAGGAGGCGCAGCCCGATTTTTCCATGGAGGCGCTGTGGCGCGCCTTTCTGCCGCTGCGCGCATGGCAGACCGCCGGCGCGCTGCTCGCCCATTACCGCGACCCGGCCCGCCGCGCGCTGCTCAAGCCGGAAGCGATCTTCGAGATCGAAAGCGCGCAAAAGCTCTCCGCGCTCGAAATCACCGCGGCCTCCGCGGTGCGCACGGAATGGTACCAGGCGATGCGGCGGTTGTTCGAGACTTACGACTATTTCGTCGTCCCGACCGCCCAGCTGTTTCCGTTCGACGCCGATATCCATTGGCCCAAGGACATTGCCGGCACCACGATGGAGACCTATCATGACTGGCAGAAGGGCGTGATTCCCATCACCATGGCGGGGCTTCCGGCGCTGGCGGTGCCGGCGGGCTTCGGCGCCGCGGGCCTGCCCATGGGAATCCAGATCGCCGGCCCCAATCATGCCGAGCTTGCCTGCCTGCAGCTCGCCCACGCCTATGACGGCGCCACCGGCTGGACCCGGCGGCGGCTGCCGCCGCTCATCGCGCCGCCGCAATAACGTTGAACGCAATTCCGCAGCCATCCGTGCGCCTGGAGAAGCATTATGAGCGCCCCACCGCAACTGCGCCGCACCGACAAGGCGATGGCGGATGCGCGCGCCCTCGACACCCTGGCGCGCGGCTTCTGCGGGCGGGTCGCGACCGTCGGGGCGGACGGCTGGCCCTATTGCGTGCCCCTCCTCTATGTGTGGGCGGACGGCGAAGTGCTGGTCCACAATGCGGCGGAGCGCGGTCATTTCCGGGCCAATGTCGATCACGACCAGCGGGTCTGCTTCGAGGTCGACGAGCCCGGCGAGGTGTTCGATTACGGCCGCTTCGAGTGCGACAGCTCGGTGGCGTTTCGCAGCGTCATCGTGTTCGGCACCATCAGGGTGGTCGAGGACGCCGCCGTCAAGCGGCGGTTCTTCGACGCCCTGATGGCAAAATACGGCAAGGATTCCGGCCGGCCGAAGCAGTTCTATCCGCGGCTCGACCAGATCACGCTCTATGCCATCAAGGCGGAGCGCATCACCGGCAAGGAAACCCCGCTGCCGGACATGGCCGAGCAGTGGCCCGCCAAGGACCGGACCAAATCGCCGGATGCGAAACCGTAGCGAGCCCGTAGCCCGGATGGAGCGGCGCCTTCCGCCGCGCAATCCGGGGACGGCCTCTCCCCTGCGGCAAGTGGATGGACCGGGAATACGCGCCGGAAGGCCGGCGCTCCTTCCGGGCTACCGGTTACCCGGCCCATCGCAGCGCCAGCACCAGGATCGCGATTGCCGCGAGCCACGATCCGGCGACGCGCAGCACGATGCCCTGCCACCGGCCGGCCAACGCCGACGCCGCCGCGGCGAGGAGCGCGAGTGCGATCACGCCGCCGCAGGCGGTGCCGAGCAGCATCGGCACGGCCGCGCCGACCGAGATCGCCTGCGGCGGTGAATCGAGACCGATCGCAACGCCGATGACCGGCGCCGGCGGCACCGCGAGCCATGCCGGCAGGCGCGGCAAGCCCGCGGCGAGGACGCCGCAGGCGGCGGCAGCCGCCAGCAGCACGTCATTGGCCGGCGTTTCGCCGACACCCCACGCAATCGCACCGAGGCCGCCGGCGAGGCCGAGCGCAAATGCCGCCACGATCGCGACCCGCGACCCGGCGCGGCCGGCCGCGACGGCAAGACCCGCGAGCGCGACCACGTGGGCCGGCGCCAGCAGCGGATGCAGCAATCCGCCGGCCAAGGCGCGCGCGGCCGCCACCGGGTCCATGTGCATCATAAGGCGGCGATCAGAAAAATCATTCCGGCAATCGCGATGGCGGCGCCCGCAAGCCGCACCACGACCCGGCCGGCCGGCCGGCGCGCCGCGAGGCCGACGCCGATCCCGGCGAGATGCAGCAGCCCGGTTGCGATCACGAAGCCGGCCGAAAACGCGATGGCATCGGCGCCGGGCGGCAGCTCGGCGCCATGGGCATAGCCATGGAAGATCGCAAACACCGCGACCGCCGCCACCGCGACCGCGAGCGGGGCGCGGACCATAAACGCCACCATCACGCCGAGCACGATGGCCGAGACCGCGATGCCGATTTCGACCCGCGGCAACGCAACGCCGGCGATCCCCAACACCCCGCCCAGCGCCATGATCAGCGGGAAGGCGATCGGCAGCAGCCACAACGCCGGGGCCCCGAGCACCGCGCCCCACAAGCCGACCGCCACCATGGCGGCCACATGGTCGGGCCCGGTCAGGGGATGCCGGAAGCCGCCGAAAAATCCGCCGGCGACATCGCCGCCGCCAATGCCGCCGCCATGGGCAAGCGCCGGCGTGACGCCTGCCGCCATCATCAGCAGCGCTGTCAGGATGAGCGGAATGGCCATTCCTCCCGCGCCCGCTCTAAACGCCCAACGGCCGCGACCGCGGATTACCGCCGCGCGATTATTTCGGCACGTCGTCGCCGCCGTCCGCCGCAGCGGTCGCGTAGAGATAGCGCAGCAGATTGACCTTGTCCTCGCGCGGCAGCGCCAGCACGGCGTCGTAGAACGCGATCACCAGGGTGCAGTAGGCCGGAAATTCCGCCGGCGTCAGCTTTTCGCGCCCCAACAGCTCGCGCTGCACCGGCAACTGGCGCAGCGCGTTGAACACCGTTTCGAGATAGGGCTGCGCCTGTTCGGCGGAGGGCGGGGCGATCGAGGCGTTGGGGTCGGTGCCGGCGACCCGCTCCAGCACCGTCAAGTCGCGCCCGAACAGGATCGGGAAATCCTTGGCGAGATTGGCGGTCAGTCCAGCGCCCTTGCTCTCGTCGCTCAGCGCCACGCAGCTTTCCGGATTGGTGATCTGCAACGCCGTCATATAGGCGAGATAGGTCTCGGTGATGTCGAGGAGCGTGTCCTCGGATGCATTCGCCAGCAGCCGCTTGACGCTCTTGCGCAGCGCGGTGCGCGCCAGCGACATCAGTTCGTCGTCCGGGGCATTCACGGCGCCTGCCGCGAACCGCGTGACGAAGCGGTTGAAATCCGCCGGATCATTGCGCTCCAGCGTTGCGACCGCCGGCAC
>Ga0209415_10007576_pt1 | contig 18932 bp, 15 predicted proteins | sample PeaSoiSIISIP2007_FD_187696 | JGI IMG/M metagenome (GOLD analysis project Ga0209415, IMG submission 187696) | Peat soil microbial communities from Weissenstadt, Germany - SII-SIP-2007 (SPAdes) (version 2) | ecosystem: Environmental > Terrestrial > Soil > Wetlands > Peat | place: Germany...
CGGTGAGGTGCGAGAGTGGTTGAATCGGGCGGTCTCGAAAACCGTTGAAGGGGTGACTCTTCCGTGGGTTCGAATCCCACCCTCACCGCCAGAATAGAATAATAGCTTAGGGCGAATCAACACCTTTTCGGAAGCAATGGGAAGCGATGCGCTGTGTTACAACTCCGGTATGGCCCTTAACTTAACCTCTACCGCGAACACAACAGCGGGTGCTCCCAGAAGCGGGTGCCGCGTCTGCATACGCGCAAAGCCCAGGAGTCGCCGCGCTGCGGCTGGAAGAAGTGATTGCCTGATTTATGCTTCGGGCACCCTCGCGGATGGATTCAAGCGCAGGAACACGGGCTGCTTGGGAGTGGCCAGAGGCCGAGCGGACGGCCGAGGCCTGGGAGCGGGCCGGCCGCTGGTCGGCTCCCGTCGCTGAACCCAAACCCGAGCCCGAGCAGAGGGTCGATGCTGGCGTCAGCGTCGCGGAAGCGACAAAGGCCTTCCTGCTCAAATGTAAATCCCGCCAGATCAAAGCCTCCACGCTGCGCAAATACCAGACCTGCACCACGCAGATTCTCGCCTTCTGTGAATCGCGGGGTTACGCCAGAATGCGCCAGCTCAGCGTCGGCGTATGGACTTGTTCTATCAGTCCTGGGCGGATGGCATCCGGGCTCGGGCCAAAAAGCTGGAGCGGCTGCGTGCATTTGTGAAGTTCTGCCTAAAGCGCAAGTGGCTGGCCGAAAACCTGGTAGAGGATATTGAGACGCCGGTCGGATCCTCGACCGCCGCGGATCGCCTGCCGTTCACTGACGAGGAAGTGGAGAAGATGTACCGGGCCTGTGAGGGTTTGGGGGAAATTCGCTGGAAGAGCCATCTCGGCGAGGGGGCGTGGTCGGGCGAGGAAGTGAAGGAATTCATCTTGGTTCTCGTGTACACGGGACTGCGCATCTCCGACGTGGCCACCTTCGACATGCAGGCGCGATCGGGAGACGGCAATCAGATTTTTCTGCGCATGCACAAAACCGCAAGCCAGTGTTCACTTGGATCCCTGACTGGTTAAACGAGCGCCTGCAGGTCCGCCGGCAGAAGATCGGCAGCCGTATCTTCGCGGTCGGCCAGAGCACCCGGCTTGAGACCGTCACTGACCTGTGGCGCCGCAAGATCCAGCGGGTTTTCGAGCTAGCGCAGGCTGCTGGTCATTTCAAGCAGAAGCCCGTTCCGCATCGTTTTCGGCATACTCTCTGCCGCATCCTATTGCAGCGTGGCGTACCCGGTCCCGGACGTCGCAGAACTGATCGGAGATACCGAAGACATAGTATACAGGCATTACGCGAAGTGGGTGCCTGAGCGCCAGCAGCGAATCCGGGCCGGCGCGCGTGTTCTTTGAGGCGAATTGGGGTAAACTGGCGTTCACAGGATCGAAAAGAGACTGCGCGGTGTCAGTCACAGGTCAAACATGAACACGGAACGATGCGCGAATTCCAAACTGACCCGGCGGAGCGCACTGAACGCCGGAATCGCCGCGCTGGCGGCTTGTCCGGCCTGGCCGTTTCAGCAGCGGCCGGTACCCGCCGGAACGCCGCCAAACATGACGACGGACGACCCGCCGTTTATGACCCCCGTGGAGCCGCCGAACACGCCGCTGGGAGTGGGGAAGGGCGTTCACCCGGGCAGGGTTGTCTGGGCCCACGACCCCAAAGTGGCCACCTGGGATGGCAAGACGGGTAACTGGTGGGAGGACGCCCACACGGATCCACGCATCGTGGATGCCATGGTTTCCGGAAACCTCCGTTCCCTCACCGGGGAGAAGACGGACAAGGAGGCCTGGCGCGTCCTGTTCGGTTACTCCAAGCAGACCCGCAAGCTGAGCGGCGGCGACGGATACCGGGCGGGCGAGAAGATCGCCATCAAAGTAAATTCCAACCAGGACCGTCCGGGCGCCTGGCGCTTCGGCGCGGGCATGCCCAGCCCGCAGGTGCTGTACTCGGTGGTGCATCAGCTCATCACGGTGGCGGGTGTGCCCGGGCAGGACATCACGCTCTACGACGCGTCGCGGTATATTGGCGATCCCATTTACGACCGGATCCGGGCCAACCCGGACCCGAACTTCCAGGCGGTCAAGTTCGTGGCCAGCCAGAGGATGGCGGGCAACGGGCGGACGGCGGCCGTGCCGGACAAGGCCAATCCTGTGAAATTCTCCTGCACCGAGGTGCCGACGGCCTACCTGCCGCAATGTGTCACCGAGGCGAAGTACCTGGTGAACGTGGCGCTGTCGCGGGCGCACGGGCTGATGGGCATAACCGCGAACGCCAAGAACCTGTTCGGCTCGGTGTACTTCGAGGATCGTGGCATCTTCACTCCCGAGCCGCTGCACAACTACGCGTCACGAGATCTGCCGATGGGCTCCTACAACTGCCTGGTGGACCTGATAGCGCACAAGCACCTGGGCGGCAAGACGCTCCTCTACCTCTCGGATTTTCTATATGTGGCGGTGAGCCAGAATGAACGGGTCATCAAGTACGCGTCCTTTGGCGACAACTGGTGTTCGAGCCTGTTCGCGTCGCAGGACCCGGTGGCCATAGACTCGGTAGGGCTGGACTTCATCCGCAATGAGCCGAGAGCCCGCGAGTGCCGTGGGAAGCCGGAGAACTATCTGCACGAGGCAGCCCTGGCCGAGAAGCCGCCTTCCGGAACGGTGTACGACCCCGCCGGGGATCACACGCCAGTGACGAGCCTGGGCGTTCACGAACATTGGAACAATGAAACCGACAAGCAGTATTCGAGGAATCTGGGCAAGCGGGAAGGCATCGAGCTGGTTAAGGTGTAAGGCAAGAGGCGCGAAGGGCCTGGGCCGCGGTTGGCTTCTCTTGCTGACGCTGGCTCCGGCCGCGCCAGCCGCCGGGCTTCCGGCCGCGTGGGTTCCGGCTCGCTGGGACGGGGGTCCGTTGGAAGTGGCTAGCCGTTCGGGCGACAAGGCGCTGGCTAACCCGGAAGTTCGGGACGCGATTTCCCGATGGTACGACCCCGCCACTCTCAGCCTGTTCGATGGCACCCCCATTAACTGCCTTCTGTTGACTCTCAGCGCGGGCTCCGATCCGGCGGTCGAAAAACGGCAACAGCAGCTCGTCGCGGAATACGCCCGCCGGGCTCGCGAGCGCGGCCTTGCGGTTCTGGGCCTGGTCTATCCGGGCGCCGATGCGGCCGCCGCTGCCGCCGCCGCCCGCGATGCGCAATTGGACGGGCTGGTGCTCGAAGGAGAGTTCCCGGGAGGCCTGGCGTTCGCGGAGCGTCTGGAGAAGGCGCTGGCCGCGCTCAAGAGCGCCGCGGTAGTGATCCCGGTGGTTCCCTCGCCGCTGGCCCGCAAAGCAGCGCGGCAGGTGCTGGCGGTGGAGGGCGTGTCCCCAGGAGTGGGGAAAGCCGAGGACGGCGCCACGGCATCGGCTACGGGCGGGGTATGGATCGATTCCAACCTGTGGCTGGCTCGGTCATTCGGTCCGGAACCGGAGCGGCGGCCGGTGTGGATCAGCCATCGCCCGCGCGACGGCGGGCCGGGCAGCTACGCCCGCAGCATAGCCGACGCGGCCGCCGCGGGAGCGCGCTGGATCGTGGCGCTCGATGACGATCTGCGCGCGAGACTGCTCCGCCGCGAATCCGAAGCGCTGGCCACGTGGAGAGGCATCGCGGACTGGCTGGCCTTTTTTGAAAGCCATGCGGAGTGGCGGGGATTCGCGCCGTTCGGAAATGTGGGGATCATTCTGGACGCCGCCGGTCCGAACCTGGCTCACGTGGAAGAGTACCTCAACCTGGTTGCGCGGCGGCAGATTCCCTACCGCGTCATTTACCGCTCCCAACTTGGCGAGGCCTCACTTGCGGGGCTGCGAGCGGTGCTGGCGTTCGATCTGGCGCCCGCCAGGGAAGCGGAGCGGAAGACGCTGCGCGCCTTCGCGGCGGCGGGCGGCCTGGTTTTGAGCGGTCGTTCGTGGGGCGGGGCTCCGAAGGAGCAATCGTACACGATGGTGGCGGAGGGCGAGGGCGAGGTGGCGGTCTACAAAGACGATTCTCCCGATCCGCAGTCTGTCGCCCGGGACCTGAACGATCTGGTGACCACTTCGGACCTGGGCGTCAGCGTGTTCAAAGCGCCGTCCGTCCTTCTTTATGTAAGCGTGGCCGGCGATGGCGCGCGCATGCTGATTCAGTTGGTGAACTATGCCACCGAGCCGGCCAAAACCATTGCCATCTGGGTCACGGGGAGCTTCGTTTCGGCTCGCCTGTACGCCCCGGGCGGCGCGCCGGTGGATTTGCCTGTGAGACGCAGCGGCGGCCGGACGGAAATTACCATTCCCACGCTGGCCACCTACGGTGCGTTATTGTGCTTGCCCTCCGATCAACCATCCGTGCCCATGAAAGGGGATTGAGATGTGGAGACTTCCTGGTAGCCTCGCTTGGCGTGATCGGTTCTGTTCGCGCGGGACCCGCTGGCGCAGCGCTACAGCCACCCGGCTAAGCGTGCACCAGGAGGTGTGGCCGACCATCGAGAACACACTCTCGACGAAGAGCTACACCGTGATCCTGTTCGACGTAAGTTAACTGGAGGCAAAACAGCATATGTTGTCAAACATGACGAGGCGTTCGGCATTGGCAGCGCTGGCGGGAGCCGCCCTCGCGCCGTTTCCCAGCAAGGCGGCCAGGAAAGCTACCGCCTTCGCCCTCATCGGTGATCGCTACCACAACTCCGACTATGTCCGGGTTGGTCTTAGCAGGACCATCATCAAAGAACTCGACATCACCATTGACTTCACCGACGAAACGTCCTTGCTCAACGCGGAAACTTTGGACGGCTACAAGGCGCTGATCGTTCTGCGCGACGGAATGCTCTGGCCGGACGGCTACGGAGGCGACGAAAGCACCAATGCCGCCTGGGTGGCCACGGGACGCCCGAAGCTGGTTTTCGATCCGCCGCTGCCGCAGGTCCGGGCCCGTTCGGAGTATTGGATGAAGCCCGAGCAAGGCAAAGCCGTGCGCCAGTTCGTGGATGCGGGCGGCGCCGCGCTCTTCCTGCACAATACCACCAACGTGAGCCTGGCCGACCCGGATTTCCGCCACGTGATGGGCGGCGCCTACACCGGACATCCGCCCATCCGGACCTTCAAGGTGAAGGTGACGAACCCGGATCACCCGATCACGCAGGGCGTCAGGGATTTCGTAATCACCGACGAGCAGCACTACATGATTTACGACAAGGACCCCAAGTTCCTCTTCCTGGAAACCGTGAACGAAGACGGCCTCACTTATCAGAGCTACGGATCCAAAGCTCCAGGGGGCTGGGCGTACGAGTACGGCAAGGGGCGCGTCTGCTATATGTCGCCGGGCCACATGCTCACCGATCTGTGGAATCCGGAGTACGTAAAGCTGCAGCACAACGCCGTCCGCTGGATCCTGCGGCAGAAGGCTTGACAGCGGAAATCAGCCGTGGAGCGTCTTGGGCAACGGGACGTGCCGCGTCGCGCCGACTTGTGGCTGTCGCTAACGACCCTGGTCCGCGCAAGGCGATGGATGCGGCGGAGCGGAGAATTGGAAAGGCAGTACGCAAATGCGAAGATATCTGCGGCGAGATCTCGCCCGGGTGCTGCGCCGCCGGCCGGAGGGGGAGCGCCAGAAGTACGGCTTGATGGGTTCAGATCTGTGCCGCTTGCTGGCCACTTGCGGCTCGGAGAAGGCGAACGACATTCGCGAAGGCGCTATCATCCTGTGTTCGCGGCACGCTGCTTTAGCGCTCGGCGAGGTGGTTGCGCTCTCGATGACAGACTTGGAATGGACCGGGCGGGGTTGTCTGTTACGGATGGATCCACCTCGGGAACTGGTGCGGTTGAAAGCCTCGCTGCTTTGCCCGGTTCGCGCGATGGAACGCTGGCTCGCGGTGGACGGGCATCGCACCGGGCGACTGTTCCATGCGGCGCCTGAAACGCGCCAGGCTCGATCGCGTGAAGTACTCGCACATCAGCTTGCGGTTCGGCCTGTGGGTCGACCTGGCTTGCGCTGGCACGGATACGCGCGAGATCGCCCGCGCCTACGGCGTCTCCGTTAACGAGGTGGCCCATATCCTGGAGAGGCACGGCGTCGGGCGCCCCGGAGGAAGAGGTCCGGGTAGCCTAGGGCGCGCCCCGCGCGGTGTGGCGCGCTGATCCGCGCCGGCGGAAGGCACCGGAATCGGCCGCCGAGCCCCCCGCGCAGTCGCGAGAGCCGCGGCCGACCGTCGCGGTTTCGGTTCGTCGCGTCCCCGCCGCGGGCGGCTCCCTACGCAGCGAGCGCGCTTGACGTCAGCGGCGCGCGGCGCGCCATCGCGCGAGCGTGCGGCGGAGCGCGACGGAATCGACTGCCGCGCCGGCTGCGCGGCCGATCGCCGCGGCCCGTCAGTCGTGGTTTCGTTCGGGTGTGTGCGAGCCGCGGGCTCTCTCCGGCGCCGAGACCGCGTTTGACGTCGGCGAGGCGTCGCTTGCCATCGCGCGCGCCCGCGGGCCAATCGCGCGAGCGCGCGCACCGACCGCGTGATCGCGCGGCGGAAGGCGCCGGAGGCGCGGGCCGCGCCTGGCGGCTGGGTTCATTACGGCCTTGATGGCCGGGGCGAGCTAATGGTGCCTCAGCTCCCGGGGCCGTAGTCGACGTCATCCGGCAACTCGTTCGTGTCGCTGGCAGCGTCGTAGGGGAAATGCTTGGCCAGGTCCTCGCCGACCGCTTCGATTCCGGCGACTAGCCCGCCCGTAAAATCACCTTGCCTAAACTTCTCGGACACGGTGCGGACGATGTGATGCCAAAACTCCTGGCCGACCTTGCCGTGGATGCCGCTGTCGCCTAACACGATGAACTTGCGGCGCGCCGGCACGACGAAGAATAACACGGCATTGCGATCCTTCGTCGCGGTCATGCCCAGTCGCTCGAATGCTTTCTCTGCGGCTTTCCGAACATCGCCCCAAAACAGCGGCGACACGGAGACGCGAATCTCGCCGGAAGTCCGCCTCTCGGCTTTCTGGATCGCTTGCCTGATCCGATCCTTGTCGATGGTTACCATGATCCGCTCGCTCCTCCACCGCCGGACCGTCCACCGCCCCCGCCAAATCCGCCGCCTCCTCCGCCGCCACCACCCCCACTGCTGCCGGACATGATGCTGGCCAGGAAGTAGAAGGCCAGAGCCGGATGCGTAATCCCGAAAGCCAGGATCAGGATCCCGACGATGCCATAGATGATCCATTGAAATACGGTCAGTGGCTTGGACTGCACCGGCGTCCGCGTGGGTGGAGGCACATCGGCCTGCCCGCCGATGACTCCGGTCAGCGAGTCGATAGCTGCCGTTACCGCGTCGTCAGGATGGCCGGCCTGAATCCGGGGCGCCATCACTTCGTTGATCACACGGGACGCGATCGCATCGGGCACTACGGCTTCGAGTCCGTAGCCGACCTCGATCCTCATCTTATGGTCCTGGGACATGATGAAAAGGGCCAGCCCGTCATCAAGCCCCTTCCGGCCCACCTTCCATTGGGCAAAGGCCCGGACGGCCCAGTCCTCGATCGGCGCATCGCCCGTCGTGGGGGCGATGTACACAATCAATTGATGGCCTGTGGCCTGCTCGTAGGCGGCGAGGCGTGCGTTCAGCGAGCTCACCGCTTCCGGCGACAGAAAGTTTGCGGTGTCCGTGACCCACTCGGTCGGCGGCGGAGGGATGGGCGCTTCGGCCGCGTATTGGAGCGCGGTCGAAACGAGGACGATAAGGACAAGCAAACTACGGCGCAGAAGCAACTTAGAACTTCACCTCGGGCGCCTTCTCGCTTCCGGATTGTGCCTGGAAGTAAGGCTTGGCTGCAAATTTGCCGCCGAAGAAGCCGGCGATCAGCACGGTCGGAAAACTGCTCCGGCGGGTATTGAAGGCTTGCGCTGCCTCATTGAATCTCTGTCGTTCAACAGTAATGCGATTCTCGGTGCCTTCGAGTTGCGCTTGCAAGTCGCGGAAGTTGGCGGTCGCCTTGAGCTGCGGATAGTTTTCGGTGACGGCCAGCAAGTGAGACAGCGCCGAAGACAATCCTTGCTGCGCCTGCTGATACCGTTGGAAGGCTGCGGGATCTTTGGTGATGTCTGCCATGGCGGCGGGTGTGACCTGGCCGACCTTGGCGCGCGCCTCCGTAACCGCTGTCATAGTGCTCTGCTCGAAGTTTGCAGCACCTTTGACGGTCGCCACCAGGTTGGGCACCAGGTCGGCGCGCCGTTGATATGCGTTCTCGACCTGGGCCCACTGCGCTTGAGTGGCTTGATCGAGTTGCACAAGTGAGTTGTAGGTTCCGCTGATTGAAACTCCCAGAATCAGCACGAAGACGAGTATCACGCCGACACAACCAATGGCTATCTTTTTCCCCATTTACGCTCCATTCTTCGCTTCAATTATAGGGTCGCTGCCTGCAAGATGGTAACCGTCTCAACCGGAATTTCCATTTTGAATTCCAGAGTCTTATTCAGTATAAATCCAGTCGCCATCCTGATCCTACGAGTTGCATTTCTGCCTCCGGGGACCGTTTTCGGCCCCACCGCGCGCCCCTTTCGTCCTGCCACAAGAAGCGACAAACGCGCAAATCCCTTCTTCTCAGTGCATTTCGCGGGCACCTCACCGACCCTCACCTCCCGGTCGCGTGGTTCCACTGCGCCCATCGCCTGCGTCTACCCGTCGCCACCGAGGTGGCCCTGTGGAGACGGCGACCGATCACGCTTGCGAGTTCGACCAGCGCCGTAGCGCTCCCGCGGGCCCATTTGCGCGATGCGTGCGGCGGAAGGCGACGGAATCGACCGCCGCGCCAACGGCGCGGGCGAGAGCCTCGGCCGGCACTCGCGGATCGGTTCGGCGCAACCGATCGTCGCGGGCCGGCGGTCGCAGTTCGGCTCATCGTGTTCCAGCCGCGGGCGCCTGCGGGCGCCGAGAGCGCGTCGTCGTCCACTCTGAGCCATCGGGATTGTAGTGCGAACGCCGGGCGAGAGCCCCGTCCGCACGGAACACCAGCACGGTGGTGTCGCCGCGCTCCTCGGTGTCGCACGCATCCGCACCGCACCGGCGTGGATACCACCTACGTTGAAGCCGACAGGAATGAAGGGGCCCCGCAGTCCACACCGTTCACTCACACCCATCAGTGTTGCCGAAAGGAGCGCACCTGTCTACGTTTCCAGGATTCATTCTGGGGCGTAATGGGTCGCATCGCAACAATTCTGAGCCAACCCGGGCCGCGCGGGCAGCGCGTCAGGCGCGCCCTCGGGCCCATCGCGAAATCGCGCGCCAGTAGGCGACGGAATCGATTGCCGCGCAGGCGGCGCGGCCGTCCGTCGCGGTTTCGGTCCGGCGTGTACCGACCGAGGCCCGATATCCCGGAAGCGTTCTGCCTGGCGCGATGCCACCTTCCGATAAGCCGGTTTCACGGCCAGTAGGCGGGACCGCGACCGGGCGCCAATACTGAACGCTGGCCTACAAGCCGGGAGTGATTTGCAATTCGGTTACTTGCCCAGCGGCACGCCCTGCCGATGGAGCCTGCTCCACTCATGACCGAATTGAAAGTGCTTGGCCCCGTCCCCGCCGAGGGCTACTATACCTGAATGGCCACCAACCGCCACAAGCTGCGCAGCCAGGACTGGTTCGCGCAACCCACCTACGAGAGCCTGACCCACCGGGCCGCCATACGCGCCGAAGGCTTCACATCAGAGGTCTTTCAGAACCGCCCCGTCATCGGGATTTGCAACTCCTGGAGCGAACTGAACCACTGCAACCTGCACCTGCGCACTGTGGCCGAAGCTGTCAAGCGTGGGGTGTGGGCCGCTGGCGGATTCCCGCTGGAGTTTCCCACCATTTCGCTGGGCGAGATCTACATGAAGCCCACTACCATGCTCTATCGTAATTTGATGGCGATGGATGTGGAGGAGTCCATCCGCGCCAATCCTCTGGATGGCGTGGTGCTCCTGTGCGGCTGCGACAAAACCACGCCTGCGCAAATCATGGGCGCGGCCAGCGCCGATCTGCCCGCAATCGTGGTGACCGGGGGCCCTCAGTTGAACGGGCGCTGGGGCGATAAGGAAATCGGCGCCGGCACCGATGGGCGCAAGCTTTACGACCTTTACCGCACTGGACGCATCGATGACGAACAGCTGTGCGAAATCGAAGGCGGCATTTACCGCAGCGCAGGCCACTGCAACGTGATGGGCACGGCCTCCACCATGACCAGCCTGGCCGAAGCGCTGGGCATGACGCTGCCGGGTTGCGCCAGCATCCCCGCGCCCGATTCGCGCCGCCAGGCCATGGCTGAACGGAGCGGACGCCGCATCGTGGAAGCTGTATGGGAGGATCTGCGGCCTTCGCGCATCCTCACGCGCCGTGCCCTGGAAAACGCCATCGTGGTGGACATGGCTCTGGGGGGTTCCACCAACGCCGTAGTGCACCTCATCGCCATTGCCGGGCGGTTGGGAATCGACTTGAAGCTGGCGGAGTTCGACTCCATCTCCCGGCGCACGCCGTTTCTGGCCAACGTGAAACCTTCAGGCCAGTACTTGATGGAGGACTTCTTCTATGCCGGTGGCTTGCCCGCGCTGATGAAAGAGATTCTGCCGCTGCTCCACGGCGACGCCCTGACCATAAACGGCAAGACTGTCGGCGACAACGTGGCGACGGCCGTATGCCACAACCGCGAGGTAATCCGGGGAACGTCCAACCCGCTGCACCCGGAAGGCGGCACCGTGGTGCTGAACGGCAACCTGGCGCCAGATGGCGCCGTGCTCAAGCAGACAGCCGCTTCGCCCCAGCTTTTACAACACCGCGGCAAGGCCTACGTTTTTGAAAACTATCAGCAGATGCGCGCGCAGATAGATTCTGACGATCTGGCGGTAGAAGCCTCCACGGTGCTGGTGATGAAGAACTGCGGTCCCAAAGGCGCGCCGGGCTTTCCCGAATGGGGCCACATCCCCATGCCGCGGGTGTTGCTGGGCCGCGGTGTAACCGACATGGTGCGGATCAGCGACGCCCGTATGAGCGGCACCAGCTTCGGAACCGTGGTGCTGCACATGGCGCCGGAATCGGCGATTGGCGGCCCGCTGGCAGTCGTCGAAACTGGCGATGAGATATCGCTCGACGTGGCCGCCCGCCGCATCGAACTATGCTTGCCCGCACGCGAAATCGATCGCCGGCTGGCTGCCTTCCGGCCGGCGCCGCCAAAGTACCAGCGCGGCTACGGCAGATTATTCCTCGACCATATCACGCAAGCCGACCAGGGCTGCGATTTCGATTTCCTGCGCGCCATTGGGTCGGGCAATGGGTAGGCGCGGTTGTTGACTCCGCCCGTCGTCTGTTATGGAGTTGTATGTAATAGAATGACTCCTGCGATGCTAAACGGCTGGCCAAGCCTTACGGAATTGTCGGGCGGCACGCCGCGCCGCGCCCGCGTCCGACGCGCTCTCGGCGCCGGGAGCGGTCCGGGCAAGCCGCCCTCGGACGCCATGAATCCGGGCGCGCTGTACGCCGGGGCAGCCGGCAAGCTGTTTCAGACGACAGACGGGGCCGGCCACTGGAGCCGGCTCGGCGGTTTCAGCGGGACGGTACTGGTGGTCGATCCGCAGAACTCGAAGATACTCTACGGTACCGGTCCGTCGAAGAGCACGGACGGCGGGCTGACCTGGAACGCCATAGGCAGCATTCCGACCGCGTTCCCTCCATGTGTGAATCCCGGGTTCGTCATCGATCCGACAACACTAGCACTCTTTACGCCGGCTGCGGCGCGGGGGGCGTCTTTAAGAGCACCGACGGCGGCAGCACGTGGAACGCGGCCAATTCCGCCCTGCCAACGGGAATCGATGTGCTACTGATCGATCCGCAGAATCCGAACACGCTGTACTCGGCGAATCGTTCCGGCGGCGCGGTGTTCAAGAGCACGACCGGCGCGGCGAGTTGGAGCCGGGTATGGAGTCCTGCCGACTCCGGTCTGACAGATTACCGGCACCTTGCTTCCCTGGTGATCGACCCGCAGAATCCGGAGGCGTTGTACGTGGCGGCCATCGGCGTCGTCGCGAGGAGCACGAATGGCGGAGGAAGTTGGGCCGTCGTGGGCAGTGTGTCCGGCGCGCTTGACCTGCACGGCCTGGTGGTCGATCCGCAGGACTCAGGCACGCTCTATGGATTGAGCAACGACGGCGTGGAGAAGAGCACGGATGGCGGCGCAGCCTGGAACCTGGCGCTCGCGGGCGGCGCGGAGTGGGTGGCGGTCGCGCCCGCGGCAGGCGGCGCGAGTGCGCTCTACGCGGGGGGCGACTGGAGAGGAGTCCTGAAGAGCACGGATGGAGGCGTCACCTGGGCCCGGAAGAACTCCGGGCTGATCGCGACCTCGATCGACTCGCTGGCAATCGATCCACTCACTCCCGGGATACTGTATGCGGGGATCAACGGCGCGGGTCTGTTCAAGACCACGGATGGAGCAGCAAGCTGGAGCACAGCGCCCAGTCTCGGAGTCTTTTTTGCGATAGCAGTGGACCCGCGGAACGAGGGCACGGTCTACGCGTGGGACGGAAATGGCGTTCGCAAGAGCCTGGATGGCGGACAAAGCTGGGTAGCGCTGTCGTTGGGATCGGATGACGCGGGGGGCCTGGCGATCGATACCCAAAACCCCGCCAACGTCTATTACTATTACGAGACCGGTTACGGTTACAAGAGCGCGGACGGAGGCGCGGACTGGTCGGAGCTCGCCGGCTTCCCCGGTTTCCTCAGCGCGCTGGCGGCCGATCCGCAGAATTCGGGTACGGTGTACGCGGGATCGGTTGCGGGGACCGGCGGCGGGCAGGCGTGGTCGATGTCGAGCGGAGTCCTGAAGAGCACCGATGGAGGCCAAAGCTGGAGCGGAGTCAATACGCTGTGGCAGAGCGTCGAGGTCTCGAATGTGTTCGTGGACCCGAGCAATTCGAACATCGTATACGCCCGGATCACGGGCTTGGACTGCTCGGAATATTCCTGTGGCGCGTATGACTATACGGCGCCGGATGTGGTGCAAGTCATCGGGCTGTACAGAAGCTCCGATGGCGGAGCGAGCTGGGTGAAGCTGGATGTGCCCGGCGGTCCGTATACGCGGTTACTGGGAATCGACCGGCAGGGCGCGCTGTACGCGTGGATGTGGTCTCAATCCCAATTTGCCAGGAGCCAGGATGGCGGAGCCACGTGGAATGCGCTCGCGACCACCGGACTGCCGGACCAGATCATGAACCTGGCGATCGATCGGCAGGATTCGAATCATCTGTTTGCCGGAACGTACGGCAGCGGCCTGTTTGAGATCAGGCTGGCGCCGTAGCAGAGGAGTATATGCCGGTTCTGCGGCTGGTATTGGCGGCACTTCTGGGCGCCGGTGCGTTCGCGCAAAGCGGCGGGCAGTTGAACGTGTGGATGCAGCATGGGCCGGAGGGCGGGACTGTAGGGCGGCCAGTGATCGATCCGCAGAATCCCGGCACCCTGTATCTGCCGGGGCCAACCAGATACTTCAAGACCACGGACTCCGCGGCACACTGGAGCGAGTTCCACACGGATCAGGAGGTGATCGCGGTCGATCCGCAGGACTCGAATACGCTGTACGGCCCGCTGGGATACAAGAGCACGGACGGAGGGGTGACGTGGAGCAAGACAGGCGCGGGGCTGGCGTGTCCGTCCTCCAGTCAAAGCTTCGCGATCGACCCGGGCAACACGAGTACGCTCTATGCCGGGTGCCAGGGGAACGTGCAGAACGGCGGTGGGGGTGTCTTCAAGAGCACGGACGGCGGAGCGACTTGGAACGCGGCGAGTTCCGGGCTGCCGGCGTTTCAGGCCTTCCCGACGGAGCCCTGGCCAGCAAGCACGCCGGTGAATGCGCTGGCGATCGATCCGGTGCATCCGAATACGCTCTACGCGGCTATCGGCTTGACTGTGTCGTACGGCGGCGGTTTGTTCCAGAGCACGGATGGAGCGGCGAGCTGGAGCGCTGTGAACGGGGGGCTGCCCGACTATTTGTACATCGACTCGGCAGCGGTGGACCCGCTGAACCCGGACACATTGTACGTTGCCGGAGACGCAGGAGTGTTCCGGAGCACGGATGGCGCGGCGAGCTGGACGAGGGCCGGCAGCGTGCTCAACGTGCGGAGCCTGGCGGTCGATCCGCTGAATGCGGGAACTGTCTATGCGCTCAACGATCGCGGCATCCTGAAGAGCTCGGACGGTGGCGCGAGTTGGAGTGTGGTGTCTACGGACGTGGCGGGCAGCCGCGATCCGTACCCTTGGCTGGTTGTGGCGGCGGGGGCAGGCGGCGAGAGCACGGTTTACTCGGGAGGCAACGCGCGAGGCGCCTTCAAGAGCTCGGATGGAGGCTCAACCTGGGCCCTGGCGAACACCGGGTTGTCCGCGACCTGGCTGGACTCGCTGGCGATCGATCCGCAGAATCCGCGTACGCTGTATGCGGGAGCGGAGTCGGGACTTTTCAAGACGAGCGACGGGGCGCGAAGCTGGACGGCGGCGCCCGCAGTGCAGGGCATACCGTTCTGGCTTGCGATTGATCCCCAGAACTCGGGGATCGTCTATGCAGCGACCCCAGATAGCGTGCAGAAGAGCCTGGATGGCGGACAGAGCTGGATGGAATTGCAGTTGCCGTCCGACTCGGACAGCCAGTACTTCTGGGGACTGGCGATCGATGGGCAAAATCCAGGTACTCTCTACGCGAGCAACTTCAAGAGCATGGACGGCGGAGCGAGTTGGGCGAAGCTCGCCGGCTTCCCGGGTTTCATCAGCGCACTGGCGGTCGATCCGCATAATTCGGGCACGATTTACGCGGGTTCGGCCACGGGAGGCGAGGACGCAGAGGCCGTCTCGATCTCGAGCGGGGTTCTCGAGAGTGTGGACGGAGGACAAACCTGGACAGGAATGAACACCACGTGGCGCTTGGTTACGGTTTCTAGAGTGGTCGTAGACTCGGCTCATTCGGGCGTAGTGTATGCGGTGACTTCACTGCTGGACTGCTACAGCTATCTCTGTGATGGAATCGATTGGACGAGTGTGGATGCGTCGAAACTGGCGGGTGCGTACCGGAGCGGCGACGGTGGAGCATCGTGGGCGAAGCTGGAGCTGCCGGGCGAGCCGAATTCGGGGCTGGTGGGAATCGACCAGCAGGGCTCGGTGTATGTGTGGGCGTGGTCGCCGTACACGCTGTTCCGGAGCCAGGATGGTGGAGTCACCTGGAACGCGATGCCGACGACCGGACTGCCGCCGCTATCGATCAGCGTGTTGGCGTTCGATCCACAGGATGCGAATCATCTGTTTGCCGGAACCGGTGGCGCCGGCGTGTTTGAGATCAAACTTGCGCAACAGAAGTAGCCCTGTGAGGACTCTACGTTTGCTCTTTACCGCCCTTCAAACGGCTCTATCGAAAACGCTTAATTGATCGACAAGGTCCGGAGTTTCCGGTCCGGGCGTTTCCGATAGAGTACTAACGTTTAACTGCCCCTCTGCTGTTTCCGAGTGGCTAAAAATAACCGGTCCCACTCTGCGTGACCTCACTGCACGGTGGTCGTCGCCATCGCCTGCCAGTCGGTGTTGTTGCCGCCGGCTGTGTTGCGTCCCGCCACCCATACGATGCGATTGCCGGCAAGACCGCTTTTGAACGTGATGTTCAGGGTCAACGTCAGGGTGTTGCCGGTCTTCGCCGCCGCCGACCCCGTGCTGTTCACACTGCACTGGCTGTTCTGTATGGCGCCCGGGCTGCCGTTCAGCGTTATGCTTCCGGCGAACGGCCCTCCGGCATCGCCGCCATCGTCCACCAGCAGGAGCGAATTGCCGGCCGCTACGTATGCCAGATAGCAGGCGTTGCGTCCATCGATGAAGTTGTTCGCCAACAGGTTCACCACGCCGAAGTCCCCAACTCCCTGGCTGTCAGCCAAGGTGGCAGTGAACGTCTGCGGTGTGCCCGACGGCATGGCCGAGCGCGCCTGTGTCAGGCTCAGGACGCTGATCGTTCCCGCCGGCGTGAACGTCGCCTGCCACACTCCTAACGCCTGCCAGCCCGAGTTGCCGCCCTCCAGATCGCGCGCCGCCATGTACACCACTTTGTTGCCCCCGAAACCCGGCGTGAAGATGATATTCAGCGTCACGGTCAGCGTGTTTCCGCTGCCGGCCGCCGCCGAGGCCGCGGCGGTGACGATGCACTGACTGTCGGAGACGCTTCCCGAGCCTCCCAGCACCAGCCCGGTGGAAAGCGTGCCGCCGTTATCCGCCACCAGGTAGAGCAAGCCGGCGCTTCGGCTGTAAGCCAGGTAGCAGGCGTTTCTGCCGTCGAGAGAGTTGTTGATCAGGACGTTCACCACGTCCAGATCCTGCCAGCCACGGGAATCGTTGAAGGTGAAGCTCATCACCTGGCTCGATCCGTTGCCGGAGGAGGGAGTGACGGACACCGGATTGGGCGTTGTGCTCCCGGTAACGCCGGTCACCGACTCATTTACGGCTGCGGATGTGCTCGGGGCGTTGTTCGTATCGCCGCCATAGGAAGCCGTGAGCGAGTGGCTGCCGGTGGAGAGCGTAGAGGTGTGAAAGGTCGCGACGCCATTACTCACGGCAGGAGTACCCAGCAGGTTCGCGCCATCGAAAAAAGAGACGGTCCCGGTCGGATTGCCGGGCGTCACCGTGGCCGTGAGAGTGACGCCCTGGCCGGCAGCGGCAGGGTTGGGCGCCGCGGCCAGAGTGGTGGTAGTGGGCTGTAGGCCAACCGACACCGTGACCGCCGCCGAAGCACTCGATGTGTCGTTGGTATCGCCGCCGTAGGAAGCGGTCAGCGAGTGACTGCCGATGGACAGCGTGAAGGTCGAGACGTTCGCCGTCCCCGCGATCAGCGGCGCGGTGCCAATGTTCGTGGGACCGTCCAAAAAAGTGATTGTGCCCGTCGCCGTGGAGGGCGAGACCGTGGCCGTCAACGACACGGCTTGACCCGGGGTGGTCGACGTCGGAGTGGCCTGTAGAGTTGTGGTGGTCACAACCTGATTGACGGTCTGGGTGACTGATCTCGAATTGTATCCTTGGTAATCGTTGTCGCCGACGTAATTGGCCTGCAAATTGTGCGTACCGACGTGCAGTAAGGTGGCCGTCACACTCGCGGATCCATTGACCAGGCTCGCGCTGCCGAGGGGTATTGGCGGCACGGTTGTGACATTCCAGAAGCTGACCGACCCGGTCGCGCTGGCGGGGGACACGGTCGCGGTCAGCGTTACCGTCTGGCCTACGGTGGAAGGATTGGGTGACGTCGCAAGCGTGATCGTGGTGGGCGCGGGGTTGACCACCAGGGTCAGGCGTTCGGCTGGCAGGAACGGTTCAGTTGTGATACCGTATGTCCCGACTCCGAGGCCCGATGTGGCGGCGTTACTCAAAGTGGCGCTGCATTGCAGGCGCAAGGGACCAAACGCGTATGCAGTTGCGACGCCGAGGACGTAAACGTTGTCGCTGATGGCTTCAAAGGTTACAAAGGTGTTGTCGCAGTTGTTCGCGGTGATGGTTGCGGTCAGAGTAATCGGTGTCCCATAGGTTATAGGGCTGGCCGGCGACATAGACAGGGCAAGCGATTGCGCCGCTGCGATGCCCGGCAGGGCGGCGGCCAGGGTCAGCAGGCAAGCAATGCGGAGTCGATTCATCGTATGCGCCTTGTCACGGCAAGCTCCACGTCAGGAGAACCCGCTCGAGAGAAGGCGCCCCCCAAGTCTAGTTGGAACTGAGTAGCGGCGGTTGAGAATCATCATACGCTACCTTCTGTTTCGAAAACAATCTCTTTTCCGACGTGCTCAGAGACTGGATCGGGGGGCTTGTGGACGTGGGGTTACCGGACTTTGACCGCCACCTCTGGACACGCGCCGCGCGTGCCTGTCAGAAGGGTACTCTACGGGGGCGCCGCCTTCGCAGCCATGGCACCGGCGTCGCCGGTTTCTCGGCCGGAATCTGTTCCGGTGTGCCGATGAGCACTCGGTGCGGAACTGCCAGGACGAAGGACTTCTCCGCGGCGTAGTCGGCCAAAGCGATCACACGACTTCGGCCTTTCAGGAACTGGAACGTCTCCCTATGCCAACAGTGCTCCACCTCCAGAAAGCTCCGGAACTGGTGGCCTCGGCTGGCCAACTCTTCGGCCCGCTGCCGGTTCAGTACCTGTGCATGTTCGTAGTCCGCCTCTTTCGGCGCCAACTCGACCGCCAAATCAACGTCACTCAGCCGCTGCACCTCGGGCTTCAGCATGCTTCCGAAGAGTACGAGCCTGGTTACCTTGGCCAGAAAATAGGGGTCCTGATCCACCCGTCTTACGCGATCAAGCAACTGCGCCAGTGCTCTTTCCGCAGTCGCTCGAGTGACCGGCTTGGCCGCAGTTGCAGCCGAAAACGTTACGCCCTCCTGCGTCAGGGTCCAGACTCCGCGTCCGCTCCGCTCAACGAGACCCTCGGCCCGGAGAACTTGAGCCAGAGCCCGGCCCTTGCCGGCGGGCAACTCTGCTGCGGCCTCCAGATCCGGCAAACTCCACGATATTCGACCACGCAAGCGTCGCAGGGCCTCCCGCAGGGTGAGGGTGGGCCAGCCGGAAATCGTCGCTTTTCGGGTCGATCCGCATCCGCTTCAGCATAGACCGGTACGGCCATGAAGGCCAATGGGAGCGGCACGATCCGGGGGCGAATTGGCGAGGAGAAACATTCGTTCCGGCGGCTCGGTCCCGGTCCCAATGGACGGTAACCCCACTTCAAGACCGCAAGGGTCGGTCGCAAACCTTCGTGAAAGGGTTTAAAATACAACCTGATCGCGGATAATGGGGCGGTGACGATGCGCTTACTTGTCTGGGTTGCGGTTTTGACGGCGCTGGTGGCGGGATGGGCTCCGGCGCAGACGGCGGCGGCGGTGGCCGTCGACGGGACGGTGA
>Ga0209415_10007577_pt1 | contig 18932 bp, 19 predicted proteins | sample PeaSoiSIISIP2007_FD_187696 | JGI IMG/M metagenome (GOLD analysis project Ga0209415, IMG submission 187696) | Peat soil microbial communities from Weissenstadt, Germany - SII-SIP-2007 (SPAdes) (version 2) | ecosystem: Environmental > Terrestrial > Soil > Wetlands > Peat | place: Germany...
GGGCGTAGCTCAGGTGGTTAGAGCGCCAGGTTGTGGCCCTGGAGGCCGGGGGTTCAAGTCCCCTCGCTCACCCCAAATGGCGAGTGGCCGGTCGGGCGCTCGCGGCGACGGGCCGGCGCGCGTCGATCGACCGCTCAGCCGGCCGATCGCGCCTCCAGCGCGTAGACGAGCGTGATCTGCGCGGTCGCCTGTTGCGTGCCGGGCTCGAGCGGCACGTTCGTTCCCGCGGCCGCCGACGCCGCGAACGCAGGCCCGTGCAGTTCGATCGGCGACACCGACGAGTCGTCGGTCAGCTGGCAGACCGGGCCCAGCCGCTGGCCGGCGGCCGCCGCCATGGCGCCGGCGTGGCTGACCGCCTGGGCGACCGCGTCGTGCCTCGCCTTGTCCTGGAGCACCCGGGGGTCGGTCATGGCGAACTGCAACGAGCTGATGTTGAGCGCGTCGCCTCCCGCGGCGGTGGCCGCGTCGATGACCCCCCCGGCCGAGCCGAGATGGCGAATGGTCACCGAGATGCTGTTGTCCACCCCGTACCCGGAGATCACCGTCTGCCCGTGGAACTCCTGGTAGTTGGGGTTCACCGTGAGGTCGGTGGTCGAGATGTCCTTCTTCGCCACGCCTTGGGCTTCGAGCGCGGCGATGACCGACGCCATGATCGAGCTGTCCTGGGCCATCGCGGCCCGAGCGCTGGAGGCGGTCACCTGGACGTCGGCGTCGAGCTGCAGCGTGCGGGGCGTGCCCGACGCCGTCCCCTGCCCCTGGACGGTGAGCTTGGGCACGCCGCCGCCGCACCCGACGGCTGCGGCGCCCGCCGAGCCGTGCGTGAGGACGATCGCGACGCTCGCCGCCACGGCCGCCACCAGCACGACAACCACGGCGCGGAACCAACCGCTCCGGACGAAGACCATCCGCGGGTTCGGTGCTTGGGACTCCTCCATGACCTCACTCCTCTCGCTCACTGCACAACCTCGGTCTCGGCTCCCTCGAGGTCGGGGGACGTGACCCGATGTCGTCTCATTGGTGCGGCACCTTCAGCTTCGGGGCGACGCGAAGGACCAACGACCAGCTCACCGCCCGCGCCGCGCAGGGCGCGCTGGCGGTCGGACAAGACGAGAAGCCGCGAGCGCCGAGCGCGACCTCGCCCGGGGCGGCGGCGACCACGGTCGCCACGGTCTTCCCGGCCACCCGCGAGCTGCGGATCGTCACCGCTCCCTGACGCGCCCCGTGCTCGACCGGCCCGTTCGAGGTGGCCGGGAGGACGGCGACGGAAGCCCACCGCACGCCGTCGCGGCTCGGCAGGGTGACCACGAGCCGCGTGCCGACGGCCACGTCCAGGGGCGCCGGCGCGGCGGCCTTCAGGGCCGAGGACCCGCCGCTGGTCGAAGGGGCCGGGGAGGCCGGGCTGAACGGGGCGGTCGCGTTTTGCGCCGCCGGCCCGCTCAGGCCGACGAGCGCCCCCTGACAGGACGCCGCCCCCCCAACCTGCACCTCCACGCAGGCGGCCGACGGGCCGCCCGCCTGACGGAGCGCCACGGGACGGGGCGTGGACCGGAACCCCAGCGGGAGGCCGGCCGCCAGACCGACGACGAGGAGCGACACGAAGACGGCGCCGGTCACGCGTTGGCGATGGGCCCGGCGACGGCGCAGGGCCGGTCCGAGGGCGCGTCGGCGCTCCTCGGTGAGCGCCGGCTCGCCCGGTGCCGCGAACGCGGCGCCGAGACGCTGCTCGAGGTCAGCGGTCATCATCGTCCTCTTCCAGTCCGGGGGCGAGGACGCGGCCGAGCGTGTGGCGCGCCTTGGACAGCTGGGACTTGGCGGTGCCCAGGCTGCAGCCGAGCACGGCCGCCACCTGGGCCTCGGTCAGGTCCTGGTAGTAGCGGAGGACGACCGCCTCGCGCTGGCGCCGCGGCAGCTGGGCGACGGCGTCGAGCACGGCGCGCTCGTCGGTCCGCGGTTCCGCGTCCTGCGCGTCGCGCTCCCCCGCCCAACTGGTCCGGTTCGAGCGGTCCTCCACCTTGGTCCGCCGCAGGCGGCTTCGGCACAGATTGACGACCGTCCGCCGCAGGTACCACTGGGCCTGCTCGGGCCGGCGGAGCCGCCACCAGCCGGCGAAGGTGCGCAGGAACGCCTCCGAGACGACCTCTTCGGCGGCCGCGGCGTCCCCGATCAAGAGCGTGGCCAGGCGGCACAGGCCCCCGTAGTGCTCGGCGAAGAGGCCGATGAGCTGGTCGTCACGTGCGGACCCGCGGTCCGCCGGCTCGGTCGTCAGAACCTCCTCGAACGCCAGAACGGCTGCCTGTGCCACTTCTTCATAGACGCCCGGGCATCCGAAATGGTTGTCCCGGCCGAGGGGGTTTTCCCGGACGGTTCGACGCCAGCCCCACCCCGACGGACAATGGGGGGGTGACGACCGGACAGGCGCCGCTCACCCCGGGCGGGGTCGGGCAGCGCCAGCACATCTTGGACACCGCGCTGTCCCTCATGGCCCAGCGCGGGGTGGACGGGACCTCCATGCGCGACCTGGCCGCCGCCACCGGGCTGAACGTGGCCTCCCTCTACCACTACTTCCCGTCCAAGAAGGACCTCCTGGTGGCGGTGCTGGCCGAACGCGGCTTCCTCGACGACGTCGACATCACCTCGCCCACGCCCGGCGAGCGCGACGCGCGCACGATCCTGTCTGACCTGCTGAACGAGCTGCTGCAGTCGATGCTCGAGGTCGAGGACTTCATCCGCCTCATGCTGGGCGAGGTGATGCGCAACGATGAGACGGCGCTGGCCGTTGGTCACGAGCTCATCAACAGCACCCAGGAGTCCCTGGAGCGCTGGATCGCCGAGGACCACCCCGAGCTCAGCCGGGGCCCGGGGGCCCCCGCCTTGGCCCGCATGCTCCGGGCGATGCTGATCGGCGTGTTCTTCGAGCACGTGGCCGGGGTGCTCGACGGCGAGACCGACGCCGCGTCCGCCTTCCGGGCCCGGGCGCAGGAAGCGGCCGCCATCCTCTACCCCGACTGAGCGCCGGGGCGCGGCGCCGCTCAGGAGCCGATGAGGGGCATCCGCAGACTGCCCTGACCGTCCGACGTCGTGTGGGGCCGGTGCTCCCAGGTGTCGCGGCAGCTGTCCGAGCAGAAGAGCACCGGCAGGCCGAGGGGGTCCTGGGCCACGCTGTCGGCCACCTCGGCCGTGAGCGGGATCTTGCAGATCGGATCGAGCTCGGTCCGCCCCTGGAGTCGCCGTAGCCCGAGGCGCGCCACGTGCAAGGGGTGCTCGAGGCCGCGGATCGCGATGTCGTCCTCCGCGCGCACCTCGCCCCACGGGGGCACCGACGAGACGATGCCGGGGCCGGCCAGCACCTCGCCGCCCTCGGCCACGTCGCACAGGCGGGCCGCCACGTTCACGCAGTGGCCGATGTAGTCGTCGCCCTCCAGCAGGATGACGTCGCCCGCCGCCATGCCGCAGCGGATGTGGATGGGCTGGGTGGCCGTCTTCACGGCCACCTGCAGCTCGAGGCAGGTCGCGACGAGCGGGGTCGTGTCGACCCCGACCAGCATTGCGCCGTCCCCCAGCCACTTGGCGATGCGCACGCCCCGGCGCGAGCAGATGTCACGCACCATCGAGCGGAACGCCGACAGCAACGCGGTCGCCCGCTCGTCCCCCTCGAGCTCGGTGAGCGCCGTGAACCCCGACAGGTCCAAGAAGGCGAAGCTACGGCTGACCCGCACGCTTCGATCGTCTCACGCCGGGGAACCCCCCGGGGGTGTCCCCGGCTCGGGCGCCGGCTCCGGGCGGGCGGTGATCACCCGGTCCATGGCCGCCGCCGCGTCCGCCGCCGGACCGGCGAAGACCACCCGGCCCCGTTCGAGCACCACCGCCCGTTCGGCCAGTGCGAGCGCCCGGTCGATCTGCTGTTCGACGATCAGCAGGGCCGTGCCGGCGCGGTGGATGTCGGTCAGGCGCTCATAGACGGTGTCGACCCAGGCCGGCGACAGGCCGAACGACAGCTCGTCGGCCACCAGCACCGCGGGAGGGACCACCAGCACCCTGGCCAGGGAGAGGAGGCGCTGCTGGCCGCCCGAGAGCGTGCCCGCGCGTTGGCGACGCCGCCCGGACAGGGCCGGGAAGGCGTCATAGGCGCGGGCCAGCGCGTCCTGGAGCCCCTCGCGTCCGACCCGCTGGCGGAAGGCCAGCTCCAGGTTCTCGGCGACCGTGAGACTGGCGAAGCAGCCGCGGCCCTCGGGCACATGCACCAGGCCGGCGCGCGCCACGCGCCAGGGCGGCCAGCCGGTCGTCGTCGACCCCTGCACGCGGACGAGCCCGCTCGTCACGCCGACCAGTCCCGACGCCACCCGGGCCACCGTCGACTTGCCCGCCCCGTTGGGCCCGATGAGCGCCACGATCCCGCCGGCCGGCACCGAGAAGCTCACGTCGAAGAGCGAGCGGTAGGGGCCGTAGGAGGCCGAGACGTGCTCGAACTCGAGGGCCTGGGTCATGCCACGCGCCCCAGATAGGCCTGACGCACGACGGGGTCCGCCATCACCGATTCGAAGCCGCCGTCGGCGATCACCCGGCCGACGTGCAGGACGACCACCCGGTCGGCCAGCGCGCGCACGGTCACCAGGTCGTGCTCGACGACCAGCACCGCGAGCGAGGCGTCGCGCTGGGCGGCGCGCAGGACCTCGACCAGCCGGGCGGACTCGTTGGGGTCGAGACCCGAGGTGGGCTCGTCGGCCAGGAGGAGCGAGGGGGACGACACGAGGGCACGACCGAGCTCGACCAGTCGACAAGACCCGAGACTGAGCGCCGACACCGGCGCGTCGGCCCGGTCGAGGAGGCCAACCCGCTGCATGGCGCGCTCGATCTCGGCCAGCTCCTCGGCACTCGGCGCGCCCACCTCGACGAGGTCGCGCCACAGGCTCGCCTGGCGGCGCCGCGCCCGCGCCGCGACGAGCAGGTTGTCGCGGACGGACAGCTCGCCGAACACCTCGATGCGCTGGAAGGTGCGCCCGATGCCGAGGCGGGCGCGCCGGAATGGTGCCAGGCCGTCGATCGACCGGCCGTCGAACTGGACCGTGCCCGAGTCCGGTCGGATCTGCCCACCGATCGCGTTGAACAGCGTGGTCTTCCCGGCCCCGTTCGGCCCGACCAGGCCCACGATCTCCCCCCGTGCGACGTCGAGGCTGACGCCGTCGACGGCCGCGATCCCGCCGAAGGACACGCTGAGGCCGCACACCGAAAGGAGCGTCACCCGACGTTTCCCTCCTCGGCCAGCGCGGCGGACCGGCCGCCCGAGAGGGGGGTGGGGCCACCTCGGGCGGCGGCAGGCAGCCGCCGCTCGAGCCACTGGGTGGCCCGCCGTTTCTGGTACTCGACCACGCCCTCGGGATGCGCCGAATAGCCGAAGGCGGCCAGCGCGAACAGCAGAACGGCCAGGCTGGGGCCACCGACGCGGCTCGGGAGGTAGCTCAGCAGCTGCTGGACCACCACGAAGCCCATCCCGGCCTGGATGGCGCCCTCGACGGTCGCCACGCCCGTCGTCACCACCACGACGACGAAGACCAGCGAGAACTGGTAGTTGAAGTCGATCGGGGTGATGCTCTGCTGCAGCGATCCGTAGAGCGCACCCCCGAGGCCGGCCAGGGCCGCCGACAGCGCGAAGACGACGACCTTCGTGCGGTTGAGGTCGATGCCGACGCTCGAGGCGGCCAGCGGGCTGGTGCGCATGGCCGCCAGGAACCGGCCGAGCGTGCCCCGTTGGAAACGCCGAACGGCCAACGCGCAGAGCACGAGGACGACGAACGCCAGCACGAAGAACGCCTTCGTGCTCTCGGTGGCGAGGTTGATGGGCCCGATCTCGGGTCGGGGCACGGTGAGGCCGGTCGTCGGGCCACCGATGGCCGACGTCGGGAAGACCACGTTGTCGGCCAGGAGGGCGAGGGACAGGGTGAGCAGCGCCAGCGGCAGCCCGCGCAACCGCAGCGCGGGCAGCGCGGCCAGGGCACCGATCACCATGGCCGCGGCCGCGCCGACCACCGCCCCCAAGAGGATCGGGAGCCCGGCGTGGAGTGCGAGCTGGGCGGCGGCGAACGCGCCGACTCCGGCGAAGGTCGCCTGGCACAGCGACAGCTGGCCCCCCATACCGGTGACGAGGGTGATGGACAGGAAGATCACCGAGTAGACGAGGCCGGTCGTGAGGACGAAGGTCCAGTTGCCGGGCACCCACGTGAGCACCGAAACGACCCCGACCAGCAGCAGCGTCCGGCCCCCGGTCCGCACCACGCGGTCGATGGCGGGCGACCGCGTCGCCGTGATGGGCGCCGGCGGCGGCGGGTCGACCGCCGAGAGTGGGTCGTTCGACGAGTCCAGGTCCCGCAGGCTCGGCAGGCCGACCAGGAGGACGGCGAGGACCAGGAAGGGCACGGCCGGCAGGAGCCCGGTGTGCCAGATGCTCGAGGCCGGGAAGTAACCAGCACCGAGGCCGCCCACCACCCCGAGCCCGAGCCCCCCGGCCAGGGCCAGCGGGATGCTGGCCAGGCCGCCCAGCGCGCTGGCCGCGACGGCGGCCACGAGCAGGATGGCGTAGTCGTTCGACTGCACCGTCGGGTAGTGCGGGGCGAGGAGCACCCCGGCCAGCCCGGCGAGGAAGCTCGACAGCATCCAGGCGCCCGCGCTCACCCGATCGGCCGGCACGCCCTCCAGCTGCAAGAGGCGCGGGCTCTCGACGGCCCCCCGCATCTGGAGGCCAAAGGGGGTCGAGCGGACCGCCACCACCAGCAGGACCACCAGCGCCGTCACCACCAGGGTCTCGAGCTCGAGGCCGTTGATCGGGGTCGAGAACAGGTGCAGGTAGACCTTCTCTTGGTTGAAGAACAGCGTCGGCGGCGCGAACCGTTGCTCGTTGCCGAAGACCACGGCCAAGAGCTCGGGCAGCGCCACGAAGACCGCCACCGAGGAGACGATCTTGGCGGTCACGTTGCTGGGCGCGATGTGCCGGAACAAGAACCGCTCGAGGACGAGCCCGATGAGCGGCGCCGCCAGGACCACCGAGACGACGAAGGCCGCCCAGGTGGGGACGCCGCGATCGGCCAGGATGGTGAAGAGCAGCGCCGACGCGAAGGCCTGCGCCCCGAACCCGAAATTGAAGACGCCGGTCGCCTGGTAGGTGAGCACGAGGCCGACCGCCACGATGGCGTACGAGCAGCCGAAGGGGATGCCCGGCACCGCGTAGTTGAGGAACTGGCTCACCGGGTCGTGCCAGTCAGCTTCCGGGCGATCCCGGCGGGGGCGGGACCGGGCGCGCCACGTCGTAGGGCCGGTTGAGAGGGAAGCACACCCAGAGGTCCTCCCCGCGGTTGAAGACCACGTCGAACGTGTCGCCGCGGACGGCGACGAACGACTCGCAGGCCGGCGAGGTGATCGTGCTGTGCGCCGTGGCCCAGTTCACCGGGGTGGCGAGCCCGTCGCCGGTGAACGCCCGGAGGTGGTTGATGGCGTCGACGAGCTTCTGCTGGGTGAGGTCGGGGCCGGCCGCCCGCAGGCCCGCCACGAACAGCGCGGCCGACAGCCAGCCCTCCATGGCGACCTCGTTGAAGGTGTAGCCGGGTTCGTAGGTGTTCATCGCCGCCACGTAGCGGGCGAGCCCGGGAAAGGCACCCGGGAACCGCCGGGCCGCCTGGAACGGCACGTGCTGGACCAGGAAGTAGGTGTTCTGCATGAGCGCCGAGTACTGCCGAAGCGTGCTCTCGTCGTAGCCGTCCAGCCAGAGCTGCCTCACCCCCACCATCGAGTTCTGTTGCATGAGACGCGACAGGTTGATGTTGCCGGGCACGTCCATGCAGCTGGCCACGAAGTCGACGCCCGCCTGCTTCATGTGCACGACGTCGGAGCTGAGGTCAGTGCCGTAGGGGACGGCAAGGTCCGAGTAGCCGACGTGCACCCCGTGGGTCTGCAGCGCAGCCAACGCCCCCTGGCACTCGTCGGCGGACTGGGGGACGTCGTAGGCGATGACCGCAGCTGAGGTGGCCCGGACCTTTTTCGCCACATAGACGAAGTCGGCGTTCGTCGAGCTGTAGGCGAGAACCGAGCCGTAGGCGGCGAAGAGGTTCGGCGCCGGCGTCCAGTTGTTCTCCGTCGCATAGCCGAAGGTGGGGGTGCCCGACTGGACGAGGAAGGGGGCGGCACCGAAGAACGCGGTGGCGACCCCCACGATCGCGAACACGTGGTCCTGCTGGACGAGCGTGCGCGCAAGATCGAGGTCGGTGGTGGGGTTGCCGCCGTCGTCGAGGACGTGGGAGAGCACCAGCCGCCGGCCGTTCACGCCGCCGCGGGCGTTGACCATGTCGAAGTAGGCCTGCACGCCCGGGACGATCGGTGCGAAGTCGGCCGCGATCCCCGTGGACAGGGTGGCGAGGGCTCCGACGTTGATCTGCGCTGCGGTGACACCCGGCGCCGCGGAGCCCTTCGAAGAAGACGGCCCGTTGGAGGCGTTGGAACAGCCCGCCAGCAGCACCAGCGCGCCGACCAGCGCCGAGCCGAACCAGCGACCGCCTGACCGTCTCGTGAAGGCCCCCGTCTTCAACGTTCACTCTCCGACCAGCGAGCGGCCCTCGCGCCCGCACGGACAGAGGGTTCGCTTCTCAGCGTAGTGGTCGGCCCTCTGCGCACCCGGGGTCGTGCGGGGAAGATTCGGTTCGATCAAACGTTTGATTACCCCTGCCGCGTCGCCGACGCCGACCTTCAGCCGCGCATGGGGAAGATGAGGCGCTCCTCGGCGCGCCGGCGCACCGCGGCGGCTCGCTCCGCCGCGTCCATCGGCCGGTAGCCGTTGGCGGCGGCGAGCGCCGCCTTCAGCACGGTCGTGTCCCCCGGCGTGCAGAAGGCGTGCACGCCCGGGGTCGACAGGACGAACCGGATCCCGAGCTCGAGGTCTTCGGCCGCCGTGTACGGCTCGTACCACGTGGTCGCCGTGTGCTCTCGGTCTCCCCAGGGCCGGGCCGCCGCCGCCTTGATGGCCATCACACCGAGGTCGCGCTCGGTGGTCAGCGCCAAGAGCGCCTCGGCATCCCGGCGGTAGTCGTCGTCGGCCCACAGGCGCGGGTTGACCGGGAACATGACCGTGTCGAGGTCGTAGCGCCGGAGGGCCTCGAGATGAGCGGCCGGCGCGGTGAGCTCATGGCCCGTGATCCCGACCGCCCGGCACAGGCCCTCGTCGCGGGCGGCCAGGATCGCCTCGATGGCGCCGGCTCGCCGCTCGAGCTCGTCCAGGTCGGTGACCGCGTGGAGCTGGTAGAGGTCGAAGGAGTCGCAATGCAACAGGGTGAGCGACTCCTCCAACTGGGCGCGCACCCCCTCGGGGTTGTGGCGAAGGGTCTTGCAGCCGACGAACAACCGGTCGCGGACCGCGGGGATGAACGGGCCGAGGAGCTCCTGGGCCCGCCCGTACTGGGGGGCCACGTCGAGGTGGTTGACCCCGGCCCCCAGCGCGGCGTGGAAGGACTCCCCCGTCTCCTCGGGGGTCGACCCCCAAAAGGCGGCGCCACCGAGGACGGCCACGGACGAGTGATGGCCGGTGCGGCCGAGGCGTCGTGTCTCCATCGCCGCACGGTAGCGCCGGCCGGGGGAACGCACCGGCGCCGACGGTGCGCTCACTGGGTTGCGGCACTAGCCTCGGCAAGAGCAGTACGCCGGTCCAAGCCGCCCCAGACCAGGCCGAATGGGACCGGGATGACCAAGGAGGATCCATGGAAGTCCGCGACAAGATCTACATCGGCGGGGCCTGGGTGCCCTCGACCGGCAAAGGGACCCTCGAAGTCATCGACTCGAACACCGAAGAGGTCATCGGCACCATCCCCGAGGGGACGGTCGAGGACGTCGATCGCGCCGTCACCGCGGCCGCCGACGCCTTCACCGAGTGGTCCACCACCTCGGCCGAGGAGCGCTCGAAGCTCCTGGCGCGCGCCGCGGAGGGCCTCGGGGCCCGCACCGACGAGATCGCGCAAATGATCGCTCGCGAGGTGGGGATGCCGCTCAGCCTCGCCGGCATGATCCAGGTCGGGCTCCCGACCGGCGTCTTCGCCGACTCCGCCAAGGAGATCGCCGACTTCAAGTGGGAAGAGGAGGTCGGCAACTCGCTCGTCGTGCGCGAACCCGTCGGAGTGGTCGGTGCGATCACGCCATGGAACTTCCCGCTCTACCAGATCGCGCTGAAGGTCGCCCCCGCGCTGGCCGCGGGCTGCACGGTGGTGCTCAAGCCGAGCGAGGTGGCGCCGCTCAACGCGTTCGCGCTGGCCGACGTCCTCCACGACATCGGGCTCCCGCCGGGCGTCTTCAACCTCGTGACCGGGACCGGCCCGGTGGTCGGTGAGGCCATCGCCTCCCACCCCAAGGTCGACATGGTGTCGTTCACGGGTTCGACCCGCGCCGGCAAGCGCGTCATGCAGTTGGCGTCCGAGACCGTCAAGCGGGTGGCGCTCGAGTTGGGCGGGAAGTCGGCCAACATCATCCTGGACGACGCCGACCTCGACGCCGCCATCCCGGGCGGGCTCTTCGCCTGCTACATGAATTCGGGCCAGACCTGCTCGGCGCTGACCCGCATGCTGGTACCTCGATCTCGGTTGGCCGACATCGAGGCGAGGGCCAAGGCGGCCGCCGAGGAATACACCCCCGGCAGTGCGTTCGAGCCCAGCACCCGGCTGGGACCGCTCGTCTCCTCGGTCCAGCGCGACCGCGTGCGGGGCTACATCCAGAAGGGGCTCGACGAAGGGGCCAAGCTGGTGACCGGTGGCGCCGAAACACCGGAGGGCCTCGACAAGGGCTACTTCGTGCGGCCGACCGTCTTCTCCAACGTGACCCGGGACATGACCATCGCCCGAGAGGAGATCTTCGGACCGGTCCTCTCGATCATGCCCTATGACACAGAGGAAGAGGCCATCGAGATCGCCAACGACACCGTGTACGGCCTGGCCGGTGGCGTCTGGGGCGGGGACAAGGCCCACGCGGAGCAGGTGGCGCGCCAGATGCGCACCGGCCAGGTCGATGTGAACGGCGGCAGCTTCAACCCGGTCGCCCCCTTCGGCGGCTACAAGCAGTCCGGCATCGGGCGCGAGCGCGGCAAGTTCGGATTCGAGGAGTTCCTCGAGGTCAAGTCGCTGCAGCGCTGAGCGCCAACACCTCGTTCCAACCGCGCGGGATGAACAAACCAGGTCCCCGCGCGGGCGAAACCGAATACACTCCCGAGTGCGCCTCTAGCTCAACGGCAGAGCAACGGACTCTTAATCCGCAGGTTTCGGGTTCGAATCCCGAGGGGCGCACCCAATGAGCCCCCAGGTAGTCGCGTCAGTTCGACTTCTAGCCCGGACGCCAAACGGTTCCAGCCATGATGTTCGCCAGGCAATCCACCCATGACCGGGCCGATTCAATCCGTCTAGGGGGACACCATGAACAGTGACCTCGTGGCCAAGCTAGCCATCACAGAGATCATTTACCGCTATTGCCGAGCACTCGATCGGATGGATCGCGAGCTCGCCGCCACCGTGTGGCATCCCGACGGCACCGCTGACTACGGCGTCACATTCCAGGGTACGGCTTCTGGGTTGCTGGACTCCTTGTGGTCGCAGCACGCGAAGCTGCTCGGGCACTCACACCAAGTGACGAACATACTTATCGAGGTCGATGGTGACCGTGCCGGTAGCGAGGCCTACGTCACCGGGACGCTATGGAACGCGTCCGATTCGGGGGTACTCAGTCAGGTAGTGGCCCTTGGCCGCTACCTCGATCGTTGGTCTTGCCGCGACGGCATCTGGGGCATCGACCACCGCTGTTTCGTATACGACCTGGTCTTCAACCCCATACTCTCAGGTCCCGAGGATGCCAAGCACGACGTGCTTAGTCGGCTCGTGGCGCAACGGGACCCGCGCCTGACCGCAGCACGGCGGGATCGGACGGATCCGTCCTACGAAGTGCTAGGCAGTTCAGCTCTCGGGCTCTCCGACGGATGACCAAGCTCGGTCTTCTCACCCCGGTTCTCTCACTGGTGCCCGGCGGCCATGCCGATTGGGAACGTGACGGCACCATCGACGACGTGCGCCGGATCGCCGAGGCGGCCGACCGGCTCGGGTACGACTACTTAACTTGCAGCGAACATATCGCGATCCCTCTCGACGGCATGGATCTGCCAGGACCGCGCTACTGGGAACCTCTGGCGACGTTCGGCTACCTCGCCGGTCACACCACCCGCATCCGGTTTACGACGTCGGTGCTGGTCCTCGCCTACCACCACCCGCTCGAGATCGCCAAACGGTATGGCTCACTCGACCGCATCTGCGGCGGCCGGCTCAACCTCGGCCTTGGTGTCGGCTACCTCGAGCAGGAGTTTCGACTGCTGGGCGTACCGTTCGACGACCGCGGGCCGCGCGCCGACGACGCAATCCGTGCACTACGAGCCTCGTTCGGTCGCCGGCTGCCGAGCTACGACGGTCCTTACTACCGCTTCGCTGACGTAGTGGTCGATCCTTGGGGTGTGCAGGAGGACGTACCAATATGGATTGGCGGCCACACCCCCCGATCACTGCGACGTGCCGTGGAACTAGGCGACGGCTGGTGCCCCTTCGCCGTGTCACCCCGCAAAGCGGCGGAGTGGCTCGCTCGAATGGCCGACACGCAGACGTGGCAGCAGCGTGACCGGCCACTCGAGGTGATCCTCGGTACTAGGCGGCCCGTCGATCCGTCAGACGCGCCGGACGCAACCGCGGTCGCCCTGCAGGAGCTGTTGGTGGCCGGCGTCACGACCGTCCCCCTGCGATTCGTCCATCACTCCCTCGAGCACTATCTGGAGCAGCTCGAAGCAATGGCGGACGTGGCTGCCACGCTGTAAGCCCGGGATGAACCGGCACGACCCCTGAAGGTGATATGAACGTACAGCAGCTCTCTGATCTCTACGAGATCCAGCTTCTCAAGGCCCGCTACTTCCGATATATGGACCTGAGGATGTGGGACGAGTGGCGAAACCTGTTCACTGACGATCTGGAGCTCTACATCGAGGACTCCAACACTCCGGAGTCCGCCACGCCGACCATCAAGGGCGCTGACGCCTTGGTCGCGTATCTGGCGGCGTCGGACCCAGGGAAGATCACCGTGCATCAGGGGCACATGCCGGAGATCGAATTCCTCGACGAGGATACGGCGATCGGGATCTGGGCGATGTTCGACTGGGTCGACGATCCCGGGCGCGGCCTCGCGTCTCAGGGCTACGGTCACTATCACGAGCAGTACGTCCGCGGCCCCGACGGCAACTGGCGCATCTCGTGGGTCCGCCTCACCCGACTCCGCACGAACGACGTGCCGCACCAGCCCCCCGACCACCAGCCGACCCTCGATCCCACCACGCTGAGCGCAGTCGCACACCTCCAACGCCAGTAAAGGTCACACCGACACCACGGCGCGGGGCTGGCAACGTCGCAGCCGATCCAGGGGTATAGGTCCGATCCCAGTCGGGATTGCCATAGTCGACCTCGATGAGCCTCGGTTCGGGATCATCGTGCGGTCAGCACGCTGCGCTTGGCTCGCCGAACACGGCAGCGGCACCAATCGCGGCGGCATACAACCTCGGCTCCGTCGAGATGCCCTCGCCTACCGCGACGCCTCGGCCGCCGCCATGCCGGATCGTGAGGAACTGTGTCATCATCGGACCGAAATGCCCAGGTGGTCGGATGAGTCCACTTCCGGCAGCGAACGAGCGACGACGCGGCCGCTGGAGGGCCAGGTCAGTGTCGTCACCGGAGCCGGCCGGGGGATCGGCAGGGCCGTCGCCCTTGCCCTCTCCGACGCTGGGTCCGCGCTGGTACTGGGGGCTCGCACCGCTGGCCAACTCGAGGAAGTGGCGGCCGAGGTGGGGCAACGAGGCGGCGAGGCGCTGGCAGTTCAGCTAGACGTAGCGAACCCCCAGTCGGTGCGGTCCTTCTTCACCACCGTGATGGACCGCTTCGGCCGGATCGACATTCTGGTCAACAACGCGGGAAGCAACAATGGAGGCGAAGGCGGCGCGGTGGGCCCGCTGTGGGAGATCAACCCCGATGTCTGGTGGAACGACGTCCAAGTTAACCTCTATGGCACCTTTCTTTGCACACACGTCGCGCTGCCGCACATGGTGGAGGCCAACCGGGGACGCATAGTGAACATCGTGTCGACCGCCGCGATGATTCCCTGGCCTTACGACTCCGCCTACGCTTGCTCGAAGGCGGCGGTCATACGGCTGACCGACTCCGTCGCCGAAGAGGTCCGCGACCGGGGCGTCTCCGTGTTCGCTCTTTCTCCGGGCTCCGTCGACACCGAGCTCAGAGCCGGTGCGGTGGATTCACCAGCCGGTCGCAAATGGCTGACGCGGGTGAACCCGAACCCGCAGTGGGTCCCGGCCGAGCTGCCGGCCGACGCGGTGGTTTTCCTGGCCAGCGGGGTGGCGGACGGACTGAGCGGCCGCTTCCTTTCCGTCGAATGGGACCTGCACGAGCTGGCGCGGCGCGCTCCGGACATCGTTGACCGCGACGTCCTGCAGCTCCGTTTCGCGCCAGACTGACCACCACGAGACGGCGACCGCGGACGGATGATGTCACCGACCCCGCCACTCCGGTCGGCTGCTAACGGGTCAGCCCTTTGCGGTTGGCGCGTGCAACAGCCACTGCTGAGTGGCTGATTGCCTGTCAGCCGTGCCCGACAGGGAGGGATTCAACCCATAACGGCACAGGCGATCGGTGCGGTCACATGTTTCCCATGGTGCCGGCCGGGGTGCTGGTGTGAAGCCCCGGTGCAAGGCCGGGCTGGAAGATCACCAGAACGGCGAGCACCAGGGCGGCCACACCGAGGGCGCGGCTAAGGCGGGATCCCCACGGCGAGGTCTTCTCCCACAAGACGATGCCCGCAAGCACGACCATGGCTGCCAGGTTCATCAGACCGAACGCGACCAGGAGCGCCATGAGGCCCCAGCAGCAGGCCAGGCAGAACGCCCCGTGAGAAAGGCCGACCCGCAGGTCCCGGGAACGCCCCCGATAGGAGCCGAACTTGAGTACGAAGCCCAACGGCGAGCGGCAGCGGGCCAGGCATCGGTCCTTCAGGGGGGTGAGCTGATAGATGCCACAGGCGGCGAAAATGGTGGCGGCCAGTGCGGCCGCACCCGCCGGATGGCCAGCCAGCACCCGGTCGGCGAGCCACGCCAGGCCGTAGGCAGGAATGGCGGCGAGACTCCACACCAGCAGGTAGCCAAAGGCCAGGGCGGCGAGACGCAGCCCGCGATTGTCGGTGAACGATCGCGTGTACAGCGATGCAAACGGAGTCACCGACGGCAGCATCATGGCGGTCATCATCAGCGCCCAGATGGCGACGAAGGTCCCGATCCCGAGCCCCATCGTTCCTGGCATCGGTCCCATGTGGCGCGCCACGACGACGACACCGACCCACGCGCCGGCCGCGCCCAGAAGCAGCAGGGAGGCGGGGGGTGTGAGGTGGCGAAGGCTCGGGGCGGCCGTGCTCACGAGGCCCAGGAGAACGGCGCCCAGTGGCCGTTCTTGCCCACGTTGGCAAACGAAAGCCCGAAGGCGTCGACCCGGGAGCGGTTCGCCTTGGCGATGGTCAGCGTCGAGTTGGCCGGGTGGAACATGCCGGTGAGGCGCTCGACCTCTCCACCCGGGTTCAACGGGGGGACGAAATCCTCGATCTCGATGTCGATCAGCTCGCCGACCTTGACCGAATGACGCCGGCCGTCGTCGACATATTCGATAGGGGCGGACTCCATCCCCAACATCTCCGTGATCAGCGGGCTCACCATCGCCATCGGCCCTCCGGCATGCCCGCCAAATACAGCCCCGAGCTTCTCGGCTTGCTCGGGCGAGGCCGCCGCATCCATGACCACGCCGACACGCCAGTTGCCATCGGACATCACCGGAGGCGTGTCGGCAACGACGACTACCGTCTTGCCCCCCACGTCCACCCCGTCAATCTCGCCTTTTCCGACGTGGAAGGCCAGCACTACCTGGCAGCGATCGGTATCGGCGCGCATGGTGAGCCCTGAGGTGGTGCAAGGGCACACCATGTCGCAAGAGCAGTTCTCGAAGTAAGTACCTTCCAATTGCCACGCCACAGTCATCCTCCTTAGTCGAGGCCCACCGGCAGGTATCGTGCCACCTCTGCGTCGGATTTGCTCGGGGCAATTGGGGTCCCCGGCGCGGGGCTGGCGGTCGAGACGTTGGGAGCCCAGTCCGACCCGAAACCGCCCGGAATAGCCTGTGTCCTCAGCGGTGATGCCGCGATGAGCCAAGGCGAATCCAAACGTGGGGCTGTTGCATGGCCGGCCACCACCAGCGGCGCGCCTCTAGCGGACGGGTTCGCCCCCGAGCGCGCGCCCGGCCAAGGGCAATGAGGGCAATTAGTTGCTCGCCGCGGCGCCGGCCCCCGACGAAGCCGCGCGCAGGACTCCCTCGACGATGCTCTGGTAGCCGGTGCAGCGACAGATGTTGCCCGAAAGGGCGTCGCGGATCTCCTCCTCACTGGGGTGCGGGTTCTCCTGCAACAGCGCGGTCGTCATCATGACGAAACCAGGGGTGCAGAAGCCGCACTGGAAGCCGTGGCTCTCACGGAAAGCCTGCTGGACCGGATGCAGCTGGTCTCCATCGGCGAGGCCCTCGACGGTGGTGACCTGGTGGCCGCGGGCCTGAACCGCCAGCATGAGGCACGAGCGAACGGCCACCCCGTCCAGCAGGACGGTGCAGGCACCGCACACACCGTGCTCACAGCCCAGGTGGGTGCCGGTGAGCCCCAGCCGCTCCCGCAAGAAGTCGGCCAATGTCATCCTGACGTCCGCCTCGGCGCTCCGGTGCTGGCCGTTGACATCGAACTCGCTGGTCTCGCTCATGACGCCTTTCCGGCTCGTGAGGCCGCTGCCTCCAGCGACCGCCGAACAGTGACCCGGGCCAGCTGACGCCGGTAGTCACCCGGGCCGTGGATATCCGACGGCGGCCGCAGGTCCCGGACCGCCTCTTCGGCCGCCGCGACGAAGGCCTCGGTGGACGGTTCCGCCCCCACCAAGGCCGCCTCGGCGGCGCTCGACCGGAGCGGGCGGTCGGCCACACCGATCAGGCACAGTCGGGCCTCTTCGACCCTGCCAGTTCCGTCCAGCGCCACCATGGCGGCCACCCCGACCAGGGCAAAGTCGCCACGACGGCGAGCGACTTCCTCGAAGGCCCAGCCGGCGCCGGCCGGGCCCTTCGGCACCCGGACCTCGGTCAACAGCTCCTCATCGCCGAGCGCCGTCGTGAAGTGCCCTTGAAAGAAGTCCTCGGCCGAGACGACCCGCTCGTCGGTACCGCTCTTCAGGACCATCTCGGCTCCGGTGATCCTCGCCACCGCGGGCAGCTCCGCCAACGCGTCGGCGTGGGCGATGCTCCCGCCGATCGTGCCCCGGTTGCGGATCGAGATGTGGCCGATGTGGGGCAGCGCCGCCGCCATGACCGGTAGCTGTCGGGACACGAGCGCAGAGCCCTCGGCCTCCCGCTCCCGGGTCAACGCCCCGAAGGCCACGACGCCGTTACGCTCGGCGATCCCCGTCAGACCCTCCACGTTGTTGATGTCGACCAGATGAGTGGGCCGGGCGAGGCGCATCGCCAGCAACGGGACGAGGCTCTGCCCCCCCGCCAACACCTTGGCCTCGTCGCCGTGCTCGGCCAGCAGACCGAGGACCTCCTCCACGCTGCGAGGGGCGTGGTACTCGAAGCGGGGCGTCTTCATCGAGCGGGCACTCTTCCGATCAGCTCGAGCACTTTCGCCGGCGGCAGATGCTGCTCGCGCACCTTGGCCCCGAGGGGCGCGAGGGCGTCCTCGATCGCGTTGGTGACGCAGGCCGGCGCGACGATCATCCCGCCCTCGCCCACCCCCCGGAAGTTCACGTCGGGGTCGGTTTGGACGGTCTCGACGTGGTGGATCTCGAAGTTCGGCACCACCGTCGTGGTCGGCATCAGGTAGTCCATGAACGTCGCCGCGAGAAACTGCCCGTCCTCGCCGTAGGCGGAGTGCTCGAGCAACACGGCACCGATGCCCTGGGTGACGCCACCGCGGACCTGTCCTTCGACGATGGCCGGGTTGACGGGGACGCCGCAGTCCTCGACCACCACGTATCGGTCGATGTGGACGAGACCCGTTTCCACGTCCACCTCGAGCAGGCAACAGTGCGTCCCCCCCGACCACCCGCTGCTCCCACCGTCGTAGGTGTAGGTGACGGTCAGGTCGGTGTCTAGCCCCTCGGGGAGCCGGCCGGGGTCCTCGGCCACCGTCCTCGCGAGGTCGCGCAGGCTCAGCTTGGCCTGCGGCGTCCCCCGGACGCTCACCACCCCCTCGCTGATCTCGAGGTCGGCGGGATTCGCCTCGAGCAGCTCGGACGCGAGCGAGAGGATCTTCTCGCGGAGCTGCCGAGAGCCGTGCAGGACCGCCCCGTTGGCCATGGTGGCCGCCCGGCTCCCCCCGGTGCCCACCAGGGCGAACGGTGTGAGATCGGTGTCACCGAAGACCACCCGGACGTCCTCGAACCGGACGCCGAGGACGTCGGAGGCCACCTGGGCGAGCGTCGTCTCGTGACCCTGACCGTGAGGCTGTTGGCGGGTGACCACGATGATCGTTCCGTCCTGGTCGACCGACACGTGGGTCACCTCGTTGCCGAGGATGCTTGCCGCCTGGTCGGCGGCCCCGGGAACCTTGGGGCCCGGCGCCGCCTCGAGGTAGGAGGCGATGCCGAGGCCGACGTAGCGGCCCTCGGCCCGCAGCTCGGCCTGGCGCCGGCGGAAACCATCCCAGTCGACGATCCTGGCCGCCTGCTCGACCTGCACGCTGGTGGTCGCCGATTCGAACGGTTGGCCGGTCAGCATCGCGAGCGGCGGTTGACCGCGCTCGACGTAGTTGCGCCGCCG
>Ga0209415_10007578_pt1 | contig 18931 bp, 19 predicted proteins | sample PeaSoiSIISIP2007_FD_187696 | JGI IMG/M metagenome (GOLD analysis project Ga0209415, IMG submission 187696) | Peat soil microbial communities from Weissenstadt, Germany - SII-SIP-2007 (SPAdes) (version 2) | ecosystem: Environmental > Terrestrial > Soil > Wetlands > Peat | place: Germany...
GGTTGACATGCCCCTCCTTCACGCGGCCGGGCCAGCCGCCGGCATGGTGGGACAGCGGCGGCCCGGGCGCAGGTTCTCGGGCCCGGCGCGGTCCGCCGGGCCTCCCACCCACAGCACTGATCCGTTATCCCACAGCGCCCCGCCCGCGTCGATGCCTTTGCCACCGTTCGCTACCTGTGCGCCGTTCTGCGGGGCTCTCCACCGCATTCATGCTGTTGACAGGGGCGCAAAACACATTAAATCAGTCGGAATAGTAGTTAATACTTACCGGGACGCGTGCGGGCGCGGCATCTTCCGGCCGGAGTACGAGGGCCCGACATTCCGTGAGGTGCTCGGACTGCCCCGGCCGCGCAGCATGTTCGCGCCCCAGCGAGTCCCGTAGTCCGCGAGCGCAGGGCTGGCCGGTTCAGCGCAGCAGCGGCAGCAGATGCTCGGTGATCAGCTCCAGCTGCTCATGGCGGCGCTCGCTGAGCAACTCGAAGATGAATGCCGTCGCTCCCGCCTCGATCAGCTGGCCGATGGTGTCGGCGGCCTGCTGCGGGGAGCCGATCGCGGACACCTCCCGGAGCTGGTCCGCGGAAACATTGCGGGTCGACTGCTGAGACCAGGCCGCGAGTGCGTCCGCCACCGCCGTGGCCTCGACGGGGTGGACGTTCACGTTCAGGAACACGCAGACCGGGAACGGGCCGTCCACCTGGCGGCCGCCGGCTTCCCTGAGCACCGACAGCTCCTCGACCCGTGCGCGGAGAACGGACGGGGTGACGGCGTACGTGAGCCAGCCGTCGCCCAGCCGGGCGACACGGTCCAGGACCCGCCGCGTCCTGGATGCGGGGGCGGTCACCGGCGGGTTCCCGGCCATCCAGATCGGCAGCGGCTGCTGGACGAAGGCGGGCACGAGTTCGAGATCCTCGACAGCGAAGTACGTGCCCGGGAAGGACACCGGGCCACCACGGCTGACCGCACGCAGCCAGTCCACGTTCTCTTCCATCCGCGCGACCTTCTCGGCGTGGCTCATCCCGAACGCCCGGAGCTCCTTTTCCCGGCTGGGTCCTGAGGACTCCCCCGGGCAGGCCACCAGGGTCATCCGCCCCCCGGAGAGCACGTCGAGGTTGGCCCACTGCTGGGCCACCACCAGCGGCTGGCGGAGCCCGAGGCTGGCCTGGCACGCCACGCCAAGGCGGATCCGCCGCGTCCGGGCCGCGCAGGCCGCCAGCAGGACGACCGAGTCATAGAAGGGCAGCGAGATCACTGAGTCGGTGACCCACAGGTGATCCCACTCCGGAAGCGCGTCGGCCGTCTCGGCGATCCGGAGCAGCTCATCCGGGGTGAGCGCGGGTGCCCCCAGGCGGGTCGGGAGGGCAACGCCGATGTCAGCCACGTGTTCGTCTCCGTCCGGTCAGCGGGCCGCGGGCAAGGGTCACTCTACAAAAACGGGCGATATGGTCGAAAACCTGCCCGGGGGCCGGCAACAGCCCCTGCACCAGATGGACAGGCCCAGGGCGATGCCGATGAAGCCCAGCGCCACGCTCAGGGTCTGCGTGTTCGACAGGAACCAGAAGACTCCCTGCTGGTGGATCGGACCATCGTCGCGGTGCTGCTGGGCAATGCTTTCGGCACCGTCTTCATGGCGCTGCACGCCTCCCAGGGACCCAGGCTCGGGCTGCCCCAGATGATCCAGTCCCGGGCCCAGTTCGGGTACCGGGGGGTCATCCTGCCGCTGTTCCTGGCGCTGTTCACCTACCTGATCTTCGCCGTGGTCGACACCGTCATCATCAGCCAGGGGCTGCAGCACATCTTCGGCTGGAACCCCGTCCTGGTCGGCGTGGTCATCGCGGTCGTGGCGGTGCTGCTGGCCGTCTACGGCTACGACTGGCTGCACCGGGCCTTCCGGGTGCTGTTCTGGGCATCGCTGCCGCTGTGGCTGGTGCTTACAGTAGGCGTCGTGACCGGTAACGCCGGCGGGACGCCCGCACCGCACAGCACTTTCGGCTGGGTGCCGTTCCTCATCGTCTTCGCCGTGGCCGCCAGCAACAACCTCTCGTACGCACCCGTCGTCTCCGACTACTCCCGGTACCTGCCCCGCTCGACTCCCTTCTGGAAGGTCATCGGCTCGGTGTACGTCGGCGCATTCGTCTCGCTGTCATGGCTGGCTGCGATCGGCGCCTGGCTGGCGGCCCACCTGGGGGCGACCGACGCCCTGGTGAGCGTGCGGGACGCCGGGAACCACATCGCCTCGGGGTTCGGCACTGTGCTGATCATCGTGGCGGTCATCGCCCTGGTGGCAACGATGGGCGAGATGGCCTACAGCGGCCAGCTGGTGGTACTGACCGCGCTGGACAGCATCCGCCCCATCAAGCCGACCGTGACCAAGCGCGTGGTGACCGCCTCCATCTTCGCGGCCGTGTGGGCGGTCCTCGGGCTGGCGGTCTTCCACGACATCACGACCACGGTCAACGACGGCCTCGTGCTGTCCCTGTATGTCCTGGCTCCGTGGACGGTGGTGAACCTCTACGACTACTTCTTCCTCCGGCATGGCAAGTACGCCATCACCGAGCTGGAGAACCGCCACGGCATCTACGGGGTGTGGGGGTGGCGGGGCATCGCCGCCTACCTGATCGGCTTCGCCGCGTCGATACCGTTCTGGGACCTGTCGTTCTACGTCTCGCCGGTGGCCAAGGCCACTGGCGGGCTGGACATCAGCTTCATCGTCGAGCTGCTGGTCAGCGGGCTGATCTACGCCGTCACGACCAGGACCCTGGATCTCAGCACCAATCAGGCGGCGGTGGCGGCCAGCGAGCAGCGGCTGGCCAGCCTCGGCCTCGTCGAAGCGGCGCCGGGCCGGCCGTGACCGCAGTCAGAGCGCGCTACGACGGGCTGGCCGACTGGTACGACCAGGTCATGCGGGACCCTGGCAGCCGGGGAGCACTGGCCGCCGCGGCCTACGACGCCCTGGCTGACCTGCTCGGCGCAGGGACTGGCCCGGTCCTGGACATCGGCTGCGGCACGGGGCTGGCCGCGGCGCGGATCCGCCGGCTGGGGTACCAGCCCTTCGGCGTCGACCTCTCCTTCGACCAGGTGCAGCTGGCCTCGGGCCGGCTCCCGGCCACCCAGGGCGACGCGGCCCTGCTGCCCATCGCCTCGGGCCGGGTTCCGCTGGCCTACTCGACCTTCGTCTCCTCTGATCTCGACGACTTCCCCGTCGTCGTCTCCGAGGCATATCGCGTCCTGCGGCCCGGTGGCCGCTATATCAGCGTGTGCCTCCACCCCTGCCTGAACGGGGGGTACTCCCACCTCCAGCAGGACGGGTCGGTCGTGGTGCGCCCCGGGTACGAGGTGACCGGCTACCACCCGCAGCCGGAATTCCAGACGACGATCAGGAGCCATGTGGGCGCCTGGCACCGCCCGCTGGCCGAGACAGTGAACACCTTCCTGGAGGCGGGTTTCCGCCTGATCCGGCTGACCGAGATAGGGCCGGGGGCGCTCCCCAGCCTGCTCGGCATCACTGTGGAAAAGCCCGTGACCCTGCGCGAAGGAGCCGTTGAGCATGACAACCCCGCACCCGCACCCTGAACCCGCCGAGCGCCGCTGGCCGGACGAGCCGCTGGCCAAGGACCTGGCCCGGCTCCGCGAAACCAACTCGCTGACGCACTGCGTGACCAACCTGGTGGTGACGGGCTTCACCGCGAACGTCCTGCTCGCCGCGGGCGCCTCGCCCGCGATGGTGATAGCCGCCGAGGAGGTGGCCGACTTCGCCGCCGTGGCCAGCGGGGTTCTCATCAACGTCGGCACGGTGACCGAGCCCGACGCCCGGGCCATGCTGATCGCTGCCCGGGCGGCCAGGGATGCCGAGACACCCTGGGTACTGGACCCGGTCGCCGTCGGCGCCCTGCGGTTCCGCACCGACCTGGTCGCCGAGCTGGTGGAACTCAGCCCGGCGGTGATCCGGGGGAATGCGTCAGAAATCCTCGCGCTGGCCGGCCGGCCGGGTGGCGGTAAGGGGGCTGACTCGACGGCACGCTCCGCCGAGGCAATCGACGCCGCCCGGTCGGTAGCCAGCCAGACCGGCGCGGTGGTGGCCATCAGCGGCGAAGTCGACTACGTCGTTGCCGGAGATGAGGTGATTGGCGTCGGCGGCGGAGACCCGCTGCTGACGAAGGTGACCGGTTCCGGCTGCGCGCTCGGCGCGCTGATGGCGGCCTTCCTGGGCGTCGCCGGCAGCCCGGCTGACGCCGCGGTGGCCGCCTCGGCTGTCTTCGGCGCGGCGGGCCAGCGGGCGGCCGCCGAAGTCAGCGGCCCGGGCAGCCTGGCCGTGGCCCTGCTCGACCAGCTGTACCTGCTCGACCCGGCCGAATGGACCAGCTGACGGCCACAGTCCCGGCCGGGCCGGGCCGGTCCCTGGTGAGCTACCCGGATCTGGCGCGGGCTATCTTGGCGCTCCCGGCCGGCGACGGGCGGCACTGCCGGGTGGTCGCCGTGGACGGGTACTCCGGGTCCGGCAAGGGGTTCTTCGCCGCCCGCCTCGCTGCGGCGCTGGGCACCCAGCCGCTGAACACCGACGACCTGGTGCGCGGGTGGGACGGCCTGGCCGAGTCCATCGACCTGCTGATCGACGGGGTCCTGCGGCCCGCGGCCCAGGGGCGCACGGGCCGCTGGCGCCGGTACGACTGGGAGCGGCTGGCGCTCGCCGAGTGGGTGGAGGTGCCGCCGCGGCCTGTGCTGGTGGTCGAGGGCTGCGGGGTCGGGGTGCGCCGCGCCGCTCCCTACCTGTCCTGCCTGGTGTGGGTGGACGCGCCAGCCGGGGTCCGCCGCCGCCGGCTGGCCCGCCGGGCCGACTGGGGAATGTACCGGCCCTACGCGGCCAGCTGGGCCCGGCAGGAGGAGGAGATCCGCGCCGGGGAACAGATCCCCGAGCGCGCGGACGTGTTCGTGGACAACGCCGCGGAGGCGCCTGCGGATGACGCGGACCGGCAGTTCGCCTGGCGGCCCCGTCCCGGGCTCAGCCTGTCTCCAGGGGCAGCGCCGGATCGGCGCTCCACTCGGTAAGTGAGCCGTCGTAGAGGCGGGCATCAGCCTGCCCGGTCAGCCACAGGGCGAACAGGTCGACCGTGGCCGAGATGCCGCCGCCGCAGTAGGCGATGACCGCCTCCCCGCCGCCCACGCCGGCGGCGGCCACCGCCGCCTCCAGCTGGGGCAGCGGCCGGAACCGGTTGGTGCCCGGATCGAGCAGGCGGGCCGCTGGCAGGCTGATGCTCCCCGGAATCCGCCCGGGACGGCTGTACGCTCCCGGGCCCTCACCGCGGAAGGCGTCCTCCGAGAGCGCGTTCAGCAGGCACGCCCGCGCGCCCCCGCCGACCACCGCCCGGACATCACCGAGCGCGGCCAGCAACTCGGGCCGGGGCCGGGCGGTAAACCGGGCCGGCGGGTAGCGGACGTCGCCCGGCTCGGTGGGCAGCCCGTGAGCCAGCCAGGCCGGGAGCCCGCCGTCCAGCACGCTCACGTCGTCGAAACCGAAGTACCGCAGCAGCCACCAGAGCCGGGTGGCCCACATCGGCGACGCCTGCGCGTAGGCCACGACATGAGTTCCCGCGCCGATGCCCAGCCCGCCCGCGGCCGCGGCGAAGGCACCGGCGGACGGCACCGCGAAGGGATACGGCGAACCCGTGTCCGACAGGTCGCCCGGGATGTCCGCGAAGGCAGCCCCGGGAATATGCGCCTGCTCGTAACCGGGGTGCCCGGCCTCGACCGTGTAGGGGCCTCCCTCCACCGCACGGCGGAGGTGCACGGTGGCGTCGAATACCCGCAGCGCGGGATGGCCAAGCTGGGCGGCCAGGGTCTCCGCGTCGACCAGCGGTGGGAGGAGCGGCACGAGCCAATGCTATGCGTGGGTGCGGGCCCGGGCCAGGCCACGCCGGGCGCAGGCGCGCACATCGGCGTCGCTGTCGCGCAGGAGGGTCCGCAGCCCGGCCCAGGCGGCCGCCTCGTGGTGGCCAGTGCCTTCATGCCCGCTCAGCCCGAAAAGCTACTGTTTCGATTGCTTGGGGCCCGCGGGTGATCAACTCGCGGGTTTGATCTTTGCTGGGATGGTTCTCGCGGTGCTGATGTGACCGGTGATGCGGTGGCGATGGACTCGCGGCGCTGCGCGGTGACTTGGGACCCGAATACGGGTCCCAAGTCACCACACAAAGGGGCTAGGCGCCTGGCCCGGGCCGCGCGGAGGCGGCCGGGCGGCCCGGCGCGGGAAGCCGTCAGCCGGGGTCCCGCCGCTGCCGGAGCGCGTCGAACACGGCGGCCCGGTCGAGGCGTTCCGCGTAGGCGCCGACATAACTGGCGCCGTGCCCGTGGTCGGAGGAGGCGATGAGGCCGAAGCGGTGGCCGCGACGACCCGGGACGCGGCCGCCGCCATCGGCGAGCTGTGGCTGAGCTGGCCCTATAAGTCGATCATCGCCGACCGGCAGACGCGGATCTACGCGCGCGGCGAGCAGATCGTGCACATCGGCCACCGCGGGGTGTTCGGCATCGACGGGCCGCTGACGGTGCCCACCACCCCGCAAGGGTCCCCGGTCCTGGCGTGGTACGCCAGGACGGCGGAGGAAGCGGAGGCCGCTCAGGGCGTTGCGGAGGTGCTCATCGCGCCGGCCGGCCAGGACCACGGCCCTGGCACGGCCACCCCGGGGAAGCCGCGGCTGTTCCTCGAGGTGCCGGCCGGAGGCGGTCATCTCGGCTCACGGCTGCGCACTCACCTGGCGGACGGCCAGGTAGCCGGGGTGATGCTGCGTCCCGCCCGGGACGAGCCCGCGCTCCGCACGCTCGTCGGCGACATAGTGCCGGAACTCGTCGCCGCCGGCGTGATCCACGCGGGCTTCATCCCGGACGGGCGGTGGTGCCCGTCCCCTGCGTCCGCTCCCGCCACCGCGACCCGCTATGCGAGCATTGCCCGATGGATCATGCGGAAGCGCAGGGGTTCGCCCAGCAGTGGGTCAAGGACTGGAACGCACACGACGTTGACGCCCTGCTGGAGCACTTCACCGACGACGTCGTCTTCACGTCACCGGTAGCGGTCCGCATCCTCGGCGGCGACGGCGTGATCCGTGGCAAGCAGGCCCTGCGCACGTACTGGTCCGAGGGCGTCCGCCTCATCCCGGACCTCCACTTCGAGGTCCTCGCCCTCTACGTCGGCATCAGCACCCTTGTCATCAACTACCGCAACCAGGCCGGCGGAGTGGCCAGCGAGGTTCTCACCTTCGAGGGCTCCCTGGTCAGGGAAGGCCACGGCGCCTACCTGGCCCAGCCGCCCACCGGCCTGGAGTAGCGGTGCTGCCGGTCACGCGAGCGGCCCTGAATCCGGGCACCGGCCCGGCCATCCAGCCGGCGTCGTGGTGGAATCGAGCCGCGATACCGCCCAGGGAGCGGGTAGTCATCCCGCTGTGCGGGCCGTTAAGCAAGGGAAGCAGTTCATGACGGAGGTACCACTCCGTCAGGCGAGCGCCGCCTGCCCGCCGTGCGCGTTGCCTTGAGCGGTGAGCTGGTCGAAGACCAGGGCGGTGGCCCCGCAGGCCGACGCCCACCGGCTCAGGCGGGCGATCTTGATGGACATGCGGCTGGTGGTGGCGGCGAACGCCGTCTGCTCCAGGGCGGTGCGCAGCGGCTCGATGAGCAGATCACCGGCGGCGCTCAGGCTGCCGCCGAGGACAACGAGTTCCGGGCCGCAGAGGTTGGCGAGGGTGCCGACAGCGATGCCGATCATTGACGCGGCTTCATGGATGATGCGGCGGCACGCGGCGTCGCCAGAGCGCGCCCGGGATACCAGGCTCGGGATGTCTTCGATCTCCAGGCCGTCATGGCGGGCGCTGGCGAGCAGCTCCCGGCCACCGACGTAGCGTTCCAGGCAGCCGCGGTTGCCGCACGGGCAGCGACGCCCCTGGTAGTCCACCGTGATGTGGCCGATCTCCATCGTGGGCCCGCCGCTGCCACGGTGCAGGCCGCCGCCCAGGACCATGCCGCCGCCGATACCGGTGCCCAGCTTCACGTAGGTGAGGTCCCGCTTCCCCTCGCCCCAGCCGAAGGCGTACTCGCCGAGCGCACCGAGGCGGGCCTCGTTTTCCACGTGGACGGCGAAGCCGGGCAGCAGGGCGGCCAGTTCCTGCCGCGGGTCGAGGCGCGCCCACGCCGGGAGCAGGGTGCCGCTGGCGACGAGTCCGTCCCCGGTCAGCGGCACCGGGAGCCCGAAGGCGACGCCGAGCACGGATGAGATGCCACCCGCTTGCTCCAGGGCCACCTGGACCTGGTCCGCGGCCTGCCTGAGGACCGGCCGCGGATCGGTGTCGGCCTCCGCGCTGACCTTGCTGTCCAGCCTGATCACCTGCTGGTGGCCCGCGTCCATGATGACGACGGTGATGTGCCGGCGTCCGATGTCGACGCCGACCGCGTGACCCGCCATGGCGGTCAGATGGTAACGCTGCGCGCGGCGTCCCATGGTGGGCCGGGCGTCATCCGGCGCGGGGCTCACCTCGGCCAGGCCGCGGCCGGCCAGCCTGCTCAGCGCCGCCGTCACCGTGGGCCGGGACAGCCTGGTGGCGGCCACCAGCGTGGCCTGGGTAGCTGGGCCACGGCGCAGCAGACGGTAGGCAACGATCCGGTCGGACTTGCCGAGCGTCTCGAGCCCCGCGGACCCCCCGCCCACTGCGGATGGCCCCTCTTCGGACCGCTCGAGCAGCATGGACGTATGATCCACGGTCCGGAGCAAAGCGTCAAGTTAAGCGCTCGTTACGCTCGATTACGTTTTATGACGTAAAGAATTTTGATAATTGAGGCTTCCATTAAGATCATTCTGTAAGGACTTGACAAAAATGGATAATGAATGGCAGTCTCAGGCAGGACGGGTAAGCGCTTCCACGAACCAGGCAGCCGCAGATACGGCCGGCGCGGGCCGAGCAGATGTCGCCCGGCGAGGAGTGCGTTCAACGGGGAACTCGTGGTCGCGCGGCGCTGGTCCGGGCCGCTGCGGGCATGGCCGGGGCGTCCGGCGCATGCCGGGGCGGCCGGCGCATGGCCGGGGCGGCCGGCGCATGCCGGGGCGTCCGGCGAACGGGAAGCGCATCGCTGTTAAGCCAAGGGAGAATGCACATGCAAGGCATGCGAACTGATACGTCGGGGGGACTGGCGCTCGCCGCGCAGCGGACGGCTCCCGGTGCCGCCTCGGCCGCCGTGATCGACGGCAGCCGCTCACCGGGACTGCACGCTCCACCGGCTTTAGTGCTGTGCGGGGGCGCCGGGCAGCGGATGGGGGAACTGACCGCCGCCGTGCCTAAGCCGATGCTGGCCGTCGGCGGCACGCCGTTGCTGATCCACATCATGCGAACCCTCGCCGCCGGCGGCAGCGAGGAGTTCGTCCTGGCGGTCGGCCATCTGGGGCAGGTGGTGAAGGATTTCTTCCTCCAGTTCCAGGCGCACGCGGGGGATTTCACGATCCGGCTCGGCCGCCGTCCCTCCGTCGAGGTCCACGGCAGCTTCCCCGAGGAAGGCTGGGCGGTCACCTGCGCGGACACCGGTGAGCACGCGGGCACCGGCACCCGGCTGCGGGCCGCCGCCCGGCTGGTCCAGCGCTGGCCGATCATCGTCGCGTACGGCGACGTGCTGGCGGACGTGGACGTGGCCGCGCTGCTGGCCTTCCACGAGGCGCACGGCCGACTGGCCACGGTCACGGCGGCCCCGCCGCCCGAGCGGTACGGCCAGCTGGCCATCACCGATGACCACCGGGTGGCGCGGTTCCTGGAGAAGCGCCGTGACGAGACGCCGCAGGCGCAGCACGGCCTGGTCAGCATCGGCTTCTTCGTGCTGGAGAAGGAGGCCATCGAGCGCTACATCCCGGCCGGCCAGGACGTGATGTTCGAAGAGGACCCGATCCGCCAGCTGGCGTCCGACGGCGAGCTCATGGCCTACCGGCACGACGGTTACTGGCAGCCGGTGGACACACCCAAGGAACTCGCCGTGGCCCGCACTGAGTGGGACTCCGGCCAGGCCCGCTGGGCGGTGACACCGGGATGAGCGGCGATCCGCCCTATCAGGTGCGTTTCGAGCGGCGCCGGGAGCCGCGTTTCGTCGCCCTGGCGTACTACGTGTACCTGCCGGTGCTGCTGGCGTTCCTCGCCTGGCGCACCACGGTGGTGAACTGGCACTCCTGGTTAGGGCCGCTGTCCCTGGCGGCGGACCTCTTCGCCGCGATGATGTTCGTCTTCTTCCTCGGCTTCACCCGGTACCTCTACCTGCCGGTGCACCGGCCGGCGGAGATGGCGGGCCGGGTCGTGGACTGCCTCATCCCCACCCACACCGAGCCGGTGTCCGTCATCGAGCCCACCGTCATCGCGGCGCTCCGGGTGCGCGGGATCAGGAACGTGCTGGTGCTGGGCAACTCCGACCGGCCCGAGGTGCGGGCCATGGCCACCCGGCTCGGGGCCGCCTACCACGCCCGCAACTCCAATGCGCACGGCAAGGCCGGCAATCTCAACAACGGCCTGGCCTTTACCGACGCCGAGCTCGTGCTGACCATGGACGCCGACCACATGGCCCTCCCGGAGATCCTGGAGCGCACGCTCGGCTACTTCGACGACCCGGCCGTGGCGTTCGTGCAGACGCCCCAGTCCTTCCACAACACCAAGTCACTGCTTTTCCGGCGGGCCTACGGCCAGGAGGCCAAATGGTCGGAGAGCAACGTCTTCTACCAGGCCATCCTGCCGGCCAAGAACGGATGCAACGCCAGCATCTACGTCGGCACCAGCGCGGTGCTCCGGCGGGCCGCCCTCGACGACGTCGCGGGGTTCGCCACCGGCACGGTGACCGAGGACATCCACACGTCGCTGCGCCTGCACGCAAGGGGATGGCGCTCGGTGTTCCTGCCCGAGCCGCTGGCGTTCGGCCTGGAGGCACAGAACCTGAAGGAGTTCTACGCCCAGCGGCGACGGTGGGCCGTCGGCGCCCTGACCTTATTGCTGCGCAGTCCCGATTCGCCGCTGCGGAGCCGGGGCCTGACCCTGCGCCAGCGGCTGAGCTACTTCGATTCGACGGTGTCGCATCTGGGCGGCCTGCAGCGGCTGACCCACTTCCTGCTGCCCGCCCTCGCGATCTTCACCATGACCTCCCCGGTGGTGATCCCGTTCGCCGTCTACGGCCTGGCCTTCGTCGGTTACTTCGTGATCTCGTTCTCCCTGGTCGCCGTCTACAGCCGGGGCACCTACCACTTCCTGCACAGCGACGCCTACAGCCTGGCCAACCTGATCGCCCAGGTCAGTGCGCTGCCCAGCCTGCTGCGGACCACGCGCCGGCACAGCGCGGCCCGCAAGGACGCCCCGCGCCGGGAGCGGACCGCGGTGAAGGCCGTGCTGTGGCTCCTCGGGCTCACCTCGCTGGCTGCGCTGGCCGACGGCATCGTCCGGCTGGCCCTGGGAAACCACTCCTGGCTGGTCATCATGGCCAGCCTGTGGACCGCCGTGAACTCCCTCTGGATGTGGTGGATCCTCGGCTACCTGGAGGTCTACGAACGCAGGCCGGCCGCGGCCGACGTGGACGACCTGACGGCGCCCGGCAAGTACGCCCTGGTCGTGGAGCAGTTCGGCCGCCCGGCGCAGCAGCCGGTGGCGGGATGACCCCGCCACGGCACCGGCGCGATGCCCCCGCCAGGCACGGTGCACGATCCGCAGACACGAGGAGAAGATGACATGGGCCAGTTCCACATCAGCCGCACCGACATACCCGGGCTGCTGACCATACGCCCGCACCCGGTGGCGGATGACCGCGGATGGTTCATGCGGTCCTTCTCCGCGCAGGAGTACGCGACGGCCGGCATCCACCAGTCCGCGCTGGTGCAAGAGAATCACTCCCGCTCCCGGCACGGCGTGCTGCGCGGCCTGCACACCCGGGCCCACCTCAGCGAGGCCAAGCTGGTCCGGGTGGCCCGCGGCCAGGTCTTCGATGTCGCGGTCGACCTGCGCCCCGGCTCACCCACGTTCCTGCAGTGGCGCAGCTTCGTGCTGGACGACGAGGAGCACCTCCAGGTCCGGATTCCCGCGGGCTGCGCGCATGGCATCCAGGTGCTCAGCGAGAGCGCGGACGTCTGTTACAAGGTGGACGCCGCTTACGACCCGTCGCTGGATGTCACCATCGCCTGGAACGACCCCACGCTGGCCATCACCTGGCCGCTGGGCAATCCGGTGATGTCCGAGCGCGACCGGGCGGCCCCGCCGCTCAGTGCCATCCAGGAGCACCTGCCCGAATGGTTCGGGACCAGCAATGTCCGGTGAGCTCTACGGCGGCCGCTACGCCGGCCGCCGCGTCCTGGTGACCGGCCATACCGGGTTCCTCGGCAGCTGGGCGGTGCGCTGGCTCAGCGTCCTCGGGGCGCAGGTGGCGGGGTACAGCCGCGGGCAGCGGGCGGCGGAGACACCGGCGGATCCCGGACTGCGGGCCTTCGCGGGGGACATCGCCGACGCCGGATGCCTGTCGGCGGCGCTGGCCGCCTTCCGGCCGGAGATCGTGCTGCACCTGGCCGGCAGCACAGTCGTCGCCGCCGGATTCCGCGACCCGGCCGCGACGTTCCGCAGCAACGTGGCCGGCACCACCGCGATGCTCGACGCCGCGACCCGGCAGCCGTCGGTGCGGTGCGTGGTTGTGATGGGGACGCCCGCGGTCACGCACCTGGGCGACGACCTGCAACTCGGGCCCTACCCCGCGTCCAAGCTCGCGGTGGAGGCCTGCGTGGCCGCCTATGCGCACGTCCGCACGCAGCAGGAGGCCGGGCGCGCCGAGCCGCTGCGGATCGGCCTGGCCCGCCCGGGGGTGATGATCGGCGGGGACTGGGCCGAGGGACGGCTGCTCGCCGACGTGGTCCGCGCGATCCGGGACGGGCAGCCGGTGACCCTGGGCGCTCCCGGGGCCGTGCGTCCCTGGCAGCACGTCCTGGACGGGGTGAGCGGGGCCCTGGCCCTCGCCGCCCGCCTGGAGGCGGGACCGGCGCCGCGCCGCCGGTATGACTTCGGCTGCGTGGGGCACGGGGCCGGTGTTTCCGTCGAGAACGTCGTGGGCGGCTTCCTGGCCGCCTACGGCGTGCCCGGCTGGCCGGTGCGCACCGCGGGCGGGGGCGCCGGGGACCGGGTGGAACTCGGCTTCGCCGCCGCGCAGGCCGATCTGGGCTGGCGCCCGGTCTGGGACCTGTCCCGCGCGCTGACCGCCTGCGCCGCCTGGTACCAGGCGGCGCAGGCCGGCCCCGGCGCGCTCGCCGCCACCACGGATGACCAGATCACCGCCTACGCCGCAGACGCCGGCCATGCCTGGGCGGACGCCGGCGAACCAGCGACAACCTGACCAAAGGAGCATTCCATGCGCATTCTCGTCACCGGCCACGAAGGATACCTCGGCACCGTCCTGGTCCCGGTCCTCCAGGCGGCGGGCCACGAGGTGACCGGGCTCGACACCGGCCTGTTCGCCCCGTGCCTGCTGGGCCCGGCGCCCGCCCCGGTCCGCACGCTGCGGCGGGACCTGCGCGACGTGCGGGCGGAGGACTGCCGGGGTCATGACGCCGTGATCCACCTGGCCGCGCTCAGCAACGACCCGGTGGGCAACCTCGACCCGGAACTGACCTTCGACATCAACTACCGTTCGACGGTCGCGCTGGCCCGGGCGGCCAAGGAGGCCGGCGTCGCCCGCTTCCTGTTTTCCTCCTCGTGCTCGCTGTACGGTGCGGGCCTAGACGACCGGCCGCTCACCGAGGACGCCCGCTTCGCGCCGGTCACCGCCTACGGCGAGTCGAAGATCCGGGCCGAACGGGATCTGCTGGGCCTCGCCGACGACGGCTTCTCCCCCGTGTTCCTGCGCAACGCCACGGCGTACGGCTACTCACCGCGGCTGCGCACCGACCTGGTCGTGAACGACCTGGTCGCGAGCGCGCTGCTGACCGGCCAGGTGCGGCTGAGCTCGCTCGGCCAGGCGTGGCGGCCGCTGGTGCACGTGGACGACATCGCCGCCGCGTTCGCCGCGCTGCTGGCGGCCCCGCGGGAGCGGGTGCACGGCCAGGCGTACAACGTCGGGCGGACGGCAGAGAACTTCCGCATCATGGACGTGGCCCGGACCGTGCGGGATCTGGTGCCGGGCAGCGAGATCGTCATCGCCAGCGGCTCAGGGGCCGACCAGCGCAACTACCGGGTGTCGTGCGACCTGATCGCTGCACGGGTGCCGGAATTCTCCCCCCGGTGGACGCTGGGCGACGGCGTGCGCCAGCTCGCGGAGGCCTACCGCCGCTACGGGCTCACCCGGGAGGCCCTCGACGGGGAGCGCTACCAGCGGCTGCGGCGGATCCAGGCACTGCAGCGGGCCGGGCACCTCGATGACCGGCTCCGCTGGCGCGGCTCCAGGGAAACGGCGGCGGCATGACACCTGCCCGGCACGTCATGGTGATCGGCGGCGGCATCCTCGGCCTGGCGGTGGCGCGCGAGCTGGCGCTGCGGCGCGGGCATCAGGTGACGCTGCTGGAGAAGGAAGCCGCCTGGGGCTCCCACCAGACCGGCCGCAACAGCGGGGTGGTCCATTCTGGCCTGTATTACCAGCCCGGCAGCCTGAAGGCACGGATGTGCACCGCGGGCAACCGGTCCATGATCGAATTCGCCCAGGACCACGGCCTTCCCGTGGATGTCTGCGGCAAGCTGGTCGTGGCGGTGAACGATGCGGAGCGCCCCCGCCTGGCGGCGCTGCTGGACCGGGCCCGGGCCAACGGCGTCCCGGCCCGCCTGCTGGGGCCGGCCGAGGCCCGGGAGTACGAGCCCGAGGTGGCCCCGGCCGCCGCGCTGCGCGTGGAGACGACCGCGATCATCAGCTACCGCGCGGTGTGCGAGAGCCTGGCCGCTGATCTCGCGGAGTCGGGGGCCACGCTGCACACCGGGCAGCGGGTGACCCGGATCACCAGCCGGCCGGGACGCTCCGGCCCGGAGATCATCGCCTCGGCCAGCTCCCTGGAGGTTCGCGCAGACGCGCTGGTCAACTGCGCCGGCCTGCACAGTGACCGGATCGCGGAACTGGCCGGGCTGGAACTCGATGCGCGGATCGTGCCGTTCCGCGGCGAGTACTACGAGCTCCGCCCGGCCCGGCGGCGGCTGGTCCGAGGGCTGATCTACCCGGTTCCCGATCCGTCGCTCCCGTTCCTGGGCGTCCACCTGACGCAGATGATCGACGGCTCCGTGCACGCCGGGCCGAATGCGGTCCTGGCCCTGCGCCGCGAGGGCTACCGATGGCGGGACGTGTCGGCGCCCGACATGGCCGCCGCGCTGTCGTTCCCTGGCTTCTGGCGGCTCGCCCGGCGGCATTACCGGGCGGGCGGCGCGGAGATGGCGAGATCGTTCTCCCGGGCCCGTTTCGCTGCCAGCGTCGCCCGGCTCGTCCCCGCGGTGACCGGAGCCGACCTGGTCCGGGCCGGTGCTGGCGTTCGCGCCCAGGTCCTCACCCGGTCCGGCGCGCTCGCTGACGATTTCCTGATCCGGGCCGCGCCGCGGCAGGTGCACGTCCTGAAGGCCCCCTCCCCCGCCGCGACCGGGGCGTTCGAGATCGCCCGCCATGTCGCTGATCAGCTGGCGGGCACCATGGCGTAGCCATGTGGATGCCGATAACCCTGTCTCGGCCGGGCGTCGGCTGCACGACCGCCTCGACCTTGTCCTGCATGCCGTCCTTGAGCTCAACCGGGAATACCTTCACCAGCACGGTGTCTCTCCTCCAGGGCTAGACGCTGGGTACGGCCGCAATGACCTGCGGGGCAGCGCCACGTCTGGCCAGATCCAGAGGCGATGACCGGAGGGAACATGTCCGGATCCGGCGAGCCAATCGCCGGATCGGTGATGCATATTTCTGGGCTATGACCACGTACTCCGCCGTTGTTACCACCGGCATCAACTGCCGTCCCGGGTGCGCCGCGCGGCCGCTGGCGCGCAACGTCCGCGCTTTCGGCCTGGCGGCGGCGGAGGCGGCCGGGTTCCGGGCGTGCGAGCGATGCCGGCCCTACCGGGTGGCCGGGCCGGCGGACTCCAGCGCGCCGGCGCTGGCGGGAACCCTCACCTCCGGTGAAGAGGCCAGCGGGAGGTCCGATCAGTGGCGGCCATGGCTGGCGCTCACCGCGGCCCACCTGACTGGCACGGTGCTCGCATGAATCTGTTCCCGCGCGAAGCGCACCGGATCCAGCTGGACGAAACCTCCTGGATCGCACACATCCCCGGATGGCTAGGACCCGACCATGCCGAAGAGCTCCTCGCCAGGCTCATCGCCAGCGCCGCATGGGAGCAGCGCGACCGCTGGATGGTTAACCGCCGGGTCGTAGAACCCCGGCTCACCGCCGAATACACCGACATCGCCGACGCCCCCGACGCCGCGCTCCGTGACGCAGCCGCCGCCCTCTCCGCCCAGTACCAGGTCCCCTACGACGGCCTGTGGATCAACTTCTACCGTGACCATCGCGACAGCACTGGCTGGCACGGCGACTGGCCGACCTGCAAGCGCCCCGAGTGCATCGTCCCGGTGCTGAGCCTGGGCGCGCGGCGGCGATTCCTGATCAAGCCACGGGCAGGAGGCAAGAGCATCGGCCTCACCCCGGAAAGCGGCGACCTCATCGTGATGGGCGGCCGCGCCCAGCGCGACTGGCTGCACAGCGTGCCCAAGCAGGCCAGGCCCGCTGGCCCCAGGGTCAGCGTGAACTTCTCCAGCCGTCTCCAGGCCACCGATCCCCGCCGCCGGCCCCGGCCCGGCTCGTCCCCTGGATGACCGCGTTGGACGGCGCCTCGGGCGAGGCCAGCCCGCTCACGGACGAGGCCTCACCCGGGCCTGGCCAAAATCCTATTGATCGAGTGGGTTTTTATCTTTCGCCCGCCCTGCCTTCGCCGCTATGGTGCAAGGGCGTGTCCTGGGCACCCAGGCGCCGGAGGTGGGCAAGTGAGTACCGCGCGGTCCGAGGCCGAGCATGAGATCCGGCCCGACGGGGTGTTCGTCCGGCAGGCCAACCGCTTCACGGCCTCCTTCGGCGAGGGCCCCGGCCAACTGCCGGTCGAGGCCGGCCGGTACCGGCTGATCGTGTCCCCGGTCTGCCCCTGGGCCCACCGCGCGCTGATCGTGCGGCGGGTGCTGGGCCTGGAGGACGCCATCAGCCTGGGCGTCACGCACGCCGCCCGCCGCCCGCGGGGCTGGGAGTTCGCCGACGATCCCGGCGGGGTGGACCCGGTACTGGAGATCCACTTCCTCAACGAGGCCTACGAGGCCACCGACCCCGGCTACACCGGCCGGGCCACGGTGCCGGCCCTGATCGACACGGTGTCCGGCCAGGTGGTGAACAACGACTACCACCGGCTGAGCATCGAGCTGGAGACAGCGTGGGCACCGCTGCACGCGCCAGGGGCACCTGACCTGTACCCAGGGGACCTGCGCGGGGAGATCGACGCGCTGAACGACATCGTGTTCCGGGAAGTCAACAACGGCGTCTACCAGGCTGGGTTCGCACGCACCCAGCAAGCCTACGAGTCCGCCTACGACATGGTGTTCGCCCGGCTGGATGACCTGGAACGCCGGCTGAGCGGGCAGCGTTACCTGCTCGGCGACCGGCTGACCGACGCCGACGTCCGGCTCTTCGCCACGCTCGTCCGGTTCGACGCCGCCTACCACGGCGTGTTCCGGCTCAACCGCAACCGGCTGGCCGACTTCCCCGCGCTGTGGGGGTACGCCCGCGACCTCTACCAGACCCGCGGTTTCGGCGACACCACCAGCTTCGACGGAATCAAGCGCGGCTACCACCTCGGTTCCCAGGCGATTAACCCATTCCAGCTCGTGCCCAAGGGCCCAGACACCAGCGGGTGGGTCACAGCCCACGGCCGTGGTTAGCCACCAGGCCGCGAAGTCCCTGGCGAACGGCCTGCCTAGTTCCGAAGGCGCTGCCGGGGCATACCTGCCCCAAGATCGGCCGCGGCCATTTTTGCGCCATTTTTGCCCGGATGTCCAGGTACGGGCTGGTAGCGGGTGGCAGCACGCGGCAGCCGGTCTCCCGGTTTGCCGTATAGCCCGGCACGTCGTAGCATGGCCCGGCACGACGCGCCGCTAGCTCAACTGGCAGAGCAGCAGACTCTTAATCCCCTGGTTTCCGGGTCGAGTCCTTGACGGCGCACCCGTGATGACCTGGGGTTTCATCGCTCCAGGTTTTTTTCATGTGTCCGTTTTGTTCACATGTTGGATCCGCGTTAGCTCGTGAGTTAGGACCGGGTCGTGGCGGGCTTGTCAAGAACGGCCGTGACCGGGCCGAGCCCGGCGACGACGGGCCGCCGCGTTCACTAGACCAATGGTCTACACCTCTTGGTCAGAACCGGAGCCGGGCCCAGGTAGCCCCGCCGATGCCGTCACGCAGCGTGAAAACTGCTGCTAGCGCGCCCTCGTGGCTGCCATGCCGACTGCGACGGGAACGGCCCGCCAGGAGACTCGTTCATTTTCGCGGGGGCGGCAAAGGTGTTTCCGTGGCAGCGGCGGTAGCACCCGGCTCCGATCGGATCGGCCAAGTCTGCCGGGTACTCCCGGCTGCGGCCCGGTACCCGGAACGCCGTGGAGCACAACATGTGCCCGCCGAGGTGCGTCGGGGGCGATGGGCGCGCCGACAGTTGGGGCCACACAGGTTCGCGAAGAGGGCAGCCAGCATGGCGTTATCACGCGCCGGACAAGGCGACACAAGGGCGGCCACAGCTGGGCCGGGACGCCGGGGTGGCGGGATTCCCCGGTGCTCGCCGCGGTGCGCCCACACGGCGCCCGTCCGGAGCTCCACGGTGGCGGTGTCCGCCGCAGCCGCATCGGTCCACCCCGCCGGCAGCGAGAACAGCTGCCCGTTCTCGTCGTGCAGGTGGACCCGGTCCTCGCCCCAGTTCTGGCGGTAGGCGAC
>Ga0209415_10007579_pt1 | contig 18930 bp, 16 predicted proteins | sample PeaSoiSIISIP2007_FD_187696 | JGI IMG/M metagenome (GOLD analysis project Ga0209415, IMG submission 187696) | Peat soil microbial communities from Weissenstadt, Germany - SII-SIP-2007 (SPAdes) (version 2) | ecosystem: Environmental > Terrestrial > Soil > Wetlands > Peat | place: Germany...
CGAGCTACAAGGTCGCCGTGATCGGTGGTGACGGCATCGGCCCCGAGGTGGTGGCCGAGGCGTTGAAGGTTGTGCAGCGCGCGGGCGTCTCCCTCGACACGGTCGACTTTGAGCTCGGCGCCGCCCACTACCTCGCGACGGGCGAGGTGCTGCCCGACGAGGTGCTCGACGAGATCCGATCGGTGGACGCGATCATGCTCGGCGCCGTCGGACCGGCAATCGGCTCGACGGCGGTGCCGTCCGGGCTCCTCGAACGCGGGCTCCTCCTCCGGCTCCGCTTCGAGCTCGATCTCTACGTCAACCTGCGTCCCTTCAACGGCGTCCCCGGCGCGATCGCGCCGGATGCCGATTTCGTCGTCATCCGGGAGAACACCGAGGGCCCCTACACCGGGGAGGGGGGCTTGCTGCGACGGGGCACCCCGCACGAGGTCGCCACCCAGGGCTCGGTGAACACGCGCTTCGGCGTCGAGCGCTGCGTGCGTTTCGCGTTCGAACTCGCGGAGCGTCGTTCGCGCCACCACCTCACCCTCGTGCACAAGACGAACGTGCTCACGTTCTCGGGGGACCTGTGGCAGCGCACCTTCAACGAGGTCGCGCTCGAGCACCCGGGCATCGAGACCGCCTATCAACACGTGGACGCGGCGAGCATCTACTTCGCGACCGACGCCGGTCGCTACGACGTCGTCGTCACCGACAACTTGTTCGGCGACATCCTCACCGACCTCGGCGGTGCGGTGACGGGCGGGATCGGGCTCGCTGCCTCGGCCAACTTGAACCCGGCGCGGACGGGGCCATCACTGTTCGAACCGGTGCACGGTGCTGCGCACGACATCGCCGGGACCGGTCGTGCGAATCCGCTCGCCGCGATCCGGTCGGCGGCGATGATGCTTGAGCATCTCGGTGAGCCCGACGCCGCCGAGCGTGTCACCAAGGCCGCCCTCGACGTCGGGCGGGAACTCGCCGAGAGCGGTTCGAATCCGGGTACGTCGGCCATCGGCGACCTCGTCGCGGAAAGGGTGTGAGATGCCGATTACCCCGACACCGAAGATCTGGATGGACGGTGAGCTCGTCGACTGGGACGACGCCAAGATCCACATCCTCACGCACAGCCTCCACTACGGGACGGCTGTCTTCGAGGGCATTCGTGCCTATCGGACCGCGCGTGGTCCGGCGGTGTTTCGCCTCCGCGAGCACATCGCAAGGCTGTCGCGCTCGGCTCAGGTGCTCGCGATGGAGATGCCCTACAGCGAGGAGGAGCTCTGCGCCGCGGTCCGCGCGACCGTCGCCTCGAGCGGCCTCGAAAGCTGTTACATCCGGCCGCTCGTGTACTACGGCTACGGGGAGATGGGCCTCAACCCGTTGCTCTGCGAGGCTCACGCATCGGTCGCGGTCTGGCCCTGGGGCGCGTACCTCGGCGACGAGGGCATCTCGAACGGCATCCGCATGAAGGTGAGCTCGTGGGCGCGCCACGACCCGAGGGCGCTGCCTACCGCCGCGAAGGCGACCGGCATGTACATCAACTCCTCGCTCGCCAAGGTGGAGGCGGTGCGCGCCGGGTACGACGAGGCGCTCATGCTGACGACGGACGGCTACCTCGCGGAGGGCTCGGGCGAGAACCTCTTCGTCGTCCGTGACGGCAAGCTCGCGACGCCGTCGATGTCGGCGACGGGGGCGCTGCGGGGCATCACCGCGGACTCGATCACCCAGCTCGCCGCGGACCTCGGCTACGAGGTCCGAGAGGAGCTGCTCCGGCGACCCGACGTGTATCTCGCCGACGAGGCCTTCCTCACCGGCACGGCGGCCGAGGTCGTCCCGATCGCCTCGGTCGACGACCGCCAGGTCGGCACGGGCCAACCCGGTCCGATCACCCGCGCGCTCCAGGAGGCGTTCTTCGCGGTCGTGCGGGGAGAGGACGACCGGTTCAAGGACTGGCTCGACTACGTCGAATGAGCGAGCAGCGATGTCGGTGAACGGCGAGGGGCCCGGAGGCCATCTCGACCTCGGGGCGGCCGTGCTGCCCGCCTCGGTCGAGGTCTACGACACGACGCTTCGAGACGGCTCCCAACAGGAGGGCATCTCGCTCACCGTCGAGGACAAGCTCCGCGTCGCCGCCCAGCTCGACCACCTCGGGGTGGCCTACATCGAGGGCGGCTGGCCGGGCGCGAACCCGAAGGACGGGGAGTTCTTCGCCCGGGCCGCGACGGAACTGAAGCTCGAATCCGCGCGCCTTGTCGCATTCGGCTCGACGCGTCGTGCCGGCGGCCGTGCGGAGGATGACGCGACGCTGCGTCACCTTCTCGAGGCGGGGACCGAGACGGTCTGCATCGTCGCCAAGTCCTCGAGCCTGCATGTCACCGAGGCGCTGCGGACGAGCCTCGACGAGGGCATCGCGATGGTGTCGGACTCGGTCGGGCACCTGCGGCGGGCCGGGCTCGAGGTGTTCCTCGACGCGGAGCACTTCTTCGACGGTTACCTCGCGGATCCGGAGTACTCCTACCGGGTGATCGAAGCGGCCGAGTCGGCCGGCGCGGCCACCCTGGTGCTCTGCGACACGAACGGGGGCATGCTCCCCGACCAGGTCTCCGAGGTCGTCGCGGAGATCCGGCGGCGGAGCTCGGCGGTGATCGGCGTGCACTTCCACAACGATTCGGGGTGCGCGGTCGCCAACACCCTCGCGGCGGTGCGCGAGGGGGCGACGCAGGTGCAGGGCTGCGTGAACGGCTACGGCGAGCGCGCCGGCAACGCGGATCTCTGTTCGGCGATCCCGAACCTCACGCTCAAGATGGGCATCGAGACGATCCCGCGCGAACGCATCGAGCTCATCACCCCGGTCTCGCACCACGTGGCCGAGATCATCAACCTCTCGCTCGACCCCCAGAAGCCCTACGTGGGCACCGCGGCCTTCACCCACAAGTCGGGGATCCACACGAGCGCGATCGCCCGCCGCCGGGACGCGTACGAGCACATCTCGCCCGACTCGGTCGGCAACGGGACGCGAGTCGTCGTGAGCGAGCTCGCCGGCCGCTCCACGCTCGAGATGAAGGCCGCCGAGCTCGGCATCGCGCTCGGGTCGGGGGAGATCGCGGAGATCCTCGACTCGCTGAAGGAGCTCGAGTACGCGGGCTACCACTTCGAGGTCGCGGACGGCTCGCTCGAGCTCTTGATGCGCGCCGCGGCCGACGGCGGCAACGGATCGTACGGCCGCTACTTCTCCGTCGAGTCCTTCCGTGTCATCACCGACTGGCGGGAGTCCCCCGTCCCCGCCGGCGGGCGCCGCCGGCTCGTGCACCCGTGGCTCGCGGATGGAACCCTCACCACCGAGGCGACGGTGAAGGTCCATGTCGGAACGGAGCGGGTCGTGGCCACCGCGGAGGGCAACGGCCCGGTGAACGCGCTCGACGCGGCGCTGCGCCAGGCGATCGGGCCGTACTTCCCCGAGCTTCAGTCGATGCACCTCACGGACTACCGCGTGCGGGTCCTCGACACCCAGAAGGGCTCGGGCGCGGTGACGCGGGTCCTCCTCGACACCGCCGACGCGGAGGGTACGTTCTCCACGATGGGCGTGTCGGAGAACATCATCGAGGCCTCGTGGCAGGCCCTCGTCGACGCGATCGTCCACGGCCTGAGCCGTGCCGGCGCGGTCCCCGGCGTGGCGAAGGCCGCCCGCGACGGCGAGTAGCGTCGGCCCGTGACCCAGCCGAAGTACGCCCCCATCGCGATCGGCGACGAGGTTCGCCCGGCCTACAAGCTCGAACCGCCCAAGGCGTGGGTCCCCCACCGGCCGGGCGAGTACCGACCGACGGCCGGCTCGCGCCGACCGGGCACCGGCGCTCCCGGGCCCGATCAGGGCTACGCGCTCCGCCTCGCCGAGCGCTTCGCCGACCGGCTCGTCCTCGGCGGCGGGGAGAACCCCGCCGATGCGCTCGCCGCCGGCGTGGCCGTCGCGCTCCGGCGGGCCTCGATCCTCGGCCGTGCGCCGGTCGCGACCGACATCGAGGTCGGGCTCGCGCTCCTCGGCTACCTCGCCGACGTCGACCCCGCCGCGGTCGTGGCGCGACGCGAGGTCGTCCTCGGAGCCGCGCACGACGACTGGCGCCGCATGCGCTGCGCGGACCTCGTCCCCGAGGGGTCGCTCCGGGCGGGTCCGGCTGAGGCTGCGACGATGGCCGTGGATTGGACGGCGCTCGCCGAGCCATAGGCTGTAAGAGCTGTCCGGCACGCGCCGGGCAGACCCAACCGCCATGCTGACCGCCACCGACATCGAACTCATCGTCGGAGGCCGCGTGCTCATCTCGGGCGTCTCGTTCCAGATCCGCCCGGGCGACCGCATCGGCCTCGTCGGCCAGAACGGCGCCGGCAAGACGACGCTCGCCCGCGTCCTCGCCGGCGAGACCCTGCCGTCGGGGGGCTCGATCGCGAGGGCCGGATCGGTCGCGTACCTCCCGCAGGACCCGCGGACCGGTGACCTCGAGGTCACGGTGCGCGACCGCGTGCTGTCGGCCCGAGGGCTCGACGCGCTGCACCGGGATCTCGCGGAGATGGCGGCCGGGATGGGCGTCGCGGACCCGGCGCAGCGCGATGCGGCGATGCGGCGCTACGCCAATCTCGAAGAGCGCTTCGAGAGCCTCGGCGGCTGGTCAGCCGGCTCGGAGGCCGCGTCGATCATCTCCAGTCTCGGTCTGCCCGACGACGTTCTCGATCGCCCGCTCCGCACGCTGTCCGGCGGACAGCGTCGGCGCGCCGAGCTCGCACGGGTGCTCTTCTCCGGCGCGGGGACGCTGCTGCTCGACGAGCCGACGAACCACCTCGACGCCGACTCGATCGTCTGGCTCCGCAGCTACCTGCGCGCGCACGAGGGCGGCTTCATCGTGATCAGCCACGACACCGAGCTCTTGGAGGCGACGGTCAACCGCGTCTTCCACCTCGACGCGGCGCGGAGCGTGCTCGACATCTACAACCTCGGTTGGAAGGGCTTCGTGGAGCAGCGCGCCGCCGACGAGCGGCGCAGGATCCGCGAGCGGGACAACGCGGGCCGCCGGATCGAGGCGTGGCGGACCCAGGCCGACAAGATGCGGGCGAAGGCCACCAAGGCACGGGCCGCGCATCAGCTCGACCGGCGCGCCGAGGCGCTCGAGAGCTCGCTCGTGCCGCAGCGCCGGGCCGATCGCGTCGCGAAGTTGCGCTTTCCCGATCCGGCCCCCGCTGGCCGGGTCCCGTTGTCGGGCAGCGGTCTCACCAAGCGCTACGGCTCCCAGGAGGTGTTCTCGGGCGTCGATCTGGCCATCGACCGGGGGAGCCGGGTCGTCGTGCTCGGCCTGAACGGCGCGGGCAAGACCACCCTGCTCCGCCTCCTCGCCGGCGTCGACGCCCCGGACTCCGGGGAGGTGGTGCACGGGCACGGCCTCCGGCTCGGCTACTACGCGCAGGAGCACGAGACCCTCGACCGGGACGCGACGGTGTTCGACAACGTGCGGCGCCAGGCGCCCGCATCGGTCACCGACGTGGAGCTCCGTCGCATCCTCGGGGCGTTCTTGTTCGGAGGCGACCGCATCGACCAGCTCGCGGGGACGCTCTCGGGCGGCGAGAAGACGCGGCTCGCCCTCGCGGTGCTCGTCGTCTCGCAGGCGAACGTGCTCCTCCTCGACGAGCCCACGAACAACCTCGACCCCGCCAGCCGGGAGGAGGTGCTCGGCGCGCTCGTTCGTTACGCGGGCGCGATCGTGCTCGTCACCCACGACCCCGGCGCGGTCGACGCGCTCGGACCCGAGCGCGTACTGCTCATGCCCGATGGCGTCGAAGACCTCTGGTCGGGAGACCTCGCCGACCTCGTGGCGCTGGCCTGACACCGCGACGCAACGCCGCGTCGGGGCTCGTCGCGGGTGTTCGGTTGGCGCGCCGATACGGTGAAGGGGTCGGACCGACCCCCGCGTCATTCACAGCTGAGTGCCAGGAGGCCAACAGAGCCCTCCGAGGGAACTCACCCATACTGGGCATGACGAAAGGTCCGTCGAGCTGGAGTGCATCCGGCGAACGGTCCGAGGACGAGGGAAGAGATGGACGAGAGCGACGCACAGCGGCCAGACGACGGAGGCCCTGAACTCCACGAGTCCGACACGGCGCCGACCACCGAGCTGCCGGCGAGCGTGCCGGACCCTACCGCCGAGCAGGCGGTGACACCGCCGACGCCCGCGCCGGCACCGTTGTTCCCGGCGGTGTTCACGAGCGGCGAGCCCGAGAGCCCCGTGCCCACCCCCCCGGTCGGCACGCCTCCGGTCACCCCGCCGATCGGCTTCCCGCGCTACCCCTATCCCTTCCCACCCGCCGGTCAGGTGCCGCCCGGCGGCGGATTCGCTCTCCCGGGCCCGGCAGGCCCGGGAGGATCCGGTGGCGGTCCCTCCTGGCTCCCGCCGTACAACGCTTCGGACGGTTGGTACCAACTCGGAGCCCCGATGCCCGAGCAGCCGCCGCACCGCGGCCGGCGCGGGGTGGCCCTCCTTCTCGTGGCGGCCCTCGTGGCCGGCGGCGTGGGAGCAGCGCTCGGCTCCGCGTTCTCGAACAACGCGACCCCCTCCAACGCACTGCTCACGCCGCCCAGCACCTCTCCACCGACCGCCTCGACGACGCCGCCGACGGGTGCGCTGTCGACGGCCGTGATCGCGAGGCTCGTCTCGCCGTCGGTCGTGAACATCGAGACGGTTGTGGCCACGCCTTCGGGAGAGCCGCAGCAGCAGGCGGCCGGGACCGGGATGATCGTCAGCTCGGACGGCATCATCCTCACGAACAACCACGTCGTGGAAGATGCGCAGTCGATCCGGGTCGCGATCGCGGGTCACGGCACCTACCCCGCGACGGTGCTCGGCACGGCGAAGAGCAGCGACGTCGCCCTTATCAAGGTGAGCGGCCTGTCGGGCCTGCCCCCCATCTCGCTCGGGAACTCCTCGGCGGTCGCGGTCGGCCAGTCGGTCGTCGCCCTCGGCAACGCGCTCGGGCTCGACGGCCCGCCGTCGACGGCTCCGGGCTACATCTCCGGGGTCGGCCAGAGCATCACGGCGAACGGCGATGGTCCCTCCCCCTCAAGCGAGACCCTGCACGGACTGCTCGAGACGAACGCCCAGATCCAGCCCGGTGACTCCGGTGGCCCGCTCGTCAATTCCAAGGGCCAAGTCATCGGCATGGACACCGCGGCCGCCTCGGGGGACACCGGGTCCTCGCTCGGCTTCGCCATCCCGATCAACACCGCTCGCTCCATCGCGCTCGACATCGAGCACCACGACGCGACCACATCCAACGGGATCGTGATCGGCCTCACGCCGTACATCGGCGTCTGGTTGGGCGAGTCCGGGACGGCCGGCAACAGCTTTGGCGCCTTCGGTGGTGGTCAGTTCGGGCTCGGGACGAACACGGGAACGTGCGCGAGCAACAGCGGGACCGGTAACACGGGCGTGACCGGCGTCGGCATCCTCTACGTCACCTCTGGCGGCCCGAGTGCCAAGGCGGGCCTCACGAGCGGGGACGTGATCACGGCGATCGCCGGTCACCCGACGACCTCGGCGACGGGACTGGAGAAGGTGGTCGGCGCCCTGAAGTCCGGTCAGACCGTGTCGGTCGCCTACACCGACTCGTGCGGCACCGCGCACACGACGAGCGTCACTGTCGGCGGAATCCCCGCCTAACGCCATGACCTCGCGAGAGGCCCGCCTGCCCCGAGAACCCAAAGGGGCGGGCGGGCCTTTCGCCGTTGTTGACGGCACCACCTCGGCGGTTCGGCCCGCGGCGTCGAACCCGTGGGAACCTGGTCGGCGATGCAGCCGCCGGTCGGGAGAAAGGGGCTCGTCCTCCACCGCTGGGTCGAGCCCACCGTCGTCGGTGTCGCGCTCGTCGCGATGGCGGCCGGTTTCGGCCAGTTCGGGGCGATCGCGGCGCTCGGCGACGTCGCCCGCAGCTTCGGCCGGGTGACCCACGGCGCGACGGTCGCCGACCAGGCCGGTCTCTCGGGCACGAGCCTCGGCATCGGGCTCGCGGTGCTCCGCGTGGCAAGCCTCGGCGGCCTGCCGCTCACGAGTCTCGCCGACCGCCTCGGCCGTCGCCGGACGATGCTCGCCTCGTGCGCCCTCGGGCTCGCCGTAACGGTCGCCGCGGCGTTCAGCCCCAGCTACTGGTGGTTCGTGGCGATCTTCGCGCTCGGTCGACCGCTGCTGTCGACCGCGAGCGCGGTCGGCGGGGTCGTCGCGGCGGAGCACACCAACGCCTTGAACCGCGCACGCGCCGTCGCGCTCGTGACGGCGGGATACGGCTTCGGGTCCGGCGCGACCGCGGTCCTGCATGGCATCGCGTCCTCCGCTCTCGGGTTCCGGGGGCTGTTCGGGCTTGCGGCGGTGCCGCTCGTCTTGTTGCCGCTCGTGTCCCGAGTGATCACCGAGCCGGACCGCTTCGTCGTCGAACAGTCGACCGCGCCGGCGCGCCCGCCGAGAATCGGGGCGGTGGGGGCCGATCATCGGGCGCGCCTCGCCGTCGTCGGGGTCCTCACCTTCGGCGTGGCCGTCACCACCGGGCCGGCGACGAGCTTCGTGTTCATCTACGCACAGAACGTGAAGGACCTCCGTGGCACGCTCGTGGCGGCGATGGTCCTGCTGGCAGGAGTGGCCGGCTTTCTCGGCCTCGTCACGGGTCAGTGGCTCGCGGATCACGCCGGTCGACGACCGTCCGGCGCCGCCGCGATGATCTGTATAGCGGCGGCGGGCATGGTCATCTACTCGGGCTCGTCGGTCGCGCTCGTGATCGGTTACGTCTCCAGCGTTTTCGCGGCGTCGAACCTCGCGCCGGCGGCGGGGGCGCTCGTGAACGAGCTCTTCCCGACGTCGGTCCGCGCCACGGTCGCAGGGTGGCTCATCGCCGCGAGCGTCCTCGGGGCGGTCGTCGGGCTCGTCTGCTTCGGCGCGATCGCCGACCTCGGGGACCGTTTTTCCATCGCGGCCGTCGTCACCTTCGCCGCCACGGTCCCGTTGGCTGGCCTCTTCCGACTGCTGCCGGAGACCCGCGGTCTCGAGCCCGAGGACGTCCCCCCGAGAGGGCGATGACATCTCGCCGCTGGCGCGAGCCGGTCGCGGGGTCCTCGATCCCGCGCGAGGCGAGAGGTCCAGGCAGGCTCGCAACAGCGACGCGCGAGCGGTAGACCGTGTCTATGAGTGAGAGCCAGGACACGTCTGTGAGTGAGAGCCAGGACACCAACGCCGCCATCTGGAAGTCGGACGCGGTCGTCCGTCAATGGGTGGCAAGCGCCGAGGATCGCGAGCGGGCGCGCGTCGCGACGTGGCGATTCATGGGCGAGCTGTTGCCGTTCGATGCGGAGGCGACCTTCAGCTTCGTCGACCTCGGCGCCGGGACGGGGGGCGCGTCACAGGCGATCCTCGAGCTCTACCCGAACAGCCGAGCGCTCTTGGCGGATTACTCGCCCCAGATGATGGAGGCGGGGACCGCGGCGATGCAGCGCTTCGAAGGGCGCTTCGCCTACGTCGAGTTCGACATGCTTGCGGGCGCGTGGCCCGACGCCATCCCGAGGGACCTCGACGCGGTGGTGAGTTCGCTCTGCGTGCACCACCTCCCCGACGACCGCAAGCAGGGGCTGTTCGCCGAGGTCCTCGATCGCCTGCGGCCGGGCGGGTGGTACGTGAACTTCGATCCGGTGACGCCAGATGATGACCTCGTCGGCGAGGCCTGGCGTCGGGTGGACGAGCGGGAGGATCCCGGCAGCACCGAGCGGGCGCTGCACCGCAGCCCAGAGGAGCACGCACGCTGGGAGAACCATGTGCGCTACATGATCCCCCTCGAGCGCCAGGTGCGCTATCTGCGCGACGCGGGTTTCGAGGCCGTCGACGTGTACTGGAAGCGTCTCGACTACGTCGTCTACGGCGGTAGGCGGCCGCTCGGGTGAGCCGCACGGGACCGTTACGGGCTTCGACCTTCGGATCGTCGCCGCGCGCACGGGGTTCACGGACGGCAGGACGCGCGAAGCGATGAGCGCTCCGAGCGGAGACCGCTACGGATCGAGCGTCTACGGGCAGGACATCTACACCGAGCCGGTCGTCGACCCCGACACCCTCGAGAACCTCGGACCGCTTCGGGGCCTCGCGGGGTCCTGGGAGGGCATCAGGGGCTCGGACGATCACCCGGTCGATACCGGCATCGGACACGACGTCTTCGTCGAGCACTACGACCTTGCGCCGATCGATGCCCAGACGAACGGACCGCAGTTGTTCTACGGGCTGCGCTATCACGTCCACATCGTGAAGCCCGGCGAGGTCGAGACCCTGCACGACCAGGTGGGTTACTGGCTGTGGGAGCCCGCGATGCACGTGGTGACCTTCACCCTCGCCATCCCTCGCGGCCAGGTGTTGCTCGCGTCCGGACCGGCCGACGCGGACGCCAGGCAGTTCGAGGTCACGGCGGCAGTCGGTTCGCAAACCTACGGCATCTTGTCGAACGCCTTTTTGGACTGGGCGTTTAGAACGCTCAGCTTCACGATGCGCGTGAGTGTGAACGAGGACGGGACCTGGGGTTACGAGGAGGACACCGTGCTCGAGATCCCCGGCCAACACGAGCCGTTCCACCACAGGGACCGCAACACGCTCCACCGGGTGGCGCCACCGGTCCCGAACCCGACCGCCCGCGCCGCGATCTGATCCGACGTCGACCCGGGCGTTCCCCCGGTGATCGCCGGAAGGGCAGGACCGGTCGTCGTTGTTGCGGGTCGCGCGGTCAGAGCGGCGCTGCGGACTAGGGTGACCGGTCCGCCCGGCCCGCGAACGCCTGAGCGCCACCGGTCATGCTGCTACCCCGTCATCTTGACTCTCCGGCCCCGCGAGCCCGACTGCGGCACCGGGGGCGCCCGGTGATCATCCGCACGCGGTCGGCGTTGCGAGGGGGGACGGGAGGGCGGTGATGAGCGAACTCGATGAGGAGCAGGCGCATCTCGAGCGGTCGCACGATTCGCTCGCGATGATGCGCCAGCGCGCGGAGCGACTCCTCGACGACCTCCGACGTGCCGGTTCTCCCGACCCGGACTACGAGGTCGCGCTCCTGCGGCGGGTCGCCGCGCTTTCGGAGTCGATCCGGCCGCTTCTCTTCGGGCGGATCGACGAGATGTCGGGTGACCGCTACCACGTCGGGCGCCGGCACGTGGAGGACCAGTCGGGGGAACCCGTCGTCGTCGACTGGCGCGCCCCGGTGTCGACCGCCTTCTACCGGGCCCGGCCGGGCGACCCCATCGGGCTCGTGCTCCGACGTCAGATCATGGTGGAGGACCGCCGCGTCCTGCAGATCGCGGACGACCACTTCTCCACCGCGGACGCGGAGGACCGCGCCGGCTCGAGCCTGCGCGGTGGTGACGCGCTCCTCGCGGAGCTCGAGCGGTCCCGCATCGGCGAGATGCTCGACATCGTCTCCACCATCCAGATCGAGCAGGACGAGGTGATCCGGGCCCCACTCGACGGCGTCATCGCGGTCCAGGGGGGCCCGGGGACGGGGAAGACGGCCATCGGCCTGCACCGAGCGGCGTATCTGCTCTACAACCACCCCGAGCTCGCCCGCGACGGGGTGCTGGTGATCGGGCCGAGCCGCGCCTTTCTCCGTTACATCGGTCAGGTCCTCCCCTCCCTCGGAGAGGAGGCGGTCATCCAGACGACCCTCGGTGACCTCGTCCCGAAGGTGCGGTCCACCCGCGACGCCGAGCCGTCCGCGGCGAGGCTGAAGGGTGACCCGAGGATGGCCGCGGTGCTGCGTCGGGCGCTCGACAACAAGCGGGGTCGGGCCGACGCGGATCTGTCGGTCGCGGTCGGGGTGAGCCGCGTCACCTTGCCGGCTGCCGAGATCAACCGGCTGGTCGGGACGCTGGCCTCACGGGAAGGGCCGTACCGGGCGGGCCGGACGGCGCTCAGGACGCGCCTCGTCGGTCTCGTGCGGAGCGAGCTCGCCAGGTCCGGTATCGAGATCGACGACGGGCGGCTGCGGCGCGAGCTCGCGCGCGACGGCGGTCTCGTGGCGCTCGTCGAGCGCCTCTGGCCGTCGGTGTCGGCGCCACAGCTCGTCGCGGACGTCCTCTCCTCGCCGGGGGTTCTCGCGGCGGCGGCCGACGGCATCCTCGCGCCCGAGGAGCAGGCCGTCATCGCCCAGTCGCGCGGCGCCTCCCGTGGGCGGCCGAGCTTCGACGCGGCGGACGTCGCGCTCGTCGACGAAGCGAGCTTCCTGCTCGACGGCCAGACCCACGTCTTTGGTCACGTGGTCGTTGACGAGGTGCAGGACCTGAGCCCGATGCAGCTGCGGATGCTCGCCCGCCGGGCCCCGAGCGGTTCGATGACGGTGCTCGGTGACGTCGCCCAGGCCACGAGCGTGTCCTCCTGTGAATCCTGGGACGAGGTCCTGTCGCACCTCCCCGCCCCGGCCGGTCTTCGACGTGCCGAGCTCACGCTCGGCTACCGGGCTCCGGGCCAGGTGCTCGAGCTCGCCAGTCGGCTGCTCGCCGTCGCGGCACCGGGCATCTCCCCGACGAGGTCCGTGCGCCCGGGGAAGAGCGCGCCGCGCGTGATGCGGGCGGAGCGCGCCGAGCTCGTCGACGTCGCGGCCGCCGAGGCGGCGCGCCTCGTCGGTGAGGGCATGCTCGTCGGGGTGATCGCACCGGACGAGGCGCTCGGACCGCTCGAGCAGCGCCTCCGCCGTCTCGGTGTCGATGCCGGGCTTCTCGAGCGGGACGGCCTCGGCCACGCGGTCGTCGTCGCGAGCGCGAGGTCGGCCAAGGGCCTCGAGTTCGACGCGGTCGTGGTGCTCGAGCCCGCGGTGATCGCCGGGACTCAGGTGAGGGGCCTTCGTCTGCTCTACGTGGCGTTGACGAGAGCGGTTCAGCACCTCTCGATCGTGCACGCCGAGCCGCTGCCGGCAGCCCTCGTGGCGGCCACCGCTTGAGGGCGTCGAGGCGGTCAGCGCTCCGGAGTTTCGGGCCGCCTGGCCGCGTCCTCCCGCTCCTTGGTGAGCCGGCGGAGCTGCTCGAGGAGGGTGAGCGCCCGCTCCCGGGAGAGCCCGGAGGGCGAGCCCGGCGTGAGCATCGCGATGGAGCGCCGCAGCTGCTCGACCTCGTAGCTCGGGGTGTCGGTCATGGCGGAGTCCTCTCGCTTGAGCAAACATATGTTCGTTATCTCCCTTCTAAGCTACCTCGCGTCTTCGCCCCCTGCCGGCGGAGGCGGAGCGTTCGCCCGGCGTGCGGGGTGGCGTCATGAGGCCATCGCGGGACGGTCCTTTTCGGGTCGCCGCGGTGACGTGTGCGGATTTCCCGGACCTCGAGCAGGACTGGCCGCTGCTGCGAAGCGCGCTCGCAGGAGTCGGCATCGAGGCGTCGCCGCAGATCTGGACCGACGAACGGGTGGACTGGGCGGCGTTCTCGCTCGTCGTCGTCCGGTCCTCGTGGGACGACTACCTCAACTACGAGCGCTTCACCGCGTGGGCGCGCGCGGTCGAGGAGGAGACGAGGATCGTCAACGGCGCGGACGTGCTGGCCTGGAATCTCGACAAGAGCTATCTGGCGGACCTTGCGGCCGACGGGGTCCCGGGAGTGCCGACGACCTGGGTCCGACCGGGTGACCGCTGGAACCCTCCGGACGGTGAGTTCGTCGTGAAGCCCGCCCGTTCCGCCGGGGGCTACGAAACCGCACGCTACGGATCCGCCGACCGGGGCGCTGCCAGCGCGCACGTGCGGCGGCTGCAGCGGGGCGGCTCGACGGTGATGGTCCAGCCCTACGTGCACTCGGTGGACGAGGTCGGCGAGGTTGCGCTCGTCTACTTCGGAGGGGAGTACAGCCATGCGTTCGGGAAGGGTCCGCTGCTCCGCCCGGGAGCCGGAGTCATCGACCGGCTCTGGGAACAGGAGCGGATCGAGCCGGTGGCCGCGACCCCGGCGCAGCTCCGCGCCGGTCGGGCGGCGCTCGCCGCCGCGGAGCGGAGAGTCGGCCCGATGGGCTACGCGCGCGCGGACCTCGTCGAGTCCGCCGACAGATCGTGGCTCCTCCTCGAGCTCGAGCTCGTCGACCCGAGTCTCTACCTCGACCTCGCGCCCGGCTCGGCGGAACGCTTCGCCGAGGTCCTGCGGCGACAGCTCCATTGGTGACCCTTGGGCGTCGCTCGGCGACCGGCGTGCCGACGCCACCGGGTCCGGCGGCGGGCGGAGCGTGGTCCGGAGCCCGGCCGTCCGGCGCCCGGCAGTAGCTTCGAAGGTGCCATCGTCGTTCAACGCCTGGAGGAAGCGAACCGTGTCCGGACGGGAACTGCACGGTCCTCACCGCCGCGGACATCCCCCGGCGTCTTCGACCCGTCGGCTCTCGTCGGGATCCCGAATGCCCTCCACCACGGCTAGTGCGCCACCTCGTGGCACGGCTCGGCCTGCCGCGCGGTCTCGGAGACGCGGGACCGCTGAGCGTCGTCCCCCGGTCGGCGGTCGCTCCGAGACCGTTCTCCGGACGGGGTCGGCAGGTGTGAGCGACGCCCGCTCGGGGTCGCGGCTGACCCGAGCACTCCGGGCGCCGGTCAGCCGGTGAGGCGGATCCTCGCCCTCGTCGCTCCGGTGCTCGCGCTCGCCGTCCTGCCGGCGACGGTCGCATCCGCAGGCGCCGGGCCGCACCCCGCGACTGCGGGCGGTGGCCTCGTCTGGCGCTCGTGTGACCAGTCCTTCCGCTGCGCGACCCTCTCGGTCCCGATCATCTACGGTCAGCGCTCCTCGGGCACCGTGGCGCTCGCGGTGATCGAGCTCGCGTCGACGAGCGCGCATCCGCTCGGTGACATCGTCTTCAACCCGGGCGGGCCGGGAGCCTCGGGGGTGCAGTTCTTAGAGCAGACGCGCACCGCGTTCCCGGCGTCGCTGCGGGCCTCGTTCAATCTCGTGAGCTTCGACCCGCGGGGGATCGGCGAGAGCGGTCCTCTCGGTTGTGGTTCGCTCACGGGCCTATTGACCTTTGCCGAGGAGAACCCCGCACCGAGCACGCCCGCGGCGGTGAGCGCCGTCGTCGCCGGGACGAAGACCTTCGTCGCCGCGTGCCTGGCGAACTCCCCGAAGACCCTGCTCGACCATGTCGGCACGGTCGACACGGTGCAGGACCTCGACCGGCTCCGGGCCGCTCTCGGCGACCCGAAGCTCACCTACGTCGGGTTCTCGTACGGCACCTATCTCGGGGAGCGCTACGCGCAGAAGTATCCGACGCACGTGCGCGCCATGGTCCTCGACGGCGCGATCGATCCCGCGCTCGGGGCGGTCGTCAGCGCCAAGGAGCAGGCGGACGGCTTCGAGCAGAACCTGCGGGGCTTTTTCAGATGGTGTGCGAGCACCGAGAGCTGCAGCGGAACGCTCCCGACGAATCCCGCCCAGGCGTACGAGGAGCTGTTCAGGAGACTCGAGGCCGGGGCGGTCGTCCCGAGCGACGCCGGACCGGGCGACGCGGGACTGCCGCCGCTCAACTTCGCGATCGGCGAGGTCGGGGTCATTGCCACCCTCTATGCACCCTCGACGTGGCCGACGCTCGGCGAGGCGCTCGCCGCGGCGCTCGAGGGAGACGGGAGCGTGTTCTCGAAGCTCGCGCTCGACTACGAGGGCCTGACGACGACCAGGGTGGTCTCGAACATCCTCGCGGCGAACGTCGCCATCAACTGTGAGGACTCCGGCGCGCTCGGCTCACTCGCCGAGTACGAGTCCCTGGCCCGACAGCTAGCGCCGAGCGCGCCGGACTTCGGGGCGTCCGAGGCATGGGGTTCGCTCACCTGCAAGTACTGGCCCGTGCCCCCGAGCGAACAGCCCGGACCCATCACGGCAAAGGGCGCACCGCCCATCGTCGTCGTGGGCGGGACCGAGGATCCCGCGACCCCGTACTCCTGGGCACAGGGCATCGCGCATGAGCTCGCGCACGGCGTGCTCCTCACGAGGACCGGGTTTGGTCACACGAGCTATTTCTTCAGCTCGTGTGTGAGAACAGCGATCGACCGCTATCTCATCAGCCTCGAGACGCCCGCCGCGGGGACCGTCTGCCCGAGCGATTGACCCGAATCCACACGGCGGCCGTCGCGCGCCGATAATCACCCCGTGCAGACGCGACCGTCGACGGAGGAAACCGGGGTCTTCCCGGTCGCGGTAACGAGCCGGGTCGGGGAGGCGGTCCCGAGCGCCGGGCGTCGAAGGCGCTCGGGCCGACGTCGGCTGCTCGTCGCTCTCGTGGCGGTCGTCGCGCTCGGCGCCGCGTTCGTCGGGGGTCGGTCCTCGGTCCCGCGGTCGCCGACCACGACCGAGATCAGCGCGCTGGCGGTGACGGAGTGCCCGACGACCTACGGCTCCTACACGAGCGGGCCCACCCGGTACCCGGCCAGGATCGCGCTCGAGTTGCCGGTCGCCGTGGCGTCGCAGCTGGCGTTCTACAGCGATGCCACCCGTTCGCTGCAGCCGGTTCTCGGCCCGGCGGGCTGGACGTGCACCGTAGGTGTCGGCGCCGATGGCACGACGGGGGTGGACCTCGTTCCCCCTCCGAGCAGCACGACCGGCGCCGCGGCCGCGCAGCCCGGCGCTTCCACGGACGAGTCGGTCATCGTGCTGTCCGCGGCGTCGTGCCAGGGATGCATCTACAGCGAGGTCTGTCCCTACGTGCGCACCGCGGCCCAGCAGCTCGGATTCTTCGAGGTGACGTGCCCGACCGCCCGACCGCCGGCCGAGCAGATCACGTGGCTCACCGGTTCGCCGTCGTCCGGCCAGCCGGCGAAGGACACCGTGCTGTTCGACGATCCCCCCGGGGTAAAGGGCAGCGGCGACGGATCCGGAGGAACGAACCCCTCACAGGGCGTTTTCATCTATCGCTACGACGGACCGTCCAAGAACAGGTTGAACGACGGGTTCTCCAAGGAGACCTGCACGCTCCCGGCCGGTGAAGGTCCACTCTGCACGGCGATCGTCGGCAACTTCGTCGACGGGAACTGGCTGCTTGCGAACTGAGCCCGCTCCGGGCCCGGGACGGAGGATCAGCGTGGGCGGCGCCGGCGGAGGAGTCGGTCGATCCCCTTCAGGATCCGGATGTGCTTGTCGGTGTCGAGCGCCATGATCTCGGCGAGGAGCGGCCACAGCGTTTCGTCCCGGGCGGGCCGCAGGTCGCGCTTCAGTTCTTTCAGCGCCGCGGCGTCCGCAGACTCGATCTCGAGCAGCCGCCGTGTCTCCTCGAGGAGGTCCTTTCGTTGTGCGGCGGTGAGGGGAGAGGGCTCGGGGACGCCGGTGGCGACGGCGCCGCCGGCGATCTCGGCCCGGAGCGCCCGGGCGATGTTCTCGAGGATCTGGTGGTGGCGCTGTTCGTCCGCCGCGAGCAGGCCCGCGAGGTAGCGGATGGACGGATCGCCATGCTCGGCGAAGGTCTCGTACGCGACCCCGGCGGCGGCCTCGTCGGCGAGGTGCTGCTCGATGTGGGAGAGCGCCCGTTCGTCCCAGCTGCTCACCGGGAACACCGAGCGCACGTGACCGGGCTCGCCCGGATTGTCACCCCACCAGAACCCCGGTACGGCGTCCTGCGACGGGAAATCGTGGGAGCCCTCTCGAAGACTCATCCTGCTACCACCTTTTCATCGGGACCGTCGCCGGTCGATGTTCTCGTTGGACTGTGTCAGTTCTCGCCCGGTGACCGAAAGGGACCAAAGTCACGTCCGTCCGATGCGGGCCGGTCCACACGGCGTGGACGCGGGCGGCCGGCTCTTCCCAGAGCATCGTCAGCGTCATTCCCCCGGCAGAAGCAGGGAGAAGATGTCGCGCATCGAGATGACACCGGCCGCGGTACCGTCTGGCGCGAGCACGATGAGGTGGCGGATCTCGTGATGCAACATCATTCGGGCTGCGTCGATGACGTGGCTCGTCGTGGTCGCCCAGACCGCCGTGCGCTCGGTGATGGCGCCGATCGGGTCATCAGAGCCCATTCCCTCTGCCAGCGCACGCGTGAGGTCCCGCTCGGTGATGATCTCGCGAGGGGATTCGCCGACGAGCACCGACGACACCTCCTCCTCCCGCAGCCGCTTGGCCACCTCTCCAAGGCGCGCTCCTTCGGGCACGCGCACGACGGGGCGAAGCGGGAGCGTGCCCAACTCTCGGTGCAGTGCCTCCCGAGAATCTCTTGCGTTACGAACCATGTGCTCTCCTTGTTCGGGTCGCTCTCGGACCGCCCACATGACAATCCGAGAGTGCTCGCGACCGGTGGCGCCGACCAGGGGAGATAGTCCCAAATCACCCGCTCCCCGGCGGGGCAGCCCCTAGCCTCGCATGCCGGAACGGCTTCCGTCGGCGACTGGGACGGTCGCTGTCGAGCGGCCATCGGTGCCAAGGCGCCGGATCTCCGCCACGAGCAGCGTCGCGTCGAGCTCCGGCACGTCCTCGATCTGCAACTGGTGCATCCACATGGCGGGCGGCGGTGGCTTTCGGCCGAACGTCGCCGTCGCGTCGTAGAGCAGGTAGAGGTCCCAGGCGACCTTACGGTCCCAGGACGCGAGGCTGAGAACCTCGTGGAAGCGGGCGGAAAGGACGAGGTCACCATCCCAGTAGTGCTCGGCCTCGATCGAGAACCCCGCCGCCCGCTCGCTCGCCGCGGTGTGACTGTCATCGGCGAGGACGCCCACCCAGACAACGTGGACCTTGAGCTCCCGAGGAGTGAGCCCGGCGAGAGCCATCTCCACCCGCGCGACGCCAGAGAGGCACACCGTGCAGGTGGGCGAGACGAGGAGCACGAGGCGAACCTTGCCGACGCCCGCGTTGAAGGCTTTCACGAAGTCGGTCTGGTCCCTCACGGGGACGACCGTACTCAGCCGTTGGAGGTTCGGCCGGAAGCGCCGCGAGGCGTATGGCTCGGCGATCTACCGGTAGCTGGAAAGCGCGTCGGTGGCCGTTTC
>Ga0209415_10007580_pt1 | contig 18930 bp, 16 predicted proteins | sample PeaSoiSIISIP2007_FD_187696 | JGI IMG/M metagenome (GOLD analysis project Ga0209415, IMG submission 187696) | Peat soil microbial communities from Weissenstadt, Germany - SII-SIP-2007 (SPAdes) (version 2) | ecosystem: Environmental > Terrestrial > Soil > Wetlands > Peat | place: Germany...
ACACGGCGAGCCGTTTGAACTGTTCGCGCTGCAGGTTCAGATATTTTTCTGCGTACTTGCGGCATTCCCGGCGCACCTCCATGGGCTGCATCTGCAGCTTTTTGCCACCGAGCTGCTGGTCCACTTTGATCTCGATGGGCAAGCCATGGCAGTCCCATCCCGGGACATAGGGCGAATCGAATCCCGTCATAGTCTTGGACTTGACGATGAAATCTTTCAAACACTTATTCAGCGCATGTCCCAGATGGATGGGTCCGTTGGCGTAAGGTGGCCCATCATGCAGAACGTAAACCGGTGCGCCCTGGCGCGTCTGCCGAATGCCCTCGTAAATGTGCATCTCCTCCCAACGAGCCAGTACCTTTGGTTCGTTCTGGGGCAGGTTGGCTTTCATGGGAAAGCCGGTTTTGGGCAGGTTGATGGTGGACTTCAGCTCGAGGGGCACTCGGTACTTTTCTCCCAAATGATTGATTTTTTTCATTATAGGGAGCATGCTGGCGCACGTCCATTCGGCGGCGGGAAGATGTCCTTAAGGGACGGGTAGAGACTTCGGAAAAGCACTGTCGAAAAAGCGTGAAAAGCGTGTACAATTTCGCCTAAGGTGACCTTCCCGCGTCTGAGAGCATCTAACTGTCAGAGGCGACTAGGCCTGCTAGGACGCGCAAGCAGCGGGAACGGAGAATTCGCGGGGGCGTCCCTGATAGCGAGCAACTTGTCAGTCTGTGTTCTCATCAAGCTGAGTGTTCGGGGGAAGCTTAGATCGGAGCCCGCTGAGGATTAAATTCGGCCATATTTATGCCAATCACACCACTCAACCCCAGCGACGATACCGGATACGAACTTAACTTGCTCCTGCCAAAGGGGACGTTCGAGGAGCCGCTGTGGAAGTCGCTGGTTCGCAACCTCGATGATTTCTTTTTCCCTAAGAAGCAACCGCCTTTAGTCCTGGAATCGAAGCCCATTCCGGTCAAGGACATTTGGGGTTTCTATAACTACAAAAAGAATGGCGCGTTCTTTTCCAGTCTGGCGCACATTGCCTTACTCGCCGTAATTATCGGTGGAACCATCCTGGCGAAGCGCATGGTGCAGAAAATCGTCAAGTCCCAGGAAGTCACCACGCTGATCGCACCCGGCGATATTCCGCCGCTGCCCCCTGCCAAGACGGCGGTTGGCGGTGGCGGTGGTGGCGGAGACCGCGACAAACTGCAGGCCAGCAAAGGCAAGCTGCCTAAGCTGGCGATGGAGCAGATCACACCTCCCATGGTCGTGGTACGCAATCAGAATCCGAAGTTGGCGGTTGAGCCCACGGTAGTCATACCACCGCAGATCAAGCTGGCTCTGAACAACCTGCCCAACCTGGGCGACCCGATGTCGAACATTCCCGGACCGCCGTCAAACGGAACCGGATCGGGCGGCGGCATTGGTTCCGGATCGGGCGGCGGCGTCGGCTCGGGTGAAGGTCCAGGCGTTGGTCCTGGCCACGGCGGCGGAATCGGCGGTGGCGTGTTCCGGGTTGGCGGCGGTGTCTCCGCCCCCAAGGCGCTGTACGCACCCGATCCTGAGTATTCGGAAGAAGCCCGCAAAGCCAAGTATCAGGGTACCTGCGTATTGTGGTTGATCGTGGGCCCGGATGGTCATCCGCGCGATATCAAGATTGCCCGCAGCCTGGGTTTGGGCTTGGACGAAAAGGCCATCGAAGCGGTGAAGCAGTGGAAGTTCGAGCCGGCGATGAAGGATGGCAAGCCCGTGGCAGTACAGATTAACGTGGAAGTTGACTTCCGCTTGTACTAACTGACTTTGTCTTGCAGACCGGCCGCGAGTTCGCGGCCGTTTTTGGTTTTGGGCGCAGCTCCTCGACTACTCCTTCTCGACTAATCCTTGAGGTCTACGTGCTGCACGTCGTCAATCCGCGAACCCAGGAAGCGCGCTCCCAGACGACGGAATTTCTCCACCGAATCGGTAGCAAAAAAGTTGAGCCGGGTTGGGTGGCGGCGTTCTTCTTGGGACAAGGCGGATGGCGGAGCCAGACGGAGCTGCTCCGACACCACGCGGGCGGTGGATTCAGCGGAGTCGACAATCGTTACATGTGCCGGCGCGGTGCGGCGCAGCACCGACTTGAGCAATGGGTAGTGGGTACAGCCGAGCACCAGCACATCGGCGGATTGAAAGTCGTCCACAAACACCTCATCCAGATAAATCCGCACCACCTGCTCGGTCACGGGATGGTCCGTCCACCCCTCCTCCACGAGCGGCACCAGCAGCGGGCAGGCTTTTTCCTTCGCCCTTAGCCCGCGCGCCTCCAGCGCCTTGAGATAGGCATGGCTGCCGATCGTGGCCTCGGTTCCGATGACTGCGACTTTACGACTTTTTGTCGCCAGCGAGGCCCGTTCAGCCCCGGGGTCCACCACCCCGATGACTGGCACGCCTGACCCTTGGCGGATTTGGTCCAAGGCCAAAGCCGTCGCCGTATTGCAGGCGATGACCAGCAGTCCCGCGCCTTTCTGCTCGAGATACTGGGTGGCCTCCACCGCATACTTGGCCACGGTCGCGGTGGATTTGGAACCGTAAGGCAAGCGCGCGGTATCGCCGAAATACAGATAATCGGCTTGCGGAACAAGTTCAAGCAAGGCTTTCAGAACTGTCAGGCCGCCAAAGCCGGAATCGAATACGCCGATGGTGGGGCGCCGCGCTTTCATGGATGGCACATAACTGCATGATAGTAGGAAGAAGTAACTCGCGGCAAAGAACTTGCGTGTTGAACCGTTGCTAAATGGGTTTGTCCGGTTCGGAATTACCTATGCTGTGCGCAAGGCTCCCGGCTAGTTCCGCGGTTGTCCTCCCGCAGCACGCTCCCGGCGGGATTGGCGCCCCGTGCGGGCAGGTGCGGGGATGCCCCAGGAAAGTGCAGATCTTGTCGGTAGCCTCGGGCGAGAGGATATGTTCGAACTTACAAGCCTGCTGCTCAATTTCAGTTTCACTGTCCATGGCCAGGCTGTCGGTGAAAAGGCGCTCGGCCAGGCGGTGACGGCGAATGACATCGGCGGCGCGCTGCCGCCCTCGCGAGGTGAGTTCCACGATCATGCTGCCCTCGCCGAGAGAACTGGCCGCCGGCTTCAGCGCATCGTGGCAGGGATTCACGAACGGTTTATGGTTGTGCGCTCCCGGCCGATGCGGAACGGCCGTGACCAGGCCCAGCTCGATCATTTTCTCCACGGCAATGCTCACCGGAAGCGCGCCGTGCACTTCCATTTGCTCAAGCTCTGCGATCGCGCCGTTCTCCGCCAGCGCCCAAAGCTCTTCCAGAACCTCGTCAAATTGCTCCTCATCGGCCATGGCGAAGACTTCCTGGGCGGCAATCTTGCCATGATGCAGTTCGACGCGCCGGTCGGCCAGCCGGGCTACGACGGGATCGTGCGTGACCATGATGATGGTGCGTCCCTGCTGGTGCAGTTCTCGCAGCAGCCGCAAAACAATTTCTTCGTTCACCGCGTCCAAATTTCCCGTCGGTTCATCGGCCAACACAATTTTGGGGTCGTTGATCAGGGCGCGGGCAATGCACACGCGCTGCTGCTCGCCGCCGGAAAGCTGGGAAGGAACATGCTGAGCACGCTCTTTCAGTCCCACGCGGGTCAGGGCTTCCAGCGCTTCCTGCTCATCCGTCATGCTGTGAAAGTATTGCGCCAGCATCACGTTCTCGACTGCCGTGAGGTAAGGAATCAAATGGAACTGCTGAAAGATGAAGCCGATTTTTTCCGCCCGCACCCGGTTTAAATCGGAAGTTGAAAGCTGAGCGACATTCTCGCCATCCAGCCAGATCTCGCCCGAGGTGGGCCGGTCGAGACAGCCAATCAGATTCACCAGCGTAGACTTACCTGACCCGGACGGCCCCATTACCGCAATCCACTGCCCGGCATCAACGCTGAGCGAGAAATCATCCAGCGCGCGAATCACGCCGCCGTTGACACCGGCCCTGGCCGGATAGACCCGGCTCACATGTTTTAGCTGGATCACCCTATTCCCCTCTTAGGATCATAGCTGGCTGCACCCGCCGCAGCAACGAAATCGGAATTACGGCCGCGATCAGCGCTACCGCCACGCTGCCAATCACCACCGGCGGCAGAACGCTGAACCGGGGCAGCACGGTCGCGTGGAAGTTTGCCCACCCAATCCAAGCTGCCATCCCGACGCCGACGACGTAGCCGATCAGTGCCCCCGCCAACCCTAGTGCCGCAGCCTCTGCTGCAAAGAATCCGCTGATCAGCCCCTGCGATGCCCCCAACGCCTTCATAATGGCAAAGTCCCGGCGGCGGTCAAATACCCATCCCACTAGCGTCGCAAGCACGCAGAGCGCGGCCGTCAGAATGATCAGCACCGCGGCGGCCAGCAATGTAGCCTGCGTCTTTCCCAGCACTCGCGCTTCGCCTTCCACAATCTGCCGCACCGGCTGGACTTCGGCGCCGGGAAGCGCTTGCGCCAGTTTCCGGATCACCGCATCGACTTCTTCGCGAGAACCGGAGACCACAATCTCGATGGTGGACGGCTGAATTCCAGTCCAAGCTTCAAAGTCGCCAAGCGAAAGATAAATGCGGCTGTCCTCATCTGCCCCCGTCCGCAGCGTTCCCGCCGCAGTCAGGTGGATGGTGCGCCCCTGAAAGCCAAGGTCGAAGGTTTTTCCTTGTGGAAGTACGGCGGCTGCCGCGCGCACTCCCAACAGCGCTTGCTGCGAGGCGCTGGGCCAGTCCGTCACCGACCACCAGTTGTCCAACTTCCGAACCTTTTCCAAATCGGTTCCCGAAACCACCACCGAGCGGCCATCCGCGGTACGAGCCACCACGTAAGCAAAGGGAACTGCGAGCCCGCGTCCCGCAAGCGTGGAGTCGATGGCCTGGAGAGCCTCCCCGGGGAGCACCTGGCCATCTTTGGCCACGACCACGACGTTCGCGCCATATTTGCGGAACTCCTGCCGCAGTTTGGCTTGCACGTCCACATACAAGTTGAGCATAGCGGTTGCGGCCGCGGCAGCCACCACCATGGCCAGCAAGGCAGAGGCGGCACGTCCGCGGCGGAGCACCGCGGCCCGCCACAGCATGCGCAGAAACATCGAGCTGTGGGCCCGGCTGGCGCGGCGGCTCGCTACGCTCTTCGCCGAATCCGAACTCATGCTTCACCCCGCAACGCATACACCGGGTCAAATTTCACCGCTCGCCGGATGGCCGCCGCGCTTCCTGCAAACGTGACCATCACCGCAATCCCTAAGATCACTGGAAAGAGTACCGGCTGAATGATGATCTGCGAGCCAAAAATCGAGCGGCCTATTTTGTCCGCCAGCAGCGCTCCGCCGGTAAAGCCTGCTGCCCCGCCCAGCAGCGCGAGCAGCGACGCTTCCGCAAAAAACAAAGCGGAAATGGCAAAGTTGCCCGCGCCCAAGGCCTTCATCAATCCCACTTCGCCGCGCCGTTCAACAATCGTCGTTGCCATGGCCGCGGAAACCGCCAGGGCTGAAGCCAGAAGCGCGGCCAACGTGACCAGCAACAGCAATCCTGTGATGCGGGCCAGCACTGTGCCCTCGTTCTGCGCCACCTGGCGGATCTCCTCCGCGTGCGAGTGCGGAATGGCTTCCTGCAACTGGTATGCAATCGACTGCGGATACGGGGAGCAGTACCAGCGGTCGTACATCGCCGGACTCAGCGACTTGGGATCGCGCCGCGCCAGCGCGTCCTCGGGTTTGGTCAATGCGCTGACGTAAATGCGCCGGACCGCTCCCGGCCTGCCTACAATCTGCTGCGCCAGGCCGAGGGGAGCGACTATCTGCTTGTCCTCGGCGCCTCCCGTGGAAAGAATGCCCACGACCCGGTGCTGCTGGCCGGCAAGCTCAATCTGGTCTCCCACCTGGCGGCCGAGCTTCATCGCCAAGTCCTTGCCCAGCAGGATGTCGGTGGAATGATCGGCCGGCCACTCGCCTTCGACTCTCCACCAGGGATGTGCGGCGCGCACTCCCGTGATGAAAGTTTCCTTGCCGTAGCTGATTGGTTTCGCGAAGTAGGTCCCCAGCAAAGTGAAGGGCGCGGCGTCGCCTCCCAGGTTGACGTTCACGGGCAGCATGGGAGCAAAGCCAAGAATATTGTTGCGCCAGAACAAACCTTTGATCTTCGGCAGGTCGGCCTCGTTCAGATAAGCGCCGTCACTCGGCGGCTTCAAGTTCACACCGCCGATTTCGACGTCGAGGGTATCTTCCTGCGGGGTAACGATCAGGTTGGCGCCGTAGCTGCGCAGCTCGCGGTTAATCTTGTCGCCGACATCGGTGGCTACGGCGATCATCGCCGTCGCTACGCCCACACCCAGCGCAATGGCAATCCCCGCCAGCAGCTTGGGCCGCTTCTGCCGCCGGAATGATTCGTACAGCAGACGCAGAAACATAGATTATGGTTGGAACATGCGGGTCCCCGCCGCAACGTCCGCCTCCCGGATGACGACTGCGTCCGCGGTCTGTTCAGCGTTCAACGGAACCGGATTGCATCCGCCCTTCGTGCCCACCGACTGGGAATTGATGGGCGCGGAGCAGTTCTTGCACACCACTCCGTTCGACCCCTTGTAGAAGCCCACGCTGCCGCAGATTTCGCAGGCATCGAAAACGGTTGCAATCTTGCCGTCCGGCTCCTGATACAGCCAGAAACGCACTTCGGCGCCGTTTTCCTGCGCCTGGAAGCGGTGCAAATCGCCGTCTGAGACCAGGGACAATGGAATGCTGACCTGGCCGTTCACAAAGGCGACTTCCGTCGCCGGTGAGAGCTTACTCATGCTCTTGGCGTAAATGAACTCTGCGGTCACCAGCACGATAAACACGAACGAACTGGCGTACACCGAGGCCATCCACAGACGCTCGCGGCGTGCGCTCCACAGTATTTTGCGCCGCGCCGCCGGAGATTCCGGCAGAGAAAGCGGCTGACGCCGCTTGACCTCGAATAACACCATGAGCGCGGCGAGCGCCAGAATGGTCACGAAAAAGAACTCGTCGTTGCTCACGATCGGCCCGATGAGCGCCATCTCCTGTTTGGAAGAGGGAAGCACGCCATTTTCCGAGAGTTCGTGCAGCCCGGAAACAATCAGCTGCGCCGCCACGAAAAACAAAATCACCGTGGTGACCCGGAAGAATTTCTGCAGATTGATGCGCACGCTGCCCTTCACAAACATCACGCCAAAAATGATGGCCACAATCACCCCGGCCAGCGTGCCCAGGAAGCTGAGCAGTTCGGTGGAAGTCAGCGAGACGCCGGCGAGAGTGAGCACTGTTTCCGCGCCTTCGCGAAGTACCATCAGGAAAACGAACAAAAAAAGTCCGAACCCCGACCCTTCCCCGGCCAGCCGTCCCAGTTTGCCTTCAATTTCACCCTTGAGTTTGCGGCCAGTCCTCATCATGAAGACGATCATGGTGACCACAAAAAAGGCCGCTGCCAGCATGATCCAGCCCTCAAAGATGTCTTGGTTCCACTGGGTGCGGGACAGCAAGATGGCCAGTCCGATGCTGCCCACAAAAGCCGCTACCAGGCCCGCGTAGACCGGCTTGCGCAGGTCGGGACGCCCAATCTTAGTCAGATAGGCCAGGGTGATGCCCACAATCAGGGCCGCTTCCACCCCTTCGCGCAACGTGACAATGAAGGCTTGTAACATCTAGGGAAAAAGACCTTTCTAATCAAAATGGAGGCCATCCTCCACTTGCAAATCAGTTGCAACTCCAGCATCAGCATCTACCATAGTCGCCCGCCGTCGCGGGCGTCAACGCGATTGCAGGGAACTGCAAAGAACTGCAGAGAACAGGGCTCACAGTTGCTTCAAGGCTCGCATCGCCTCGTGCAGCCGAGGAAAGAGTTTCTCTTCCGCTCGAAATTCCGCGGAATGCACACAGCGCCGGCTGCCCTGCAACTTCACCGGATGCCTCAAGTGCAACATCTCATGATAAACGATGTACTCCACAGTGTAACGGGGAACGGCGGGACGGTCGAACACCCGGCTGATGATGATGGCGTTGTGCGCCGGATCGTAGTGGCCCAGCATGCTGCGGGCGCCGTCCTGACTCCAGCTCATGCGCGGCCGGCCCAGCAGGCCGTTGAAGAATCGACCGTTCAGTTCGTCGAAGATTTCGTCCAGATCATAGAAGCGCCCTTTGGCCGGGCTAAGCCGTTTGCGGCCACGCATCTGGCGCACGAGGTGTGCCTTGCTGGTGATCTCGTGGCTGGCCACGTATCTACGATAGCGGATCGCGTGGGTCCGCTCGATCGGCCGGCGGTACATTTTTGCCAGCAGAATGTGGGCAATGGCTCGCAGCACTGCCTCAGGCGCGCCCTCCAGCAAATCGGAGAGACGAACCAGCAGCCTGCCCCGGCGTAAGCGGATGGTGTTGTTGATGTTCGCGAATGCATAGAACTCGACCGCAAGATCGGTCGTCGCTCCCTGAGGCTGCAGATCGCGGTAGGCTTGGTGGAAGATCGAAAGCAGGCGCTCTGGCACGTTACGTCTAGGTTAGCACGGGAAAATCCTGCAACCCGGCGGAGATTGCCGATCTGAAGGGTCTGTGTGCCTGGTCTTGGACATCAAGCGCATCTTTCCGAACCTACGGTTTGACAAGTTTCTTGCGTTTGGCAGCCTCTTCCTGCTCCTGGAGAAGCTGGCGATGATCCGGAATACTGCTGTTCACGTCCGCGATCGCGTCCGTCAATACGAAGTCATACAGCTTGGCGTCGGCCGCGTTGGTCTCGGCTGACTCCTTCAAAGCGCGCAGCTTGGCTTGGAATTCGTTATCCGCCTCGATGATCGTTTTCAAGACCCTGCGCAAGTCCGATTTTCGCGCGGCGTAAGTGTCAATGTTGTCGTTCAGTTCGTCGTAGACATCCACAAAATCCTGCAGCCGGTCGTGCGTTTGCTGGGCCCGGTCTGTAACTTTGGGATCGGAACGCATCTGCTCCAGCGCCGTCAAACGGGAACGGGCAAAATCGACATAGAGCTTGAGCCGCAGATCGGGATCTTGCGCCGTATCCCGCAACTGATCGATTTCCGGTTGCGTCAGCGGATCACGGCGTGGCTCAGCCGCTGCGCTGCCCAGCAGAAGCAGCGACAGCACCATCCGGCGAACGTGGCGGCGGCCCTTCACTTTTTCTCCGCCTTGCCAAACATTCGCGAAAGCAGCGAGGTGCGCATTGTCTCCAGGTTGTCGGCGGCATCCTCGACGAGCTTCTGCTCCTCGAACGGCAAGTTGCGTCGAATGTCACGCAGCTTCTCGGCCATCTTGCGCACGGCAATTTCCGTCCCCTTGAGTTTGCTGCCCGAGCGGAGCGCTGCATCGCAGGCCTTGTCGGAGTAGGTCACAACATCCTTCACGGCGGCCCGGGCCTCGTCCATTTTCGCTTGATCGTAAAGCTGATCGGCCGCCCTCAGCTGCCGCTCGGCGATCTCCGCGTATAGGGATGGCTGGGCCTGGAGACGCGCCGAATCGGCCCGGGCAATGAGGTCGGCGAGCGCTTCGTCCTTGGCGGCAAAGCCTCCAATCGCTGCAGCCAGAAGCGCGAGGGCGACGGCCAGGGCGCCCCGTGACCACTCGTTGCGTTTCGGTCTCGCGCCGCTAAGACAGGTTCCGCCCATTCTCACTTCTTCGGTTCGATGGCGATCAAGCGATGCCGCGCCTGCCATTCCTGGTCAGGATACCGTCCGTTCGCGACCTCCAGGAATTTATGATAATTGAGGGTAGCGTCTTTGTAATCGCGCAAGTGGTCGTATGCCGTGGCTCGTACGAAGTAGGTGACAGGAATCTCGGGGAGAAACTTTGCCCGTGCGTCCAACGCCTTGATCGTCAGCCCATAATTCTGGTTTTCCGCGGCCGCCCCGGCAAGATCTCCGTAAGCCCCGCCGTAGTCGGGTTTTAGCTGGACCGCGGCAAGAAACTCCCGCTGCGCCTCAGGAAATTTACGCTGTTTCATCAGCGCTTGACCCAGCGCATGGTGCAGTTCCGCATCCTTCGGATTTGTGGTCAGCAGCCCCCGGTACTGGGCTTCCGCCTGATCGTATTTTCCCCCGGTTGTGTACAGATCCGCCAAATCTCGTTGCGCTCCCGGGTCGTTGGGAGCCATTTTCACCGCCGCCTGCAATTCCGTGATCGCAGCGTCGTTCTGCCCAGCTGCCGCCAGCATGCGCCCTAGCTGCATATGGGCTCCCGCATCATCGGGATGCTGGGCCACCAACTTCCGCAGAATCTCCTCGGCATCGGTGAAGCGATGCCCTCGCATGTAAATATTCGCGAGGCCGGTGAGGGCATCGGAAGAAGCCGGGTCGATCGCCAGCGCTTGCTTGTATTCCTGCTCCGCATCGGCAAAGCGGTTCTGTTTTTCCAGCAGCAGGCCGGCGGAAAGACGAGGCTCGGTATCCTTGGGCCGCTGCGCCGCCGCTTGGTGATAGGCGTCCAGCGCTTCGTCGGGCTGACTGTTTTCCAACACGTGGGCCAATCCCAGCCAAGCGCGCGCGTGGCCTTCGTCCACTTGTGCGGTTGGCACCAACTTGGTAGCGGCACGCAGAAACTGTGCCGCATCGGGCTGCCCGGTTTTGGCGAGCATCAGGCCGAGATTCAAGTTCGACTCAAAAATATCAGGTTTCGCCGCCACCGATTTGCGATAGGCGGCAATGGCCTCTTCCGTTTTGCCCAATTCGCTATCTACGAATCCGAGATCGAACCAGGCCTGATAGTTCGCCGGATCGCTCTCCACGACCTTCTTCAGCAACGGTTCAGCGCTGCCATAGTCCCTTTTCCCGATGGCCGCTTCCGCCTGCGTCAGTTCCGGAGGAAACGCGGTATCTTCCTCAGCCACCTTGTGGTGGCGCACGGTCTTGCCCGTGTCCTGGCTGAGTGCCGGTTGGCTCAGAAGCAGGGCCGCCACTAGAACGGCGACGCATCCACCCCCTGCGCATCCGAGCCCAGCCGAATGTGCTCGTCTGTGCGAACCTGCCTCTCGAGCGTTCAGATACGGCGCACTACTTGCGTCCATTGGACCTTGCCACTCCATTCCCATACAAAATGGCCGCTAGAAATTTGCCGGTGTGGGAATTTGCTAACTCCGCAATGGCCTCCGGTGTACCTGCCCCCACCACATGACCGCCGCGGTCGCCACCTTCGGGCCCCAGATCGATGACCCAATCCGCCGTCTTGATCACTTCCAGGTTGTGTTCGATGACCAGAATCGATCCCCCTGCATCCATTAGACGGCGAAAGGCGGACAACAGTTTGCTTACGTCGTCGAAATGAAGTCCGGTCGTGGGCTCATCAAAAATGTACAGTGTTTGCCGGCGCCGTCGGCCGCTGCCTGGCGAGCTGGCTGCCCGGTTGCGTTCCCGTGCTGCCGGCTGCAGGTGCGCCGCCAGCTTCATGCGCTGCGCCTCGCCTCCCGAAAGCGTGGTCGCCGACTGTCCCAGGCGCAAATATCCCAAACCCACTTCCTCCAGCACCCGTAGCTTGTCGACGATCTTGGGAACATTGGCAAAAAACTGCAGCGCTTCCTTGATCGTGAGGCCCAAAACTTCGTGAATGTTTTTGCCGCGATAACGCACGTCCAGTACTTGCGGCTTATAGCGGGTGCCCTTGCATTCCTCGCACACCAACTCCACATCGGCGAGGAATTGCATCTCCACCGTGACTGTGCCATCACCCTGGCAGCTTTCGCACCGTCCCCCGGGAACGTTGAAAGAAAAGTGTCCCGCGGCAAACCCGCGTTTCTGTGCCTCGGGAAGGGAAGCAAACAATTCGCGGATGCCATCGAAGGCCTTGATATAGGTAATTGGATTCGACCGCGGGGTTCGGCCGATGGGCGATTGGTCCACCAGCACCGCCTCGTCAATGTATTCTGCGCCTTCCAATCGGTCCCAGCCCGCAGCCGCCGGCGCGGTTCCGTCGCTCTGCTTGAGTGCGGCGGACAACGCGGGATAGAGCACGTCGTGCAGCAGAGTGGATTTTCCAGAGCCCGAAACCCCCGTAATCGCCACCAGTATCCCCAGCGGAATGCTGAGGTCAAGGTTCTTCAAATTGTGTGCCCGGGCGCCGAAGATTTGGATCTCCCTTGACCCCGGCTTGCGCCGCGCCGTGGGCAACTGAATACGCAGATCGTGCGAAAGATAGCGCCCGGTCAGGGACGCCGGCATCTTCTGGATCTGTTCGTAGGTTCCAGCGCCGATCACCTTGCCACCGTTTTCACCGGCTCCCGGCCCCAGATCGAGGATGTTGTCCGAAGCCCGCATAACATCAGGGTCGTGCTCGACCACCAGGATCGTATTTCCCAGATCGCGCAAGTCATGCAGGATTTTGATGAGCCGATGGGTATCGCGGCTGTGCAGCCCGATCGACGGCTCATCCAGCACATACAAAGTCCCCACCAGCCGCGACCCAAGCGACGTCGCCAGCTGAATCCGCTGCGCCTCACCGCCGGAAAGAGTGGACGAAAGCCGGTCCAGGGTCAGGTATTCCAGACCTACCTCGTTCAGAAAGCGCAACCTCTCTTGGATCTCCAGCAATAGTTTATCGGCGATGGCGGCCTGCTGCCCGGTCAGCGTAACCCGCTCGAAGAACTCTGCCGCTTGTTCGACGGTCCTGCTGCAAACTTCGCATATGTTCTTGCCGTCGATTTTCACCTGGCGGGCTTCCACCCGTAGACGCGTCCCATTGCAGGCCGAGCACAGCGAATACCCGCGATAGCGGCTGAGAAACACCCGCACGTGCAGTTTGTATTTCTTGCGCTCCAAATGGTTGAAGAAGCCGCGTACTCCCGCAAAGCGTCCTTCGCCCTCAATGACCAGCCGTTGCTGCTCGGGTTCCAGATTCGCCCACGCCACATCCAGCGGGATTTCCACCTGCCGCGCGAAGCGCTTCAGTTCGGTAAACAGGGGCCGGTACTTGGGTTTGGTCCATGGTTCAATCGCGCCTTCGTTTAAGGTCTTCGAAGTATCCGGAATGACCAGGCCGAGATCGAAGTCGATGGTATTGCCGAACCCCTGGCAGCGCGGGCAGGCGCCATAGGGATTATTGAAGGAGAACAGACGCGGCTCCGGTTCCTCGTAGCGCAGGTTGCACTGTTTGCACTCGAAGCGTTGCGAAAACCTCAGCCGCTCCGGAGCCTGGCCGTCGCGCGGCGCTGTCTCAAAAATGACTTCTCCCGCCTGCCGAAAGCTGATTTCAACGGCATCCACCAGCCGGGCGCGGATATCCGGGGATAGCGCAATGCGATCCACCAGAAAAAAGACCGGTTCGGCAAAGTTGATGTCCAGTAAGGATTCCGGCGTGGAGAACTCGAAGACCTGCCCGTTCTGATACAGCCGGTTGAATCCGCGCTGGCGAAGTTCGGAGAGCCGCGCCTTTAGTTGGTCGTCGAGCGCGACCGGCGCGGCGGTTTTCTTGGCCCGCCCCTTTTTGGCTTTCTCGCCGGTCAATGCTACCGGCGTTTGCAGCGGAAACAGCACATTCAGCCGCGTGCCTTCGCCCAACGCCAGTACGGTTGCGGCGACTTCATCCACTGTATCTTTCTTGACTTCGTTGCCACACTGTAAGCAGTACGTCTTGCCCACGCGCGCAAACAGGAGCCGTAGGTAGTCGTAGATCTCGGTAGCCGTCGCCACCGTGGACCGCGGATTCCGCGTGGTGTTTTTCTGCCGGATGGCCACTGCGGGTGCAATTCCGTCGATGGTGTCGACGTCCGGCTTCTCGATCCGCTCCAGGAACTGGCGGGCGTACGCGGAGAGCGATTCCACGTACCGCCGCTGTCCCTCGGCGTAGATGGTGTCAAAGGCCAGCGAGGACTTACCCGAACCCGAGACACCGGTGACCACAGTCAGGGAGTTATGCGGAATCTCAAAGTCAATATTCTTGAGGTTATGGACCCGGGCCCCGCGAACAACAATGCTTTCCGTGGACATCGATAGATAGGGATCACTGCAACCGCTCCAGGTGCCATCAGACGGCGTCGGGAGCGATAGAGAATCTTTCTATTATAAAGCAGTTCGCGGGATGTGGAGGAGGAGGGCTCCGGCGCTTGGATCTCCTTCGTGTGCCTTCGTGCTCTTGGCGGTTGTCGGTTTTTTTGGCTAGCCACGAAGGGAACCCGTGCCAGATGGACATGCCAAAAGCAAAAGGCCCCGATTTCTCGGAGCCTGATCCCTGTCATGGTGCAACTTGAGTATGTAATGTGCTATCCGTGCATGTCAATAGTTTTTCGCGCTCAGTTTATGACGCTAGTGTGGGGAGATTTATCCCTGTATTTTCTCCCCGAATTGCTCCGCTCGTGCGAGCGACGCATGGACCCGACGGGGATCAAACCCGCACCTTCACCATGACAGGGAGATGTGCTCTCAGTTACACCACGGGCCCTATGCTGAAGTGTATGAATTCGAGGCTTGATCTAGAGAGAAAACTAATGAAAAAATAGTCGGCGTCCCAAAATGAGATAAGAAAGGGCTAGAGTCATCTAGGCTTACTCTTCCCGGTCTTCGTCCCGCTTCTTGCCATAGCGCAGCGCAGCGCCCAGTCCCACGGTAAGAAAGCCCATCGGCGGAACCAGCAATACCACGACTCCGCGGCTGATCGCGTTCTGGCCCTCCTTGGTAGCGCCCCTGGCTGAGCTATAGCACATCGCGCACCCCTGACCAAAAGCAGGGCCTGCCCAGAGCAGCATAAACACCGCGAGCGTTGCCAAGCGTAGTCTCATCGCACTCCTAAGTGAATAATCCGGAAGGCATCCGCGAAAAAGATGAACATCAGGCACAGGCAGATCGTCACCGCCACCATCAACGTCCACTTCATGGCCGCGATCTCGTACTTCAAATGCATGAAGTAGCCGATGATCAGCGCCGATTTGATGACCGAAAGCATCATCAGTACTTCCAGCATGCGCAACGGCTGAAAGACTTGCCGGTAGGCCAGCACCACTTCCGCCGCGGTCAGCAGGAGCAACGCTCCCCACACCCAAAAATACTGTCCTTTGCCTTCATCGTGCGTTGTCGCGACGTCGTGCATCGTAGATTCTCTCCCGTTTTAGGTGTCCCCGCGTCACTACACCACACGGGTGGACATCAAATACACCAGCGGAAAAATGAACATCCAAACCAAGTCCACGAAGTGCCAATACAGCCCCGCCACTTCCACATCGTGGGCATCGTAGTCTTTCGGCTTGAGGAACAGAATTGCCGCCGAGACTACCGCGCCAATCAGCAGTACGTGAGCGCCCACGTGAAACACATTGTCCGCCGGAGTGGCCAGCCACGCCACCAGCCAAAGTCCCAGCAGAATCGGCAGGAACTTCTTGCGCAGCGATACCACGCCCAGATAAATCACGCCAATGGTCACGTGCAGCATGTGCATGCCGGTCAGGGTAAAGAATGTCCCGCCGAACTGGGGCACGTTGGCGGCCCAGGGATTCTTGAATGGCGTCATACCGGAGTCGATCAGCCGGCTCCATTCCATGGCGTGCAACACGATGAAGGCCGTCCCGAACAGCATGGTGAACAGCATCCAGTTGCGCGTCCAGGCGCGGTCGCCGCGCCGCGCCGCCAGCACTCCCAGCACCATGGTCAGCGAACTGGAGAGCAGGCACGCGGTCATGATCGTGGCATTGATGATGCTCTCTTTGCCGAACGGCGTGGGCCAGCCTGGCGTGGAGATGCGTCCATAGCTGTAGGCAAACAGGAGTGCTCCGAAGGTCAGCGTGTCGGAGAGCAGGAATAACCACATCCCAATTTTCTTGGAGTAGGCCCCAAACAGCGACGGCTCGTAAACTTCCGCCGCCCCGTGCTGCACCGCAACGTCAGCCATGTTTCCGGTCTCCTAGGTCTCGTGTGGCGCGGGCGCCCCCGCCCGCGCTTGCTTCCTACCGCATAAACCACAGCAGCCCAAAAATATAAAGCCACAGAAAAGCCATAAAATGCCAATACCAGGCGGTGACGTCCACCACAATCCGCCGCGCTTCCACCGGTTTGCGCAGCAGGGAAACGGTCACCGCGTACATCATCACCAGCAAGCCGCCGGTCAGATGGATTCCATGCGCCGCCGTGAGCAGATAAAAGAACGAACTGCTCGGGCTGGTGGCCACATAAAACCCCCGGTCAGACAGTTCACGCCACGCCATCCACTGGCCCGCGAGAAAACCGACTCCCAACACTACCGTCGCTCCCAGCCAGGGAAAGTAGCGTTCCCGGCCCAGCGAAACTCCGGGAATCGACTCCACCGGGGCCAGGGCTGCCTGCCGCGTAATCTGCCGCCGTGCCAGTTCCATTGTGACGCTACTCAGCAACAGCAGCAGGGTGTTCACCAGCAACATCGTCATCGGCAAGTTCAGCGTGAGCCAGTCGCGGACGTATTCGCCGGTCCGCTCATCAAAAGTTGGCAATCCCTGGCGAAAAATGTACGCACTGGTGAAAGCCACAAACAGCATAGTGATGGAAACGCTTGCCACCGCCAGCCCCAGACGGGCGCGCCGCAGGCGCGCTCCGTAGTCGGGCGAGGAATCGCCTCCGCGGCCGCCACCATCGCCGCCGGAAACCGGAGGGTGGGTATTGCCGCCGCCCTGCCCGGCTTCCCGATCGCGCACCGAAATGAGGGGATTGAATGTTGCCATGAATGCCCGTGTGGCGCGGGCGCCCTCGCCCGTGCGGTTTTCGCTAGTGACTAGCCACCGTCGCCGGATCCGTCTGCATAATGTAATCCCGAGCCGCCCCGGGTACGTTGTATTCGTAGGGCCCATGGTTCACCACCGGCGTCTTACCGCCAAAATTGTCGTGCGGCGGTGGCGTTGCCGTAGTCCACTCCATAGTGGTCGCTTCCCAGGGATTGTCGCTGGCTTTCGGCCCTTTGAACATGCTCCAGAACAGATTGAACAAGAAGATGAACTGCGCTGAGATGGTAATTATCGCCGCGTACGTAATAAACGTATTCAACGGGATCAGATGGTGCAAATAAGCCAACTCGGTGAACTGTGAATAGCGCCGCGGCTGCCCCGCCATGCCCAGATAGTGCATCGGCATGAAAATGCAGTAGGCGCCGATGAGCGTGAAGAAGAAGTGAATTTTGCCCAGCCCCTCGTTCATCATGTGGCCAAACATTTTAGGGAACCAGTAGTAAGTCGCGGCAAAAATGCCGAAGATGGCTGCCACCCCCATGATCAGGTGAAAATGCGCCACCACGAAGGCGGTATCGTGGAGAGGAATGTCCAACACCGGCTGCGCCAGGAATGGGCCGCTCAACCCGCCGGAAACGAACAGCGAAACGAACCCGATGGCGAACAGCATCGGCGTCTGGAAGCGAATCCTGGCGTGCATCAGCGTGCCCAGCCAATTGAAAGTTTTGATGGCGGAGGGCACGCCGATCGCCATGGTCATGATCGAGAACGCAAACGCCGAGTAGGGGCTCATCCCGCTCATGAACATGTGATGTCCCCACACCATGAATCCCAGGATGCCGATGGCCATGATGGCGTACACCATGGCTCGATAACCGAAAATCGGCTTACGCGAGAACGTGGATAGCAACTGGGAAGCCACTCCCATGCCCGGCAGAATGGCAATGTAGACTTCGGGATGTCCGAAGAACCAGAACAGGTGCTGCCACAACAAAGGCGAGCCGCCTTTATGTCCCATCACCTGCCCGTTGACCACCACCAGGGGAATGTAAAAGCTGGTGCCCAGGTGCCGGTCGAGGAGCAGAAGAATTCCCGCCGAAAGCAGCACGCCAAACGCCAGCAACCCCAGAATCGCCGTGATGAACCATGCCCACACCGTGAGCGGCATGCGCATCATGGTCATGCCCTTGGCTCGCATGTCGAGCGTGGTGGTGATGAAGTTCAGCGCGCCCATCAACGAAGCAATACAAAAGATGGCGATGCTGGTAATCCACAAATCGGCGCCCAACTGTTGCCCAGGCCCAGAATTCGTCAGCGCGCTCAGCGGAGCGTATCCCGTCCAGCCATGCAGCGGAGCCCCGCCGGTGACAAAGAACGCCGCTAGTATCACCACGAAAGCCACGAAGGTTGTCCAGAACGAGAGCATGTTCAGGACAGGGAACGCCATATCTGGCGCGCCGATCTGAATCGGCAAGAAATAATTGCCAAACCCGCCCTGCGGAGCGGTCGTCAGCACGAAGAACACCATGATGGTCCCGTGCATGGTCAGCAGGCTGAGGTAAGTCTCCGGCTTAATCTCACCAACCAGCGGCAAAACCGCCGCCGGCCAAACCAGGTGGATGCGCATGAGCAGCGACAAAAACATCCCCACAAACACCGCCGTCAGCGCCAGAAAGTAATACTGGAGCCCGATCACCTTGTGGTCCAGACTGAAAATATATTTGCGGATAAAGCCTTGCGGGGCCGCGTGCGCATGAACCGTAGCCGAAGTCGCCATTATTGTTTCTCCGCCTCCCGTGCTGCCAGCCATTTGTCGAAGTCCTCCTGGCTGACGACGTGCAACATGCCGTGCATTTTGTAGTGCCCGAGCCCGCACAGCTCGGCGCAGGCAATCTCGTACTCGCCAATTTCCGTGGGCGTGAAGTGCATGTGGATTTCCAGTCCCGGCACAGCATCCTGCTTGAAGCGCATGGACGGAACAAAAAAGCTGTGGATCACATCAATCGCCCGCAGCCGCAGATCGACCTGCCTTCCCACCGGCAAATACATGGTGCCGGTGACTACATCGTCCTTGGAAGCCGGATCTGTCGTGTCCAGCCCGATTGCAGCTTCGTTCCCTGACGAGGGATCGATCAGGCGGGGATTCGTCGAGCCAAATTTGCCGTCCAGCCCGGGATAGCGGAAGTACCAGGCAAACTGCATCCCGGTTACCTCGACTGGCACCGATCCCACTTCTGCCGGCGCAAAGCGCTCGCTCGCCCAGACGTGGCTTCCCATGAGGTTCAGCCCAATAAACAGAATG
>Ga0209415_10007582_pt1 | contig 18924 bp, 13 predicted proteins | sample PeaSoiSIISIP2007_FD_187696 | JGI IMG/M metagenome (GOLD analysis project Ga0209415, IMG submission 187696) | Peat soil microbial communities from Weissenstadt, Germany - SII-SIP-2007 (SPAdes) (version 2) | ecosystem: Environmental > Terrestrial > Soil > Wetlands > Peat | place: Germany...
CGTGTGAAACTCGGCGAAGCCGCCCGCCGAAAGCATCAGATGATAGAGGAAACTGGTCCCCGAGCGAGGACACCCGACAATGAACACCGGAGGCTTCATGCTGTCAGTAAGATCTCGGCCTGGCATGCGGACTCGGACCCGTCCGCCCTCATCCAGCGCGCGCAGCCCGCACTAACAAATTTACTCAGGGGAGTGTTCCTTCTCTGTTTTCAGCCATCCCAGTAGCCGCTGCTTGCGCTCGAACATCTTCTTGGCCTCGTCGCGCAGCTTCCCGACAATCTTATGACGGGATTTCGTGAACCAGGGAACTGCGTGCGGCACACATCCATATTTTTCCTTGTACTTGCCCTCACCACCCCAGTCGTAGACTTCCACGCCGCGCTTCTTCCAATAGCGCATCACGTACCACTGAATGTATTCGTTGGGGCGCCAGATCTGCCCCGATCGCAGGCTGGCGTTTCCCCAGAACTCGGCTATTTTATTGAACCCGGCGAAAATTCCCGTGGCAATGCATTTCCCTTCCGGGTCGCGTGCCCGCAGCAGCAGAACGCGCCCGGTCGGTTCGAGATGTCGGACCAGCGATCGCACGCGCTCCACGGAATACGTAGGAACCAGCTGCTGCTTGGCAAAAACATCTTTAAGCTGCTCGTAGTATTCGTCGGCAAACGCGAGATCATGCGCCTCTTCGATCGTGACTCCACTTTTTTCGGCCTTGCGCACGCAACGGCGGCAGGCACTGTCCATGCCGTTGAAAAGCTCCTCGTCGCTCTTCCGCAAATCCGTCCGATACGACAGGTACGACCCACAGGTGAACCCCAGTTTCTCGCCGTCTTCCACCACAAAGTGCGGGTCGGAGACTTCCATGTGAATGCACTTCAAGGTATCCCAGGCCAGCGTCTCAATCGCGGCCAGTGCCGCGGAGCGGGAAGTTCCCGGCAACATGTTGAAGCCAACATACGGAGTGGTCCAGCCGGGAAAGGAACTGCCCAGCACCTTGACGCCAAACTTCTTGACCGTCAATCCAGAAAAATAGCCGGCGCGCTGTCCGTCTTCCAGCAATTCCACCAGCACCGGCGTGGCCTTTTGTGTCTCGCGAATGAAACGCAGCCACTCCCTAGTCTGGAACACCGTTCGATCGGGAAACTGATCGAGAGCATTCCAGTCTGCGGTCTCGAAATCAAGGATGCGGCATTTCATCATCTCGCGTGGCCCTACCAGCAGATCCCTTCGCACGCGTCATGCTCGGCGCGGCGAGACCGGTCCAGATTTACCAGGTCGATCACGATCTGCGTTGGAGTCAGGCAGGTCGCGAGTTGACTTTTGTCCGCCGCCTTCGTGCCCACGATCACCACCTCGCCCGACCTCACGACCTCCTCAAGATCGGCGGAGAGCAGCGATCCGATATGTGGAATCACTTCCTCAATGTACTGCCGGTTCGATCCGGCCAACCGGCCCAGAGAGACATCCTTGTCCCAAACCTTCACCTGGCAGCCTTCTCCCAGCAACCGCTTGATCAACTGCACTTGTGGACTCTCGCGCAGGTCATCCGTCCCAGCCTTGAAGCTCAGGCCCAGCACTGCGATTTTTCTGCGATTCGTCCGCAAGACCGCTTCCACGGCCCGGTTCACGTGTTCGGCGTTGCTCGGGGTCAGCGACTCAAGCAATGGCAGGGTCAGATCCAACTCCTTCGCCCGGTGAGTAATCGCACGCAGATCCTTGGGCAGGCACGACCCTCCAAAGGCGAATCCCGGCGACAGATATGCGGGTGAGATATTCAGTTTACGATCGGAGATGAAGATTTCCGTAACGGCCTGACTATCCACTCCCAGATGTTTGCACAGCGTGCCGATTTCGTTGGCGAACCCAACCTTCACCGCGTGATACACGTTGGAGACGTATTTCACCATCTCCGCCACCGGGATGCTGGTTTCAAAAACCGGGCTGGCAACTTCCTTGTAGAGTTCATGCAGCGGCGCGAGGTGCTGCCGATCGATCGCACCCAAAATGGTGTAAGGCGGCTTCAGGAAGTCAGAGACCGCGCTGCCCTCCCGCATGAATTCCGGGTTGTAGCAAACCGTGAAATTCACTCCGTGCCGAAGGCCGCTCGCCTTTTCGAGGATGGGAATCAGAACGGATTCCGTCGTCCCCGGCAACACCGTGCTGCGCAAAACTACGGTGTGATGCTTCCCCTTGCCGCGCAAGGCTTCGCCGATTTCACCGGCAACTTTTTCAATATGACTCAGGTCGAGTTTTCCGCTGCGCAGACTCGGTGTACCGACGCACACGAACGAAATATCGGACTCACGGACCGCTCTTGCGGCGTCTGTCGTGGCCTCCAACTTGCCAGACGCGTGGCCCTCAGCCACCAGTTCGCTCATGCTGGCTTCGATGATCGGGCTTCGTCCCGAACTCAGCATCTCCACTTTCGCCGGGCTTACGTCCACTCCGATCACGCGATGCCCCATGTGCGCGAAGCACGCGGCGCTCACCGAGCCAACATACCCCAAGCCGAACAGGCTGATAGACAGACTCACGCTTTTCGCTCCCAGATCAAATCCTGAATATTGATATCGGTGTTCGGTAGAGACAGGAGAGTGGTTCGCTTCAATGCGCCGGCATTCCGGGCCAAGGTCCAGCGGACTGCAAGGCGATTGCCCTTGGCCCCGGCGCTCACGGCAGTCTCCCCGGCAGAACTGTAATAGTCACGTTCACGCCTTATTCAGAATAACAAATTGGCAGCTTTCCGCAATTTAGGGCAGACTGGGAGGGGCAGCAATCTTCACGCCCTCCGGAGTGGGAACCCGACATGTGTGGAATTGCCGGTGTAGTCCGGTTTTCGAGGGATCATCAGGTTGACCCGGCCACCGTGCGCCAGATGTGCCGGGCGATGGCGCATCGCGGCCCCGATGACGAGGGCGTGTATACCGACGGCCCGGTGGGTCTGGGCATGCGTCGCCTGAGCATCATCGACCTCGCCACCGGCCACCAGCCCATCAGCAACGAAGACGGCACGCTGTGGATTGTTTTCAATGGCGAGATCTACAACCATGCCGCGCTTCGCGAACAACTCGTGCAGCGCGGTCATCGCTACGCCACTCACAGCGACACCGAAACCATCGTCCATCTCTACGAGGAATACGGACGCGACTGCGTTCAGCACTTGCGCGGCATGTTCGCCTTCGCCATCTGGGACACGCGACAGCGAACGCTTTTTGTGGCCCGGGATCGTCTGGGCATCAAGCCTCTTTATTACCGCCTCACCGCGGAGTCGTTTCTTTTCGGCTCGGAAATCAAGGTGATTCTCGCCCATCCGGGCGTGCGACCTGAGTTCAATGTCAAAGGCTTGCCCGAATATCTCGCCTTTGGCTACCTTGCCGGGGAAGACAGCTTCTACTCCGGCATCAAGAAGCTGATGCCGGGACACACGCTGGAGCTCAAGGAAAATGGCGATCTGAAGATTTCGCGGTACTGGGACCTGCCGCTCCACGCAGAGTCCGAACCCCGGCCGCAGTCTTATTATGTCGAGGCCTACCGCGAACGTCTGGAGCAGGCTGTCAGCAGCCACCTTATGAGCGACGTTCCGCTCGGCGTGTTTCTCAGCGGGGGGCTGGACTCCAGCGCGGTGGCCGCGTTGATGACGAAACTACGCGGCGGACCGGTCGAAAGTTTTTCCGTGGGTTACACCGAAACGAGTTATAGCGAGCTTCCCTACGCCCGCGTCGTGGCCCAGCATATCAAGTCGATTCATCACGAGGTGCTGCTCAGCCGCCAGGACTTCTTCGATTCTCTTCCCAAGCTGATCTGGCACGAGGACGAGCCCATCGCGTGGCCCTCCAGCGTTCCTCTTTATTTCGTCGCGGAACTCGCTCGCAGCCGCGTCAAAGTCGTGCTCACGGGAGAAGGCAGCGATGAAACGCTGGGAGGTTACTCGCGCTACGCCTTTACCCTGAAAAATACCGCTTGGGACAACGTCTACCGGCGACTGGTTCCCGGATTCATGCGGCGCGGCATCCGCCGGTCGATTTCCGATTCGCGCCTGCTCGGCGCCACCGCCCGCCGCAAACTCGGCCACACTTTCCTGGCTCTCGACCGCGATTCCTGGGCTTCTTTCTACTTCGACAATTTCTTCTCGGCCTTCAGCGGGAACGATCAGACGGCTCTGTTGTCGAAGGAGACGGCCGCGCAGTTCGCGCCCGAAACGGCCTACACCCACGTGCTTGAAAACTGGGAGCGATCGTCCGGCGATCTGCTTCAGCGCCTGCTCTACACCGACATCAAAACCTATCTGGTCGAGTTGCTGATGAAGCAGGACAACATGAGTATGGCCGCCTCGATCGAGAGCCGCGTGCCCTTCCTCGATCACGCTCTGGTCGAGTTCGCGGTGAACATTCCGCGCCGCCATCAACTGAGCGGCTTGTCGGGCAAGCACATTCTCAAGAAAGCCGTGGAGGATATTCTTCCGCACTCCATTATTTATCGGCCGAAGCTCGGCTTCCCTACTCCGTGGAGCGGCTGGCTGGCGGGTCCGCAACTCGATGTGATCGAAAAACTGCTTCTGGAATCACGCAGCCTGGATCGCGGTCTCTTTCAGCGGGCGGCGATCGAGCGACTTTTCCACGAACATCGCTCGCGCCACCGCGATCACTACGACCGCATCTGGCGCCTGCTCAATCTGGAACTCTGGCACAGAGTCTGCCTGGAGGGCGATTCCCACGACTTCGAAATGAAAGGCCGCGAAGAAAATCTGGCGTCGACCACCTAGATTGTCTAACGCCCGAAAGTCTCGGTCCAAACCAGCTTGGTAAACTCCAGCAGCCAGGTCTTCGCCCACAGCCGTTTTCGCCACCAGCCGTCGGCCTGGAAATCCGGGTCCGCCACGTCATACACCGAGATCCGCAGCGCTGGATTTTCTTTCCGCATCACTCTGCGCCAGATGATGCCCGCACGTCGCGTGTGATAGTTCGACGTCACAACAATAACGCTACGCCAGTGATGCTCCTGAATGCATTTGCCGATGGCATGGGCCTCTTGCTCCGTCGAATCCACGTCCGCTCCTACCTCACAGAAATCAACCCGCTCAGCCAGATCATGGCCGTAGGTCGTTTCGAGGAAGCGGCGAGCCATGGGAGGCACAGGATCTCCCCAGTACGATACCGGGGGCAGCGTCACCAGCACACGCCCCGGCCCACCTTGCCGCAGCAATTGCATCGCGCCCGCGAGCCGGGTACGCTCCCCGATCATCGACCCCTCGAGAACGACGGCCGCATCCGCGTGTGCGGGCACAGGATCGCTCGATTCGAGCAGGCGCCCTCCCCACTGCATCCCGCAACCGGCGAACACGAGAACGCAAAACAGGATTGCTGCGCTCCGGGAAAACGCCTTCGCGTATCGGCGCGGCTGCCTGGTTGGTTCGAGAGATTTGCTCATCTGATAAGAATCGCTTGGATTCACGGTCTCATTAATTACTCGCTGCCGGTTCAAGAGTACTTGGCAAATTCCGCGACGGCTTCTCTGCGACACCGAGCATAGAGCGGTAAACCTCCAGCCATTGTTCCCGCACGACTTCCCAGTGATATCGCGTCGACTGCTCGAACGCGTTCGCGGAAAGGCGACGCGCCAGCTCCGGGTCTCTCAACAACCGAATCACATTCCCCGCCAATGCCTGGGCATCTCCCGGCGGCGAAAGAAGCCCGGTGCGGCCATCTTCCACCAGGTAGCGCATTCCGGCGGGCGCGGTGCTCACCACAGCAGTCCCCGATTCGAACGCTTCCAGAATTGAAACTGGCATGTTGTCAAGATCAGAGGCGTTGATGAAGATGTCCGCCTGGTCGTAGTAACGTCCGATTTCCTCTCTTGAAGCCACTCCGGCAAAGTGCACGCCTGACAACTTCAATTCGTCGACCAGCGCGCGAATCTCTGCCTCCAGTTCGCCGCCGCCTACGAGTTCGAGGTGCGCGTCAGGATAGATTTTCCGCACTTCGGCAAAAGCCCGCACCACAATATCGACCCTGTAGTAACGATGAAATCCGCGGGTGCAGACCAGCAGCGGCCGCAGCGGTTTTCGCCGGCGGAAAGAAAATTGCGACAGATCGACAACATTTGGTACCGCCTCCGCTTGCAGACCAAACTCGCGGAACACATCCACCAAAAAGCCGGAAGGCACCACCAGTTTGTCCATCCGAGCCAGCATTGCCGGAGCCCGGCGGAAGCGCTGAAAGTGGTCGCGGGCCTCGCCGCTGTGATAGTGAATCAGCACTTTCTTCCGGCGTATCCGCGCCACCAGCCATGCCGGAACCGGAGCGATCAGGAATGACCAGTAGGAAGCGGAGAAGATGTGAGCGATGTCCGCGTCTCTGAGCCCTTGCCAAAGATCACGCACGTACAAGGGTTGACGAACCATCGTCCGCAGTCCGGGAATCGATTCCACCCAGGCCAACGCCTTGGGCAGCGGAGGATCGACGGGAATCAGCCGCGCTTGAACCGCAGGATCATTCTCCCAGTTCCGGATTAGCAAGTCAGCCTGCACCGACTGTCCGCCAACATAACGCAGAGACGCCGCGACAATCGCTACCCGCATGCGCTCAGGGGAAGAGGAAAAAGACGAATTCGACGTACACCAGCCAGCGGCCCGGGCCGGACTCCAGTCCTTTTCTTCGAGCAGTTCTGTATACAACTCTTCGTGCCGCTGTCTCAGGTTCTCGACACTGAAATTTTCTACGGCGAATCCTCCGGCCTTCTCGCTGATTTGGGTTCGCAAGCCCTCATCGCGCAACAAGCTAGCCATCGCCTGGACCAGCGCCTCCTCACTCCCTGGATTTACCAGCAGTCCTCGTCCGTGCCCAAGGAGTTCAGGATTCCCACCCACATCACTGGCAATCACAGGCACTCCTGCCGCCATCGATTCGAGAATGGCGTTCGACAAGCTCTCGGAATCCGAGGGCAACACGGAAACATCGAGCGACGCCAGCACGGCCGGAATGTCCCTGCGGTCACCCAGAAAAACTGCGCGTGGTCCTAACCCCAGTCGCTCGGCTCCTTTCTCCAGTTCCGGACGCAGCGGGCCGTCGCCCACTAAAACAAATTGCGCTCCAGGAAATTGCGAGGCGATGCGCGCGGCAGCGTGCAGAAACAGCTTGTGGTTCTTCGACAACGTATTCATCCGCGCCACCATGCCAACGCGTAGAACTCCCGGCAGTCGCGGCAAAGCCGGCTGCGCTGGAGCGAAGGCGGATGGAGGCAGGCCGTTCCCGATCACCACTACCCGACGCCTTCCAACTCCTTGCTCAATCAGCTGTCGCGCCGCTGCATGCGAGTTGCACACTACCCGATCGCAGCCGCGAAATACAGCCAGCTGCGCCAGGGCCTTGGCCGAACTGAGCAGATCGCCGATCTGGCGCTGGCTTCCGATCACAATCGGAACACCCGCCAGACGAGCCACAGGGATTAGCGCGAGGTTGGTGTAGAAATCAAAGGCGTGGGCGATGGCGATTCTCTGCCGCCGCAGGTGACTGCCGAGCTGCATCCGCATTCGCCAGGATGCAGGGCCATAAAGATTTCCGCCCACCGGAAACTCGTCTGTGTATTCAAGGCCTGGCAGGAAACCGCCAGTTTTCTGAATGCAGCCCAGATGAATTCGAAAGGAATCCCGATTCAATGACCCGGCCAAGGTTACAAACTGGCGCTCGCTTCCCCCGGTGGCGAAGCTGTCGGTCATCAGAAAGACGCCGGGGGGCGCTGTGCCGGGAAGCCGCGGCCTCATCCCATTTCCCCGCTCACTGCAGCCGATTGGAAAGCGCTGAGGGTTACGCCCGGGGCGGACGTGTTCTCCAGGAAATTCCGGTGCCACATCTCGAACATAAGAAGACGCCAGATTCGCGGCGAGTGGTCGCGCCGCCCCTGAAAATGTTCATCGAGAAGACGGCGCACGCCCTGCGGATTCAAATACCCGCGCTGCAGTGATCGTGGCTCTAACAGGACCGTCAGAATCAAATCTTTCAGTTCATCCCGCATCCAGTGAACCAGGGGCAGCGAGAATCCTTGCTTCTTCCGGTACAGCACTTCTCGCGGCACTCCCACTCTTTCTGCCAGCTTGCGGAAAATATATTTGGGCTGCCCGTTCCGCATCTTCCACTCCGGAGTAAGCGCAGTCACCCATTCCATAAACTGGTGATCGAGAATGGGTACGCGCGCCTCCAGCGACGTCAACATGCTCATGCGGTCCACTTTGGTGAGAATGTCCCCCGGCAAATACGTTTTTGAATCGAGATAAAGAACCCGGCTCAGCGGGTCGCGCGCCGGCGCATGGTCGAGGTAATCACGGAATGGTTGCAGAGGATCCCCATTGCCCTGCGAGGCCAGGAAATCGGCGGACAGCAGGCCCATCTGCCTCTGAAACGGCTGCAGCGATACGCCTTCCGTGTAACGCTCATTCCAGGGCAGCGAGATGCTGTAGGCCAAGCTTCGTCCCGGCACTTGGCTCGGCACCCAGGGATGGATATGCTGCCGGTAGAGCCGCCCCGCCCATTGCGGAATCCAGTCGTGCGCCCGATGATGCAAGTGAATCCAATAGCGCTCGTAGCCGGCAAACGCTTCGTCCCCGCCATCCCCCGATAGCGCCACAGTCACATGCTTTCGCGCCAGGCATGAAACGTAGTAGGTCGGCAGCATGGAAGAATCTCCGAACGGTTCTTCCAGAGATCGGGTCAGCACGTCGACCGTCTCCAGCACGTTCGGTTCGAGAATCAGTTCATGATGTTCCGTCTCGAACCGTTCGGCCACCAGCCTCGCATAAGCTGCTTCATTGAAGTCGGCATGCTTGAAGCCGATGGAAAATGTCTTCACCGGTTTCGAGCTCGCCCGGGCCATGAGCGCGACCACCGTCGACGAATCTGTGCCGCCGCTGAGCATGGCTCCCAGCGGAACATCGGCAATCAAGCGTATGCGCACCGCTTCCTCAAGCCGGTGTTCCAGTTCCTCAAGACATTCTTCTTCTGAAGCAGGGGAATGCGTGCCGTACTGGGGCAGATCCCAATACTGTCGTATTTTGATTTCGCCTTTTTCGAACTCGAGCACGTGTCCGGGCGGCAGCTTGTGAATGGCTGTAAAAGCCGTCGCCGGATCAGGAATGTATCCAAAATAAAAATACTGGAGAAGCGCCTGCGGGTTCGGTTCCTTCAACTCCGGCGCTACCGCCAGAATCGCCTTGATCTCCGAACCGAACAGCAGCCGGCCGCGGTGCAAGGCATAGTACAAAGGCTTCTTGCCCAACCGGTCCCGCACCAGCAGCAGCCGCCGTTTGCGCTGGTCATAAATCGCAAAGGCGAACATGCCGCGCAGTTTCTGCACACACTCCGCTCCCCTATCTTCGTACAGGTGAACGATCGCTTCCGTGTCGGTATGGGTGGCAAAGCGGTGCCCGCGGCTTTCCAGTTCGTGGCGCAGTTCCTGGAAGTTGTAGATTTCACCATTGAAGACAATCCAGATGGTCCGGTCTTCGTTGAACACCGGCTGGTGTCCACCGGCAAGATCGATAATGCTGAGGCGGCGCATGCCCAATCCAGCGCCGTCGCCGACGAAGATGCCCTCGTCATCGGGGCCGCGGTGCACAATGGTCTGGCACATGCGGTGGATGGTGGCGGTATCGACTCCGCCCGCTTCGCCGACGATGCCCGCGATTCCGCACATGCGTTAGCCTTTCAGGACGGCTTCTGAGTTGCCGGTTTGCTGGCTGTTCCTTCGACGGTCGCGAACCGGCTTCAGGCGATAGTCGCGATAATCTCCGGGATTCCCTTCGCGCCCATCGCAGGCCGCCAGCGCAATGTTCACCATCTCGCGCGCCGAAGTGAAATGCAGAGTCTCTTGCCTGTCTTGCGCTCCGCTCACCAGGTCCCTCAGGAACGATCGCATGCCCTCACCCAGAACCGCGTTCTCTTGCGTCGGGTCCATGGAGTGGCAGTGCAGTTTAATGAACAGCCAATCTTCGCGACCTTTGACCGAAATCGCCGCCTGCTTCCACAGCTTCAAACGGCGCAAGCTCGCAGGATTGGTTTTGACCAGGGCGCCATTTTCAACTCGCACCCTGCCTTGCGCCCCCAGCGTCAGCGACAGCGGCCCTTGCACCATCAACGGAAAAACTCGCGGCGCGCGGCCTACTCTCAGGTCGTCCCCGGTGCGGTGCGGCGCCCGCTGATCCAGCGGCAACCCGCATTCGTACATCGAGTTGATCTTGGCGATTTGTGCCCAGTGAAAAATGCCGGTGGGTAGCGTCATATCCGCGTAGCATCCGGTCTCGGCAAGGATTTGCATTTCCGAATCCACACCGCAGGCGCGGCCTCCAGCGGAGTTCGCGAGGGCAAAGTTCCCGTGCACAAACGCGTAACGCGCCTCGCCCGTTCCATCCAGATAAGAAAGACATCCCCGCTCTTCCAGGGAATCGCGGAATGCGGTCAGCGCCTGCCGTGTGTTTTCCGCGGTATCCGGCGCGTGCACGCCGTGATGCAGATGGATCGCTGCCTCGCCCCATCCGGCGCGGCAATGCTCGGCCAGCCGATCCACCAGTCCTTTGTCATATTGTTCCGCGGGATAGAAATAGGTGTGCTGAAAAGGATGTCCGCTGCTGTCCCGCCATTCATCGGCCAAGCGCGGATACTCGCGGCACCACCGCTCCAACCGCCGCTCCTGCTCATCGGCGGGCGCTCGTTTCCAGCCGTCTTGCGGGATGATGGCCGGTTCAAAGTGGTCGGCCAGAGTGAAGATCAAATGTACGGGACCGTGCGGAACCCGGCGGGTCATTCGCTGCCAGAGAGAGCTTGGAACGATACGCGCCCCATACCTGATCTTCGCTGCCAGGGATGGTCTGAAGCGGCGCACCGGCGGCTCGGCATCAAGGCTGGCGTCGGTTGCCGCCGTTCCGTTTGGACTCTGGCTCATGAATTCGAGACCTCGTGGACTGCTGCCGCGTCCCGTCGTGGTCTCTCCTGGGGATCGTGCTCGGTCCGGAACGGCTTTCGTCCCCGCATTCCCAAAGTGAGTTCGCCCACGGTGAGTGAGTCCAAACCACAGCTTTCGAACCAGCGAAAAACCTGCTCATAAGTGTGCTTGGACTGGTACTTCGGGGAATACCAATCCAGCGTATCCAGAATTCTCAGCTCCGGTTCGGGACGCAGGTTGACCGGGAAAACATGGTGCACCAGGCCCGCCACCGGATTCCCAATCACCGGCACAGCCCGCAACCCCCGGTCCACGTGATACAGGACGGGAACCGCTACACTCAAAAACGCGTTGAGCGTGCTGGGCGAAATCCGGTGCGTGACTTTCCGGTAAAGATCGCTGAAGCGGAACCACTTGTTGTATCCGCTGTACAGCCAGACGGCGATTGTTCCTCCCGGCTTCAGATACTGGGGCAAACTCTTGAAGGCTTGTTCGCAGTCGGGCGTGTGGTGCAACACTCCGATGCTGTAGATCAAATCGAAGCTCTCGGGAGCAAAGGGCAACTGCATCACATCGGCCTGCAGAGCGGCAAATTGGCGTTCGCTCAGGTTGCGGGCCGCCACTTCGCACGCTTCGCTCAGGTCGATGCCCACCACCCGCGCTCCCCAGCGTGTCGCTACCTCGGCAAACCTTCCCATGCCGCAGCCGACGTCCAGAATCAGTTTTCCTCGCAGCTCCTCCGGGCGGATTCCCGTTCTCTTGCGGAACGCCTCGTCGCTGATCCCTCCGGTGGTATCGAGTTGCGTCTTGGAATAGCGTTGCCACTGCCAGCCAAAGCTGGCGGCATAGGTTTGCGCTTCCACGAAGCGAAAGACCCCGCGGACGGACGGGTACACCTCTCCGCAGGAGGGGCAGCGGTACTCCTCCGGCCGTTCTTCCAACGACGCGCGGCACTTGGTGCACCGCAGGATCGCGCGCAGGTCAGCGGACAACTGGGACGGCGCGCGGTTCTCTGTAGTTTGCATAAATTCCTCGGAAACGTTTGCCTGTCGGAGGCGCCTCCACGGCCGCGTCCGCTTCTCGCTCCTTGACCGTAGCCAGCAACGCTGAAACGTAGGCAATCGTGAAGTAGGGGAAGAACTGATACCCCTCGGGTGCGAACAAGGCGCCGACGACGAACCCGGTCAAGCAACTGTAAAGCGCTCCCACAAAAAGCACGGCCTCAGGATCGAGATTCCGCCGCTTTCGCAACAACCCCAGATTGCGGAAACCGCTGGAGAAAAACAGTAGATAGAGGATGAGAACAGGAATTCCACCTTCCACGCCAATCTGCAGGTAGGTCATGTGGACTTGCTTCCACTTGGTGGAATACGGGGGAAAAACACCCGTGCCCACTCCGTTCACCGGATAGTGTTCGATCCCTTCCAGTGCTCGTTTCATCAGGAACTTGCGTTCTTCAAACGAGCCATACGCTTTGGCGTCCTCGCTGGTTTCCACCGATCCTGTAGTGGCGGAAAGCCTCTCTCTGAGTTGCTTCCCGCCCACGGCCAGCAATAACGTCCCAATCAGCACGGTGGCCACGATGAGTTGCGGCCGCCGGCCCTTGACGCCAAAGAACCACAGCGCGACGGGCACGGTGACGACCAGGTCGACGAAGCCGGCGCGGGATGCAGTGCGAAAAAGCGTGTACACCATCATCGGCATCACGAGCGCCCAAATCCCTTTAACCAGCATGTTCTTCGAAGTCAGAAGAAGAAGCAGGATCAACGGAAGGGTGAGAACGATGGCAAACGCAAGGTCGTTGGGATTCGAATAGATCCCGCCCAGAACCCCTTCCAATCGCGGATGGTTCGACCCCTTGACCACCGAGATGACTGCGACGACTGCCACGGAGCCGGCCTGGATGAAAATCAACCGTCTGAGCCGCGCGTAGGACGTCACCAGCAGAAAAGTCAGGACCCACGCAACGTACACTTTACTAAACTCGAAGGTGCGAAGCAGGGCGCCGCTCTTCCAGACGGGAGAAAGCGGAGCCCACATGTAGAGCAGCACGATCATCGCCAGCAGATACTTCGATTCGCGCGGCAGATCCTTGAATTTTCGCCTGGTCCGGCCCATGACGGAGAGCAGCCCGACCAGCGCGAAAAACGCCGAGATCTTTGCCAAAGGAACGTAAAACAGTCCTGGGATCCAGTCTTCAGGACGAGCGCAATACACCACGTAAAAGGCGCTCAGCCAGAAAAACGCGGTCGCCGTCGCTTCGCGCGGCGTGGCTAAGTTCGGTCTCGTGAACGCCTGTCCCGGAGTTGCCATTCCCACCAATCTCCCGTTCTGATTGCCAGCGCTATTTGCCCTAACCGCCCAGGTAACCCGCAGAGGCCAACTGCGGAGCCTTCGTTCCACTGCCAGAGCGAACTGCGTTATAGAGTGCCTGGCGGAAAGTTTCCGCAACTGCCGACCAGTCGAACTTCCGCGCCTGCGCAGCCGCCGCACGCTCCAGACTGCGACGCAGATCGTGATTCAGCAAAAGAGAAACCACCGCATCGGCCAGCGAGCCGGCATCGTCCGCCAGCCAGATGTCGCTGCCATGATGTACCTCAAGCCCTTCGGCTCCCACCGTGGTGGAAACCACGGCCTTGCCCGCCGCCATGGCTTCGTAAATCTTGAGCCGCGTTCCTCCGCCAATGCGCAGCGGCACCACCACGACTGCCGCTTCCTTCAGGTGTTCGATCACCGAGGGAACCGAACCCGTTACTTCCACCGAAGCACTAGCCAGATTCTGCACGCGCCGATCCGGATTGCGGCCCACGATTCGGAATTGGGCCTGGGGAACCCGGGCGGTGATCGCTGGCCAAACCGAAGCACAGAAATAGTCGACCGCGTCCACGTTCGGCTCCCAGTCCATCGCCCCCACAAACATCACCAGCGGACCGGCAGGTGGCGAATTCTCATTGGCCTGAAACTGAGCCAGATCTACTCCCGTGGGAACCGCGTCGATGCGCGACCCATCCACCCACGCACTCATCAGCGAGCGATCATGCTCCGAGACCGCAATAACCCGGTCGAATTTCCGAACCATTTCGCGCTCGTAGCGGAGCATCTTGGCAAACTCGCGCTGGTAAATCTGCTTCTTGCCAACGCTCGTGCAGGTCTCGGCGTGGCGGCGCCAGATTTCACTTTCCACATTGTGCTGAAACAGGACCGCAGGCACCGGCACGCGCTCCGGAAAATTAATGGCAGCATCCAGAAAGTCGCACACCACGACGTCTGGGTTACAGCGCTCAAAACATTCGTTCAGGCTCTGCCGCACTTTGTCGGACGCGAAGCGGCTCACCGAATATGGCTCGTCACTTTGAAACCGCAGTAGATAGTCAATCCCCCGCGCCAGAACTGAATTCTGCCGCTTGCCCGTGCACACACAGACCGAACCCGGAAGACGCTTCTGCAATGCTTGCTCGTACTCCGTGTCAATCGTCCCGTCGTAATAAGAGAGGAAGGTGACCTGCTCGCGCGCCGCCAGTTGCCGCAGCAGGTTGAACGAACGAATGTCTCCACCGCTGTGCACCGGAAGAATCTTGTTGGCTTTGACCCAGAGGATCCGCATCAGGTCCTGATCTCCTTGGGCAGAGCCGGCTGCCCCCAGACCCTCATGTTGCCGGTCACGAAGTTCGCAAACGCCACAGCGGCTGCGGCATTCAACGCTACGAAGGTATAAGCAGCGTCGCACACGCGGGACAACGGACCCAAGTTCCACCCGGCGCGTCCAACCAAACTCAACCCGTAAAATCCCAGCTGCGCCCACAAGATCGCGCGATAAAACTGTCCCGGCACAAACCACGACGACAGGAAAACGGCCACCAGCAAGAATGGAACCACCAGCCGCATCAGCTTGTGGCTGACGAATTCGAACCACAGCGGGTTTTCTCTGCGCAACAACCACGGAGCCAGTTGCAAAAGTTGGTAGTTGCCCGTCAAGGTGCGCACTTTTCTTTGAAATTCGCGTGCCTTGCCCAAATTCGGATGGTCCCAGGCTCTGGCCCGCGCATCAAACAGCACTCGAAGTCGTTGTCTCGCCACATTCATCGGAATGAAGACGTCGTCCAGAATTGTGCCTGCAGGAACTTCCGCCACGAGTTCCCGCCTCACCGCATAGAGCGCACCCGTCGCCCCTACCACGGACCCCGCAGCCGACTCGAGTTCACGCATCCCTTTCTCGATCTTCCAGTAGAGCCCCATGCCGCGGCCGGTTTCCCCGTTCGCCGGATCTCCCAGCATCAGTTCCCCGCTGACCGCGCCCACTTCAGGATCGGCAAAATTTTCCATCAGCCGGCGAACCGCGCCTTGTTCAATGCTCTGCCGCGCGTCCGTGAAAACAACAATCTCTCCCTGCGCCAGACTCAAGCCATCATTCAACCCGAGCGCCTTGCCCCTGGGCAGTTGATTAAGTACGACCCTCACTCGCGGGTTGCGCGCGTGCTCCCGCAAAATCGCTTCCGTGCCGTCGGTCGATCCATCTGAGACCACCACGATCTGGCAGCGCTCCGCCGGATAATCTAACTCGAAAAGATTTTTCAGCTTATCTCTGAGCACGGCTTCTTCATTGCGAACCACCATCACTACCGACACCAGCGGCTCGCCGGAACCGCGCATCACCGGCCTGGGACGCCACTGCGCGCGCAGCCACAGCCACACGAAATATCCCACATAGGTGTAGGCGATTCCGGCCGCCGCCAGCCAGAACACCCATGTCATTTCGCCCCCCGGCCCAGCAGGACAATCTTCACGGTTTGAAACCAGATCTGCAGGTCCAGGCCAAGCGACGCGTTTTTGATGTAGTACAGATCGTATTGCAGCTTCTCCCGCGCGTCATCCAGCGTGTTGCCGTACTTATATTTCACTTGCGCCCAGCCCGTGATTCCCGGCCGGACCATGTGGCGGACGTCATAGTAACGAATCTCTTTTTTCAGCCACTCCACAAATTCCGGCCGTTCCGGTCGCGGTCCCACAAAGTGCATGTCGCCCATCAGCACACACCACAACTGGGGAATCTCGTCCAGCCGCGATACCCGCAGGAACTTGCCCACGCGCGTGATGCGAGGATCATCATCGGTGGCCCAAGTCGCACCGGTATCAGCCTCTGCATCCTGGCGCATGGTGCGAAACTTGTGGCAGTAAAACGTTTTGCCCCCTCTGCCCACTCGTTTCTGGTGATACAGCGCCGGCCCCGGCGAGCTTAACTTGACCGCGAGCCAGATGAATGGCAACAGTGGGAGCGCCAGCACTAGCCCAACCAGGGCCACGGAAAAGTTCAACACCCGGCGCAGCATCCGGAAGAAAACGCTGAAGCGGAAACCCTCGGCAAAAATCAGCCAGCTGGGATTCAAGTTCTCCACTTCGATTTTTCCAGAGATTTTTTCCAGCCAGTTGGTCGCCTCTTCTACCTTCACGCCCTCCTGCCGCAATATCAGCAGTTCGTCCACTGGGAGCGCCCCGCGGCGTTCGGGCATCGCCACGATCACCCGATGCGCCCGGTTGTGTTGCACCGATCCCATCATGTGCTCGGCCACAGCATCACGATTCACTTCACCCTCGACGTCGCCCGTCCAGCCGGAGACTTCAACGCCCAACTCCGGGCGCTGCCGCAACCCATTCACGACCTGCTGCGCGCGATCTCCGGTGCCCAGTACGTACACACGCTCGCGGAGATAGGGCTGCTGGACAAGCCAGGCATACGATGGCCGCCAGGCGAAAAGCGCAACCGTCAAAATGCCCAATCCCCCCGCAGCGCCGGGAAGAAAATCGTGGCCAGGCTGGAACCGGCGGTAAACGAAAGCAATGGCGGCCAGAGAAAACGCCACCAGACTCAGTACCGTCAACAGGCGGAAGCTCAAATCCCATATGTCGCCCAGACTCTCGGAATCGTACAAATCCAGCCCGTGTGAAAACAGCAGCACGATCGCCGTGACGCCCACGATCTTCAAGTATCCGCCCTCGATGTTGAGCAGAATCCAGCTCGTCTCCTGGTTCAGCCACAGTATCGCCAGTAGAAAAGAGGAACCCACAATCAGGGCCTCTACCACCAGAAGCACCAGGGTTCGCACCGGGTAATAAACGTTGAAGAGGCGGATCACTTCTGACTAACCCCCTAGGCCTTGGTCGCGGTTCCCTTGTTCTCGTACGCCTCGTAGTAGTAACGCTCATACGGCGCGCTTTCCTTGCTGGTCCCATTCAGCACAACGCCCACCAGCATGTTGTCCGGGAATTCCTGTCGCGCCTTGCGGGCGGCGTCCGATGGCGTCTTGTTCGAGCGCACTACCAGCAACACTCCATCGCAAGCCTTGGACAAAACACTGGCATCGGACACTGGCAGGGCTGGCGGCGAGTCCACGATGATCCAGTCAAACAGCGGTTCGAGCCGCTGTAACAGAATCTTCAGGCGTCCATTGCCTACCAGTTCGGCAGGATCGGCAATCCCGGTGCCGCTCGGCATGAAGAACAAGTTCTCCATGGCTCCCCGGTGGATAATCGAAAACTCATCGTTTCTGCCCTGCAGGTAGTCGGAGAGTCCGGGTCCGGCGGAGGCGCCCAGCATCAAGTGCAGTCGTGGACCACGAAGATCGCCGTCAATCAGTAAAACCCGGCGCCCGTGCTGCCGCACCATCACCTGCGCCAGATTCGCCGCGGTGAATGACTTGCCCTCCTTGGGGAGAGCGCTCGTCACCAGCAGCGTCTTGAGCGCCATCTTTTCCCGCAGGGTGTACAAGCGCGACCGCAAAGTGCGGAACTCTTCCGTACCCCGCGCGCTGTCGTCGCCGTTCATGAACAGCATGCTTTCCATGTCGGGCTTCCACCCGGTCTGCGGGCACCGGGCCAGCAGCGTTTCGACGCTGAAGGAACTGGCGAAAGCCGGCACCGCCGGCGCGGCGGCCCTGGTTCCCACTGCCGGAGTCTCGGTGGATGCCGGCGGATCATAGACCGGAACCGTTGCGAGGCTGGGTTGTCCCGCGCCTCCGTGGGTTGCGGCCCGCTCCTGCTCGGCTTTTTTCAAGGCTTCATGAATACGGCTCATAGTTTCCTTTCATCGGGGAGGTCTTTGTCTTCCTCGCGCAGGCGGTCGGCCAGCGTGGCCAGTGACCGCAACGCTTCCACTAAATCAAACTTGTCGGGATTCGGACTGGGCGCCGCTGCCGGCGTCACGGTGCCCGAGGTCGGGTTGTCGCCCAGATCGAAATCCCGCGCCACTCCATCCACCACCGTGGGCCCTATAATTTTCTGCTGATCCACAAACGCGCTCACCAGGCAGTGCTCGCACAGCAGGTTGATCACGCGCGGAATCCCGGACGCGTAGCGGTGAATCGCCACCAGCGCCTCGGGTTCAAAAATCTGCTGCCCATTCGAGCCCGCGATGCGCAAGCGCTGCTGTACGTACGCCTTGGTCTCGTCGAGGGTTAAGGCATAGGTCTTGGCGCGCAGCGTCAGGCGCTGCCGCAACTGGCGCAGCTGCGGTTGCTTCAACTTCTGTTCCAGTTCCGGCTGTCCCACCAGTACGATCTGCAGCAGCTTTTCCGTGAAGGTCTCCAGGTTGGTCAGCATGCGGATTTCTTCCAGCACTTCGTCCGTGAGGTTCTGCGCCTCGTCGACGATGAGCACCGCCGTCTCCCCCGCCCGGTAGCGGTCCAGCAGCCAGTTGTATAACCGGAGGAGGATCTGGCTCTTCGCCTTCGAGTCGCAGGGGATGCCGAAGTCCGCCATCATGTAATCCAGAAACTGCGGCGTGTTCAGGCGCGAGTTGAAGACGAACGCGGTCGCCACCTGCTGCAGCCGGAGCCACTCCAGCAGCTTGTTGATGAGCGTGGTCTTGCCCGTTCCCACTTCCCCAGTGAGCAGAACAAAGCCCTTGCGACTTTGGATGCCATAGGTCAGACACGCCAGCGCCTCTTCCGTGTGCCGCGTCAGAAACAGATAACGCGGGTCGGGATTGACGTTGAACGGGTT